>Ga0326511_10000341_pt1 | contig 40239 bp, 45 predicted proteins | sample 0_2496_0518_D_FD_203701 | JGI IMG/M metagenome (GOLD analysis project Ga0326511, IMG submission 203701) | Bovine rumen microbial communities from UC Davis, California, United States - 0_2496_0518 | ecosystem: Host-associated > Mammals > Digestive system > Stomach > Rumen | place: USA...
ATATTGATAATTCTTTTTATCGTCTGAATCTTTGAAGGAAAGAGTGAATTTTTTAGAATCTTTAAAATCTTTCTTTAATTCTTTCTGAATTTTCTCCTCAAAATCTCTTTTCATCTGAATATTCATTAAATATTCAGAATTTTCATTCATCTGGAGATTCATAGATTCAATTATCTGATTAATCATTGTATTTTTCATAATTTTCTCTCTCTTTCTAAAGAAATTTGATAATTGTCTGACAATATTCAATTTTCAAGGTTCAATTCTGAAAATTTAAATCTGATATTTAAATTGTTAGAATATTCTGAAAAATTCAGATGAATTCTCTATATTATCAGATAATTCTTTAAATTTTCAGTCAATTTAAATCAATTTCTAAAATAGATAGACAATAGATATGATTTTAAAGATTTGTCAGAAAAGAATCATTCAGATTGAATAATTTTCAGATAATAGATAGAAATTGATTTAAATATTCTGAAAATTATATAATAATCATCAGAATATTTTGATAATTCAATTTTAATTGATTAGATTTCAATCAATTCAAAGATTCTTTCATCATTTGTCAGAATAAATCTATATGATTTATATAATTTTATGAATTCATCTAATTCATATATATCAAATTCAAAAAATTCTTCATCAATATCAATATATTCAATCGAAAATGAGAATCTAGGATTATTTTCAATATATTTTCTCATATGATATATAATTGAATGAATATTCAGAGAATTCTGATTAATTTTCTGACGATTTCTTAATTCAATTCTAAATTTCAGATTATTCATAATTTTCCCTCCTATTTTCAGATAATTTTCTGAATTGTCAGAAAATTCTGAAAGTATCTTTTTTATTTTTATTATCTCTGGTAATTATGAACAGGGAATGAATAGATAATGAATGAATTGAAAATAATTTATGAATAAATTATGAACGAAATTATCAGACAATAGTTGTTAATATATATCTATTGTCTGATAATAACAATAGTTGTCAGAATATAATGAATATTATGATAATTTAAAGTGATAATAGATAATATTCTGATAATTGATGGTGATAGAGAAGAATTGTCAGATAATAATTATGGTTAAGAGAGAATTGTCTGAATGTTCTCTCTCTCTGATTCTAACTGTCTGACAATTAAGGTCATTTTTTTAAATTGTCAGAATATTCTTTATATTATTGTTAATTCGACGAGCTGTCAGACAATTCAAGGGCCAACCATCTATTGTCAGAATATTCATGCAATTCCTCGGCATCTACTTCTCACCAGCTGTATACTGGCAATAATACTTTTTTATTTTTCTATCACACACACACACACACACACACACAATTATATATTGCAAATAACTATAGCAAACACAAACCTAAAAACTACTGCTGTAAAAACTTTGGCAATATGCAACAACATTTTTCTAACACTAACAATAACTAACAATAAAATAAATATTATTTTAGGTATTGACAATATATAATATATATTATATAATATAATATACTTATATTATTAATTATTTATAGGTATAAATTATGGAGGTATAAAAATGGTTTCTAAAATAGAAAGAAGAACAGCCATTATAGATGAATGGCTAGAAGATGATAACCTCCTACTTTTAGAATCATGGGTAAGAGATGGTTATAGTCTAAAAGATATAGCAGCTAAGATTGGTATAAGAACTGAAACATTATATAGATGGCGAATTGAATATCCAGATATAGATAAAGCATTTAAGAAGGGAAAAGAATTAACAGATTATAAAGTAGAAAATGCTCTATTACGTTCAGCATTAGGTTGTACAACAAAACGTACAAAAGTAACAACTGTTTTAAGATATGGTAAGGTTGTAGAAACGTTAAAGGAAGAAGAAACAACAGAGCAGCCGCCTAATGTAAAAGCTATTGAAATATATCTGTATAATCGTTCAAATGGTAAATGGAGAAATATGGCTGGTAAGTCTAACTTGATTGATGAGTTAGAAGAAGATTCTAAGGTAGAGATTACTGTAAGAAGGGCATCGAAGAAAGATGAAGAAGACTTAGATGAGTATAGCATTGATGATAAAGATATAGAGTTAAGAAAAAGGACACCAGAAGAAGTAGAAGAGTATAAAGCTAAAAATAGAAAAGAAGAACCAGATGAAGTAGATTTCGATGAAGAAAGTATAAATGATTTAAGCGGTGACTGATTATGAGAATAACAAAGGAAGTTAGTCCCGCATTTGAAGATTTTATTTTTAACTGGGATTATGAAACGTATCTGCTAATAGGTGGTTATGGTTCTGGTAAGAGTTATCATATTGCCTTTAAATTAATTCTAAAGTTATTAGAAGAAAAGAGAAAGGCGCTTGTTGTACGACAAGTCTTTGATACGATTTATGAAAGTTGTTATGACCTATTTAAAGAAATATTAGAAGATATGAATTTACTTTGTTATGATTTTAACGAGTTTAAAAGAAAAACAAATAAGACAAAATGTATAGCATTAAAATCACCACTAAGAATACTATTTGCTAATGGTTCTCAAATAATATTTAAAGGAATGGATAATCCAGAAAAAGTAAAATCAATAAATGGTGTAAGTATAGTATGGATAGAGGAATGTTCAGAAATAAATCCAGATGGTTATAAAGAACTTTTAGGAAGAATTAGAACACCAAATTTAAGTATGCATTTTATTTTATCATGTAACCCGGTAAATAGAGAGAATTGGGTTTATACAAGATTTTTTACAAGGGTAGACGAAAATGGTGAAGAACATGTTATTATGCCTGAGGAAAAGTTTTACGAAAAGAAGAACTTGATAAAAAATGGTATATATTATCATCATAGTACACCAGGTGATAATCCATGGCTACCTTGGCAATATATTCGAAGACTTGATGAGTTGAGAGATTATGACTACCCATTATATCTGGTAGCAAGATGGGGTAGATTTGGTGCTTCTGGTACTAGAGTCCTTCCACAGTTTAAGGTTGCCTCTAAACCGAGAGACTTTGTAAATGCAATTAGGAAATTAGGTGTAGAAAACCAATATTTTGGTTTTGATTTCGGTTTTGAAGAAAGTTATAATGCTGTATTAAGTATGTCTGTAGATAGTAAAAATGGTATATTGTATATATGGGATGAAATATATATAAACCACATAACAGACACGCAGATGGCTAGATTGCCAGAAATGCAGAAGCTAAAAGATAGGTTAGATAGTTATTATTTACAAGGCTATAATAAATATATAGTTGCAGATAATGAAGACCCAAAGGCTATACAATTTTATAGACAGATGGGATATTTAATGAGACCATGTAAAAATAAGTTTTCTGGTTCAAGGTTATCAAATACAAGGAAGGTAAAAAGATTTAGAAAGATAATCGTTAGTCCTAAATGTAAGAACACAATAAAAGAGCTAAAAGATTTGACTTATAAGAAAGACAGCAATGGCAGGGTACAATATGATGAGTTTAATATTGACCCACATACATTTTCTGCAATTTGGTATGGTCTTGATACCGTAACTGTAGCAGATATTAAATATAAGAATTATAATAGTAAATCTGGAGAGGCTAAAACAAAATACAAGAGGAGGTATATGTTAAATGGCTAATAATGAGATTAATTTTGTTAATGAAAGTAATTTTGAAATAGACTGGAAGAGAAAACTTACAAGTAGAAAGTTTTGGGCTGCAATTGCTCTGTTTGTTTCTGGTCTAATGACTGCACTTGGAAAAGGTTCACAGGCAGAGACTGTTGCCGGTCTTATTATGCAGGGTGCCGCTGTTGTTGCATATATTATTGGTGAGGGACTTGCCGATGCAGCTAATGCCGGTACAATTGATGTAGATTTCAGTAATGAAGAATAAAAAGTAAATGGAGGTAGCTATCTTGTTAAATGAGGAGCAAAAGGTATTTAGAGAAATTGTTGAAGGATATGAAGAGTTAGATGATACAGGCATACTGTCTGCATATAGCAAAATACCATATGCTTTATTAAGGAATGAAACGGATGTAGGCACCGAAGATTTGTTTCACGAGTTTGGTAAAATTTGTAAGTTTTATAGAATTTATAAAAAGGGTAAAGATTTCCTTGTTGAAGGTACAAATGGAGATTATGTACCAGCCAAACTAAAATACAAGATGGCTGCATCCTTAATTAATAAAGAGGCAAGGTTTTTATTTGGCGAACAGCCCGATATAACAATAGAGCCAAAAGGAGACACAAGTATATTAACAGAAGAATCAAAAACACAGTTATCTGTTATGAATGATTTAATAGTAACGGTGCTAAAGAAGAATAGATTTCAAGATATACTTGTAAAAGCCGCCAGGGATTGTTTCATTGGTAAGAGGGTTGCCTGTATTGTAAACTTTAATGAAGAAGACGGTGTTGTTATAACATTTCTTAATAGTTTACAGTTTGTATATGAAACAAAGATTGGCAATCCAAATTTCCTTACAAAGTTTGTGTGTTTTATAGTTGTAAAGGATTGTTTGTCTTTAGCAGATAGAAGGATATTTGAAAAGAAATACACGTATGATGAAGATGAAGATACCGTGTATTTAGAGGAAAAGATATATAATGGCTCTGGGGTATTAATTGAAGATGTAACAAGTAGACAGCCTATTAAGTTAAAGAGAATACCTGCCGTTATTTTTATAAATGATGGATTACTTGGAGAAGTAAGCGGTGAATCTGAAATAGAGCTATTACAGGATTATGAAAAATGGTATTCAAAGTTAAGTAATGCCGATTCAGATGCACAAAGAAAATCAATGAATCCTACGAAGTATGTTGTAGATATGGAAGGTAATTCTACAAAGAATTTGTCAACAGGTGCCGGTGCGTTTTGGGATTTGGGCTCAGACCAAAATTTGACATTGCCACATCCAGAGGTTGGGTTACTAGAACCGAGAATGCACTATTCGGCTGCGTTAAAAACATCACTCGATAGAATAAAGACGGCCGGTTATGAACAGGTTGACATGCCAAATATAACACTAGATACAATGCAGGGTGCAATAACATCAGGTAAGGCCTTAAAGGCTATATATTGGCCGTTGATTGTCCGCTGTAAAGAAAAAATGAAGGTTTGGGGTCCAGGCCTATCAGAAATGGTAGAAATAATCATAGAGGGTGCTATACAGTATCCATTATGTGTTACAAAGTATATACAAGATAAAGTAATTCCAATTACCTATGAGGTTGAGGTTGTACAGAATACTCCATTACCAGAAGATGAAATAGAAGAAAAGACAACTGATTTAGCCGAGGTAGAAAGCGGTGTATTGTCAAGAAAGACATACATGAAGAAATGGAGAGGACTAACAGATACAGAAGTTACAGATGAGCTTAATCAAATTGCATTTGAGCGGCAGATATTGGAAGAGGCAAGTTTTAATAATGGAATGAATGGCGACAATAAGCTAATAAATCCAGGTACAGATGATTTTAACATGATGGGTGTAAATTCTATAAAGAAAGATGGAACCCAGAATGGTGGTAATGGTGAAAATAATCTTGATAATCAGCAGCAAGAGCAGTCTGGACTATCAAGTATATTTCAAAGCATAAATTCAAATACATCTGGTGAAAATGCAAGCACAATACAGAGACTAAATGGAACACAGGTTAGTACATTGGTTAATGTAATGTCACAGTATGGAATAGGTACGTTGACTAGAGTTCAGGCTGTTAGTATAATTGTTTCGATGGGTGTTTCTGAATCGTTTGCTAATTCTTTACTTAATGAAGAGGACAAAAAGAAAAATAAAAAGCAGGTGATTTAAATGTCCACTTTATATTTTAAAGATGCAAATATAGCAAGGGATGAAATAACCACTAGGCAAAAGAGAGAAATAAGAAAGTTATATAATCAGTGGGCTAGAGAAATTAGGTCAATGTCAAATTCTATGTCAAAGAGAGATATTGGCGATATTGAAAAGCAAAGACAGTTAGCTCAGTTGTATTATCAACTAAGACAGGGTTCAAGAAATATATCTAGCGAATTGGATAAAACAGTTAGACAAAATGTTAGTAACATAGCTGATATAACTGTAAGGGTAAACAATAGGTGGCTGAATAGTCTTGGTTTTACAAATGGTTCATTAGATTTAAAGTTTAATTCAGTAAAAGATACTGTCATAAGAAACGTCATTACAGGAAATATATATAATAAAGGATACTCTCTTAGTGATAGAATTTGGAACTTAGAGCAGAGTACAATGAAAGATATATATACTGTTGTAGCAAAAGGTTTGGCAGAAAATAAATCAATATATGAAATAGCAAAGGATTTAGAGAAATATGTAAATCCAAATGCGAGATTATCGTGGCATGTTTATGGTAAAACGCCGATACACAATAGGACTGTAGATTATAATGCACAGCGGTTAGCTAAGACATTGGTACAGCACGCGTATCAACAGGCAATTATAGGTTGCACAAAAGACAACCCATTGGTTAATGGATATTTATGGCATGCAGCCGGTGGACATCCATGTCAGCTATGTCAAGATAGAGATGGAAATGTTTATTCAGCAGAGACAATTCCGTTAGACCACCCAAATGGCGAGTGTACAATAGAGCCTATTATAGATGGTAATAAAAATATAATTGATTTGATAAGTAATGCATATCTAAATCCAGGTATATTATCATTTATAAGTGATTTGGATTTAGATGGCACTGTAAATCCCACGTAATCCTAGTTTCGATTATAATGGTACTCTTATTGATTTATATATCTATATGTATATCGCCTCTTATAATCGAAACTGGATGTCCAGGTATTGGTATTAATTTTGTATATTTTTTAAAATATTTATTGACATATCTATTGTTTTATGATATTATATAAGATAGGCATGTGGAGGCCAATATGTCTAATTTGTTAAATGTAAAAATTAAATGTTGTAAATGTAACACATTAATAGATGTAAACGAGAGAAAAGATTTTATTTACAAAAGAGAGTGTACAGATGAAAGTGGTAAGCAGCTATGGATAACGTATATAGATTGTCCAACATGCAAACATAGGCATTATGTACAAATTGATGATGTTGAGACAAATAAATATAAAAATGAATGTACTTCTGTTATGACAGCAATTTTAAGAAAGGGTGTGTCTGGAAAAGAGGTGCCGCAGTCACAGCGTACAAAATATAAAAAGTTAGATAAGAAACTAAACGATTTGCGACTTGCACTGATTAAGTCATATGTTGGAAAACAACTAAAAGATAAACAAGATGGTTATATGTTTGTTATTGATGAGTTTACAGTTTGTTAATGTTTAAATATAAATAAAAAGAAGGAGAATTAAAATGGGAGCAGATGAAAACAAAGAAAAGGGTACTGTAAGTGAGACAAATGGTGATAATGGTGCTAAAAATGAAGATAAAAGTACCGATACAGTAAAATCGTTTACTCAGGAACAGGTAGATGCAATCAAGAAGGCCGAACAGCAGGCAGCAAAGTCAGATGTCTATAAAAAGCTGGGTATTGAAGAAGGCGATGAAAAGGCAATTGCTATGTTTAAGGCTTTTATTGAGAGTCAGAAGACAGAAGAGCAGAAGAGTACTGAAGAAAAAGCAAAGTATGTTGCAGATACTGCAAAGGCAGAGCAGAGGGCTAGAGTTGCAGAAGTAAAAGCAGAAGCACTGCTTCTTGGTGCTAATGCAGAATATATTGATGATATTGTTACATTGGCCATGTCAAAGATTGCTCAGAATGCAGGAACTGATGCAAAAACTGCAATTACAGAGATTAAAACAAAGTATGCAGCTTTCTTTAAGCAGGAAGAGAAAGAAGATGATGAAGGTTCTGTAGGTAAAAGAGGAACTGGTTCATCTATTAAGAATGAAAGTGGTAAAGGTAAAAAGGATTCAGGTTCAATTAAAGAAGGCCTTGGAAAACGCCTTGCTACTGCAAGGATTGGAAGTACAAATAAAAGTAGCTTTTGGTCATAATATTTAGGAGGTTTATATGTTTAATAGAGATAAGGTCACAAAGTATACATACGGTGCGCCTGTACAGATTCTTGCTAACGTAGAGTTTCAGTATTCTGTCGGGTGTGTTGTTCCACAGTCTATTGGTGTAAATGTTACATCAAATGGTATTACAAGAAAGATTGCTAAGGCTGGTACACCAATTAATATTAATCTTGATAATATAAATGCAGCCGTCACAGCTGCAACAACAACTGCAAATGCTGTACTTCTTCATAATGTTGATGTAACAGAAGGTGCTGCAAATGGAACCGCGCTTATTTGGGGCTTTGTAAATAAAAATAGAGTTGAATCAGATGTGCTCACAAAGATTAATGCGGTTACAGATTCTGGAATGGTTACGTTTCTTAAGGTATAATTTTTAATTAGGAGGTTATAGGTATGACAATTTTTGATTTGCTTGATAGTGCTCAGATTGTAGCATATTGGACAGAGCTGTCACAGCATGAAGCTCCGTATCCTTGCGAAGAGCTTTTTCCTACAAATAAAAAGAGGGGGCTTGACCTGAAGTGGCTTAAGGGTGCAAAGGGTCTTCCCATTGTTCTTAAAACAAGTGCATTTGATGCTGCTGCTATTCCGAGAGGAAGAATTGGCTTTGAGAAGCTTAGTGCAGAAATGCCGTATTTTAAAGAATCAATGTATATTGATGAAGAACTTAGGCAGGAGCTCAACATTGTTCTTGAAACTGGAAATCGTGCATATATTGATTCTGTAATGACTAGAGTTTTTGATGATGAAGTACAGCTGCTTAGAAGTGCTAGAGTATCTCGTGAGAGAATGAGAATGATGGCACTTACAACTGGTGTTATTTCTATGGCTAATAATGGTCAGTCGTTTACATATGATTATGGTGTACCCAATAATCATAAAGTTACTGTTGGAACATCTTGGTCAAATCATGCTAGTTCTGACCCGATTAAAGATATTAATGATGGTATGGAGCTAATCTTTGATGAAACTGGTGTTAAGCCGAAGAGAGCAATGTGCGATAATACAACGTGGCGTCATCTTAGAGCTAATGAGGGAATTGCTAATGACATTTATGCAAGAAGGGACAGAGTTGGTCACATTACAGACAGTATGCTTAAAGAGTATATTGCAGATATGTGTGATGGTCTTGTGATTTATGTAAATGCAAAGAAATATAAAGATGAGTCAGGTACAGCTACGCAGTTTATGCCGGCAGATACATTTGTTCTTTTCCCGGAAGGAATGCTTGGTAATACTTGGTTTGGAACAACGCCTGCAGAATCAGATTTGATGTCTGGTGCGGCTGCAAATGTTTCAATTACTGATACAGGTGTTGCTGTTGTTACTGCTAAAAAGATTGACCCAGTGCAGGTAGAAACAATTGTTTCTATGATTTGCCTGCCGTCTTTCGAAGAGGCTGATAAGATTTATATTATTGATACTACTGCGTAATTATTAATGTTAATTTGATAGGCTGGTATTTTTAGCCAGCCTATTTGTTATTTATTTGGAGGTAAAATAAATGGTAAAACTTTCAAATGGTCTGTCTACAATTGTAGTACCAAGTGGTGCTGTTGCAATGTATGAAAGAACTGGGTTTAGAGTTGTAAAAGATAGTGATGTAGAAAATACTAATGAAAGTGTAGTTGATATCGTTGAGACAGAAGAGAAAGAGAGTGAGTTTATTACAAATCTTCTTGAAAAGCCTATTTCAAAGTGGACAAAAGAAGAGGTAAAGAGGTTTGCAAATGAAAAGGGTATCAATATTAATGGTACAAAATCTGTAAATGATGCAAAGGATAGAATCAGAGATTATATCAATAGCAAAGAGAAGGCTGAGGTAGAGGCGGATTAATTTATGAGTGATATTAGTAATTCTGATAATGCTATTCTACGTAGAATAAGTATTGAAATAAGGGAAGAGCAGGCGCCCTATTTTTCAATGGAAGACATATTTTATTATTATGAAAAGAACAATAGAGATATAAATGCTACAATCTATGAATTGCTAATATTAAAGTCAGAAGACTCCTCAATAACACTTTCAGGTTTAAGTACACAAGATACGTCTTCATACTTTTTAAGATTAGCGTCTAGGTATAAGAGATTTAACACAGGTGTATTAACTGGAGGTTGATATAATGTCGTTAAATACAAAGTTTGAGCTTTATAAAATAAAAAGAGAGATAGCAAGAATAGGTAAGAGGTATAATTTTTATAGGAAAGAAAAAAATGAGTTTGGAGAGCCTATAGATGATGAGTATGAATCCATTGCTTCAATTATTGGAATATATCACGAACATACAGCACACATGTTTGATACGTATATTTTTAACACAGGTGAAGAACCTGGTATTTATAGAAATAAAAAGACACCTCAAATATTTTGCTTATCACAAGATTTATATAATATAAATGAGTTTGGCGAAAAATATTGCCTGTTGAACATTGGTGATTATGTTGATTTTAATGGCCATATGGCAAAAGTAACAGGAATAAGAGATGTTATGGAATGGAATATAGCTACCGACATATCTTTTGAGGAGGTAGATTATGGAAGTTCGAGTGGAGTTCAATAATGATAATCAGATAAAAGCCAGATTAAAGCGAGCACAAATACAGTATGCACCTGTTATGTTAGAGTATTGCAGGATAAAGGCTGGTGAGTTTGAAGATTATATGAAATCAAATGCCCCATGGCGTGATAGAACTGGTAATGCGAGGAGAGGTTTGAAAGCCATAGTGAAGCAGTCGAGAAAAGGATATGTTACAACTATAGAATTATCGCATAGTGTTTATTATGGCGTATACCTTGAATATTATCATGGTGGGAGGTATGCTATAATAAATCCAACGATAAGGGTAAAGGGGCCAGATTTAACAAGAGATTTAGATGGTTATATTAGATATTTGATGTGAGAGGTGTTTATGCCGATAGATACAGCTACATTTAAACCACTTGAATCAAGGGCTCAAGATATATATAATCATTTGAAGAATAATGGTTTTGCTGTTTTTTGGCCTGGTCAAAAAGTTGGAGATTGTACATATCCATATGTTGTTGTAAAAAATGATGGTGGATATAGACACGTATCATTTAGCTCAAATAGAGATATGTACGCTATACAATGCTATGTGCCAAGAAATAGTTATTCAAAATTGGAGCCCATGGTTCAGAGGGTAAAAAAGTTAATGTATGAACTATATCCAATGATTCAGTATTATGGACAAGATATGCCATCATTTTATGATGATACTGTTAAAGCACACTATGTTGCAATAGAATATGAGAATTATAAGAAATTATATATAACGGGAGAGTAAGATATGTCAACGAGAAGGTCGAGAAATGAAATTCCTACAATTGACGTTAATCTTGTTACAATCGAGGTAGAACGTACAGTTGAGGTAACTGGTGATAATAATGAGGTGACAACTCAAACAGCCGTTGATGAATTTGGTTTTGATACTGCTAATCAGATTGAGGTATCACCGCAGACTGAAGAAGAGGATGCCGTTAAGCTTATTATTAAGGGCAAGCTTAAAGCACAGAAGCCTAAGCAGACAACTATTACTGGGCATGAAATTACGCTGCATGATAATGTGTTTAATCCAGAGCTTGTTAAAGTTATGCAGGGTGGCACTATTTTGTATTGGACTGATGATACAAAATCACAGTCGTCAGAGAACCCGACAGATTATGGTGTAGCAGGTTATACGCCGCCTGTTGTTGGTTCCGATGATAAGGGTGAAGTATTTAAGTTAAATGCGTATAGTGCAATTTATAACGCTGCCGGAATTATTACAGGTTATGAAAAGACAACGTATCCAAATTGCCAGGGTGTACCTGTAGCATTTAATTCAGAAGATGGAACATTTAGAGCGCCGCAGTATACTATTAATTCTGCTCCAAATACTGGAGAGGCGCCGTATACAATTGTATATGTTTCTTCGCTTCCTACACTTACAGGTACTACAAACATGGCTGGTCCTAATGGTTAATGTTATTTTTAAATTAAAAAGGAAGGAAAAGTATGAGTTATAATATGCCGAATGGTCAAATGTATCAAGATGATGTGACGTATGCAGATGTTTATGCACGCGGTGGAAGTAGATTTGGAGAAGTTATACATAATCCAGATGTAGTTAATAGTGCACCGGTAAATAAAACACCAAAGGTTACATCAATAGAAGAAATTTTAGCATATAAAGATGGTGTAATTATTGAGTTGCCTGGGTTTGTTCCAGATAAACCGTTTTTTGCAAGAGTAAAAAGGCCGTCATTGATGGCGCTTGCATCAAGTGGTAAAATACCTAATTCGCTTATGTCACAGGCTACAGATATTTTTGCAAAAGGTGCAAGTGCAATGGTTGGAACAAACAGCACTGTTATTAAAGATGTATATGATGTTGTTAAAATTGTTTGTTCTGCAGCGCTTGTTGAACCCTCTATGAAGCAGCTTAGTGAAAATGGTATTGAACTTACAGATGAACAGCTTATGGCTATATTTTCATATACGCAGGAAGGTATCAAAGCACTAGAAAGGTTTTTTCCAAAGTGAGCAAATAATAAATGTTATATGCATAGCTAAACAGTTTTATTGTAGACCTAGTGAAATATTATCTATTTCAGATGAGTATACATCATATTGTTTTGACGAAGCGTGCTTATATATAGAAAGCAGAATAAAAGATGGCGAAGAGCCACAGTTTAGTGTAAAATCAGATTCTGTTGTTAAACCACATTATAGTTCGGCGTCTCAAATGTATGAAGCAATGGGCTATAAGAACAATAGTTTTGTAAAAAATAGTTAAGCCAAAATAATAGAAAGGAGGTGTTATAGTGGCTATAAATTTAGGAACTGCTGTTGGTTATTTACAACTTGATATAACAGGATTTGCCAGAGGTATTGATGCTGCAGCTGCAGAAGTTGATACTTTAGGAAGAAGAGTAAGTGGAGCGTCTGGCGTTCTTAATAAAGTTAGTACAGGACTTGTTACAACAGGTAAGGTCTTAACAGCCACTGTAACAGGTCCTTTGGTTGCTGTAGGTGCAGAATCAATAAGAGCTTCTGCAAAGTTTGATTCTGCAATGTCAAAAGTAAAAGCAATAACAAATTCAACAGAGGTTGATTTGAATGCTGTTGCAGATGCGGCTAAAAATATGGGTGTATCTTATGACCAGGGTGCAACAGATTCTGAGACCGCATTTAATGCTGTTAGAGCAGCAGCAATTAAAATGGGTAATGATACAAAGTTTACTGCAGAAGAGTCTGCAGAGGCATTATATTATATGGGCCTTGCAGGTTGGAATGCTCAAGAAGAAATGGAAGGTTTAAGGGGCGTTCTTGACCTGGCCGCAGCATCTGGTGTAGAATTAGGTCAAGTATCAGATATTGTAACAGATGGCTTGACAGCGTTTAAGTTAGAGGCAAAAGACTCTACAATGTTTGCAGATACGCTGGCTGCTGCATCAGCTAATTCTAATACAAATGTAGATTTATTGGGTCAGAGTTTTAAGTATGTAGCGCCAGTCGCAGGTGCGTATGGATATTCAATTCAAGATGTTACATTAGCATTAGGTTTAATGGCGTCTGCAGGTGTTAAGGGTACACAAGCCGGTACAGGATTAAGACAGGCACTTGTACAAATGACAAAGCCAACAGAAGCAAGTGCAGAGTTAATGGATAAGTATGGTGTTTCACTTTTTGATGCAAGTGGAAACACTAGAGAGTTAAGAGATATAATTTACGATTTAAGGGGTACATTTGGTGATTTAGATGTTGCTCTTTATGATATGGATGGAAACCTAAAAGATGGTGAACAGATATTAGAAGAGTATGGTCATAGTTTACCAACTAATGATTTTGAAAAGTTAAATACAATAGCACAGGTATTTGGTGTAAGAGCGTTGCCTGGCATTATGGCAATGATTGAAGCAACTGATGAAAACTTTGATCAGTTGGCATATGCTGTAGATAATGCTAGTGAGGCATATGTTAGATATAATGGAAAAATATATACAATTCAGGATGCATTAAATACATTTGGCGATGCAGTATATAATGATTCTAGTTTTGAGATATTAGGTGCATCGGCTGGACAAGCGGGTATAATGATGGATAATTTACAGGGTGATTGGACGTTATTAACATCAGCGTTTGGTACAACAAAGGTAATTTTATCAGATATGGTAAATGGAGTGCTACGTGGGTTTGTACAGTCAATAAAAAATATGTTAGTTACGTTTAATAATTTGGCGCCTGCACAGCAAGAGAATATTGTTAAATTGTTGGGTATTGCAGCGGCAATAGGTCCTGTGATGTTTATTGTTGGAAAGTTAATTGGTTTAATATCAATGTTAGCATCTGGTGTAGGCCTTGTAACGACAGCCGTAGGTGCATTAAATTTTCCAGCCATAATTGCTGCAATAGGTAGTATTGTATCTGCATTTAATCCTTTTACTTGGATTTCATCACTTGTTAAAGGATTTATAACTACACTGACGTCATTTTCATCACCATTGGCTTTAATTAAAAGCCTTGCAACAGGCTTTATGACATCATTACAATCTGCTATAACTGCTGTATTAACACCAGCAAATTTATTTATAGCCGCAATTGCTATATTGGTTGGTGCGTTTATAACGTTGTGGAAAACAAATGAAGAGTTTAGAAATAATGTTATAGCTATATGGGAACAGGTAAAGCAAACATTTTTGACGTTTATTGAAGAATTAATGTCGAGAATGGATGGAATAAAAGAGGCAATATCTAACATAGTAGATTTTATTAAGGTAATCTGGTTTGGCCTTTGTGAATTATTAGGCCCAGTGTTTATAGGCGTGTTTGAAGTATTAGCGGCAGCATTTAAAGCTATATTAGATGTTATACTTGGTATTGTTGATGTATTTGTTGGTATATTTACAGGAGACTGGGATTTAGCATTAAAAGGTGTTGGCGAAATATTTGAGGCTGTATTTACATATATTGTTGATTTTATAAAGATAGTAATAGAGACAATATTAAATGTAATAGACGTATTCTTAGGCTGGCTTGGAACGAGTATAAATGAAGTTTTAAATGCAATATTAGATTTTATAAAGTTTGTAATACAAGGTATAATAGATATAGTTACAGGTATAATAAATTTTGTTAAAGAGGGTATACCTGCAATAATGGATTTTATTGCAGATAAAATAAAAGCAGGTATAAATGGTATAAAAGAATTTATAGCACAGTTAAAAGAAAATGTAAGACACTCTTTAGCAATAATGAAATCACAATTAAAAGATGATTTAGCAGCAATGTGGCAAGGCTTAACAAACTTTATGTTAAAGATAGCCGATAAAATAAAAGCCGTTATAAATAATATTAAGTCTATGATTAAGGGCTTTAAAGATAAATTTACAGGCGATATAGATGGATTTAAAAGAGCGATTAGAGATTTGGTAGACAGTGGAAAGCAATGGCTTACAGGGTTTGTAGATACAATAAAAAATCTATTCGATTTTGATTGGAACTTACCGGAGTTAAAATTGCCGCATATAAATGTTGGTGGTTATATTGACGTACCCGTTTTAGGTACAATACCCGACCCTACATTATTATCAATAGATTGGTATAAAAAGGCAATGCACAATGGTATTGTTATGGATAGTCCAACAATATTTGGATGGGATAGTAAATCTGGTAGATTTTTGGCAGGTGGCGAAGCAGGTACAGAAATTGTAGTTGGTGCCACAAGCCTTATAGACATGATAAGAAGTGCCGTTGCATCATCTACATCTGTAATTTCAAGGGATATAAATTCGTATTGCTCAGCAATGGTTGATGCATTTGTATCTGCGATAGATATGATATCATTTGTATTAGGTTCATTAAATGAAGGTTTTGTATCTACAAATAAAGCACTCGAAAGTACAGTGTCTGCGGCTATTTCAAGAAGAAGTGAAGATTTTATGTCAATGTATGGTGTAAATTCTATATACGGAAATAATACAGACGTTATAGATTATTATAAATTATCGCAGACATTTTTAGATGTACTTAGAACTGTACAGATAGTTAATAACTTTAATGTAGAAATGGAAGATGGAGATGTTTATCTTGATAATGAAAGGGTAGGCAGAAAGATAGCTCCAGTAGTTTCAAGGATTCAAGCTAAGGGGGTTTAATTTAGTATGGTTAAAGAAATAATACCAATGCCTATACATAAAGAGATTTATGATTATGGGTATGATAAAAACTTTTTATTTAAAGATAAACAATTAGGTCAGAATGTTATTATAAATGGCAAAAATGCATATGATGAGTTTGATGCAGATTTGATAGCTGTAAGGTTAACACCACCGTCATTTGATAAAAATATATATAAGAGTCTTGGAAAACACAAGTATAATATAAACACATTTGGTATCGGTAATGGTTTGTTAGAATTAACATTTTATGTAGGTGGCCATACCCATATGCAGTCACAGCTTAATACAAATAAGTTAGTGCAAGAGTTTATAGATAATGTTGCTGCTATAAAGTTAGATGAATCTGATTTTGAATATGTGTGTGTTATAGATGGTTATAAATGTGAATACACGCAGGTTGATTTTTATTATTTTGTTACAATAACAGCGAGTGCTATAAAAAGATTGCCTATTGTAAAGTATGACTTTGGTAGCAATTTCTTTTCATCAGTTGAAGATGTAATAATAACATTTGAAAATAGTGGTATAATAAATTCTGGATTAGATATTGTTGTTAGATTTTCAGGTGGAAATTCATTTACAGTAAATTGTTTGACAAAAACAAATAAAATAAGTGAAATAAATTTTACAGATTTATCAACTAGTGACTATTATTATAAAATAGGTGGTCTTGATGGTGTTGTATATAGGTCTGGTAATAGTAATTTTAATTCATCAGTTAATGTGTTTTTAAATACTGATTTGGTAGATTTTCCAATTGTTAAACCTGGTGAAAATAGTTTAGAGTTTATACAACAAGCTGTTGGCCAAATAAAATCTGTATCTATTAGTTTTTATCCAACTTTTATAGTTTAAATATGGAGGTTAGATAATGGTTATACTTAGGTTATATGATACATCAACTGGGCAAGAGAAAGCTATACCGCTACCGATAGAAGATACAGATGCCCATAGAGTACATAAATATAATGGTGCAGATACATTAAACTTTGAGATACAGAGAAATAATCCACTCTATTCTAAAATTTCAGAAGAAGTAAAAATAGAAGGTTTTAATAATAGGTTTATTGTAAAAAAGATAGATGAGCATTCTGATTTTGTTGTTATAGAGTGTGAGTTAGATTATGATGATTTTAAAGTAAATATATTTAAAGACTATAGAAAAACAAATGAAACAATAGTCAATATAATGACAGATATATTACCAACTGGTTGGCAGGTTAATTATGGAACTGGTGTTGATGTAGCACGAAGAAGGACAGTAGAAGAAAGTGATGGCCAACCATTTAAGTTGGTTACGCCGTATAATATGTTAGATACAATAGCATCGGCATATGAAGTTGTATTTAATTTTGATATTATAAATAAGATATTATATGTCGTAAACCCTGAGTCATATACCGCTTCTGGTGAATTTATAATGGAAGACTTAAATCTGACAGATTTAGGGTTTAATGGTGATAGTTCTAATTTTATAACAAGATTGTATGCATATGGAAAGAAAAATGAATCTACAGGCGAATATGTAACAATAGAATCTGTAAATGATGGGAAAGAATATGTAAGTAATTTTCAATATTCTGATAAAATAGTATGTGGAACGTGGGTAGATGAAAGGTACACTGTACCGATAAATTTATATAATGCAGCTATAAGTAAACTTGCAGAATTGTCAAAGCCACAACGCTCGTATACATGTAATGTTATAAACTTTAACGAAGATATATGGTTGTATAAAGTAGTTACATTAGTAGATTCTAATAGAGGTACAAGGGCAAATCATAGGGTTATAGAGTTTGTAGAATATGCAAATCATAAGTTAGATACATGTACGCTATCATCAATGCCACCATCAATAGTTCGTATTGTAAATGATACAATGAAAGATGCAGTAGACGAAGCTAATAGAATTAAGACAAATATTCAGCAGGTTGTTGATGAAAGAACAAGACAACTTTCTGATACAATTAAAGGTTCTAATGGCGGACATTTTAAATGGATTGTTGATGCTTATGGTAATCCAGAAGAGTTAGTTAATCTATATGATACTGATGATATAAATACTGCTCAGAAAGTTTGGCGTTGGAATGCTGGTGGTCTTGGCCACTCCAATAATGGTTACAATGGTACTTATGGATTAGCACTAACAAAAGACGGCGAAATAAATGCGTCAATGATAACGACTGGTATTTTAAATGCAGGTATTATTAGGGCAGGTACAATTCAGGATGTGCAAGGAAATAACTCTTGGGATTTAGAAACCGGTGCATTAACAATGAAATCTGGTAGTATAAATATTGCCAACAAATTTACAGTTAATGCAAGTGGTAAGATGACGGCTGTCGGTGCTGATATTGAAGGAAATATATCCGTAGGCGGATTAAGCAATACAATTGGAACTATACATGTATATGATGCTGATGGAAATTTGGTAGGTGGAATAAATAATACAGAATTATATAATAAACATTCAACTAATGGTGATAAAATATCACTAAGCTCAGGTCGTATAAGTTTTTTTAAAAATACATCTACAGAAATTGCCACCATAGCAAGAGATGGTGATGCTTTAAATATTGCTGCAAATGAGCTTAGCTTGCAAGGAAGTAATGAAGTTAATATGATGTTAACGTCAGGCGCCAATTTACGTTATATCATAATGGCTAATTCTTCTGGTATATCAATAGGTGATAGAGGTATATCAAGCACTCCAGTTTCTATTGCAAATGGTGCCACAGAGTGGTATGTAGAGATTCCAACGTCTATAAATTCAGATGGTACAGTCGCAAGCTGGTCTAGGTTAAGACTTTCAGGTGGAATTATATATAATAGATAAATGGAGATATAATGGAAAATAGTAATCAAAATAATAAAAGTGAAGTGGAAATGCCATTATCATACTGGTTTGAGTTATGCAAAAATAATATATATAAATATGCAGCACTACAAATGTCACAAAGTGGTATACCAGTTGATTTACAGCCAACGGTAGTTGAATGTGTTCTTTCTAAGTTTAGAAAAGATGCTATAGACCAGATGATAAATAGCAATGCTATTAGGATTCTTAATTCTACAAATAATTGTGAGGAGGTGAAAGAGGATAATGCCGTTAATAACTGAAACATATTATCTGTCATTAACACAAGATAATAGAGGCATATTAAGATTAAGATGTTCACAAGATGATACGCTTAGAACTGTAAATTTAAAGTTATATAATAATGGTTCTATTTTTGTTATTCCAAGTGGAGTATCAGCATCTATTTCTGGTGTTAAGCAAAACGGAGCAGTATTTTCAAAACCATGTACAATATCACAAGATAGAGAGAGTGTTGTTTTACAGTTATCTAGTGATATAACTAATATAGATGGTATAATTGTTGCTGAAATTGTTCTTAATGATGGAGAAGGCGGAAGGTTAGGTACTTCTAATTTTATCATTCAGGTTGAGAAAAATCCTATACGTGCAGGTGTCATTCAAGATACAGAAACGCCAATTGAGTATATAAATGATTTTATTGAGAAGATACAAACACTTACAGCAAGATTAAATAACCTTATAACACCAAGTGGTGATGCAAGTCTTGCAGAAGTTGTAGATGCTAGAATTGGTATTTTGGATAGTACAACTTATCAGACGCTAGGTGCAAGATTAAATGCTGAATTTCAGAGGTTAAGTAATGCTTTAAATGGTGTTACAACTCTTGAATCAACTGGTGATACAACTGATAGGACAAGTGAAATTTTAAGTAAGTTAAATGCATATGGCGCATGTAAGTTAGGAAAAGGTGACTTTTATGTAAATGGCTTGGTAATGCCAGAAGATTCAATGCTTATGGGTTCTGGTAAATCAACGAGAGTAATTTTACCAAGTGCTGTAACAAATGGTTGTATTGTAAAACCAAGAAGTAATTGCATAGTAGAGAATATATCATTTTATGGTGGATTTACAGGTACATATTCTGAGTTAATTGCTAGTTCTGATGCTAGAAGGCACTGTATAATACTTGATAAGTTTAATGACGTAAATTCTGAAAACGTTATACTTAGTAATATTTTTATTAGCAATTTTGTTGGTTCTGCAATTGTTCAGAGAGCTACAAATGGGTGCCATTGTAAAGATGTTGTTATTAGCATGTGTTATGCAGGTATTGATATTTCAAATGCATCATATGATGGTAAGTGTGCAAATGTATATATAAGTAATACAAGGCTTGGTGTTGTTCAGAATGGTAGCAATTTTGTATTTAGTGGTTGCATATCAAAGGATAGTGAATATCACATAACGAGTGACCAGCAAAATACAGAGTGTACATTTTCATCTTGTACGTTCTTTGATTCTAGTTTAGAGACCAATTCAATACTTGCGTATTTATCAAATGCAAGAAATGGTTTTGTTTTTGATAATTGCATGTTTGATAGTAGCTTAATAATGGGATTAAATGCTTGTGATGGAATTGTAATTAAAGGTACAAATTTTGTTGGAAGTGATACATTTACAATTGCAGTATATAATAGTAGAAATACATTATTGCTTATTACCGATTGTATTGCTGATGTTGAGCCAACTGTAACTAATGCTGGTACAGCAGCTCATATTACAAGTTGTTATTTAAAAGATGGAACGGCTTGGAGTATTAGTGAGAGTGAAGTTGATATAACTGTTGATGATGAACTTTCAGATGAATCAGAAAATCCAGTTCAAAATAAGGTTATCAATAGAAAGATTAGTGAAATAAAGGCTGATTTAGAGGACTTGGAAGACCGTGTGGAAGACCTAGAAGAAGGTGGTGGCTCTGGCGTTCCCGCATCTGTCAAATCCGCATTGGCATCCCTTTTCAATGCTATTCCGTACACAGATGATATGACCTCTGAAATTGCAATCATCGACTCGTGGGCATCAGAGATTTCCGGTATTTCTGTAAGCCCGACCACGGCAAGTATTAACGGCTCAAGTACTACTCAGCTTGTAGCTACGACTACACCTGCAGGCGGTACGGTTACGTGGGAATCGTCTAATACTGCGGTGGCAACGGTATCAAGTAGCGGTCTTGTGACAGGTGTCGGGGACGGTCAGGCAACCATCACAGCAAGGTGCGGTGGTTATCATGCATCATGTGCGGTGACAGTATCTGGATCCAGAACGCTTACAAGCATCTCAGCGGTCTACAGCGGTGGGACTGTCTATGATACGGCTACACTCAATGACCTCAAATCTAGCCTTGTGGTCACGGCAAATTATGATGACAGTACGACAGCCACGGTCACTGACTATACACTCAGTGGAACGCTTGCAGTCGGCACGAGTACAATAACGGTCAGCTATGGTGGAAAAACCACGACCTTTACCGTCACGGTCGAAGCAGCGCCCGCCGAGGAAGAAAAGTGGATAGACGGTCTTGCCACAGGCTCGATAGCTAGTTTTACATACTCTCCGTTCGTACTTCCCGTGACAACATACGAGTATGACTACTCAAAAGCTATTACGGCAATTGAGGGTGATTTCAACGTAACTGGAGTCATATCAGTGGGATACTATACAGGTACGGTCGACACGCAGAGCGCACCGTCAACAAGTGAGACGCATATCCATGAGGTTCTTACGGTCGGTGCCACTGGTCAGCAGAAACTTGCACTTTCAACGCCAATGACAATTCCGTCTGGAACAGTCCTGCTTATCGGTCAATCGACGGATACGGCTACTTTTAAGTATGGCGGTAGTCTAACGAATGGTTTTGCATATAAAGACGCAAACAGCCCGAACCACTTTAAGTTCCAGAGCAAGAAACTCGGATTTAATGTTTACAGACGATAATTGGAGGGTTACAAAATGTATGACTATAAAGGTGACGTAATATCCGCATACAGCGGAAAAACTCTCTCAATCCTTGGCGATTCTATCAGTACTTTTGCAGGATATATCCCGAGTGGTAATTCAAATTTCTACACAGGCTCAAACTGCGGTGTCACAAAAGTCGGTGATACATGGTGGAAGAAGTTGATGGATGCTCTCGGAATGACGCTGAAACTCAATAATTCGTGGTCAGGCTCAAGAGTAACGACAACGAACGGAGACACAAGCGCAGGTGTCACAAGGGCATCTAACCTCGGCACAAATCCCGATGTTATCATTGTCTACATTGGTATCAATGATTTTAATAACGAGGTCGGATTGGGCACTTATGATGGTTCGGGCACTTTCCCAACAGCAACTACGACATTCCGTGAAGCATATGCGGTCATGCTCAAAACTATTCTGACCACCTATCCGCAGGCAGAAGTGTGGGTTTGCACCCTTCCGTATGACGAGAAAAACGGTTCAGCGGTCTTCCCTGAAGCCAATGGAAACGATGTGCTTTTAGCCGCGTGGAACAAAGCCATAAGGGACATAGCTAACCTTTTTGGCGTGAAGGTATTGGAACACGCAAAATGCGGTCTTACCTATCAGAATATGAATCTTTATATGGGGGATTGGGGCTCATCATCAAGTCAGGGACTGCACCCGAATGCAGACGGTCACAGCCTGATAGCCAATAATGACATCTGGCAGATGGACGCATCCGTCAATACCAGATATTAAATGCATAGTAAACTAAACGCCCATTTAGGTAATAAGTTTCTAAAATAAAAATTAAATAATGTTAGCAAAATAAAATTGTATCTGTCGCTAATTAAAAGCAGAAAGGAGCAAATTATGTCGGATGCATTCGTAAATGGATTTTGTTTAACGTTAGTTGGAAAGGTTCCAGAAAGAAAGATGCATATAATAAGAGATGCATTGAATAGTTATATTATTGGATATGATATAAAACCAATAACGACAAGCTTAGTAACTGCTTATTATAAATTGCCAAACGAATATTATATTTATATGGCAGCAAAAACACAAGATGGCAAGATGCGTAATGGTACAAAATATCAATATGCATCTTGTCTTGAAAAGATGTTGTATCGGTTTGGCATACCATTAAGTGATTATACAACAAATCATATACGTTGTTATATATCGGAGATAAGTGTAAATGCTAAAAGTGGAAAACGTTTATCTAATGCAACAATAAATCAGCGCAAAGCAATAATAAGGTCATTTTTTCAATGGTTGTATGAGGAAGAATATATTGAAAAAGACCCATCTGTTAGAATAAAATCTGATAAGTCTGATTGTAAAAGTAGAGAACCGTTTGAAGATACACAAATTGAAGCTATAAGAATGGCGTGTAAAGATATAAGAACGCTTGCGATAGTTAATTTGTTATTGTCATCTGGTATTAGAATATCTGAATGTGTAAATTTGAATAGGCAAGATATTGATTTTATAAGGAGAAGTGCAGTAGTATATGGTAAAGGCGGAAAATGGAGAACTGTATATTTTAATGCAGCAACGCTAACATCGCTTAAAGCATATTTAGAAACAAGAGAAGATGATGAACAAGCATTGTTTGTTTCTAAACGTTATCAACATGATAGATTATCAACGGGTGCTATACGTAAAATATTACATGGCTTACAGAATGAATCGGGTGTAAATGATATTATTCCACATAAATTTAGGCATACAACCGCAACTGAAGCACTTAATTCTGGTATGCCAATAACATCTATACAAGCATTGCTTGGGCATGTAAAGGTTGATACGACAGTTAGATATGCGCATACATCTGCAGTTAAAGCTGAAATAGATTACAAAAAGTATATGAGGTAATATTTAATGTTTAAGAAGTATGAACTTTCAGATGATAAAATATTAAAGATAACAAGATTGTGCATACAGGAGCAAGGTACGCTAAATGGAATTAAAGCCGAGGCATCACTTACTGCTAATATTTTGGAAACGAATACATACTATGCTAAAAAGTTTGGAAATGATATTTATTCATTTATGAGGTATTCAGGTTGGTTTGCATATGCAGCCCGCTATATGGATGAAGATAAGGATGTCACCAATAAACAATTTAATGCAATAAAAGATGTTTTGGTACTTGCAAATAGAACACTGCCACAATATGTTGATGAGCATGATTGTTTTTCAGATATTGTTTCAACATCAAATTATGGCAAGCCGTTTGATAAACGAGATAGAAGCAAATATATTAAAGATGTAACTGTAATAACAAATAAGTATGGCTCAATTTATACCTTTTATTGTTTTCCAGATGTTAAAGCTGACCCATTTGGATATTTACATAAACCAAAATCAAGTGTTGAATATGTTGATAACTTTGTATTAGTGAAAGTAGGTGATTGAAATGGTAATGATTGGTTCAGCAAGAATTGATGAAAATGGCCATGCAACGTGGGGCAAAGCTGGCGACCAGACAGGTAAGGAAGTTTCTACACAAGAGTGGTATTTGCATTCAAAAGGTTGGTATGTTATTAGAGCAAAAAGCTCTAAAGTTGCTGAGGATATTGCCACAGCAATGGAGCATGCTTGTGCTAATAATAATATTGGCTATGACCAAAAAGAAAGATTTACAGCTTATGATTGGTGTAAGTATAATAATGGTGGAAATTATGACCCAGCATCGATTACTACAAAAGTAGAAACTGATTGTTCAGCTTTGGTACGTTTATGTTTGGCATATGCTGGAATCTTTGTTGGTGATTTTTATACCGCCAATGAGTATGATGTTATTATGGAAACTGGTAAATTTATAAATGCAACAAATCCTGCAAGCAGAAATCCGGATTATTTAAGAAGAGGGGACATTCTTGTAACAAAAGTAAAAGGTCATACGGTTGTTGTTTTAACTAATGGTAAAAATGTTGCAAAAGCAAAAGGCGAGCATGTTGATAATTTTGTATTAGTGGAGGATAATATGGCTGTAACATATAAGCTGAGAACTATTGAAATTGTAAATGGTGTGGCAATGGAAGGTGGCGACGTCCTTCTTGTACAAGAGATTTTAAAAGCAAGAGGATATAAAGGTCGAGATGGAAAACAGTTAAAACTTGATGGTCATACTGGTAATGATTATGAGACTTCAAATACTATGTACGCCATTGCTTGTTATATCGAAGATAGACTGAAAAATGGTGTTGATTTAGGTGGAAAAGATGGATGGGGTCCGAAATGTTGGGCAGACCAGAATTTTATAGTTGCGGAGGCATAATATGAATTATAATGGTTATCCGTAAATTTTAAATTCTGCTGCCGTTACATTTACAAATGTAAATATTACAGTAGATAAGGTTGCTTAATAGTTAAACGTTGTAAAGGCGGGACGCAAGTCCCGCTGATTTAATATTTGAGGTAAATATATGGAAGGGCAGTATGAAAAAGCAATAACAAGAATTTTAGATGGAGTAATGTTCCATGAGCAGATGATGTTATACTATAATTTTTTAGGTTTAAACGGTTATAGTATATGTCATAAATATCACTATTTAAGCGAGTTAAATTCATATAATTCTGTATTAGAATATTATATAAATAAATATAATAGATTAATAATTATAAAACCAAATACAGATACAGATATAATACCATCATCTTGGTATAAATTTACAAAATCAGATGTAGATGTTTCTAACATAAGAAGTGGTGTAAAAACAGGCTTAACAAAATGGCTTGAGTGGGAGAGTGGTACATTAAAAGTTTTAAAAGAAATTTATATTGATGTCTGTAAAGAAGATATTACATTTGGTGTTTTATTACAAGCGTTAATATCTGATGTAGAAGAAGAAATAAAAACAATAAATGAAAGTACAATTAGAAATAAAGCTACAGACTATGATGTTATATTAATGATGTCAGAACAAGAAGAGCTTATAAAAAAATATAATAAAAAAATAAAGCATGATATTGACTTTACGAAAATGGGGGTTTAAAATAAATGGAAGAACAAAATTTAGTTATTACCCTATTGTTGGCAATATTTGCTAGTACAGGATTTTGGCAATTTATTATAACAGTATGGCAAAATAAAAAAGATAAAAAAGATGTTAATGATAGATTATTATTAGGTTTAGCATATCGTTCAATATGTACGTTATGTGAAAAGTATATAGCTAAAGGAAGTATAACAAAAGACGAGTATGAAGATTTAGTAAAGTACCTTTATACGCCATATAAAGAACGCGGTGGTAATGGTACGTGCGAGCGATTGATGGAAGAGGTAAAGAAACTACCAATAGTAAATCAATAATTCCTTCCTATTTTAATATACGCGCGTATTTACGTAATAAAAAATATTTTTAACATTCTATTGACGGATTATATTTTTTATGATATAATTTATTTGTATGATGATTAATCACACAAATCCCTCAGTAGAGGAAAGTTTCTAATTAACTCATATATTAACAAAATAAAATGTGGAGGTAGCATAGAATGCTAGTGACAAGAGAAAATCTCAACGAAATGAATATGGACAACCTTAGAAAGTATGCATCATCTGTAGGAGTTAAAAAGATAAGAAGTTTTAAAAAGACAGAGCTTATCGAGGAGATTATTAAGGTTTGTAGTGAAAAAGATGCTGTAGATGATGTTGAAGTATTTGGTACGGATGAAGAAATTGCAGCACTTAAGACCGAATGTGAAAAAGAGTCAGATTTAGATACTATTGATGAGTTTGAAGAAACGGATATTATTAATGAAACTGAGCAGGCAAATAAACACTTAGAATATATTGAAAATGCAGAGGTTGGAACTATTGTAGCATTTAGAGTTGGTGATAAGGTTAAGTCTGCTAAAATTATTAATCGTTCATCTGCAAGAAGAAAGCTTAAGTTAGAGACGGCATATGGTAGAATTTATGTCGTAGATTATGATGATATTATCTGGGTTAAAACTTCTAGCAGATGGCCAAGAGGAGTTTACGAATTGTTTAGCAAAGTCAAGAATAGCAAAGGATAAATATTATGTCAACAAAGACAGATAAAAAGTATAAAAACTACTTAACGTATGTTGCTGGTATAGCTAGAGAATATTATGAACATAAACATACGTTAGATTCATTACAATCTGAAATGAATAATATTAAGTCAAGATTATCAAATACAATGGCTGAATGTTTTGATACTTTATCTGATGATGGGAAGCATGTATATATCCCGCTTGATAGTTTAGATGGTACGGAATGTGTCTCGATAACAAGAATTATAGTAACAAAGGTAGTGTGGGATATAAATAAGCTAAAGAATATGCTACCTAAAAAGTATAGAAAATCTGTAATAAAGAAAAAATATCAAGTTGCAGATTGGAATGGCTTGTTTGAGTTTTTAAAAGAAAGTGGTATAGAGTTTAAAGAACTCAAAAGATTTTTAACATGTGAAGAATATGTTGTAGAACCATCTATTGACAAACTTATAGATTTAGGTTTTATTGAGGCAGATGAAGTAAAGAGATGTAGCATTGTAAATAAAATGGAACCGCAGTATAGAGTAACAGTAAAGAAGAGCTAGTAAGTATAATGGCCAATGAGTTAGCTAAGGTATTAAGATATTATAATTTACTACCATATTCCTCTGCGGCTGTTCAAAAAATTATTTGTCCATTTCATAATGATGCTAATCCATCACTCTCTATTGACTTAAACAATAATACATGGTATTGTTTTGGCTGTGATAAGTTTGGCGATGCTAAGAAGTTTGTAATCTTGATGGAAAAAAAGTACCACAACATAAATGACTTAGACGCTCTTTTATTATACTATGAAATAATTAAGTCAAATAAGTTTAGTGATATTGAGGTACAAAGATTTACAAAAAGAAAAAAGCCAAATAAACAATTATATAATGAAGCTTATGACTATTATCATGGGTTATCAAAAATAAATTGGGTAGGCGAAAATGAAATACAAGAAGTTATTGAAGCTAGAGATTATATGGAAAAAAGAGGTTTCAACCCACAAACATTAAATAAGTGTGGAGCAAAAATAACATATAATAATTCTTATAGTATAATTTTTCCAATGCTTGATAATGGTAAATTTAGAGGATGGGTTTGTAGAACAACAAAAAGAGATGTTGAGAAGAAAAGAAAGTATTTATATAATACAGGTTTTAGTAGGGCTTCTACTCTTGTTGGAGATTATGGGAGAGAAAAATATGTAATAGTTGTAGAAGGTTATATGGATAGACTTAAGTTTTTGCAATTTGGCGTAGACAATGTCGTTGCAATACTTGGGTGGAAAATATCAGATGAGCAGTGTAATAAATTAAAAGCCAAAGGAATAACTCACGTTATAAGTGCATTAGATAATGACAAATATGGTAGAATGGGTACACAATACCTAAAGACAAATTTCAAAGTTACAAGGTTTAGATATTTAAAGGGTATAAAAGACCCAGGTGAAATGTCTAGGTCTATATTTAAAAAGTGTTATAATAAAACTTTACAAGATTTAAGATAAGGAGCACAATATGGGTTTATTAGACAAGATTAAAAATGATGCTAAAAAGAGTGGCCAGAATAAAAGTAAGTTTATTTACTTTAGAGAAGGTCAGAAGCAGAGGATTCGCTTCCTTCAGGATATGGATGAGGGTATGGAAATTGTATTCCATGATAGTTTTGAACAGGGTATAAACGTTCCGTGCCAGGAATTATTTGGTAGAGAGTGCAAGTATTGTAATGATTCAGATTTAAGAACAAGAAGTCAGTATTGTTGGTCTGTTTGGAATTATGAAACATCAGAAGTTCAGCTGTTTATGTTTGCCGTAAATAATTGCTCACCAGTGCCAGCACTCGTTTCTATGTATGAAGCTTATGGTACACTCCTCGATAGAGATTATGTAATTTCTGTTTCAGGTAAGCAGCAGAATAAAACATTTTCTGTTGTACCTATGGATAAAGTTAAATTTAGAAATACAAAGGCTAAACCTTATTCAAAGAAAGCTGTACTTCAGTTTATTGATAAAGCTTGGCCTAGTGATGATGAGCCAGATGAAGATGACGATGAAGATTACACGCCGAAAAAGAAGCAGTCTAAGTCAGCAAAGAAGACACATGATGATTATGATGTAGAAGATGACTATGATGAGGATGTTGATGTAGATGACGAAGACGAAGATGATGACAATGATTATGAATCTATGTCAGCAAAGGAGCTGTTTCAGTTGTGTAAGAAAAGGAAAATTGATGCAATGCCTAAAAAGTCGCAGAAGTATTATATTAAACTTCTTGAAGAGTACGATGAAGCCCAGAGTGATTGGGGTGACGACGAAGACGATGATGAGTGGGAAGATGAGTAAAGTATAATGCTTGAGGTGTAATATGCTGTCTTATATTGTTGAAGCAATTCTTAATTCTATGTATTTACAAAATTGTGATGGAGAGTATTATATTATGGATTTTAAAAAGGTTTATGAAAAACAGGGTGAAAACCAGAGAGACATGCTTAAGCTTGGTATGTATGATAAATCGCATTGCTCAGAATCTACGTACAGAGATATGTATAATGTAGAATTACCTATTGATGATGTTCGTCTTGCATCTTATCATATTCAGCAGCTTATGTCAGAGGTTGGTGAGCTTCTTGATGCAGATAAGCGTTGGAAAAACTTTAGAAATGAGAAGTATGACAAGGATGCTAAGCTTGATGAACTTGTCGATTGTTATATTGAATTGTTTAATATATCAATGTTCTCTGGATTCTCTGCAGAAGATGTATATAATGCAATGCTTAAAAAACTTGATATTATTAAATCAAGGGTTGATAAAGAGGCAAGGAAGCAGACACGTGATTGTAGTAATGGTGGAGAGAAATATAAACCAGAAGGTGTATGCAATTGCGGTTGTGGTGGAGAGAAATATGAAACAAAAGGTACACACGGTATTGATATTTTAATTGTAAATGGTCAGCCGGTAGAAGTACCGGAAGGTGTGTCTATTACAGATTTTCTGCTCGGCATTTATGGATAATATTTATGTATAATTAAGTAGTATGGGATAGATGTAAAAGTCTATCCCATATTAATTAAAGTAATGGAGATATAATATGGATAAGTTAATAGGTTATGAATTAGAAATAAAACAGGGTAAAATTTTAAGTGTACAGGTAAACTTATTAAATAAATGTACAAGTAAATGTAAAAGCTGTAGAAAATATACATGGCCAAATGATGAATTATCACACGATGATTTATATAGAGCATTAAGAGTATTAAAGCTGTTAGGGTTAGAAACAGTTGTATTAAGCGGTGGTGAACCATTATTATATAAGAATATTATTGAATTAGTAAATTATATAGATGAGTTAAAATTAAAATGTAGTATAATAACAACATGTATAACAAATGATGAAAATATTATAGATATGCTTGGAAGCGAAAAGATATATAGAATACATTTATCACTAGATGCATGTGATAGAAAGGCTTATAAAGAGATAAGAGGTGTAGATGCGTTTGATATTGTCGATAGAAATATTAAAGTTATAAACGCAAAAAGAATTGAAAGAGGTTTGATACCAATTAGATTTAGTACTACAGTTAGCGAAATGAATTATAAAGATGTAAAAGATATTTATGATTATGCTATTAAAAATAGATGTATTATAAACTATTATTTGGTTCATACATTTGATTTTTTAAAGCCAACTGATGAAGAAGATAATATACTTTATAATCTGTTAGAAGATATTGTAAAAGATGAAAAAGAAAGAAATAGTAAAATATCAAATGCACGCGAATTGATAATTGATTATAAATATGGAGAAAAACATAGAGTAGATTGTAAATGTTATATTCCAAGTATAAGCTGTGTAATAAATGCAAATGGTGACATTTATCCATGTTGTAGATTGTTAAATGATAATGGAGAATACAATGATGAACATAGGCAGTATGCATATGGAAATATAGTTGGAAAGTCTGTTAGAGAATTATTTGTAGAGTTTAAATTAAATGAAAAGTCTAAATATCCACTTGATTGTGAAGAATGTAAAGAATGTGGGCAAAGATATTATGATATGATTAGACATCTTGAAAAGGTAAAAACAGGTAGAAAGGACGTTTTATTTGTATGATAATTATTGTTGATGGAATTGATAAGGTTGGAAAAACAACCTTATGTAAATTGTTATCAAAAGAATTTGGTTTAAATATAAGTAAGGATGATACAAGGTATTTTGGTTCACATAGTAATATTGATATAAATACAGAAAAGGATAATACGTTTGTAAATTTAATAGAACAGGGTTGTTTGGATAATGTTGTTTTTGATAGATTTCATATGACAGAGTATGTATATTCTAAGGTCGAAAGAGGAAAAGAAAATAAGTATATGCTTGATATAGATGAAAGGTTATCTAAACAAGATGTGATAATGATTTTGGTATTTCCTGTTGATATAAATTGGAGTAGTAGAATGCATGGTTCTGATTTATCACCATATCAAAAAGAGTTTGAAATGTTTTATAAAAATAGTAAAATAAAAAAGAAGTATAGATGTACACATGTAACGTATGATGTTGTTTTAAATCAAATAAAAAGGGAAATATAAATGTCAAGAGATAAGAAATTAATACAATTTTATTTAACAACAAATTGTAATTCACGCTGTAAAACGTGTAGTATATGGAGATGTAAAGATGATTTAAACTTAAATCCACTTGTTGTTAAAGATATATGTGCACAAAATTTAGATGCTGATTTTGTATTAGGTGGCGGAGAGTTTACATTATACCCATATAGGCATATATTATTAAATATGCTTGATGATTTAGGCGTCAATTATACAATACTTTCTAATGCAGTAAATGTACAATTATTAGAAGATGTTTTAGATAAATATAATGTTAAAAATTTAACAATTAGTTGTGACGGAATACACCACGATACAATTAGAGGGATAAAAGGTAATTTATTACATATAGGTTACATTTTAGATAAATATAGAAAAAAGATACCTAATATAAAATTAAGCTATACATATAGTAAATTTAATGAAGAAAACTTTATAAATGATATGAATTTTATAAAGTATGCATTGGGGTTTGATAAAGTATATTTCTGTATTGCCCAAGATATGGATTTGTTGAAAACAGATGGAGATGTAAAGCCAAGTGATTTAAAAAATATTTTATCAAAAAGCGATATGCTTTATGATAAAGATAGAGTTTTTATTGAGAACTTATTAGAAGGAAAAAAGAAAAAGTGTGATAGTGTAGGTTCTGTTTTTACAGTGTACACAAATGGTGATGTTGTTTCATGCCAAAGCTTTATGTCAAGCTTAGTTATTGGAAATATTTATGAGAAGCCGTTTAATGATATAGTAAAGAATGTGGCACCATTTGATTGTCCGTTTGATGGAAAGTGTAATCTATTGTGTCAAAGGAGGTATGACTGATGGTTGTTGGTTATAGTTATTGGGGCTATCTTGGGGATACAAAATATGATGTAGATGGAAATATTGCAAGTACGCCAGACGGAAATGCTTTTTATAGTTGGTCTATAATTAGTGGTTTATTGAAAGATGGAAATAAAGTAATACAGGTTATGCCAGATAGAGATTATGTTGGTTTCGAAAAAGAGCAAGGCGGGTTATTTTCATCTTGGTGTAGTAATGAAAGACTAAATGCATATAAAAGTATGGTAAAGATGCCAAAAGAATCTGAAATGAAACTTGTATCGAAAGGAAGTTTATTTGAGATATGGAACAAAAATGGCTTAAGAGATTGTGATATTATATTACATGAGTGGAGAATGCCAATACCAGGAAGAAACACATTTTCTACAAGATTTGTAGCCGAGAGACACAATGATAGTGTTGATTATAAGAATTATCAACCTGATTTCTTTATACAAGAGTGTTTATGCGAGTATTGTAGTATATATAAAATACCAATGATAATATTTGATTTGGATTATAAGCTAACTAGTGAAATGTTAGATGAATTGTCAAATAAAGATAATATATTTGTATTTGAACTTGGTTATAAATGGGAAGGCAAGAAAAATTCTATGCATGTTGAAATTCCATTTGACTTTGATAGAATTTTTGATATACCAGTTGCAAATACAGGCATGCTAACATATAATATTATATATGTAGGAAATAGATATGAAAGAGATTGGTGCATAGATAAATATGTTCCTACAGAATTAAATGATGTAGTTGTATATGGTAATTGGTTAGAATCAAATAGAGATAGTAAAGTAAGATGGCCAAATATAGAGTTTGGAAAGAGATTACAAACTAAAGAAATGGCTAACGTATACAACAACTCTGTGTGTACATTGTTGTTAGCTAAGAAAGAATACGTACAAAACAATTTTATGACAGCAAGAATTATAGAGTCTATATTTTATGGATGTGTACCGCTGTTTATAGAAGAATATGGACAAGAGTGTATAAATAGATATGCAGGCATATATAGCTCTTTATTGACTGTAAGTTCTAAATCTGATGTTATAGAAAGAACATTAATGTTTAAGTATAATAAAGATTTGAGGGTTGGTGTAATTTATTACTTAAGAGATTTATTAGCCGGGTTTATGGATGTTAAATATTTTGTAGAAGATATACATAATGTATTATCTATAATGCATGCCAATAAAGATAAAGAGTAAAGTAAAAGGAGAGAGTAAAAATGTTTGATTATAGTGCGATAGATAATGTAAACGTTATGAAGGTTGCAGAAGGAATAGACGAGGCGTGGGGGTTTTGGTATAATGTTTTATGTAGTCAGGATTCAAAAAATCAGTCAAGAGATGGAGATGTACATGGTGAGATAATAAATGCCATAACTGTTATAGAGAACCCAATAAATAATATATTGAAGTCTAATATAAGGAAAATGCCAATCAAATACGCAATAGGTGAAATGCTTTGGTATTTATCAGGTAATAATGCATTAGCAGAGATACAGAAATATACACACGGCTGGGATAGAATGTCAGATGATGGTGAGACAGTAAATTCTAATTATGGCTATTGTATAAAAAATAAGTTTGGCTTTGACCAATGGGCATTTGTTAAAGCAGAGTTGTTAGAAAATCCAAATTCGAGAAGAGCGGTAATACATATAAAGGAACCTAATAATATTGATAGTAAAGATGTAAATTGTACAGTGAGCTTACAATTCTTTATAAGAGATAATAAGCTATATATGACAGTATATATGAGGTCAAATGATATATGGATGGGTTTTCCGTATGATGTTTTTCAGTTTACATGTATGCAGATTTTAATGAGTATGCAGCTTGGGATTGAATTAGGTACATATACCCATATAGCTGGAAGTTTACATCTTTATGAAAGGAATGTGAAGAAAGAGGAGTAAAATGGGTGTAACAGCTGTCGTGCTGTTATCAAATATAGAATCACATCAGACTGAGACAATTGGTGCTATTTTAAATCAGTTGTCTCAGTTTATTCCAAATTTATTTGTTGTAGATTTTTATAAGAACAACAAGATGCAAAAAATGTTGAACAATGATTCTGTTATTTTGGTAAAAGCAAATCAGTGGAATTATGAAACATGGAGTCAGATGTATAACCATTATAAATATATGGTTGCAGAGTGTGACAACGTTATATTAATTAAGACACCTGTGTTAAGGGATAATAAAGAAGTTCTTAATACAGATATGTTAATGGATATTAGTAAAAACATAATTGCAGATGATAAATGGAATATGCAATATGATTTTATGAAGAGGCTAATAGAAAGGCTTGTATTTGTAAAGGCATGTAGAAGAAAAAATGTAATCCAGTTTATGATTGACCCAGAGGAGGTTGATTTTAGTAGTGTATGGAATTTTAAGAGCTATAGTAGATATGGTGTTTGTAATTGGGGTAATATAGAATATATACCAATGTACGAATGGGCACTATATAATACGTTTGTTCAGGATATTCCAAAGGCTCAAGAATTGTATTTTATAGCATCTGCATATACAAACGAAAGAAAAGAATATTTATGTGCCGTTAAAACAGAGATAGATAAAAAACTCGGTAGAAGAAGAATAGGTTTTGTAAGAAACAATCCATCTCGTGGAAGGGTAGATTATTTTGATGTAGATGGTAGAGAGAGAAGGGTAAAGCAAGATACGTATTTGTATAATTTGATGTTATCAAAATACACAATTATAAATCCAAGTTATATGAAAGAACGATTTAATATAGTAAGATTTATGGAAGCTATTATATGCAATTGCGTGCCATTAATTTTAAATGACGTAAATTTAGATGACTTGAGATTGACGTTTCCAGATATATATGATATAATAAATAAAAGAGAGCTGATTGTAGCACCAGAAAATGTATGTGTAAGACTAACAAGATATTTTGAAGATGCTATAAATGGTTCTGTATTAAAGCAACAGAGGATAAATGAAACAGGTGTTATTAAAAGGCCGGATATGGAGGTGTGTAATTTAATAAAAAGGACTGATAGTTTTAAGTTAATAGTTGATGAAGATTATATAAGGGGTTTTTATAAAACAATTCTTATATGAGAAAGGATGTAAGTAAATAATGTTTGATTTACATAGACATGATGAATTTAGTACATTTGATGGATTTGGTAAACCTGCAGAGTTAGCTGCTATAGCAAAAGAGTTAGGCTATAAAACTTTATGTACAACAAATCACGGTAATACAAATGGATTAATACAGACGTATAAAGCATGCGAGTCGGTAGGTATAAAAGCAATATTAGGTGTAGAGGGATATTTCCTACCAAAGTATAAAGAAAAAGAAAGAGGTTATCATTTAATATTGATAGCTAAGAATTTAAAGGGCTATGGTAATCTTAATAGGATTCAGTTTGAAGGTGAGAAGCAAAAGTATTATAATCCAATATGGGATTTTAAATTATTAAAAAAGTATCACGAAGGGTTGATTTGTTCTACTGCTTGTGTTGCTGGTTATTTATCCCAATGTATTATAAATGGTAAATATGAAAATGCAGAAAAATATTTATTAAGAATGCAAGAGATATTTGGTGATGATTTTTATGTAGAGGTTCAACCGTATAAAGTTTCAGAAAAAGGTTTACAGGAAAAAGTAAATATAGAAAGTATAAGGTTAGCCCAAAAATTAGGAATAAAATGTATATTAACTTCTGATTCTCATAGAGGTAGAAAAGAGGACTGGGAAAGTTATTTAAAGATGCACGAGATTGCAGGTCATAATCTTGAACATATAGAAGAAACTTATAAAGAGAGATATATGCCAAGACCAGATGATATGCTAAAAAGATTTATACATATGCATAAGAATGATTTTAAAGATGTAAAATCTATTGCAGATGATATGTATAATAATTTAGATGAAATAGAAAATAAGTGTGAAGATGCATGTGAATACTTAAAAGAGTTACCACAGATTTTGCCATCTTTAGGTGAAGAGCTGGATAGTTATAAGCTGCTTGTTAAACACGTAAAAGATGGATTAAAGTTTAGAGGTAAATATAATAAAGAGTATATAGATAGGGCAAAAGAAGAGTTAGATGTAATTCACTATCATGGGTTTGAAGATTATTTCTTGATGGTAGAAGATTATGTAAACTGGGCAAAAAATAATGGAATTGCAGTTGGTCCAGGTAGAGGTTCTGCTTGTAATTCTATTATCTGTTATGCTCTTAGAATTACAGAGGTAGATAGTGTATATTTTAACCTTGAGTTTAGAAGGTTCTTAATGAAGGAAAGAAAAAAGATGCCAGATATAGACTTGGATTTTGAAACGGCAAGGAGAGGCGAGGTTATAGATTATCTACTTAATAAATATAAAGGTCATTCTGCTCAGGTTTGTTCTTATGGTTTGTATAGAGTTGAGAATCTCTTAAATGACCTAGCAAAGGTTTGTGGGTTACCAACAGATAAGTCTTTAGATAAAGATGATATAAGGATAAATAAACAGGTTATAAAAGAAATAAAGTCATATGTGCATGAGTATATAGATGAAGGTTTCCTTCTTGCTGATAAGTTAAAAGAGGATAGTAGGTTTAATCAATATAATAAAAGTTATATGAATATTATTACACACTTCTTAAAGTTATATGAGAAGGTAAGATTCATAGGAACACATGCTGCAGGTGTAGCAATTACGGGTGGTAATATACTTGATTATACAGCAATAAAAATAGATTCAAAAACCGGTAGATATTTTACAAATTATGATTTGGTTGATATTGAAAATATTGGTGTAATTAAATTTGATATACTTGGTTTAACAACAATGTCAGAAATAAGAGATTGTAGAAAAGTTACAGATACTCCAGGTTTTGATATATCTATGATAGAAGATGAAAATGTTATAAAGGCATTTTCAGAAGGTAGATGTAATGGTGTATTTCAGTTAGATAAAGCATCTGTTCAGAATTTGTTATTAAGTATTCATACAAACTGTTTTAATGATGTTGTTGCTGCAACAGCCATGAATAGACCCGGCCCATTAAAACAAAAGCAGCCTGAAATATATGCAGCAAATAAAGAGGCATATGAGCTTGGTGAAGAAGGCACAAGAATAGCAGCTCTTGATAAGTATTTACAAAAGACTTATGGTACAATTATTTATCAGGAACAGATAATGATAATGTGTGTAGAAATTGCTGGTATGACATGGGATGAAGCACACGAGGTAACACATTATAAAATAGGTATACCAAAATTTAATTGGTATTTTAAAGACTATTATCCAAAGTATGAAGTCAATTTTGTTAAAGGGTGTGCAAAGTTAGGTATACCAAAAGATAGAGCAATAGATTTGTTTAAAAAGTTTTATGATTATTCATTTAATGAAGGTCATTCTGTTGGTTATACACTTATATCAGCAGAGCAAATGTATTATAAGGTATATTATCCAGAGGTATTTTGGTTTAGTAAAATAAAGTATGCTAAGGATGATTCTAATTTTGCAAAGTATTGTGAAAATGCTGTTATTGATGGTGCTGTTGTATTTTTACCACATGTTAATTATTCAAAAGAGAAAACATCACTTAGAAAGATAGATGGTGAATTTGCTATACAACAAGGGCTAAGTGCAATTAAGGGTGTTGGAGAGGTAGCGGCATCTGTAATTGTAGAAGAAAGAAAAAAGAATGGTATATTTACAGATATAGATAATTTTATTGATAGATTAGCGGTAAACCCAAAGGGCTCAAAGGTTAATAAAAGGGTAATAAATTTATTGATAGAATATGGTGCTTTAGACTTTGATAAAAAACTATATATTTCGAAGGTAAAAAAATATAATTCTGCTTTATATTCAAGAGGTCAAAGAAAATAAATATATACATTATATTGACAAACATATAATTTTATGATATAATATACTATAATATGAATGAAAGGAAAAATGTTATGAGTAAAAACAATTCGGTGTTGAGTTCAGAGTATTCATTAGATTTTGACAATAAAAGGAAGCAGAGAGTAGAGGTATCATTTTTTAAGTATGGTCCTGCAAGAGAAAATTTTCCAGCTAGAGTAGATGCAATAGCAACCGCAGAACTTTGTATAGATGCGTTTAAGAAAGATGGAAATACAGAACATCTTGTAGATGCTGCAAATTATTTGATGTTTAGATATATGTTTCCAATGCCTGGTGAATATTTTAAACCAACAAGCTCTAGTGAGAGTGTAGGTACTGTAGGGACACCAATTAATATGGAGTATTAATATGAAAGCAAAAAATAAATGTATTATTGGTAAAGATTTTTGTAGAGGTTGTCATTTCTTTAATGGGTTTGATTGCGAGTCAATTGATATATGTGAGAAATGTAAAAAGTGCAAAAATTTTATACGTATACCAAAGGCCGTTGATAGTATATATATTACATATAAATGTATAGGAGAAGAGTATGTCTGTAAACAAACAGCAGATAATTAAGTTATGTAGTGATATAAATAAAAAAGAAGGTGAAGGCACAATATATTCTATTGGCTCTAAACACGCTAACTTAAAGATAAATCGTTGGTCAACAGGAATAGAAGACTTGGATGCCATTGTTGGTGGTGGCATTCCAGAAGGTAGAGTTATAGAGATATTTGGTCCAGAGAGTTCTGGTAAAACAACTCTACTATATCATCTAATGAGTATGCATTCATTAGCATTGGATATACCGGTAGAGGGAACGTTTGATGCAGAGAGGGCGTCTGTATTTGGAAATAGACCAAAACAATTATTGGTTTATAGAGCAAGATTTGGAGAGGACGCCCTAAACAAATCAATAAAGTTTGCTAAGGCCGGTATACCAATTATAGGTATAGATAGTGTACCAAGTTTGGTTCCAAAAGAAGATGCTGAGAAAGTTCTTAAATCATCTGATAAAGATAGTATAGAAGAGCAGAGGATAGGCGGAACGGCAAGGTTGTTAAATAAATACTTACCAACAATAGAGGAGATAATAGAGGTTACTGGTACATCTATTATATTTATTAATCAGGTGAGAGATAAAATGAATGCTATGATGTTTGGAGAAAAGACAGATACTCCAGGCGGTAGAAAATTAAAGCATTCAGCAAGCCTTCGTATTCAGGTTGCCAGAAGGGCATGGATTGAAATACCTAATAAGAATCCAAAAAACTCTGCATCAACAGAGAAGGTTGGGTTTATAATGAAATGTAAAGTTGTGAAGAGCAAGGTATGTAACCCAATGGGTGAATGCGAAATACCTTGTTTCTTTGATAGAGGTTTTGTTAGTTTCGATGATGTCAAAGAGATTAGAAAGGAGTTGATGAAGCAGAGAGCAGAACAGTATGGTAGAAGAATAAAAGACATATCATTAGATGAAGATGTAGAAGATGATGAGTAATGGAGGTAATATATGGTAAATGGATTTAGTAGTCAGTTAATGGACAAAGATAAATTGTTAAATACATATATCGGTCTCTGTAAAACAAAAGATGTATTAATTAGTAGTTATCAGCAGAATAAAGAGTTGTTAGAGGAACAGAATGAATTATTAATGAAACATTTGGCGAAGGCAAATCCGGAGTATTTTAAAGATTTGTTTGGCTATTATTATGATGATGTAGAAGATATTCGCAAAAAGATAGCAGAGGCCGGTGAGTAAGATGGGAAGTATAAAAATAATAATTATATGTTTGATAGCATTTGATATTACTCTATTTGTTTTAACGATTATATGTGCTTCAATTATTCGTGAAAATAA
>Ga0326511_10000342_pt1 | contig 40227 bp, 55 predicted proteins | sample 0_2496_0518_D_FD_203701 | JGI IMG/M metagenome (GOLD analysis project Ga0326511, IMG submission 203701) | Bovine rumen microbial communities from UC Davis, California, United States - 0_2496_0518 | ecosystem: Host-associated > Mammals > Digestive system > Stomach > Rumen | place: USA...
CATTCAAAATCAAAATGCTAACCTTGATGAAGAATCTTATGGTGGTCGTGTAGGTGAAGCCGCAAGTGTTGTTTGTAAAGACCAAGCTCTTAAGATGATGTCAAAGACAAGTCGTCGTAATCACGAAAAGAATATGGTTTATATCCATGATCTTGATGCTTGGGCAGATGGACGTCATAATTGTTTGACAATGCCACTTGATGAACTTCTTGCTAATGGATTTAAGACAAGACAAACTGATGTACGTCCTGCCGGTTCAGTTAATACTGCTATGCAATTGGTTGCTGTTTTATTCCAATTACAATCATTGCAACAATTTGGTGGAGTTTCAAGTTCACACTTAGATTGGACTATGGTACCTTATGTTCGTAAATCATTTAGAAAACATTATATAGTAGATTGGATCCAACATTTAGATGATTTTTATAATTTAGATATCCTTGGAATGGATTATGAAGCATATAAACATTGGACTGAAAATAAGGTTACAGAATTTTATTTAGCCACAAAATTATCTGATAAAGATTTTACATTTGATAATAAGAATTTGGATGTACCAACAAGACAACGTGCTTTAGATGATACAAAACGTGAGACTTATCAAGCAGTTGAAGGTATGTATCATAATTTGAATACATTACAAAGTCGTTCAGGTAACCAACTTCCATTTACTTCTATCAATTATGGTACATGTACAATTCCGGAAGGTCGCATGGTAACTAGAGCATTGTTAGATGTATCAATGGAAGGATTAGGATCAAAAGGTGTTACTTCTATTTTCCCTTGTGGTATTTTCCAATATATGAAAGGTGTTAATGATAAACCAGGTACACCTAATTATGATTTGAAGAGATTAGCTCTTAAATCTACAGCAATGCGTATTTATCCTAATTATTGTAATGTAGATTGGTCAGTTAATGTTGGTTATGATAAAAATGATCCAAATACTTATGTAAGTACTATGGGATGTAGAACATATAATGGAGCGGATATTAATGCAGAACCTGGTGTCAATCCTCAACGTAAAGATGGTCGTGGCAATATTTGTCCTGTAACTATTATAATGCCTACACTTGCATTGATGTCACGTAAGAAAATTGAAAAGAAATATCAAGATTTATTAACAGTTGACTTTGATAAAGTAAATGAAGAGATATTTAATGAATTCATGAAATTGCTTGATAAGAAAATTGGTGAAGCAAAAGATACTCTTATTGAAAGATTCAATCACATTGCATCTCAATCACCTAAATCAGGTAAATTTATGTATGAAAATGGTACAATGTCAGGTTACAAACCAGAAGAAGGTATTATATCTGCTCTTAAACATGGTACATTAGCTTTAGGCCAATTAGGTCTTGCTGAAACATTACAAATTATATTTCATTTAGATCATACTTCAGAAAAAGGTATGGAATATGCTAAACAAATAGAGCAATTGTTCAAGACAAGATGTGCAGAATTCAAACAACAATATAAATTAAATATTGGAGTCTACTACACCCCAGCGGAGAACCTCTGTAAAACAGCCATGGCTAACTTTAAGAGACTTAACCCAGGGTTTGAACAAGAATATGTAACATATTTAAGAGATAAAGATGGTAATAAGATAGATAAACTTTATTTTACAAACAGTATGCATTTACCAGTTTGGTATGATTGTGATTGTTTTAAGAAAATTGATTTAGAAAGTCAATTGACCGGGTATTCAAACGCTGGTTGTATTACCTATGTGGAATTGGATAGTACATGTTATAATAACATTGATGCAGTTGAAAAGATTGTAGATTATGCAATGGAACGTGATGTACCTTATTTTGCAATCAATATTCCTTTAAATAGATGTGCAAAATGTGGTGAACCTATTTATGATGAAGAATTGAAAGAATGCCCAAAATGTGGTTGTGATGAAATTATTCGTTTAGGCCGTATAACTGGGTACCTTTCTACAACAATTGAACATTTTAATGCCGGAAAGAAACAAGAATTTGAACATAGAGTAGATCATATTGGTCAAAGTATTTTATCAGATTGTTAAATATAAAACTATTGAATAATATATGCTTAGAATTTTAGATATAACAGCCCCAGATATTAATAATGGTAATGGTGTGAGAGTTACTTTATGGGTATCTGGGTGCTCTCACAAATGTAAAGGATGTCATAATAGTTGGACATGGAACTATAATCAAGGAAAAATTTTTGCAGAAGATTCAGATGAGATTTTAAATAAATTATCTAATTGGTTATCTAGAGATTATGTTGATGGTTTGACAATTTCTGGTGGTGACCCATTAGATCAAGATAAAAATACATTATTTGAATTAAAACAAATAGTTAATTGGGTCAAAATGAATTTCCCTTCTAAAACAATTTGGATTTATACTGGATATACTTATGAAGAATTAAATGAATACCAATTAACTGTAGTAGAAAATATTGATGTATTAGTTGATGGTCCTTATAAAGAAGAATTAAGAGATATAGCACATTGTCCATTTAGAGGAAGTACAAATCAAAGATTAATATATATTAAAAAACAAAATGGGTAAATTAAAAATATTATATGTATGGGGTTATGGGGATTCACCAGATTCTGAATACATTAAACAATTAAAAGATGGATTAGATCCAAAAAAATTTACTGTTATTTCTGATTATTATGCTCAATATAGTCCTAAAGAAGCAGTAAATGATTTGAATAATATCATTAAGGATAATAAAATAAATTTAGTAATTGGTGAAAATCTCGGTGGATATTTAGTAACATTATTAGATAAAGATTTACAAAAAGTATTGATTAATCCTATTTTTGATCCTGTATTAGAATTATCTGAATATAGAATTGCCACAAAAAATGATAAAGGAGAAGAAATAGAAATGCCAATGGTTCCTAAGCATATTATTAAATTCTATAAAGAGAATGAAAATATGGAAAGGAATTATGATAATACTTATGCTATTTTCTCTATAGATGATAATTTTAGTAATTATGAAAAAGTTTGTAAATCGATAAAATCTGATAATCCTATTCAAACTATAATTGAAACTATAACAAACTGTTAAGTTGATCTTAACAGTTTTATTTTTATATAAAGAACTAAATTTAAACTATGAAGAATATCGTAATACTTATTAAAGATGATGAAGGTATATCATTATCTAATTCAATATTAAATGAATTGAAAAATACATTTAATACATTATTACAAAATTTTCAATTAAGTAATTCTAGTATTACTGATCAATTATTTGAAAATTGTGCAGGTACTATCTTAGAAGAATATATTAAAATAAATATTCAAAACATTTCTTCACCAGAGTTAAAAAACCATTTCAAATTTAATGATGATAAATGGTATGATTTTAAATATGATAATGTTAAAACAAAAATAATCACCTTTAAAGAAGATGCTTATTATTCTTCAACAACATTATCTGCCACTCAATATGAAAATAGAAAAGATATGATATTTATATCTATCATTTATAGTATCAATAATAATTCAATAACTATTACTGATATTTTAACAACTAATGGAAAAGATATAAAAACAAGTAATGATAAGGTATTATATAATTCAATTATTAATGCACCAGTAATACCAGATCAACCAGAAATAAATAATGATGTTTTATCTGCATTAAGATTAGTATTTACTTCTAATTTATCAGGTGATGTACAAATATTAAATATGTAAATATGCAATCTCTTAATAATTATATATTTGAATCTAGAGAAATATATACCATTTCTAATAAACAACGTCGTAAAGAATTAGAAAAATGGTTAAAGCATAAGAATTATAAAGATTATGTAGATACACTAAATAAAATGTTAGAAGATCCTAAATCTGCAGCATTATTAGAAGATGGTTTTGGAGGAGATTTGGGTGATACTAAATTAAAATTTAGTGTAGTTAATGTTCCTGTTTCACAATTAATGCCAACACAAAAAGAAATAGATTTAGATAAATCTCTTAAATATGCATTAACAAGTGAAAAATCATTTAAGAAAACATTTAAGTCTCCAATAGAGATTAATAAACCAATTGTTACATTTAGACAAAATTATGTTATAGATGGACATCATACATGGTTGCAAGCAATAGCATTAAACCCAAATGGAAAAATGTTAGCGTTCAATTATGATGGTGATATTTCTCCTATACAAATGCTTAAAGCTGTACAAGGAACTATAGCTGCTGTTAAAGCCGATGATAATAAGAATAATGGAAAATTACCTTCTAATAAAATAAAAGGACCTAATTTCTTTGATGATGATTTTGATAGAAAACAAATACGTAAATATCTTGAAGAAACATTTGATGATTCATTAATAGATGTATATTGTCAACAACTTAAGAATTGTCATGATAGAAAAGATATAATTAAATATTTAGAAGAAAGACTTTTAGATATTAAAGCAAATAACTACCCATTTGAATCGGCTCCTTCAAGAGATGATATGCCACAAGTATTTAAAGGCGGTACTGATAAAAATGATAAAGAATCTGCATTACCTGATAAAGAAGGTTCTGCAATGAATAAACTTAAAGATAATAAATTTATGAAATCAATTACAAAATGAAAAATATTAAAGAGTACATTAATGAATCTATTGAATATCAAATAGATGAAGGATTAAAAGAATGGTTCAAAAAGTTTGCATTAACTGGAGCAATTGCATTGGCTTCAATTAATTCAATAAATGCTCAAGCAATAAATGTTAATCAAAATTATTTAGATGATGCCAAAGATAAAATAGAAAATGTAATGCAACAAGAATATGATGATGTAAAAACTGTTGAAGGTGTTTCAAAGGATGAACAACTTGCATTAAATGCGGCTAAAGCGCATGCCGATAAAGAAATAGAAGCTTCAAATGGTAAATTAAAAATAATTAATACTAAAAAATTTTATAGTAAAAGTACAAAAACATATAAGTGTGTAATTACATTAGGTACAAAATGAAATCGATAAATAATTATTTATTTGAAAAACTTACTGTTAATTCTGAAACACAAAATGAAGAAAAACCAAAAGTTTATTCATCTAAATCTGGTAAAGAATTAAATATTAAGTGGTATTGTGATAATAAGGCTGATTGGAAAGATTTTGAAGGAACATATTTACAATTAGAAAAACATTTTATGTTAAAATATAGTAAAATGCTTTTATGTAAATATGAAGATGATAAATGGGTAGCTCAAATGGGTAAATGTTATTCAATAAATGATTATCAACCTAATTATAAATATTTCTATTCAAGTAATAAAAACTATTACTCTTATAAACAATTAATGGAAATGCTTGATAGTACACAATATATGGTAATATTAACAGATAAAAAATAAGGTTAACAGCCTTATTTTTTTATTTTAAACAAATTTTAACTATATTAATAAATATTAATAAATTAAAATAGAGACACATAGGGACATTAAATTATTATTTATTTTAGTTTTATCAATATTATAAAATAAATTCAACAGAGTGCTTCAGAATGATTGAGGTGTATAATGAGGATTGTTTAGATACTTTTAAAAAAATTAAAGATAATTCAATAGATTGTATTATTTGTGATTTACCTTATGCAGTCACAACCATATCATGGGATTCATTAATTCCATTTGATAAGTTATGGGAACAATATAATAGGATTATAAAGAAAAATGGTAATATTGTTTTATTTAGCTCAGGATTATTTACCATTAATTTAATCAATTCAAATATAAAGAATTTCAAATATAAATTAATTTGGAAAAAGAATGTACCAACAGGAATGGCTAAATCTAAATATCGTCCTATGAAGTATTATGAAGAGATTTGTATATTTAATGAAGGTACCGGAACTTATAACCCAATAATGAAAGAACGTGTTGGTAAATTAAAACAATGTTATAATTATGACCATTATTGTGGAAATTCAAATCACCTATCTTTGATGAAGAAACAATCTAAAAGATATGATCCGAATTGGGTACAACCATCTGATATTTTAGAATTTAATGTTGTACCAAATAGAAATGGAAAGTTACATCCAACACAAAAACCTATTAAATTATTAGAATGGTTAGTAAAGACATATTCTAATGAAGGTGATTTGATATTAGATAATTGTATGGGAAGTGGAACAACTGGTGTAGCATGTAAAAATCTTAATAGAAATTTTATTGGTATAGAATTAGACACAAATTATTTTAATATAGCAAAAAATAGAATAAATAATTGTTAATATTTGTTAACTAAATAACTATATTATTATATTAGAAAAAAATTATATTTTAAAAATTAAATGAATAATGATCAACTTTTATATATTGGTTTAAATGGTTTAGCAGGATCTGGTAAAGATACTGTGGCAAAAATGTTGAATGTAATATTGATGAAAGATTGGACAAGTATTGAATCTTGTAAAAATTTCTATGATAATTTCTATGATAAGCCTAATGCTTCAGCTACTTATTATGAAAGATATAAAGATTCAGCAAATCCAGTTATTTGTATTGCATTTGCGGATCAATTAAAAACAATATGTGGAGCGATTTTTGGAATAGATGTTAGATGTTTTTATTTTAATAAGTCTACTGCATGGATATGTATTAATAAAGGATTTGAATATACAGAAATTAGACCAGATAATGTAATTTCATGTGAAGAATATTTTTATAATATTTCTGAATATAAAGATTCTGATATTAAATACTGGATGAGTCTTCGTGATATTCTTGTTTATGTTGGTACTTATATGCTCCAACAAGATTTGAATAAAGAAGTATTTGTAAATAATGTTTCAAATCAAATTAAGAATGAATATCTTAATAATCATAACCTTAAGTATGCTATTGTAACTGATGTACGTTTTACTCATGAATTAGCATATATTCATAAGAATAATGGTATAACTATCAAGATTATTAGAAATAATGTTGTACAATTACCTAATATTGCTGAGCATGATTTGGATGAAGAGGATTCATATGATTTTATTATAGAGAATAATGAAGGATATGACGAGTTATTCAAGCAAATTTGGGATTTAGTACATGATAATGTAGAATTTAGAAATGAAATAGTAAATTTAAATACAAGAGAGAATATTAATAATTATCTTAGAAAAATTGATGATAATTTATATAAAGTATGTTCTCCATTTGGAATACAACAAATTGGTCATAAAGATGGAGAAATAAGTATGATTGATTTAAAAGGTGGTCCAACAATAGATATTAATGTAAAAATTCCCGGAACAGAAATCATTCCTACTAAAATAGAAATGAATGATAATAATCAATTTATTATATATATTTAAACATAAAATAATGGAAAAAATAATATATGATAGGAGAACAAAAAACAAAATTGATACAAGAATATGATAAACCATTAATATGGAATCTTTCTTGTTTTGGTAATGAATTTCAAATGTTTCTTTTAGATAATTTAATAGAAATACTTGATAAATATAATATTAAAAATCCAATATCAACAATACATGGTAGCTATTCATGTAAATATAATGGTGGAAGAACAGCACTTTATTGGAATTCTTGGACCAATATAGAAAATAAGATTAAACATTTTAATGATAAAGGTATAGGTGTAAAATTAACATTTTCCAATCGTAATATTCATGCTAATACTTTTGAGGAAGATGAGATGAGAAAATATCTTGATCTTCTTAATGAAACTAAAGGTATAGGTAATGGTATTATATGTGTAAATGATGACTTTGCTGAATTAGTTAAGAAAAATTATCCAGATTTAGATTTAGTTGCTTCTCATGTAAAAATGGAATTAGAAACTAAAATGGGTATAACTGATACCGTTGATTATTATAATTCTAAATTTGACCTTTATGATATAGTTGTATTTAATACTTTTAGGGCATTTGATGATGATTTCTTAAGTAAAATTACACATCCAGAAAAAGTAGAATTTATAGTTAATCATTCTTGTACAACTAATTGTACAATGGCTAAACGACACCATGAACTTATTGATGACTTACAAGAAAAGAAGGTAGAATTAGGCCATGATAAAAGAAAATTAGATAAAGATATTGTTGTAATTGATAAAAGAAAAGAACTTGAAAATATACTTAGAAAATGTAAAGACATTAAAGAAAAAAATGAATATGATAGACTTTGTAGACAATTTATAAACAAAGAAGAAATCAATCATTTAGTAAATACTTTTGGAATAAATAGATTTAAAATCGAAGGAAGAGATTTATCTAATTATGAATTTATTATGTTTTTAGATAAATTCTTAACAAACAACCAATCTATATACTCGATAATACGTAATAAATATGAAGAGAAAATAAGTAATTTAAATTTTAAAAGTAGATTTTTAGATTAAAGAGGAATTGAAAATTCCTCTTATTTTTTGAATTTTTTATTTGATTAACTATATTATTTATGTAATTAAAATATGAAATTATGACAGGAAAAAATCTTATTCAGAAAACTCTTGGAAATTCCTTTTGGGCAGGTGATATGAAATATAAAAATGCCCGTGGAAAGAAAACCTCTTGGACAAAGGCAGAAGCAAAAAATGGTTCTCGTAAGTTTCGACATGATAATAGATGGAAAATTGAAATTTAACAATAACATATATTAAATATTTTAATTATGAAAGTTGGAGATATTCTTGTTTATGCATTTAGTTATGATGCAAGTTATCCACATTTTATAAGAATTATCCGTATGACAACTAGTTTTGTTTGGGTAGAAGAAGTTCCAAAGAAATGGCATAATCATGATGGATGGATGCAGAATGGTACTGTAGTTCCTAATTTTCATGCTCAAACTAAACCAGTTAAAGGTAGATTTAAAATTAGAAATAGTTCTTATAGTGGTGAATTTATTAAAATTAATGGTTGTTATGCCAGAATTTGGGATGGAACACCACAAGATGAATATACAGATTAATATAATTAAATAAAATATAAAATATGAATACAGTTTCTGAAAAAATTAAGGAGATTATTACAAACATGACTATTGATAATGGTCTAATTGTTAATGAAGCAAAAAACGATAAGTTTCTTAAACTTGATCAGGAGTTTATGGGGTATCTTAATATGATTCTTGATTATGATAGTTATTTGTTTGATACTGTTGTATATTACGAAGCACCTACAACAATGCTTGGTAATCCTATAACAAATACATTTGTACAAACAATGGTCGTTTCTATTCTTTCTGAATGTATTAAATATCGTAATAGATATAATAAGTATACATATGGTTATAAATATTTGAATTCTCTTTATGATAGGATTTTTGAAGCTTTGAATGATATTAATGAGCTAATTTAAAATATTATAAAGAATATTAATATTAGTGGTAGTTCTTCAATGGCTATTATGAAAAAATAAAAAAGGTAGCTCTTAAGGGCTACCTTTAATTATATATTTATTTATTTTCCTTCGAAATACCAGCGTGCTTCTGCTTGACGTCTCTTAATAAGACCTGGATATTTTTTTCCTTGGACATCCGATAAATGCGCCCAAGTATTCCTAATAGCAGGATTATTTGGATTAGCTGCAATTATTTTACAAATTTGTTTATTTAAGAATCCTAAACCAAAATTATAACAACCAGAAGCTATAGCATCTTTTTGATTTTGATTTAATGTTACTTTATTAGTAGCAGCCCATTTATCAATTTTAGAAGAAGTTAATTTAGCATGATCTAAGAATAATCCTTCTAATTCTTTTTGAGTCCAAACTTTCTTAATGGTGTCCATATATTTACCATTTGGGTGCATTAATAAACCATATCCATAAGTTCTATGACCACAGGCATCTTTTAAATCATATCCATTTAAATCTTTAGATGTCATAGTATATCCAAATTTCTTACCAGTTTCCCATTGACAAATGAAATTAATCATACCATCACTAAGTCCAGTACCATTTGAAGGTTGAGGTTTAGCTGTTGAAGCTAATGGACCATTTGGAAATATTATTGCCCATGAATGAGGCCCAATGATACCATCAGGAAATAATCCATTTTTTGCTTGCCATTCTTTAACTTTTATAAGTGTCTTAGGCCCAAAATCACCATCAGGAGTAATACCTAAATACATTTGTAATACTTTTACTTCTTCACCTTTTGAACCAAGCTTAATTGTATTCATATATTACTTTTTGTCTTTATTTTTCTTTTTAGTTTTGTCAACAACACGTAATTCACTAAATTCATCTTCAAGTAAATGTTTCTTAGACGGATTAATAATATAAGCAAGTTTACTCATCAAATCTCTATTTAATAATACTTTTTGTTTCTTTTTACGATTATCTACTAATGCAAATTGTGCATCTAATAATTTACGTGTTCCTATTTGTATACATGGTATTGATACAACTGTACGTTCTTCTGTGCTTTGTCCAACTATTGCTTTAGATATATCTGTCTTTTTAAAATTATATGTCTTTCCATCAATTTCTGCTGTTACATTATCACCATCAACTTCAACTGAATCACAACCTATAGTAGATGCTTTAGCTCCATTACCTGTATCAAGTTTAGCTTCAAATTCGATTTCTTCTTCATTTTCCATAGTAAATACTATATTCTCAAGATAACCAATTGATTTTGGCATTAATACTAATTCATTAATATTATTGATATTATCTAATAATATTTTACAGAAATTTTCACCAATAACTTCTGAAATACCATCTGTACCAGGTGAGCTATTATATTCTAATACAACATTATAACCAACATCTTTAAAGTCTTCATTTGAACCTTCCACAAGAGGCATAATATCAACAGCACACCATGGCATACCAGAAATTTTAGCAACTTTAAGTGCTATTTCTTCTTGTTCTTTTGTAAGTTCTACTGGTTCAGCTTGAGCACCTAATGAAACATTTGAACGGAAGTCTTTACCAAGTTTCTTACGTTTCATAGCAGCTAATATTTTTTGTTCTGTACGCATTGTTAATACATGTACACGAATATCACCACCATCTGCTTCTTCTTTCTTTTGAACTAATAATTCTAAGTCTTCTTTAACTGCAAACATAGCTTGAAGAGCGGCTAATATTGATGTACCGGTTTCCATAAATACTCCAGTACCACCATGACCATCAAGAATCTTCACAACATATTCGTATTTTTCTGCTTCTTCACTATCAATATCTTTATAAATAGTTTTAAGTTTTTTATTAAGAGAATCCATTCCATTCTTAATATCATTCTTACAAACTAATGTAAATTTAGGTTGTGGAATATCATATCTTTCCATTAATACAGAAGCTTGATATTTATTAGAAGCACGTTTAGCGGATTGTATAGGATTTAAAACAAAAAGTCCCCAATCTTGAATTTCTTTGATACATTCCATACATTCTTCAGAATCTTGTGCTCCTAAACGAACAATTACAATAGTATCAATATTTGATTGGTGATCAATTGTATATTTTGTCTTATCATCTTCAATATCAATTTTTTCATCAGTGGCTTTATAATTAACTTCTTCAGATACAAATGTAATAATTTTAATATCTTTACCTTTTACTGCTTCCTCAAGATTTTTTAATGTCTTATTTTTCTTTGAATCTCGTTCATTAGTAAAGAATAAAATATTTTTGAAGAAGTATTTTATATCTTCTGTTTCTCCTTCTTTTGGTTGTTCTGATTTAATATCTAATTCATTATTAGGATTAGGATTATCTACTTGTGATTTACCAGGTTCACCTTGAAGTTTTTCATCTTCTTTAACTATATTATATATATCAGATAAATTTATGATATATTTTTCTTTTATAAGTTCACTAAAACTTTTCATTTACTGAAATATAATTCTTTTATATAAAAATAAAAAAATATATACCTAAAATCTATTTTATATATTAAATATATTGTGTATTAAATATGCCAACTGAATATAATAAATTAAATGAATTAATAAAAGATAAGAAAATTTTATATATTCCAATATATTCATGTTTTAATTATGATACGGGTAAATTAAATTTTAAAGCTGATGGAAATATTAATAGATTCTTATCGACTTTTTCCCATTGTAATAGTTTCAAATATCTTAATATTTTATATCCACCAGAAGGAAATAATATTGATTGGTTTGAAGATAGTTGTAAAATGATTTCTGATAAAATAACTTTATTACCATGTGAACATATTGTCAAATCAGCAAAAGTAGAAAGAAGTTTAGAATTTGCTGATAAAGTTTATAGTGAACTTAAATGTTTGTATGAATATGATTATATAATTGTAGAGTCACAACATTTATTCTTGAAATTTTATAATCATGATCGTAAGAATTTAATTTATTGGTGTCCTGTTTGTGCAACTAATGATAAAACAAGAGATTTTCTTGAGCCATTTAAAGAATTAGATAGATATATTTTTAGCATAGCAAAAAATATTATTGTAGCATCTAATGATCAAGTTGAATATGTCAAATCAATTCAAGAAGAAATAGGAGTTTATAGAACATTAATTCAAATAGAACAATTAATAGATAGAACATTGCCATGTTTTAAATATAATAAACAAACATCTATTAAAGAATTGTTGAATAAATATGATAATCAATATAAAATATTTTTACCTTTTAGATTAACAGATAAAGGTTATAAGATGCAAGAAATATTTGATTATTTATATGAATTTAAAGATCATTTATTTACAGTTTTTTATACTAACCCTAATAATTGTGATATATATCAATTTGCTAAAGGTGATTCATACTTTAAAAAATTATTTATAGATGAACGTTTTATAAAAGTTGATAAAGATAGAGATACATATTATACAATTATAGATGATTGTAAAGTAATTATTCCGTATTTTGAAGATACTGAATTTATATGCCATGCAGCAGTTGATGAATTTAAATTTGGTAATTGTGTTATTTGTAAGAATTTAGAGGAATTTATGACTATATTAAATTAAATATATGAATATTAATTATGATTAAAGAAATTCATGATAAATTATATAATGCATTAGGAATTTTCGAAAATATAGTTGATTCACAAAGTTGTATAGAATTAATAAATGAATTAAAAGAAGTAAATAATCCTACATTTATTTTTAGTGGTGTAGGTAAGAATTGGTATATTTGTGAAAAAGAAGTAAAGACATTCATATCAATGGGATTAAATGCTAAATCACTTGATTGTACTCATGCTTTACATGGTGATTTAGGTATGTTAATGAACCCAAATGAACTTAAATATATTTTCTTTGTTTCTAAATCTGGTAAAACAAATGAAATGCATAAATTAATTAATGTAATTATTGATTTAAAAGAAAAAAGTATTATCAAAAATATTAAATTAGTATTTCTTTGTTTGAATTCTTATATAGAAAATGAAATTGATAATGTAGATAAATTTGATTTTATACTTAAGCCATTTATAATTGATAATAATATTATATATTCACATATTGAATTAGATGATAGAAATCTTATTCCTACATTATCAATTAATATAACTCAATCTATATTAGATTATATAGGTGTATTAGTTTATCAAAGTAAACCTGAATTAATTGAAAATTATAAATATAATCATTTAGGTGGTTCAAATGGTAAACAATTAGGAATGTCAAAATATTTAGAAGAAGTATGAATATAGTTATAGTAGCAGGTGGTTTAGGAACAAGATTTCAAGATCTTTCTATTTTTCCAAAGATTTTATTACCAACAAAGAAGTATAATTCATTATTAGAACAAAATTATGATGTGTTCATTAATGGATATGATAATAAGTTGTTTTTAATTATTAACGAAAAATATTATAACATGGTAAATAATTATTGTCATGTTAATAATATTGATGTGACTATTATCAAGTCATCAAATACAAATGGATCATATAATACAATATTAAGTGTTTATGGCCAAATTCCTCATGAAAGAATTTTATTTGTTTGGTCAGATTTAGAATTAGAACATAATGATTTCCCAAAATTTGAAGAAGATACAATAATAACATATCAAGGGAATTATAGATTTGGTATAAAAAATGGAATAATAACACATTGTGAAAATTATAGTGGAAATATTCCAGGAATTTATTATATTAAAAATTTGAATAAATATTTTATTAAATATAAGTTAGATGAAAAAACTAATTTTGATTTAGTAGAAATATTACAAGAATTTAGTAATATAAATAGTGTTGAATATTCTGGATTTATTGGTGAATATCGTGATAAAGTAACATATATTAATTATATTAAATCATTAGGAGATGAAACCAAGAATTCATTTAAGACAAGATTCTTTAATATGATTCAACCAGATTATTCTGATCCTAATGAACCTAAAATTCAAAAATGGGCTATTAATAAAGATTATTATCATTTAATTCAAAAGGAATATAATTGGTATAATAAACTTAAACAACAAAAATTAGGTGGTAATTATACTTATGATATGATCGTTCCAAAAGTATATGATGGTATGATTAAAGATAATACTGGATTTGTTATGACATTATTAGATGGGTATCAACCATTACATACTTATATTAAGAAACATTCATCAGAAGATGTACAAACAATATATAAGACTATTCATTTACATTTAGATGCATTATCAAATTGCAAGAAAGAAGTTGATGATATAGATTTTTTCCAAGATTTAAAAAAGGAGATAATTACAAAAGTTATTGATAGATGTGAAAAAATCAAATATATGCTTATTAATTATGAAATTGAACATTTACAAGTTTTATTAAATAAAGCATATGAATATTTATGTGATAATACCCAAATAGTTAACCATAAAGTATTATATTGTGTTTGTCATGGTGATTTGAATGGTTCTAATATTTTAGTTAAACCTAAGACAAAAGATGTAAAGTTCTTGGATCCACGTGGGTATTTTGGTTATACAACATTTTATGGGTGGCAAGATTATGAATATGCAAAGTTATTATATTGTCTAGATGGTTATGATGATTTCAATAATCTTCCTCAAATTTATGGATATGATAAACCAGTTAGATTGAAGTGGTTTGACCAAATTAACTATCTTAATAAAAAGAAATATAAAGTTCTTGTTGGGGTTATTTGGATAGCATTAGCAGGTTATATTTCACAAGATATTATGAAAGCAAATATAGCTTATGAATATGGTATACAAATGTTACAAGATGCATTAAAAGAAAATGAGTAAGAAATTAATAGTTATAGAAGGTTTTGATAGATGTGGTAAAGATACATTAATATCAGATCTATCAAAACTAAATAATGATTTTTATGTTTATGGTAATGATTTAACAGGATTACCAAAATATGACAAAGAACAAGAAGAATTTTTAGTATGGTTAAATAAATTTATTAATAAACAAGTTAATGATTTAAATGAATTATTCAAGACTTATGATACTATAGTTATGTGTCGATTATTAATATCTGATGAGGTTTATAGCACTTTATTTAATAGAGAACATACCACTATTAATTATATGAATAAACTTAAAGATGTTGAAATAATTAATTATTGCTTATTGTTTAATGATTATAATGAATATCTTAAAAGATTAATAAAAATAGGTGATATAGATGTTCAATATAATAAAGATGAATTTAATTCAATTAATCAATTATATAAAGACATACTTAATAGTTTAACTTATAAATATCATATAAATTATATTTATTCATATAATTCACCTAAAAACATTTTGGAAGATTTTTATAGATATTATGATAAAATTAAATAATTTTGTAAAAGGAGAAAAGAAAGGTAAAACAATAGGAATATTTAGTCCAAGTAGATTATCCCCATATAAGGAGACAAAATTACCTGGTTGGCAAGAATCATATAATCTTATTAAATTCTTAAAGGATTATGTTGGTTATGATGAAGTTTACATCTTAAATTGGTATAAGAATGATAAAAGATATGAAAAACTTAAAGAGCAATATCCATATCTTTATAATTTAAAAAATATTGAACAAGCTTCTAAAGATATTGATGAAATATTACAAAAGCCAGATGGTTTAGTATGTTTTGGTGGAGCATTACACCCAACATATTATTATATTTGTACATTGATTTGGTATAAGAGAAATGATCCTAATTTCAAATTATATTATTATGATCATGATCCACAATTTAATAAATTCAATTTTGTTAGAGGAATCTCATCACGTAATTCTTTAAGAGGAGTAGGAATGGGTGATTTAGAGCAAGAGTATATTGATATTTATATGAATCATATGAATGATTTAATAGAATATATAGATACACATACAATTGGTCTTTATGGGGGATTAGATTATGAATCATATTGCCAAAAATTACATGGGGATATGCCTAAGATCCAACAATGGCAATACTTTGATATTAACGAATATTCTTTTGCAAATAACTTTGATTTCTCTAAAATTTTAACAGATATTAAATTTGAAAATAAATATAAATTTGGGTATTTTGGTATTAAACGTAGAAATAAAGTTAGATTAGAAGTTATAAATAATTTATTAGGGCAATTAGATAGTTCAGGTATAATTATAGGTAATGTAAGTGAAATTATAGAATGTTCTTCTAAGTTTAATTGTGTTGATTCAATGCAAATACCAGATTTATATTATTTCTTGAATGATAATATTAAATCTTCATTATTTATAACTGATCCGGCAAATTGGAATAATTATAAGAGTTTTAGATTCTTTGAAAATCTTCTTTTGGATTATGTAGGTTTTATATATGAAAAACAAGATATAAATAAAATCTATATTAATAATGAAGAACTTAAGAATTATATATATGTTAATGAAAATGATTTTGTAAATAAAGTAAAACAAATTTCTAATAATGAAAATTTATATAAACATTTGGTATATCTTGAAAGAAAAGAATTCTATGATCAAATGTTTCCATATATGATACAAAATAATAAAGAAATATTTGAAAATTGGTTAAATAAATATAAAAATTATGGATAATAAATTATTAGATAAAATATTAATATGTGGACCTTGTGCTGTTGAATCTAAGGAACAATTATTAGATATTGCAAAAGGATTAAAAGATAATAATATAAATTGTCTTTTTAGAGCAGGTGTATGGAAACCAAGAACAAATCCTGGTTCCTTTGAAGGTTTAGGTGAAATTGCAATTAATTGGATGTGTGAAGTTCGTAGAGTATATGGATTTCAAATAGGTTGGGAAGTTGCTACTGAAGAACATATTGAAATATCATTAAAATATCATCCTGATTTTTTGTGGATTGGGGCAAGAACTACAGTAAATCCTTTTATGATGGAAAAAATTGCTCAATTATTAAGTGATACCAATATTTCTATTTTTGTTAAGAATCCGTCAAATTCTGATTTTCCTTTATGGTGTGGAGCTATAGAAAGATTATTGAATCATAATGTAAATGTAGTAGGTGTAATACATCGTGGATTTTCTTCAAATAATTTAGCAGATTATAGAAATGCTCCAATGTGGTCAATTCCAATTCAATTAAAGAATAAATATCCTAATCTATTATTAATTGGTGATCCAAGTCATATGGGTGGACATGATTTTTTGATAGAAGAAATATCTCAAAAAATGATGAACTTGAATTATGATGGATTAATGATTGAAGTACATAATAACCCATCAGAAGCTTGGACCGATGCAAAACAGCAAATTACACCAGAAATTTTAAAAGAAATATTAGATAAATTAGATATTCCTATTATTAACAATGATAATGGTTTAACTGAATATAGATTACAAATAGATGAAATTGATGATGAAATATTAGCTCTTATAAGAAGAAGATTTAATATAACAAAATTAATTGGTGATTGGAAAAAGAAAAATAATGTATCTGTATTTCAACAAAATAGATATGAAGAGATATTGAAGAAAAATGAAATTAGATCAAATAGATATAACTTAGATTTAAATTTAATAAATAATATCTTCAATATTATTCACGAAAAATCAGTAGAACAACAATTAGATAATGAATAAAGAACGGAAAAAATTAGATTTAAATAAATATAACAATTGGTTTGAATATCTTAAAGATTCAATAAAAAAAATTCATGATGGATATAAAGTCATATTTATAAGTGATTGTGATGGTATTTTAACTGATGGTAGAAGTTATTTTACAAAGGATGGAAAAACACATAAAAGTTATGGATCTTATGATAAAGAAGCTATAAGATTTATAACTGATTATATGAATGATTCTTTAGATTTTTTAACAGATGATAAAGATGGGATTAAAATCCATGAAGATAGAATAAATCATTTATCAAATTCTTGCAAAGAATTAAGTTTTGAATTAATCAATAAATCACCTAAAGAACGACTTGAATATATACAAAATCTTAAACTTCATTTCAAAAATTTTAAAGATTTTAAAAAAGTAATTATAGTATTTATTGGTGATAGTCTTTCAGATATTCCGGCATTATCAGAAGCAGATATAGCAATGACAACAAATAATGCTCCTGATGAAGTTAAAGAATATTGTAATTATATATCAAAATATAATGGAGGAATGGGTGGATATGCCGATTGTATTTTCCATTTTTATGAAAATTTTAAAAATGTTAAAACTATATTAAATATATAAAAATATGTTAATTTTATAAATGATTAATCAATTCAAAGTAGGATGTAATTTAGATTGGGAATTAATAGATAAAGTAGCAGAATTAAATGATAAATATAAAGGTAAAGCTGAGGTAAAAGAATTTTTTGCTAGTCCAACATCAGCAGCTCCAATGACAGCAAGACCAGATTGGAGATTACCAAATATTAGTGACAAGGACTTTGAGAAGTATGTTAAATTAAGTTTAGATAAAAATATATATTTTAATGTGGTTTTGAATTCAATACAACCATTTATGACTAAACCAAGTATGGTTAATCATAAAAAGGAGATTCAAAATTATGTAAAGTGGTTAGAAGATATTGGTGTATATAGAATTACATTTGCTAATCCAATGATGGCAATGTTTATTAGAGAAGTATCAAATATTGAATTAGAAGCAAGTTGTATATTACATATTGATACACCAACACAAATGAAATATTTACATGAAACTTTAGGTGTTAATAAGTTTTGTAATAGTATATTAAAGAATAGAAGTAAAGATTTCTTGATTAATTGTGCAAATTATTGTAATGAGAACAATTTGATATTGGAATTACTTGCTAATGAATTTTGTTATAATGCAAGTTCAGATTATGCAACACATTGTATTTATAGAGATTCATGCTATTTATGTCATGCTACATGTAAGACAAAAGAAGAATCAATGATGTATAATAATTATCCAATGCAATATTGTATGTCAAGTAGAAATGGTAATCAAGAACAATGGTTGAGAAGTAGATGGATAAGGCCCGAGGATTTAAAATATTATAACGGTATTGGAATTAATTATTTCAAAGTTTCTGGACGTACAGGTGGCACACCATATATTGCTAAAGTACTTGAATCTTATATGAATCAAAAGTTTGAAGGTAATCTTCTTGGATTATGGAAACCACTTGAAACTATATATAATGGTAAAGAAGAATCAGAACAAGAATTAATTGATAATATTCCTAATGAAAAATTAGATGGGTTCTTAGATCATTGGTTTGATAAGAATTTTGAATGTGAAAATCAGATGTGTGGAACAACATGTACATATTGTAGAGATTTTTATAATAAGAATATAAAAGGAGAAGCTTAAGCTTCTCCTTTATTTGGTATTAAACTAAAATATTTCTTTATAAATTCTTTAATTATAGGTATATCATAAATACCATTAGCTGATAATCCACAAATAATACCAGTTAAAGGAATAGATAACCAAATTGGGTTATTAAATGTAGTTAATTCACCGAAATATGCAACTATAGTTAATATAATACTTGTTGCCCAAGCTATAACTTGTTTCCAAATGCCATTTAATTCAAATTTAGAATTAATTAAATTTGTAATAGGCAATGTAAGTAATGATATTAATGTAGCAGTTGCCCAGAAAGTATCATTAAAAAATTGTACTAAATTCATAATTTAAATTATATATTTTTCTTTATTCCTATATGCCATTTTCCACAAACTTTACAAATATATGGTATATATTTGTACATTTGATGTTTATTGATAAATATTAAAGCATCTTCTTCTACTTCAAATTTTTGTTTAGGCTTCCATTCACCATCTTTTCTAGCATAATGCTCTCTTTTAATGATGTGTTTATTACAATCAGAACGTGGTTTATTATAAAGCAAAATTCATTAATTATTAATTTGGTATGATTTATTTTTTATAAATTTCATTTATTTGTCCATTACGTAATATTTTGATACGTTCTTGTACCTTACTATGTTTTAACCATTCACCCCTAAATATTGTTTTTATAATTATATCCACTTTTGCACCATTTTCTTCAAGCATCCATACTGCCCATAAAGTCATGTTTTTAGGTCTAGGACCACTACAAATAACTTCATCATTATTTTCTTTATCATTATTTAACCAACATTGACATTCAGTAGTCCAAGAATTGACATTTCGCCCATTATGTTCAAATGACTTTAATTTACCTTCATAGTTCATATCCATAATATTATTCCATGGCCATCTAAACATGTTAATAATTTCATATTGAGCAATTCTTTTTCCACCATCTCCACCATTTTCTACTGGGCGATCTCTTCGTGAATTAGCATGATCACCAATTTGTAAATCATCACCATCTTTAGATGTCCAAATAATTCTATTATTTTCTAATATTAAATTAAAATCTAATACATTATGATTTGACTCTAGAAGTTGTCTAAATCCATTTCCTAGACATTCTAGTGAAGTTTCATCTAAATCAAAAATAATTTTATTAATTTTATTTTCAAATGTATCTCGGGCCAAATATGAACTTAATGATTTCATTTATTAATTAATTACTTTATTAAAAATAAAGTGATAAAATTGAATTTTTTAAATAATATTCTATTTTATTAATGTAATTAATTAAATTAAGTATGGGAAAAATAATTAATGAATATTTAAACAAACCAATTGAAGTTGGAACAGTTCTTAAAGAAATATATGAAGATTCAACTAGTTTTTATCTAGTTGGGCCTTATTTTGTCTATACTAATGATTATCATTTTCCACAAATTAGACCTCATAAGTTTATTTTTGATGACCATATTTCTATAGCTTCTGAAGATGAAAAAAAGTCATTTATAGAGATGCTCAAGAAAAATCATCTAATTGTTAATGAAAATTATGAAGTCGAAAGAGAATTTGAAACATATAATTTGACAGCTAAAGTTAAAGTTAAGTCAAATATTTCAAAAGAAGAATTAATCAAGAAACTTAATGAAATTTATTCTTCTTCCGAATTTGAAATTGAATTTATTGATTTTTAAATATGGATATAAAACCAAAATTTATCATAGAATGTATTAATCCTAAATATTGGGTAGGACCAAAGTATCTTAGAAAAATTGGTCCTCATGAGTATAATATTGAATGGACCGATGATATTTATAAAGCAAAAACATATGAGACAAAACAAAGAGCGGAAAAAGAATCTTTGAGAATGTCTAATTATGTAAAATATTGTTTTGAACATGGTTATACCTCTCATTGTTATGGGTGGGATGATAAGAATCGAGTTGGTTTGGTAATGGAAAATGTTGAAGGTAATGTAAGAGAAATAAAAATTACAATTATTTAATATGGAATCAATGGTTTGGGATAATAAAAATCAAGAATATATTTGCCCAAAATGCCAATCACATAATGTACATTGTAAAGTAGGTATGATGGCAGATTTATATATTTGTAATGATTGTGGGTTTGAATCAAGAGATTTAAAAGAAATTTAATAAAATACAATTATGAATAGAGTAGTAGAAATACTTATGAACCGTGATGATATGTCACAGGATCATACAGAACGTTTGATACGAGAAACTAGAGATGAGATTATGATGTTAGATAATCCTTTAGAGGCAGATGATGTACTTATGGATTATCTTGGTTTGGAACCCGATTATTTAGAAGATGTTTTGAATTTCTAATATGTTATTATTTAATATTTGGTTACTTGGTTTTATAATTTCATTTTTAATATTAATAAGTGATTATATAATATTAAATTTGAGATTGGGATATTCATTACGAAATATATTAAATAATGATATATTTGATGAAACTGTAATATCCCTTATCATGATTTCATTAGGATCATGGTTAACTATATTTATGTGGCTATTTAATGATAAAATAAAAAATTAGATTATGAGAGAAGAAGATCCAAGAGAATTTACTAAAAGTAATTATGAAGAAGAATATAAAAATAGACTAGAAAATATTAAGTCTAATCTTTATAAAGATGGAGGAGAAGCACAAGGTCATGCATTTTTAACTGAATTAATGATGGGAATGGGGCAAATGCCTGATATTGATCCTACTTTAGTATTACATGATATTGGAAATATATTGAAAATTTATCAAAGATTAATTTCTACTTCTGGTATTGTACCTATTAAAAATTTCTATAATGGTAAAGATCATAATGTTTATGCATGTCTTGATAAAGATTTGAAGTTCTGTGTTAAACATTATGGAGAGGAAGATTGGAAAGATATTTTATATGTATTTCCATATATGAATTGTATGACTGCATTTGATGTTAGTTTTAAGTATGACCATATTCATCAATCAAATTTTTAACTTAATAAATTATGACAATAGATGAATTATTTAATATGCCAATTTTTCAAATGAAAGAATGGCTTACAGAAAATTATAGAGATCCTCATGGAGAATATAAAGACGATTATTGGTTCACTGATATTAAAGAATGTTTTGGTGTTAAATTTCCAGAAGGTTGTGGATGGCGTATAATACCTTGTATGTCAACATATCAAGATAAAGATGGATCAGCTCTTGATAAAATTAAAACAAAGTATTATGACACTCTTAATGTTGCCGTTACAAAAGTATCTAAGTATGGCGAATGCTTGACTTATATGTTGAGTGGTAACTTTACAAAACATGATGAACGAAAGAAATATGCAGATGGAAAGAAACATTTTGGATTTACAGAATATATTGATAGAACATATAAGTTTAATTTGACTGTAATATCTGCTAATGAAGGATATGGTAATCATTCAATAAGTTCACATATTTATATTGGTGGACCAGATATTGTAAATAATTCTGAAATTGGAGTTTATTACCAGTTACGTGCTAATAATGATTACAGCAATAATTGGATGAATAAATATCCATTTATTGATGTTAATGATTCAATTGAATATAAGAGCGCTCCTATTTTAAGAAGTCTTGATAAGAACAAACATTCATTGAATGAATACGCAAATAAAATTGAAGAATATGCAAAGAAAGTTCAAGAGATTGGATTGAAAGCATACAATGATAATAAATCAATTATAGATGATGTTGGTTTTATTAAAAAGTGTAAGACTGTACATTTGAAACCAAAAGAGATTTTTGATTTGTGGCTTGTACTTTATATTGAGAATCAAAATGTTACTTTCGATGATGTTATTGGTATGTGCCGTCTTTCAGAAAGCAAAGAAAACATTATTAGAGAATATGTTGATAAATGTAAATGTAAGGTTATTGAAAAGGATTGGAATGACAAATGGTCATTAACCGAATACCCAAGTTACAATTGTTATCATTTGTGTTTACTTTACGGAAAGAATTCATTTACATCAACATCAGGCTTTAATGGGTATCTTAAAGATTTGGAAAAGACACGTACAATGTACAAGTCATTAGATAAATATAAAGATACAATTAAATATGCTAAGACTGCTTATCAGACAAACTATAAGTTAATGGCTCAAGAATTTGAAAATAAACTTGTAGATATTTATAATGATATATATAATAAGATTGAGTCGGCAAAGAATGAATATCTTAAAAAGTCAAAAGAAATTTATAATGATATTCATGAGAAATATCCTGATGTTAATGATATTGATGTTGGTATTTATGAAGATGAAGACGATATTGTAGATAATATTTATAAAGCATTTGAAAAAACTGCATCAATGCTTATGAAAAAGATTGATTCTAAACATAAGTTAAACATTTCAAATACAGTAAAGAAAACTAACAAAAACAAAGAAGATGATACAGAGTTTTTGAATCTTTGTAAGAAGATGTTTGGTGCATCTCCAAGTTTGGATAAGATTATTTATTATTCAGTTCATAAATCATATGATGCACCTTATGAAATATATGAATCTGATGTTGAATGTGGAGGAATTGGTGATGATGCAATTTATGATTATGAAGAGAAATATGGAGAAGATTCATTTAATGAATGGTTAGATGAATTTGAAAGATTGGTACCTGCAGGTCCATCTGATTATCATTCACTTGGTTCTGATTTATATCCAGGAGAAGAATACAATTTATTTGTAAATAGAAAACTCGAATATGATGAAGGAACTGAATATACTGGATAAATTATCATATACTATAAATAATAAAGGAGAGCTCAAGCTCTCCTTATTTATTTTAATAATTCTATAATTGTTTTCTTATCTCTTTCAGGAATAAAATTAGCAATTTTCTTTAGTGAAGAATTAATAATATATTTAACTTTATTTACTGATAAATTTTCATTTTCTGCTATATCATTAATAGATAATTCATAAGGATAATCAATACCAAAACGTTTCTTAACAATTCTTCTTTCAACATTACTTAAACAATATAATGAATTATCAATTAATTCTTTAAAAATATTTTGATGTTCCATTGTTTCAAGATTTTGATCTTCAATTAAGAATTCTTCTTCTGTAATTTTTGATGTTTGGTTATCATGATAATTATCTTCGGTATGTGGATTAATAGAATCCAATCTTATTATATTAGGCATTGCCATACCATTTTTTTGAGCTGATTGTGGAACATGTACAATATTAGCAGCACTATTTAATGCAATAATAATATAAGCTCTAATCCACATAAAAGCAACTGAAGCAAATGAAGCGGGTTTAATATTTGTTTTAATCCATGTTTCAAAATCAAATTTTGTGGCAAAACCTTCTTTAGGTAATTTATTTATTGTAGTATCTAAATTTTTACCATAAACAAATGCTTTACGAACCAATTCTTCAGATTGGTCATAATCAAAACTACGTAATTCAGATTCATTTAATAAATTAAGCATTGTTACTCTTAAATTAGCTTTAGTAGTCTTATATTTTTGGAGGCATTTTAATAGACCTTCATTACCGGCTTGAATAAGATCTTCAAATTCTAAACCTAAATTACGATAACGTTTTGCACATTCAATAACCAATTTAAGATTATTTTTTATGAATATATCATAATTTTCTTCACAAAATTCTAAATTATCGGATTCATTATAGGGAGTTTTAATATATTCACGTTTAATTTCATTAAAGTATATATCAATATTATTTGTATTAAATGTTTTATTTGATGTATATTTTAATGCTAATTTTGTTCTTACTCTTTTCTTGACATCATCCCAAAATATTTTATTATAAATATCTAATTGATCTACGGTATCAAGATAATTTAAATAATATTCTACAATATTTTTTTCTGAACAATCTTTAAGTGAATATGCATCTTTTTTTATAATACTATTAAGATACTTTTCTAAATATTCATAATCTGTATCATCAATAGTTGTTGATTTTCTATATTTTACAAGCCATTTATCAATTTTTGCTTGATTAGTTTTACATAAATTAGTATTAACGATTCTAGCCACTATTTCCTAATCTTTATATATTTAGGAATTTACGCTATAATATAATATAGATAACTAATAAAAAAAAATTAAATAAATATTAAAAATATTTAAATTTCTAATACTTATTTAATTTTATCCTTTATAAAATTTTATTTAAATTAATAATCATACCTCTTGAATGTGGTTCTCCATCTTCAAATATATCAAATTCAGCATAATCAATATTACCTAAAGCGTGATAAGCCCAAGAATAATTAGGTAAATGTTCTGGTTCCCATAATGCTTCAATAACTAATCCATTATAATCTAACCAATTATCATACTTATTTTTTATTTCATCAATTTCATGTGAATTAACAGTAATAAACATATTTTTTGAAGCCTTATGATAACATTCATAATCATCCTCATCCATATAAAAATCACCAGACTTTACAAATCTAATAGTTGTACCATCCCATGCACTAATTTCATCATCTATTGCTCCACGTAATTCAACATTATCATCAGAATAAGGAAAAACAATTAACCAATTTCTTTCTTTACAAAAACCTTCAATATCCCTTAATAAATCATTTTTTAATTCATTCCCACATTCATTTCCATCAAGTAATTTAGCCAAATCGGTTATAGTATTAATTTCTGTTGGCTTTATATCATGATATAAACATTCAAGTGTGTCATCCCATAATTTACTAGCCAAATAAGGATTATTATTAAGATAATTATAACAATCAGTTACATTTCTATTTTTTATCTGTTCTAAAATATATTCAAATAAATTCTCTTTCATAATATTATCTTTTAATTTTGTTGTTTTAATAAAATTGTAGATAAGGACCGTTTATTAATTTATATTTAATCCTCATTCCAATGTCTAAATACTAATGATCCATCATAATCATCTTCTTTATCTTCTAACCAATGCCTAAAAACTAATGATCCATCATAATCATCATTATCTTCATTATAATGATTTGTTACATTAGTTTCATAATCACTCATTGACTGATCTTCTTTAATCTCTTCATAAGCATCTTGAAAATGTTTCATAAAATTATTATATTTTTCTAATTCTGTCATTATGATTCTATTTTCATGATTATTCGTCAAATACATCATTAGTCACATCAATTGGGTTTCCATCCTCATCATATAATTCAACTTTCATTGGTTCAATATCATGGCTATGATCTCCCCAATGTCTCATTGAATCATCCATTGCATCAGTACATTGGTCAATATAACCTAATATACGTTCTTTAATCGATTCTCCTTCCTGCATACTTGTATCTGAATCACAAATTACTTCAAAAGTAATTCTTACAGAATAATCCTTTTCAGATTGCACTTTATTTAATATTTCTTTATTCATCATATATAATTATTTTTACTCCTTTTAAATTATCTTCTTCATTATAAACCATTTTATCATTAACATCAGTAGTAATTATTGTAACTTCATATGGGAGACGATGTTCAATATAAACTTCATCGTCTTGATTAAATTTACTTAACTTATCTATAAATTCTTTAACTGTCATAATTAATAAATATTTGCTTCTTCAATTAGTGTTGTTGGTTTTTCTTCTATACCAAGTAATCCGGTTGTAGATTTAAATACTCTCATTTCACCAGTAACATATACATTATCATAAACTTTTGACCAGTTTGTTATATAATTGCTATCAACTGCATTTGCACCTTCTATAGGAGCAACACCCATTGTGATATGAGTAATCTTATTTGCAGATACAACACCTTTAGGAAGTTCAACTTGTATTGCATATGCCTTTTCAGATATACCAGGTCCTACAAGTTTAAGTTGGAATTTTTTACCAATATTATGTTCATTAATTAATTTTATGTCATTTGCTAATTTTGTATTATCGTTGAATACAACGGTCATATGATCATAATATTCTTTCCACCATTCAGGCAGTGGGTATAATTTCTTTAATAACTTCTTTGATTTTTCATCAAGAAATATTCCTATATAAATCCAATTATTTTCCATATTTAATCTCTTTCTTTCATATTTTTAACAAATTCATGAAGATCCTTTTCAAGATTTAAATATTCAAAGAATGTATGGGCTTTAGGATGTTCTACTAATTCCTCATATAAATTTACATATCTAATATATTGTTCAATTTCATCATCAGACATATTACAATATATTAATGAAAACTCTTTATTATAAGGATCCATAACTCCCCAGTCTCCATTATGTTCAAATATGGCAAACCCATCTAATTTACCATCTTTCTTTGAAAACAGTGCTCTGTTAGCCCAGAAATCATCAAATTGCCAACCTAATTCTTCTAATCTTTCTTTATTCATAATCACAATTCTTTAAATAAGTTTTCATATTCTTTTAATTCTTCCTCTTTTTTATGTTTAACAAATTCAAAACATTCCCAAAATAATTTAGATGTTAAATTTATTGATTTGGGATCATCATTTAAATAAATATGTAAACACCATGATGATTCAGACCTTGGATAATCTAAATCTTCAAAATTTGATTTTAAATAATTTAGAAAATTTTTTGTTTCATTAATTTTCTCTTTTATTTCTACTGCTTTCTCATATCTTTTAAATTCACTTTCTGTCATAATTTAAATATTTAATAAGGTCTTGTATTATATCCTTTTTCTCTTAATTGTTTTCTAATTTCAACAGACTTTTGATGTTCTTCAACCCATAAATCTATTTCATGTTGTTCTATTTCTTTAGCTCCATCAATTAAACATCTTCCTGATATAGCAATATCACAACATCTTTCAAATGTTCCTTTTAAATCAGGATCTTCATAATTTGAATGAAATCTCCTACATGTTGGAACCGGTTCTTTACTTCCAAATCCTCTTGCTCTTGAATAACAAACATATGGACAATTACTATAATATTCTATCATATCAATTTAGAATTTTATAAATATTTGAATATTTAAATACTAATATATGAGGATGTCTTTGTACTATATAAGTATTATCATATCCTAATATAATTGGTACTTTTGATATTAATGTACATCCTTCAAAAATATAATTTCCAATTGGTGTACCGTCTCTATCAGCAATTATCAATCTCATTCCTTTACTAAGATATTCATCATCAATCAAATCTAATGTTTTTCCTTTATTCCAATCTTGAAATATTACAAATATATCATTATCATCACCAAACCCAATTTCAGCTACTGATTCAGTAAATCCTCCCATAAAAATAGGTATATGTTTTCTTAAACCCCCATTTTCATCAGTTAATTTTTGTTCATTTGGCATTCCTATTATTTGTAATTCAAAAATATCTTGCCATTTAATATTATCTTTTATATCTTGTATATTAGTTAAAACTTTACCCATATTATTATTCATATATTTCACAAGTAAATGGTAATGGATCTAAATATTTAATCATTAATGGTTTTACATCTTCCCATTTTAATCCACCATTTGAACATCCTAATTTTGGCCAAGCTATTGATTTCATTGCCTCTTTCCAAGTATTTGGTCCTAAATCATAATATTTATATTTCTTTCCATTAAATTCATAATCCTTCTTACAAAAATTATAAAGTCCTCTTTCAATCCATTCTATTTTAGATGGATTTCTCCAATATACTTTTGTTGCAAAATTTAATATGTGATGTTTATCATAAGCTTCATTAATACCCGAATGTATTTGTTCTAATGAATTTTCAAATGGTAACCAAACAGTATTTATATTAGCTTTTGGGTTCCAATAAAAATATAAATCACCACCTTCTTTTAATATTGAGTGTTTTTGAGTAGCTTTAGAACAATAAGCACATGCATATTGATATACTTTAAACATAAATGGATAACGTTTTTTACATTCTAATGCAATTCCTTTACCCATTACTCCTTCACAATTAACAGTATTTACAATTGTTTTACAAGAAGTAGTAAATATATCACCTGTTTTCCAAACTATCATTATCCTAAATATTTTACACCATAATTTTGTCCTCTTTTACAAAATGTAAATTTACCTTTTAATTTACCATTTTCTAATAATTTTACAATATAATTAAAATCAGTCATAAACATATTCACATACTGATTAAGAGCTTCTGATTTAAAACATATTATACAAGAAGATGATCCTCTGTCATATCCATAATATGTTAAAGTATCTTCCCATTCCCAATTATCTTGCCAATGGAGATTATATATTTTCATATCATTTTCATTACCAAAACCGGCCCACCATTGAATAGTACCATCTTCTTTTACCAATAATTTCCAATTACTCATATTATTCTTTCAAATTGTATATTTTTAATTTTTTCAAGATATTTTTGTTGTGATTCAATTAATAATTCTTGTTCTCTAATTTTATTTTGTATTAACATTTGATATATATTATTTAAATAAGATGGATCAATAAATGTAATAATTATATCTCCCCATTTAGGATTATAATCTCTTGCCCAACCAGTATTATCACAACAAGCTAAATACATTTGATCATATTTATATTTATTAACACAAAGTTCTACTCTTTGCCTTTTGTTAATATTCAAATCAGTATATTTAAATCTTACATTTGTACACCAATCATAGTGATGTATATTGATTACTTGACTCTCTTGAAATTCATACTTTATTATTCCATCATATTCATATGGGATCATTAAATAAAGTTTATCTCCTTTCTCAAGTGTACTCCAATCTTTATGCATAATTAATTTAATTTATTAATTGTTTTAAGTTTTATATAAATTTCTTTAAATGCATCATAAGTATTAATATTTTTAACTTTTAAAATAGTCTTACATAAATCTTGATTTTCATAATAAATTATACATTCATCATTATATCCATAAGTAATTGTCAAGTTAAATAATGAATAACCATATTCGATAGTTTTAGGTAATGCAATTAAAAAATCATCAATAGTCCAATCATCAAGAGTATCTTCGTCTTGAACATCAGATTCAAATAAATTTGGATCATCAATTCTTGTTTGAATATATTCTTGACCTAATTTTATTGTTTTATTTGAATTTTTAAATAAATCAAATTTCATCCTTTAATCTAATATATTATATTTTAAAATAGAATAATTTCTTGTTTATTTTTATTAAAGGAATAAAAATAAATGCATTACTAAATTGTATGAAAGAAAAGGAAAAAGAAATATTCATTTTTACTACAGAAGAAGATGCTAATATTAGTGAAAGTGATTATGTTGATAATATGATCAACCAATTAACCGGTCAATATACATTAATCATGACTGAAGATAACAAGAACATTTTAGAGAATGAAGAAGGTGATGCTTTTATGATAATGGAATACAAATAAATTTTATTGAATATAATGGCAGTAAATGGTAGAAAAATATCAAGTTTTAATAAGTTAAGTACTTTAACTGGTGATGAATATTTAATGGTTGCCTATAAAGGTAAATCTTATAAAATCCCTACAAGTCTTTTACTTGGTAATATGATTACTGAATTATCACAAATTAGAAATGATGGTGATGGTGCAGATAATCCAATAACAATGAGTATATCTAGTGGAGATGTTGAAACATTCCATGTATATAATGGTCGTAAAGGTAGTAAAGGTGAAACTGGAGATCAAGGAGAAAGAGGTGAAAGAGGTGATAGTGGTATTGCCTTATATGGACAAACTGCTGATGATATTCGTAATTTAATTGTTAATTCATTAGATGGAGCTAACTTTTCCGATGAAGAATTAACTGAACGTATGCTTAGTGCTGCAATGGGTATGGTATTAAGTAAACAAGTTAATGAATTAAAAGAAGTTTATTTTGATACTCAAGAAGAATTTGATGAAGCATTAGCAGCTGGAAGAATATATGATGATACTAAATATTATATATTTGAAGAATAAATATATTGATAAATAATTATGGCTTTACATGTAGATAACAAACAAGTTACAACTATTTATAAAGGTCAAAGACATATTGCATCTATCTATCAAGGAGCTAAACTTATTTGGCAATATATTAGAAGTTGTTTTGGTCGTGGGTATTGGATTAACAACAAACCATGGTCTAATACAGATGCTTGGAAAAACTAAATTTATTAAAATGAAATAATGATACAAAAAATAATTAGATTATCAGATTTTCCTTTATTAAATAAACTTCTTACAAAAGGTAAAACAATTTTAGCTCATAACAAGAAAAATTACTATATCGAATTAAACCAAGTCAAAGGTGATCAAATTATCCATTCTGAAGAAATTGAAGCTGATAGAGATAGTGGTGATCGTAAAAATGTTATTAAGTTAGATTTTGATAATAATAAATCACGATATTTTGCTGTTTATAATGGCGAAGATGGTGATAAAGGTAATAAAGGTGAACAAGGTGAAAAGGGTTACAAAGGTAATTCATATGATAAAAGAACAATGTTGAATAGAGAATATGATGCTCTTACAATTGTTAATGATGATGAAACTAATGATGCTAATGCTGTATGGAGTGCTTACCGTGGTAAAGTTATGGAAGATTTTTTACGTTCTATAGCTGAAAGAATCATTACAGATGAAGAATACCAATTATTATTTAATGAAGAATTTGATGAAGATGGTCGTCCTAATGATATTCATCAAGTTTTTATTGATATGGAATTTGTTACAAAAGATGATAATAAAGCAGTTGCATTAGTTCATAAAGATACTAAATCTTATAAGACTTATGTAAAATATTGGACTTATGAAGATGATGGTACACAAACATATTATATTAAACTTAATGATGGTACATATCAAGAAGTACTTCAATTCGATATTTGGAAAGATTTATATTTAAATCCAAATAATGAAAAAACTTATTATACTCGTAAACTTGTAATTACAGAAACTAACCCAATTACTGGTGAAGTTATAAGTTCTGAATATCAATATACACCAATTATTAAACCTATTTGGATTGATTTAGAATTTACATCTACTCAAGAAGATCAAAATTCTATATTGTTATATAATATGGAAGGTGATGATGATCCTGCAGATATTTCAAAAGATAAAGAAGAAGAAATTGTTATTCTTCATGTACCTATTACATCTATATCTATTGATGGAGATAATCATGTTACTATACCTATTAATAGTATCTTTACAAAGGGTATTAATATTCAACCTACTAATTATCTTAATTCACCTATTTGTATTGAATATGATGAGACTAAGATAGAAGTATTTGAAGATGGCCGTATTATGGCTCTCAAAAATAATTGTAATACAACTATTAAGATTTATTCTAAAGAAAATCCAAATATATATGCTAATATATATGTTAATGTAATAACATATGTTGATAGTATACAATTTAATACTACATCAATTAAAGCATTTAAAGATTATACTACAACTATTGAATATACTGTATTACCAGAAACTGCATCTAATAAGAATATTCATTGGTCTAGTGATAAACCAGAAATTGCTGAAGTTGATCAAAATGGTACTATAGTATTAAGAGATGTTGGTACTGCTACAATTTATGCAGAAGCATTAGATGGTTCTGGTAAAGTAAGTAGAATTGATGTAACTGTTGATACAGCAATTAGTGATATAGTATTTAATATGATTGAAGGAGAAATTGATGAAGAAACACATGAAAAAACATATACAACCGATATATTAGTTGGTATACCTACTCAAATACCTGTTACTATATTACCAGAAGATGCATCTAATAAACAACTTGTTTGGAAATGTGATAATGATAATATTAATGTTGGTGCTGCTGATAATGGTATAAATGGTCAAATTTATATGTCTAATAAAACAAATGGTGTTATAACAATTTATCCAGCTGATGGATCTAATGTTATTAAACACTTAAATGTTATTGGTAAAATGCCTATACGTAATATTACATTAAATACAGATTATGAAACTATTGATTTAGGAGATACATTCCAATTAACAGCTGAAGTTACAGAAAATGCCGATAATAAGAATATTATTTGGACATCAAGTAATACTAATATTGCAACAGTATCTAATGAAGGTTTAGTTAGAAGTATTGCTGGTGGTGATGTAATAATTACAGCAACTGCCGCTGATGGATCTGGAACAAAAGCTACTTGTGATATTACTTGTGTTGTATTAATCACTGATATTATATTTAATGAGAAAACTATTGAATTACATGTTGGTAGTACATATGCATTTAGAAGAGGTAATGTAAGTGAAGGTGGTAATTATCAAATAGCACCTACAACAGCTAATGTTACTCAATTGAATTGGTATACATCTAATGAAGAAATAGCATCTATCAATAATAATGGAGAAATAACAGCTCATAAGGAAGGTAAGATTAAAGTATATGCAGCAGCTACTGATAATAGTGGTATAATTGCTAGTGCTGATGTTATTGTAACTGTTCCTTCTGCTCAATTATTATTATCAGATTATAATTTAACATTAAATATAGATCAATCATATACATTAATTGCTACAGTAACACCAGATAATACATCATTACAAAATGTTGAATTTACTTCATCAAATCCTGATGTTGCTACTGTTGATACAAATGGTAATATTACCGCAATATCTAGTGGAGAAACTTCAATATTTGTAAAAACACTTGATACTAACATATCTGATAAGTGTGATATTACTGTAATATAAATATATGAAAATAATAAATAATAATATATGACAACAATAACAGTATCTAATTTACCTAATATTAATTTTTATACAGGTCATGATGCAATATTTGGTGGTGAATCAGTTGAAAATAGAAGATATGGTGTACATAGTGATTATTATGGGTATCTCGGTTTAAGTAGAGATAATAATTCATATTGGGATAATATATCAAATAGTACATTTAGTGAAAATCCTACAAATTATAATAATATTGGAGATATTATTGATGCTACTATTTCTTATATGAATAAATTCAAAAATAATAATGTTGAAATTAGTGTAAATAAAAATATTTTAACATTTAATTATAAATACGAAACTGACTTACATAATGATTTTAATAATACAAGTATTATTCCAGCTTCACAATTAATTGATTTATTATTGAATGTTAATGATATGACATTTAATAAACGTCATTATTATGGTAATAATATTGAATTAAAGGAAGTATCTTATGCACATAAAAAATATCCTTATAATGGTCCTGATACAACTATAAGAGTTGATGACGAATCATCAGAAACTGGATATATAACATATGATTTTAGTAAACAATTTGTAGACTATAAATATAGTATATTAAGTTATGATGTAGAATATACTAGATCATATATGGAACCTTATGTATTAGATGATGGAACAATCGCTTATTATGATACAGGTATAACATATACTGAACCTAAAACATTTTATTCATATGAAATCAATGATATTAATGAATTAAATAATCGTATTAATACATTTTTTGATAATAATACAGAAAGAGTTGAAAATAAATATGATGATTTAAAAACTTATTATATTTCTGATTTAGATACAGTATTAACTCTTACATTAAATACTTATTCATTAGCATCAAAGAATTTATATGCGTATTTTAATTTTAGTAATAATTATGATAATTGGTTTGATAATTCAATTGCATTTACTATGAATACTGAATCATTACAAAATAATGATAAATTATTGGGTATTGAACCTAAATCAGAAAACTGGTTTAATGTTATTATTAAAGAACATGATATGCCATGTGGTAATGATATAAAAATTGATGAATTACATGATTTTAAAATTACTAATAAGGATATTTTAGAAGAAACACAAATATTTAGAGTTATTAATCCTTCAAATATTAAAACTTTAGATTTATCTGAAAATACTAATAAGATTACAGATATTAATCTAATTAATAATTATAATAAGAAAGTAGATATTTATAATGTTAAAAATACCAATTGGATATCTGAAGGAACAATAAATATTGAAAATCTTATTATTGGTAATTCAGAAGTCGAATCATCAGTTGAAAATATTACAGGTATTAACAAATTAAATACATTAAAAGTATTAGATATTACTAATTGTAAAAATTTAAGAAAAGAATTCTCTATTAGTAAATTAGTGCAATTAAATGAATTTAAAGCTAAAGGATCTAATATTAAAAACTTTATACCTCATGCAAATAATGTATTTAATAATATTACATTACCAAATACATTAAAAACATTAATATTAAAGAATAATACAATTAATAGTTTTGATTATATACCAAATGGTAATTTAACTAATTTAACATTAGAAAATATCAATGGTATTAATGTTCAAAATTTTGTTGAAACTTGGATTAATGCTCTTGAAAATACTGAATCTGGTGACACTAATGTTTTACATGCTGGTATTGTACAAAATACAAATTTAGTTGGTATTAATTTTGAAAACTTTAATGTTGATACATTACTTAAATTTAAATATTTAGGAATTAATAAATTTGAAGGAACAATTGGAATTAAAGGAAGTAATTTAACACGTAAAGAATATTTATCATTAAGAGATGAATTTGGTGATGAAATTATGGAATGTGGAAAATATAATTCAAATTCTAAACCTATTAAATTTGAATATACATTAGATCCAAATGCATATAAGAAAAATCTTTATTTATATTATGAAGATAGAATTGATGGTTGGTTAGAAGAAACAATAAATGATTCACCAATACATATTGCAAATATTATTGATAATACTGGTGGTAATTCATTATTAGATTATTTTGAAACAATCAATAAATTAAATTTGACAATGAATAAAGATGGTTTAGGATATGAAGTTCAATTACCTCAAAAAATTTATACGGATAATAATGATAAATCATCATTAACAAAACAATTAACAGTTGGTGATATTGTATTATATCAAGGTGATAAACTTATATTAGTTACAACCAATAAAGAAAATACTGTATATAATTATATTAAATTAGGTACATTAACATTCTATCAAAGATTAGCAAAAAATATTATTATTTCGTTTAATCAATTAACTGAAGAACAATTAAATCAATAATAATTTATATTAAAAGTGATAAACCTTATAAGGTTTATCACTTTATTTTTAGTTTTTTAATTTCTTCTTTACCATTAAATGATATTAATTTACATGTCATTCCTTTAATATTCCTATTATCAAATATATATTCTTTACTATATTGATCATAATTAATTTCTGTATAAGTATAACCATTCTTTTCAATTGATGATAAATCTAAATCATTATAATAAAAAGTACTATGATCAGTTAGACCTTTATAAAAATAAAGGTGTATAGTATTATCATAATCTCTAAATAATGTTATAAATCCTGGTAACATATATTTAATATAGTTTATTAAAGTAATATAATAAAATAAATAAAAATGGATTGGGCCTGAGCTCAATCCACCATTAGTTTATATGTTTTAAATATTTTATTCTTTAACATCACCAGCGTGCTTAGCACCATCTAATTCGGCATTATAAGCATCTGCTTCTTCTTGAGTATATTTAACCCCTTCAACTGCTTCTACTGCTTCTACTGCTTCTACTGCTTCAGATTCTAAAGTAACAACAACCCAAATATCAACTGGTTCATTTTGTAATGTATATAATTGTATTGGTTCGTTTGTAGCTAAACCTGTGGCAACATTAAATTGTTGACCAACAAAATCTTCTGCATTAGGATCTGTTGATGTATTTTCTATTACTTCAACTGTTGCTCCACCAGCACGCATTTCAATTACTTTAACTTTACCTTCACCATATTTAGTAGTTTTTTCTTCTGAATCATAAGATTCAAAACTATAAATAGCTGGTTGTGCTTCTACTGCTTCTTGGGCTTCAACTGGTTCTATTTTCCAATCATCAGTTGTCTTTGCACCAGGAAGTTGAGCATTATAAGCGGCAGCTTCTTCAGCTGTATATGTTTCTTGTTCTTCTACTTCTTCTACAACAGAAGATTCTATATTTAATTTTTCTTGAAGTGCAGGTACAATAGCCTCAAATAATTCTTTATCCCAAGGACGTTCCAAAATACGACCTCTTCTTAAATGCCACATTAAATGGTCATATACTTTTTGTTTTTCATCATTTGTACTGGCACCTTCAATTAATGTACCAATATCTTTACGAATTCCGGTAAATTTAGAAAATTTATCATTCAATTCTTGAATAGTCATATCTATGAATTTTATATATTTATTTATATAAAAATAAATAAAAAATAGAGAGTTTTTCAACTCTCTATTTATGAAGTTTCTTAATATCTTCAAGTAATTGTTTTTCTTTATCATTTAATTTTGTAGAAATACTACGTTTAGGCATATCTATAGAAACTATATAAATATATTTTCCTCCATTTATACCTTTATTATTTAATATAATTTGATCTCCTTCCTGTGATAAAGGTTTAACTTCAATTGTATTCTTTTCATTATTTGGTAAAATTACATCAATCTTTGTTCCAAGTATACAATCATAATATGGTATTTTTATTTTCTCATAAACTGTATTACCTTGAATAACATATCTTGATGTATCAATATTATAAACTATTTGAATCAATAAATCCCCATTTAATCCGTGTGGATCTTTAGATTCATAACCCATACCTGTAAATTTCATTATATGCCCATTATTAGTAAATGGTTTAATATTTAAATTAACTTTACGTTTGATTTTCTTAATACCTGTACCATTACAATTAGGACATTTCTTTTTAATTATTTTACCAGTACCACGACAATATGGACAATCTGATTGTTGTGTCATCATACCAAATGCAGTACGTTGAGTAGTAGTTATTACTCCTGTACCATGACAATGTGAACATGTTTCTGTTTCTCCACCAGTACCATTACAATTAGAACAACGACCATTTACTTCAATTTCAAATTTAGTATTAAGACCATTAAATATTTCATTAATGCCTATTTCATATGTAGTTTGAACTGTTTGGCCCAGTATTGGTCCTCTATTTTGTCTATAACCTCCACCAAAGAAATCATTAAACATACTACCACCCATATGAGCCATAATATCTTCAAAGCCACCAAATCCACCAAAATCTCCACCTTGATTCATTTGTTCCCAATTATCTCCAAATTGGTCATAACGTGCTCGTTTATCTGGATCTTTAAGACAATCATATGCTTCTGCAACAAGTTTAAATTGTTCTTCAGCTTTTTTCTTTTCAGCTTCAGATTTATCTTGCCACTTATCTGGATGCCATTCAATTGATTTTTTTCTAAATGCTTTCTTTAATTGATTTTCATCAGCATTCTTATCTACACCTAATATCTTATAATAATCTTTTGCCATAAAATAATTTAAATAAAAGGAGGATAGGAACTATCCTCCTTATTAAATTTAATAAATTATTCAATTTCGATTGTTCTAGATTTAATTTGTTTTGGTTCTTCATTTTTCTTTGGTAATGTAATAATAAGAACTCCATCATTGTTCTTAGCATTGATTTGTTCTTCAATTACATTTTCCGGAAGTTTCCAAGACTCATGATAAGTAGATTTTGACCATTGATGTAAATGATACTTTTGATCATCTTCTTTGTCTTCTTTAGATTCAGAAATCATTGATACATAAAGTACCCCATCTTCAATCTTAATCTTTGTCTCATCTTTTGTAAATCCAGGGTTGGCAATTTCTATTTCATACGCTTTATCAGTTTCCTTAATATTTACTTTAGGGGAATTGGTAAAAGTCTTAGAAATTCCAAAGAATGGATCTTTAAAATCATCAAACCAATCATCATTAAAACCAACCAAATTTGTTGGTCTAAAAAAACTTAAAGCATTTTTCATAATAATTACCTCCAATTTTATTGAATTTATTTATTACAAGGACTCTACAAGAGAATCCTATTGAGAGTTTATATATTATTGTTGTGTTTGTGCTCCATTAAACATATTTCCAAATGGATTACTTGCATTAGCACTAAATGGATTAGCTCCTTGTGCACCTTGAGGATTTTGTTCAGCATATACCTTTTGAATTACTGGATTCCATACATCTTCAAGAGCTTTTTGAGCTTCTTCAATCTTGATCATTGCATCTTCCTTATTTTCAGCATTTTGATATTCTTTAAGAAGTGTTTCAAGATTATCTTTAGCAGGTACAATATTATTTCTATCTTCCTCAGTAATCTTATCCTTCATATTTTCATCATTAAGTACTTGATCAATTGAATTGACTAACATTTGAGTCATATTAAGCTTATTCATTTGCTCTTCTCTTTTTTGATCTTCTTCCTTATGTGCTTCTGCATCAGCTTTCATAGCTTCAATTTCGGCATCGGAAAGATTATTATTAGAAATAGTAATCTTTTGCTCCTTACCTGTACCCTTATCCTTAGCAGATACATTCAATACACCATTGGCATCAATATCAAATGATACTTCAATTTGTGGAACACCTGCCTTAGCTGGTGCAATACCTTCAAGATTAAATGTACCAATAGTCTTACAATCCTTAGCA
>Ga0326511_10000343_pt1 | contig 40135 bp, 60 predicted proteins | sample 0_2496_0518_D_FD_203701 | JGI IMG/M metagenome (GOLD analysis project Ga0326511, IMG submission 203701) | Bovine rumen microbial communities from UC Davis, California, United States - 0_2496_0518 | ecosystem: Host-associated > Mammals > Digestive system > Stomach > Rumen | place: USA...
TTTTTGTAACAGGCAGAAATATGACATTGGCAGAAATCAAGAAATATGTTCTTGATGATGAAACTTTGAGCGATGAAGAAGCCTTGAAGATGATTGCCACAAGAGATTTCGTGGACTAATTCAAAAAGGGAAAGGCTAGGAAATCAAAATCCTAGCCTTTTTTAGATGTTCTAAAACCGTAAGCAACCGCCTAAGCCGTCCTTTCCCAACAGAATTTCACGATGTAAGGATTCATGACACTAAATGGAATATCAGAGCCAACGCTTCCCGATTGAGGATTGGACGGTTCGGACGTGCTACCTGTCCAATTTCTACTAGCTTGAAACCTTGCCGAAATCCCCTTAAAAGGACCTGTGTTAAACTGCTTCTCTTCCCCAGCATCATCCGCAAATGCTCCGCTATTAATTCCTCTATCAAACATTACCCTCGTAGTGCCTTCAATTTCCATGCTTCCGCGTGTATGCGTATGACTTATTGTATGTGTATGTGCAGGTAAGTTGGATTCTGTCAACTGCACGGTTTTTGAACCGCTCGTTGCATTGACCGTATCGGAATCGCCTTTTGCCCAAATGAACCTATCCTTAATCTGAACCCAAGTCCCACCGAATAGTTCAGATGGGTCTGTTGATTTTGAACTCCAATAAAGACTTCCGATTGGGTAACAGAAATTGAGCAACGCAGTTTTGAAAACTGAATTGGTCAGATTCTGCAAGGCGGTTTCTGCACTCGTTGCCCTTGTCGTTTCCGTTGAAATATTATCAGCATTTCTTTTTAGTTCAGTATCAATAATATCTGTATTTTCATTCCAATGGCTAAGTCTGTATTGTTCATTTAATTCAGGCTTATTCATATTATAATTTGTACTGTATTGCATTTTTACACTCCTTCATAATCTATGATTATTCGTTACTAAATTGACTTAATTCCTGATATGTTAATTCCTGCAATTGATTATATGTTTTATTTCTTTGCAAAAACAAATACGTGTATTGTATTGAAAAGATTAAATGCATATTTGCGGGAATAATTCTTCTAATCAGTTTTGTAAATTGTAAATAAATGACTGGGTCAAAAGTATTAATATCAATGATAACCCTAAAATCATCGGGAAAAATCTCAAATTGATAATTACCATCGCCAAACACATTATGCAATGTATCTTTCAGTTTTTGCCTTGTGAATGGCGGTTTGAACAAAAGCGTATTCAATGTATTTTCCCTACGCTGTTCAATGGTGTATGAATTATCAGCCTTTATGTTTAATATTTTTTCCCAATACTTAATATGCTTAATATCCATAGTTTGAACATAAGCATTTAATTTTATCTGATTCAAAGAACCATGCAAACTTTCGATTTCCTGATTATGAACACCATAAATATTGTTCATTTCATCGTTATTCTGAACAATTTTAGGCTCATAGCGTTTTACATAGTTAATCAATTACAACCTCCGAAACATAAGGTAAATATTGATGTTCCAATAATCCCTCATCATTGTAGATTATATCAGCGTCAGCATCATTCAAAAGAACATTGGTGATATTTAGGACTTCAGATATTTCAAGGATTTTATCAATGATTCTTGCACGGTAAATTCCCAGCGTTTTATCCTGCCCAAAATCATGTTTTACTGAATCAAAATATTCTTTGATTTTCCTTTCACATTCCTCCTGAATGTTACCTACGGTTACATTAGCCTCCAAATCAAGATGAAATTGAACTTTTACATTTGATTTAATTGGAGTTGTAATCGTTACATAATGCCCAATCGGTGCAAATCCAACACCTTGTCCGCTGGATTCCTCAGGGTCAATTTCTTCTTTGATTCTATCTGCAAAAAATTGCGTGATAGGTTCATAACTGCTATCAACAACTGAAAGTAAAACTGAACCATTATACTGCCATGCAGGAAATACCTTGCAAGTTCCCACTCCGTCAATACTACTTACTTTTTCGATATATGAATCGATATTACCACCAAAAGATAGTGAGTTAAGTTTGTTGATAACCCTTTCCCTTAATTCATCATCGCTTTCTGTGTCTTGAGCAGGTGTATAAGTACTTGTGATTTTAGCCTCAACTAAATCAGGGATTGCGGTCAACGGCAGAATAGTACCGACATATTCATTTCCGACAGTTCCGTAAGTTTCGCATTTCAGAATGTTTTCGCCACTATCGTTTTTACCCGTGAATTCATAGACAATTGAACTATCATCAGGTGAAACGAATCGACTGCCTTCATCAATATCCATGTCAATAAGAATCTTGTTTCCGTCTTCATCTTTCGCATATTCGCCATTCTCATCGGTCTGATATTTCTTGAAAGTTCCAATTCTTTCAGCCTGTGTTTCCTGCTCTCTTGCCATTCCGTGCTCATAAGCACGGTTATCAAGGTTTGTTCCAGTTGCAGTCAACAAACTCAACTGATTTTCAAGAATATCCATTTTGATATAGGCTTCAGCAAGTTCAAGACAGACTGGGGCAAGGGTATTGTATACAATTGAACCCTCCCTTTTATCCATATCAGTCAAAAGTTCATTGCTCAAAGTCCTATCAAGGATTTCAGCAAAAGAATTTCCATCACTATACATTCAAATCCTCCTGATAATTTCCGTAAATCGTATATACATCAAATTCAACTTTGCATGAATCGGTATCAAGTTTTTCGATGTTCGTCACAACTACATTGGTGATTCTATCATCTTGTAACAAGGCATCTCTTAATGTCGTTTCTATCCCTGCGACTATTTTTCCATAGTCTGCATCTTTATATTGTTCAAGTTCAACACCATAGTTATCATCATATATTGGGTTGGAATATCTTTCAGTTTCTAAGATACATTTGACTGCCTGTTTTACCGCCTCAAGACTGTTTGAAATCCTGCCGTTCACGGTATTCTCACCGATTCGGTATGTCAGATTAGGTTGTCTGTATTGAATTGAATTACCACTTAAATCACTTTGGATTTGAGGTGTTATCTGCGATTCCATTTATTCCTCCGTTTCGATTCTTTCAGCTACATAATATTTTTGATAGTCGTTAAAAGCGAACATCAAAACCACATCACCTGCTTTAAGTTTAGGCTCTATCTCAATGGTAACGTATTTTTCAAAATCCGTACCCTCTTTATGTGCATCTTCTGTTACTTGTTCTTTAATATCGTGCTGGTGTCCTTTAATTTCAGTTGCAGTTGCTTGTCCCGTAACTTGTAAATCACCTTTCTGCGTCAATGTCGGGTCTGTTGCCACTGAACTAGCCGAAGCAAATTCAGTAACACCATTGATTTGATGGGTATGAGGAATCTTCACTTTGTGAGGTCTACACATCTGACCTAGAAATAAAAATTCTTTCGGCAGAACAATGCCGTTACCAATATCAATGCTCAATGGGTCTATCGTTTTAACCGTTCCATAAATCATTGTATTAGGTCTATTCTGTTTCATCATCTTTTTGATTGCGTTCGCAAAGTTTCTAGTTTCAATATTTAAATCTGCCATATCATAATCCTTCAGGAAAATTACCCTCGGTCGTTATTTCCAAATCCATAGTGTGATTATCACCCTCATAATGATGAGTTGCTTGTAAAACATACACTGGAATATCCATGATTCCAAGTGAACTTAATCTAAGCACAAAAGCGTTTCCAGCATAAAGTCCATCGTAACCCAAACAATTTAATTTCATTGATTTAGTTGGATTGTTTTCAACATCAAGAACAAGTTTAGCATAATTTTCAAGTTCTTGCTTTGTCGCTCCCTTTTTAACGCTAACGATTTTTCTTAATCTACCCCATGCGGAAACAGTACCTGCTTGAGTAGCATACACCAACTTTTTAGCCTCACCACCTTTGGAATTTTTATTGTCACCATCAGCAAGCAACATAATTTCATTGTGGGTTTCTTTATCAATGTCTATAGAGTAATCATAGGACATCAATAATGATTCATCTCCGATAACCAATGTGTCACCACTCAATTTGCCCTCATCACGCTCTGACATCTTTAATTCTGTAGACAATGCCTTAAATTCAAGAGTTCCAAAATTATCACGAATGTAATAATGATTATTATTTGGGAAAAATTGCTCCTGAATGGCACTAATCTGTTTTTCATCGCACCAACCATAAACATTGCTTGAAACTCCGATGAGATGATAAGGGTGTGTTTTTGACTTATTAATGATTGTTATTTTGGCAGTTCCGCTCGTTCTGTTTGTAGTTGCTGGTATTGTGTCATTTGGATTAGTCCAAGAATTACCGCCTGAATAATTTATTTTCAATCCAACTGATATTTCAGGTGTTACTTCATAATCTTTTTTAACATTTGCAATATGAGTTTGTTCAATTGCATACGCTAAAATATCAAAATATGACATATCTGAAAATGTATGAGCGTCTATCTTTGTATTTGACGGATTTACAACTTTAAAAGCATTTATCATTTTTTTACTTGAAAAATCATAGTCTTTGAATCCTGCGTTATTACAAATCTTTGTGAAAATATCGCTGGCACTTTCAGTTCCATCCGTGAAATAATAATCGTGATTCTGCAAATATCTCATTTGGTCATAGGCGATTACAGAATACTCTTCTTTATCAGTGGTTGATAGCGTGAAGACATAACCTTTGAAAACGTCCAAATCATTGAAACGAAATTCAACTGTATCACCTAAACTCATGGTTAAAATATTGCTTTTTCCTAGCTTGAAAGTTAGTTTGCCTGGGTAGCCTTTCAATGATGTTGAATATTCAATGTCATGGACGATTTCAGAAACATCGAATGTATCAACTTTTCCTTCAATCTTCATTTCAATTTTCATACTCATCACCCATTAACAATATTATATGATTCATTATTAACCCAATCATTAGGCAAGGTTAGTTTCGTACCAACAACTAATCCATCTGAAATCGTTTCACCAATAGATTCCCTATTCTGCAAATACAAATCATTCCAATTTTCAGATTTACCCGTGATTTTTTTAGTAATGCTTGAAAGGGTATCACTTTTTTTGACAATGTAAGGGTTATGAATGGATTCTTTGTTTGAAGTTCTGCTAGGTCTAGGAATATCAATTAGGACACTATAACCCGTATATTTTCCAACCGCCTCCAATGCAGTATTAACTTTATCCAATCGGCTTTTGTCTGAATCACCACTGATTTTTTTAGCTTCGTGGTGTTTGTATTCTCTTAGGCTTAAACTGTAATAAACATCCTCCTCTTCACCTGCATTTATCCAATGCTCAAAACTTTCACAAGTAACCCACATCGAATAATTGAACCTAGTGACAACCATAAATGCAGGTTTCTTGCTTTTCTGCCATTCCTCAAGCCAATTCACATAGAGTGCAGGAGGTACCAATGTAGACAACTCCAGCCAAAAGAATGATTCAATTGTTATCTCTGCCAATTTGGGTGTCTGAGGAATACTGACTTCGCCTAGCCCAACGATATTGACAGTTTCGCTTGAACTAGGAATTGATTTTTTCAACGTTTCAGGATTGATTGGAAATTTCAATGTTTTCCATTTGTCGTATGTGAGAGTTATGTAAATCGGTATAAGTGTATCTTGTTTATAAATTTCCATTATGCCACCCCATACAATCCTTCAGTCATAGTATTAGTCATTTCACCTATAAGTGAAGCGACTTTATCACGAACATCTTCAGCGGTTACATTCGTTCCATTCATTTCAATATTTATTTCAGGTCTTATGTTGGACTGTTTGAAGAAGAATTTTTCAGTCGCTTTGGTTGAAAGTAAATCTTTATAATCTTGAGCAATATCTACTTCATCAACATTTTTTGTCAATAATGCACCATTAGAACCAATCTTCATATTGCCAATGGCAGTATCATTCATGCCTTTAGCAACTCCCAACTCAACATCTTTTGCAACTCCCAGCTCAACATCTCCTAACTCAACACCCCCACTGACTTCACCTTTGAGTTTTCCTGTCAAACTGTTAATAGCACCTTGAAATTTGTCTGAAAGTGATTTACCTATAGCACCGCCTTTATTCGCAAATTCTAGATTGCTTCTTTCCTGATAGCGGATATTATCAAGCGAGATTTTTGATTCGCCTAATTTTTCATTTTTGAACTCTTCGAGACTCGTTCTGAAATTTTCGATTCCTGAACTCCAATCTTGTCCAAAAATTGCACCTATTGCTCCAGCAACATTTTGAATTACACTTAATATTTTATCAAAAACATTTATGAATAATCTGCCAATTGCTCCAACTGGGTCAATGAAAACATTAGCGAAAAATTCGGCAAAATCCACAATAAAATTCCACAAATTTCCAAAAAGATTCATAACAAATGATACTAAAGAACCAATGATTCTGCCGACTGCAGTGAAAGTCTTGTCTGAAAAGGCAAGGAATAAAGCCAATGCTCCTATAATAAGAAGTATAATTCCTATGACAATAGCCATCTGAGCGTGAGCAATCATCCATGCAATAGCAGTTGCGAATGCACTAGCAATTGCCTTTTTTTGTAAAATTACAAAATATCCAGCTACCGCCAAAACAGAAACACCTAACGCACCTAAAGCAATAATTACCCCGTTTATATGTTTCTGAATCCATTGCAAAGCATTATTCATGGTTTCATAAAAACCTATTTTCCATTTCATGGTTACAAGTTGAAAAAATTCTAGGAAAGGTTTTAACGTTTTGCCGAGTTCTTTTCGAGTATCACCTAACGCATTACTTATAGATTGTACTGATTGAGGATTCAACGCATTCAAAGCATTAGCTTGGTCACCGATACTTGATGTTACGGTTTGAGTAATAAATGCAAGTCTTTCCTCTTCATTCATCAACTTGAACGCTTCTTTTTCAGCGTCACTGAATACATAACCACGCTTGGACATTCCACCCATATCGCCACCCATGACTTTACCGAGCATTGTGGCATACGACATCATTCCTTGTTCTGAATTGACACCAGCCTGTTTAGCCATGTTAGCAAGTACAGGCATTAATCCTTTAAGTGTTTCAGCGTCAGAAATGTAAGTTGCTAATTCCTGAGCACCGTTAGTCAACATTTCATACGAATAACCCGTTGCCGATTCCTGAGCGTGTAATGTATCTTTAACACTTTGAACCATTTCGCTAGTAGCACCAAATCTAGCCTGCATTACTGTTGAGAGTCTTGTTTCCATTTCAAGTTCATGCTGATATTCAGCTACTAATCCACCAACGGAACTAGTTAATCCACCAATCATAGATTTTGCAGTGGACATTATATTTAATGCTGAGGAAATACCCATTAATTTACTGGATAACGTTTCGGCTTTTTTCTCAGCTTTTTGCATTTGTCGATTGATGGCTGAAACAACCGCTGAAACGTTATCAACACCGTTAAAAATCATGTTTATTTGAGCCATTGCTTCACCTCGTTTTCATTTTTCTTTCCGCCTCTTTTTCAGCCTCAATTTGATTGTCAATGCAGGCAATTACAAATGCTTTTTCTTTTTGTGGCAACCTAGAGAAATCTGTAGGTCGCCAACGGAATCTGAGGACGGTGTATTGACAATATAAGGCTTCACCGTCCTCTTTAATTAGTTTTTTGCTTCTTCAATATCTGTTTCGATTGCTTCAAACCCTGAAAGTTTTTGAATCTTTTCGGCAATGTCAGAAAGGATTCCAGCAGGAAATTTCTTGTTCAAAAATTCACTTGCTGAATTGCATTTTACTTTTTTTAAGAAATCAGCATCAGCAAAGTTAGGCTCAATGATACAAGTATCAAGAACAAGCCTATTGTATTTACCCAAATCAAAAGTGATATTCTTGCCTTTTACGTTATTTGAACGTTTCTGAAATTCGGAATGTTCCTCCTGCAATAAAGGTCTAACAACAAATTCAAATTCTTTGCCGTTTACAGTTTCCTTTATTTTTTCCCTAATCTCAGAAACATCAGGCATATCCAAAAAATCATCAAGTTTACTCATTTTTAATCCTCCATAAAATAAACAAGTATTGCTTTATTATAAAGTAAACCCTCATAAAAATAAAGTTTATGAGGGTTTTGGTTAATTGTGATTCAATAATTTTGAATCATCAAATTCCTCATTCATTTCAACGCCACTGAAAGTAAAATTTGCAGATTCATCAAGAAATTCTGCTTCAGTATCGAGTTTAGCGATTTCTGATTCGTCCATATTACAATCAAGCAAAGTCACCTGTTGTCTGCCGATTGAACTTGTTGGGTCTTCATTGGTGACAACCAATTTGAAGTAGGTGTCTTTACCTGTTTTAGCATAATCAATCATCATCTTTGCCCAGCGTGAACTAGCATAATGAATGACCATTGAACCTGTTCCACTCCAACCAGTCGCCTTATGCTGAGTGCCACGATAACCCAAAGCCTTAAATTCAGTTTTGTTTTTGGTTATTTTGGCATTGATATTTTTGCACTCGGCAACTTCAATGACTTCACCATCGATTGTGGCATACAGTGAGCCTTCCTTTCCTGAAATAGCATCACTCGCTTTCATGTAACCCATTCTAAACCTCCTTTATTAATTCTTGACGTTTACAGTCATGTAAAGTTTTTCCATTGAATCAACGGGCTTAACGTTCCATTCAACGACAACTGAATCCAAATCATTACCTTGTGCAATTGAAATATCATCAGCACCTGCAAATTCCTGAATAGCGTTGATTCTCTGCATTTCGTTACCATAAGCAATAAGGTCTGACTTAAAAATGCCTCTTCCGATAGGATTGTTATCAACCTTGCCCATATAAGAATCTTCCCAAGTAATTTCTGTAGATGTTCCAATTTCATCAAGTGTTCTAATTACACGGTTCTTGCTAAAATTGTAATTTCTATCAGATGAATAGGTGTGCAGTGAGTTGATGTCCTGCTCAACCTTAATTTTTCCACTTGCTGAAGTAGAAATCAAAAATTTGCCACTCTTGAGTGCTTCTTTGATACCCGAATCATCAAGTTCACCAATAATTGAAGTCGCTCCTGTGATTTCCTTTGCAGTATTGCTTTCATTGACATTGGCACCAGCCGTCATTCCTGCAACGATTGCAACAAAATCTTCTTTAGTGAATGTTACTTCATCAATAACCGCACCTGAAACCGAATTGATAATTCCTTCATAATCAGCACCGTCATAATCAGCAACAACAGCCTGAACGTATCTTCCTTCATCATCACGCATTGTTTTAATGAAATTCTGAACGTTCGCTTTGATTGTGGTTTCCGATGAAATACAAGCCAAAGTCTGCCATCTTGCCATTTTAAGCAGAGTGAACATTGCGGGATAAGCCGTTGATTCGGTTGTAGTTCCATCAGTGCCACCACTCAATGCGGTTCCAGCATTGGCAACCAATTCACCTTCGCCACTGAAATCAACATAATCATTGTTTTCAAGTTCACTGATTGTTGAAATATTCTGAGTATCAACAACCGAGCCATCAACATAAGTGATTACATTGAAAGTTCCATTCGTATTTTCAACGATACTCACAAGAATCTTGTTTCCGAAAGTTCCTGAATATTTTGCAGTTGCAGTAAGATTTCCAAGTGTTACACTAGCCTTTGCACCACCTTTATCCATTCGGTAAACCAATGCTTTGTAGCAATAATTTAACGCTCCTGCAAGTAATTTTGATTCACTATCAAAAGCAGTGAATCCAACTTTCTTTTTTGAACTTCCATCAAGCATATCACTTGAAAGAACTTCAATAAGTTTATCCTCACTACCCCAAGACAAAGGCAAACCAATTGCAACAATTCCTCTATCACCAACAGTCATTGAAGATTTTGGAACTGCCTTAAAGTTGATATATGCACCAGGTCTTACTTTGTTTTGTGACAACCATGTTCCGCCTGCCATTTTAAGCCTCCTCTGTTGAAGTTGTTGCTACCTCAACGAATATTTTCTTAAATTCATCAGGTTTATATGTTTCAATAGTACCGTCTGAATATTTAACAATATAATCATTTTTATCGATTGCTTTTTTTGAGCCATCATTAAGAGTGATTATACCAGTCAAAGTTCTGTCTTTGATTGTGAATTGTATATCTTTCATCCCTAGAAACAGATACAATTCTTTCAATACATCGAAAGTAAACTGAATGGCAGTTACACTTTTAACAATAGTATTGTATTTACTTGCCATAAATTACAACCTCCATTTTATTTTGTTTCACTGATTTTTCATCAGGTATTACCTTTGCCAATATGTCGATGTTGAATGTGAAATGCAATACACCATCGACTTTCTCAATGTTTTTTTCTTTCACCCTTATTTTTTCATCATCAAAATCAATGATGTTGAAATTCTGCAATAGTTTCATTCCCATATCGTCAAGATTCAATTCCAATTTTGAATCTGTGGATGAGTCAGGCTTAACTCTATATCTTACTTCCATTGCATAAGACATAAGATGATAATTTTTCCTTTCTTCGCTATCTGCAACCGATATTTGATATATAAAGAAATGAGGATAAATTGGGTTTGTGGTGGATTCTTTGTAAAATTTTATATCAGGAAAAATGTCAAAAAGTCGTTGAACAACAGCCTCTTTTACATTCTCACCTGTTAATTCAATCATTTATAACCCCCATTTTTTACAAAATTGTGTCCATTTATCAGCAAAACGAATCGGTATTTGGTTTCTGATTTCATTCATACTTATTGTTAGCATGAACCTTCCATCTTTCCAGCCTTTTTCCTCAGTATGTCCGACACCACCCATTATTCTATGTCCATATTCAACCTCGGTTGCATATTCAGTTGGATTTAATATTTCAACCTCAACATTGTTTCCTGCTCTCCTAATGTCCCCAATCTGCCAATTTCTTCTCAAAGTTCCACCTATATAATTCGGAATTCCTGTGCTTTCAGGAGTTCCAACAGGTGTTCTAGGCTTTGTTTTAGCAATTGTTCTTTCTGCCATATTAACAATAAAATCTCTTAAAAAATAAGCCAAAGAATCATCATTTGAATCCTGACTTAATTTTTCAAGTTTTTCTTGCATTTTTTTCCATTCAGTTAAATCAACATTCCATTTTTTAGTCATCAGTCATACCACCCACACACATAGGAATCCAATTCATCTTGTGTCGGTGAATATTCACTTGCCGTGAATGTTACTTTATCGCCAACAACTGAAAGGATTTCATCAACTTTCACAAAAATATTTCCTGGTATGAGAATAAGTTTTGTTCCAATCTTTATTGAAAGTTTCTTTCCATTATCCTCATGCGTCCATTTCACATTATCACAAGTTATTGTGAACACATTTTCAGATTCTGTAATCGAATCTAAATTTATTTTTTTGTACTGATGCCAACCACTAGCTAAACTACCATCATCGGTCGTGTATAACCCATTGACCAAGAATCTAGCAATACTAGGCACATCAGAAACGCTATATTCAAAAGCAATGGTATATCCACTCTCATCAACGCTTGCTATGTAAACAATTGGGGATTCTTGCAAAACCCCATTTACATAACATTCTGTAAATTGATAGCCCTCAATCGTTGGAGCGTTGATTGTGAATGAACTTCCGACTTCAACAGTTTTTTCAACCTCATCTTGTATCGTAGAACCGTCTGAAAGATACTTGATTTTAATCGTTGCAGGATTCATCGGTGGTGTTGGAGTAGGTGTTTCAGGCTCTGTCGCAGACATACTCATCAACACTTTTTGTCTGCCTTGCGAAACAATCGGATTCCCACATCTTCCACTATATACTTTCAGCAGGTTGCCTTGACTATCCATTCTTTTACCAACGATAAAATCATTGTTGCGAATGTCAACCCAATTTGCACAATTGACAGTTATACTCTGAATAATTGGTTTTACATCAATACTGGTAGGGTCGGGATTGTCGGTTGAATTAAAGGATAAATGGCATGGAATGTTGGAATAAACTTCCTCCAACTTGCCACTTGAATCACGCTTTATATCCATGAAATCAGAATCCATGAAGTTTGATAAAACATCACCAATCTGTCCAAAGTTAAAACCGCTCATATTCTGTACAATTTCCTATAACGGTTTAACTCCGTCAATCTTGAAATTCTATCATTCAGCTGTGTTTTAAGGCTTTCAACACCGCTAAATGATACACTCCTACCGTCCTCCGATATGCTTGAAACGTTACCGACAACCGTTCCACTTTTATTCAATGCCGTGTTTTCTCGGTATAAGTCGGCAACCATTTGGCATAAAGTATAGTGTAAAGCAGACGGCAACTCATTGATGTTACAATAGTTCAGAATCCCTTGCTCTGCTTGAGCAATGTAGATTTGGAGGATTTCATTGATTGAGTCATCGTTGATTCCGAGTAACACCTTAACAACTTTGAGGTAGTCAAATTCGGTTTCATTGCCATCTGCCATTTTTTACACCCTTTTCTTTTTTTTCAGTTTTTCAGCATCTGTCTTTTTTGTTTCAGACTCAACTGAAGTTTCAGCAGGTTTGATTTCCTTGACTTCAACATCGGCACTTGTTTTACCAAGTGCCTTTGCCTCCGCTTTCATTCTTGCCCGCATTGCATTAAACGCACTTAAACCCATATTTCACCGCCTTATTACAGTGTATGTACAAGTTTAACCATTCCGATTTTCTTAATATCAGAAACACGATTCCAATTTGTACCTGTCGCAAGTTCTGTATCAGACGGTGTTGGTCCAGTGATATTTGCACCACCAATCCAAGAAATTCCCTTTGGATGAAGAACCTTAGCCTGACGGTTAATCAGGTAATCAGTTGAACCAAGTGAATCACGGTCTGTCTCAACGCTTGTAAGAGTTGCTGGTGTACCCATACCACGCTGAATAGCACCACGAGCAAGAAGATATGTTGTGTATTTTGGAGTTGAACCGCTTGTATCAACGGGTGCTGAATCATCACATACAACTCTGTATCCGAGGTATGTTGGAATTGTGATTTTGCTTTCAGAAATCGGAATGAACTGAATCACGTTCTGCTTCTGAAGTTCGGTGAATGTTGCTGAATGCATATAAATCATGGTGAGCAAATCACTAGCGTCACCCATCAACTGTTTAGCGTCAAGAACCGCATTAGCTGAAATCTTCGTGTCAGTTTCACCTGTAATGTCTTTCACAAGATTTGACATACTTGCTGAGGCAAATACACCATTGAGGATAGACATAATGTTATATTTCTCATCACGAACCCACCAATCAGCAACACGCTCTGCAATTGCTTTCATTGGGTCATCACCAGCCAAAGCACCAGCAAGTTCATGAGCACCCCAAGCATTTGCACGAATAAGCAAAGTTGCCAATTCAGATTTACTTGTAATGTTGTTTACAGTGATAGGGTTTGTATCATCAAGAACCTGAGATTTTCCACCCAAATCATTCCACTTAGGCATTGTGAGAATTGTACCACCACCCGTGATAAGGCGGTTTAATTCCGCATTGTTCTCAACAACACCTGCATTCATAATTTCACTTTTCTCAGTAGTTTTATCAATAACATACTGAGCAAACAAATCAGGCTGAATTACATCAGCGAATTTAGTTGCAACCATATTTTACTCCTTTTAATAAAATGCAAATTACCAAGATGGTGCTCTACCATGGATTGCCATATACATAGCCCTTGCTTTTTCCCTATCCGATTTAATCAGGTCGCCTTGTTTTGTAAGGTTTCCAGTTTCAAATGGATTTTCATCTTTTTTATCGGATGAAGATTCAGTCAAAGGTTTACTGCTTGGCATTGATGGCTTCTCATCTTTTTTCATATAACTAAGCACCTGTTCTAATGCCGATTCGATAGTTGTGTTTTCATCAACAAGACCTTTCGCCATTCTGACGTATTTGTCTACATCGGTTGAGTTCTTGCCTGTCAATTTGCTAAGTGCGACGATGATTGCGTCTTTTTCAGCAATTTGACTCTTGAGCGAATTTACTTCATTATTCAGATTTTCAAGATTTTTAGCTTGTTTTTCTGATTCTGAAAGGGTGTTATCATAAGCCTCTTTGAACTTTGCCAACTTATCTTTCTCATCAGGTTTCAAGCCTAACATTGCCAACAATTCTTTTTCTGCCTTGTTTTTGGCTGAATTGAGAATCCCTGCACTATGCCTGTCAAAATCCTCTTTTGAAGCAAATGTTTTATAAGGTGCATTGTTTTCTGCACTGCCGTTTCCACCATTGTTTTCAGTTGCAGGTGTTTCAACTTTTGTCTCCACCGTCTTTTCAGTTGTAGGTGTTTCAACTCCCTGTGTTTCAACAGTCTCCATTTTTTTACCCCTTTAGAGTTTATAAATAAAAAAAAAGGTCTGCCGATTAAATTTGGCAGACCTTATAGGTACTAATTTAATTATGAATCATTGCTCTTTCAACAATTCTTCATTTTTTGGTTTTTCAATATTCTGAATCACTTTGCCGTTGATGATTTCAACATCAAACGCTTTTTTGCAGCATCGGCAAAATATTTCATTAAATATTATCGATTTATCTGTAAGTTTCAATAGTGGTTTATTGCATATCTTGCACCTGAACCACTTAAAATCACCTTCCATAATCATTATTATACTAATATTTTAATAAAAATAAAAGAGCTTATTTCATAACTATATTTTTCCATTGCTTGTAATTCATGCTAGCAGGCACTTCATACCATTCACCAACCCCATCTTCCCTTGCTATTCTTTCAGATTCTTCAAACATTTTGTCTATTTCATCAGGCTCAAAATAAGGAATTGTTGTACAGCGACACTGTGGGTGAAGTGGTGGATAATTCACCCCTGTCATTGCTTCTTTTCTTGAAAAATGCTGATTATCCATTTCACCACAAATAGGGCAAGTATGTTCATCAAGTGTTGCGACGAATTGTATTTCATCAATCCCATGCTCTTTATAACTTTCCATTGTCGCAGATTCTGTTATATGAGCGGATTCTGTAATGCATAATCTTTCGGCATTGTAAAACGAGGTCTTGTAATTATTCGCAATTTCACGAGCAATGACTACAGAGTTCTGCCCTCTCGCTATTCCTTGCAGAAAAGTGTTGTTTATGTTATCAAGCAGTTTATTTTTATCTTTCCAAATACGGTCTGAATAGTTTTCACCCAGCCATCTTTCATTTACAAGATATTCGATTTTATTTGAAGGAATTTTGTCATAACCCGTACTGAATCCTAGCGTTTTATCAATGTCAAAACTTGTATAAGAATGTATGTTTTCACACAATTTGGATAATTCATCATTAAACTTTATTTCTTGATTGAACCCCAAATCAATAAGATTGTATTTAAGTGAATTTTTTAATCCTTCCAATCTTGACATATAAGCCTTTGCTGACTGTAGCCTTAATTCTTCTTTATATTTACGCAGTAATTCAACGTTGATTTTTCCTTGATTGTCTTTGGCAAGTTTATTCACAAGATTGTAGTAATTGGCAATTTCAATCTTGGCTGATTTCAATTCATCAGGATTCAACCTTTTCTGCACATCTGAAATCGTTAAGCCATTCATTCCAGCATATCTGCCATAAAAAGCATCTATTTCTTTCTGAATGTTTTTTAATGAGATTTCATATAATCTTTTAGATTCACTTTTAAGAATGGCAATGGATTTATCACCCATTCTTTCTTTTATCTTACCACGTTCTTTCCAATAAGTTTCACTATCCATGACTTTATTATAATAGATTTTTAGAAAAAAATAAAAAGGCTAGGAAATTAAAAACCTAGCCTTTTTTTATCATCAATCTTTAGTTGTAAATCCCTGAATCAAAGTAATAATTGCTTCGATTGCAGTGAAAACACCAACTGCCAAAGTAGGAATCTTTGCAATTGAACTTGCTTCAACTCCACCATAGATAAGCCCTGCGGAAGCAACTGCAATCACTGCTCCCTCAACGATTTTAACGGACTTCTTTTCAAAAAATTCTTTGATTTTCATTCTTTTACCTCCAAATTTAATGATATTATAATATTAAATTTATTTGGTTTTATCTACTTTATCAATCGGTTCAAAATTATCACATATTCCAATATCCTGAACTGCCGTCTCTTTCAACCATTCATTTTCATTGTCGCAATGTAAAGTCAATCCAACTTTTTGAAAAGAATGTTTGCAATTAGCACAACATTTTATATTATTCTGATTTCTGTAACTGTTCATTTTTTTCTTCCTCCTTTTCTTCAGGCTCAAATTCACTGCCATTTTCAATGTTTGTTCTTTCAGCAAAATTAAACAATTCATTCTGCTGATTTTCCTTTTGTTCTTCCTTGATTCTTTCCTCCTCCATGTCGACATCTTGAACAACAGGATTAAACTCAAGCAAGGTTCTTTTTGAGATTCCTGTATTTGCGAGTTTAACAGTATCTTCAATTTGTGCTGATTGATTTATCATCATAGAGCGGTCAAGTTCAACACGTACATTATATAATTGTGCCTCCTCAAAACTTCCCTTGTTAGTCATTTCATACCATTTGTCAAAGAAATATTTCAAGTCATCGATAAAATCCTGAAAATGCCTCTCCAAACCGTCCATATAAGTATCAAGATTCTGATACAATGATTTAATTACAAGTTGATTAGGATTACCGCCAAATCTTGAATCCTCATAATCAATTCCATAGCCGAATTTGATAATATCCCGCCTTAAACTTTCCATTTTCTGCAAATGTGCCTGAATTGCAGTTTGTGCCTGAATATAATGAGCATCACCATCCGTATCAAGTGATACTGTTCTAGTCATCTTCGCAAGTTCTCTAGCCTCAAGTAAATCCCTCACATCAGGGGAAATACCTTTGATAATCAGTAATGGGTCTAAATCGTCAACCAGACCATCAACAGATTTGCTATCCAATTCATCGTAAGCGTCAATTTGAGCCTTAATGAATGACAACAGTGTTTTTTCATCATCCGTACCTTTGAAGCAAATGAAGGGTATTCTGCTCCAGCTCAATCTGTCCTCACCTTGAGTCAAATGAGAGTGAATAAAATTGCCCTCATCATCTTTCGTCACAGCTTCCTCAGCGTAACTATTTGAAACATTGAAAAGTATTCTGTTTTCATCGTCCCAGTATTCTGCATATTCTTTAGTTGTTGGATTCAATGATTCATAGACATTGACAAAATAATGGTACACCAATTTATTCAAGCCTGTATGTTGTTTATCTTTCCATTCAGGATAAATATGTTGTGCAGAAACTTCACTCAATTTCAATTTTCCATCTTCATCAATCCAAATATAGCACCATGCGATTCCATGGTTTACCGCCTGCCCTGCAAGCGTTCTTGACATTTTGAAAAGAACATCATCACAGAATGTTTTCCATTCCTTTCCATAGGTATCTTTTTTAAGGTCAATTTCCTGCTCTTTGTCAGTTGAAAGTTTAATTACGAAAGATTTTGAAAATCCATAGTCCTGTTTCTGCTCAACCAACATTCTTAAAAAATTGCTTGTGATTTTGGCATTGTATGCGTTCGGATTTTCAATCGGTTTCCTATCCTTGTCATAATAAACCCGTGTTTTCTTGCTTATCTCTTCATTCTGTGTTGCAAAATAAGAGTCTGCCTGGTTCATCTCCTCAATTTTGGGATTCCCTTTGTTTTTTGAAACGATAATCTGAGTTATATCTTTTGGTGATAATGTTTCTGAGAAAACAACATTTTCAATTTTTTGTTTTTCCATTTTCAACTCCTTTATTTACATTATTTGCAATTTCCTGCAATTCTTCATCGGTTAATTTTTGGTTTTTGTCTGTGTCAAGAATAAAAACATCATCACCTTTATAAATAACAATGTTTCCATTCTTGGTTCTAGCTACTCTTTCCATTCATCACCTCGTAAATTTCATCAGCAGTTTTTGTTTTCAATTTTCTATGCAATGAAGTCATTGGCATATGTAAGATTTCAGATAATTCACGCAAGCCATATTCCTTACCATGAAACATTATTTTTCTTTTTTTACGATTCATAAAGTCACCTTCCACAACTTCAATCATAGAATGGCAATCCTCCAACCTCCGCCTGATACCTGATTCTGAAAGATTAAGCATTTCAGCCAATTCAAGTATCGTATAATCCTTGCCTTTGTAATTATAATAATTTTTTTTCATTTTATTTTTCACACCCTTATTCCGAATTTCTGCAAATCCTCACACCCATAGCGTAAAGCGTCAGGAATATGAGAAAAGTCATGCTCAGGTTCATTCATGATTTTATCTGTCATTCGGTCTTTTTTCCAAGCATAGTTAGATAATGCCTCAATGGTATGCTCACATTTCGGGTGGACTATGATTTCATAGTCCTGCAATTTCTGAATGCCACCAATGACGCTTCCCGAACCTTTTTTAGCCCCTCGAATCCCATACAATCCCAGCAATCTCAATTCATTTATCGTTCTAGGGTCTTCACTATCTGCTCTGATTATAGACTTTCCAAAACCAGCGGTGATTATTTTGTTTGCTATCTTCCTATTCTCCATAGTTCTCTCACAAAATTCATAGTACACATATATCTTGTATCTTTTTTTGTCAGCATAAGCACCTACAAAAGCGGTCGGGTCATTATATCCAAAGTCCATTCCATTGACTGAAACGAAATTCGGCAAGCCTCGGTTATCTTTTTCACAGTAGTACTCCTGAATCAATTTTTCAATGTCAAACTCCTCGACTTTCCAATTTGTATAGATGAGACCTTCGGAAATACCCCATTCAGCCAACCCCTCAATCCTATATCTTTTCGGGTTCTGCTCTTTCATCTTTTCAAATATAGCAAGGTCATCTTTTCCTAAAAACTCATTTACCATATATGTTGTAGTAAGAGCTAATGTATCGCTATCAGGATTATCAAAAAATCGTCTTTTTAGCCAACTTTTATCGCTCCATGGGTTGAAAGTCAATGTTATCTGCTTGAATAGTGGCTCTGGAACTTCACCACGGATTGACATATCAATCTTATTAAAATCATCTTCACTTGTTATCTGAAATGCTTCTTCAAACCATACCCAGCATAAATATCCTTCTTCAACAGTAATTGAAGTAATTGATTGAGGGTCGTCAAGTCCTCTGAATAATATTTTCTGTCCACTGCAAATATAAGTCAAAGTATTATCGCCTTTCGGAATCTTCCAAAGGTGCCTGACACCTAATTTATTTATCGCCCATATCAATTGTGAACGAGTAGAGTTCCAGTTAGTGTTCATGTATCGTCTTATAACTAATACATTAGGCTTCAGATTGTATTTATGATAATATTCCATCATCATGAAAATATACCAAAGAGCAGTAGTACAGGATTTCTTACTACCTCGTGAACCTTTGACTGCTCTATATCTTTTTCTGCAATGCCAAAATTTATTATAACCCTTTCCAACTATGTCTTTTAATTTAATCGGTTTCATGGTTAGATTATATTTTTATTTTTAAATAAAAAAAAGCCAAGAAATTATTTATTATTTAACAAATCTCTTATCAACTTAATGATAAGAATGTCACCATCAATTGCCTTGTCTACAAGATTCTCAATGATAGCATCCATATTGCTTACAGTTGAACCGTCAGGCAACTCAACCTCCTGCTTATTGAGATGTTTCAAAAGTTTTTCAACAAAAATATTCTGTTGTTGAATCTCTTTCTTTGATAACTCTTTATCACCCTTGCTGGTTTTCTTTATTGGATTTCCATTTTTATCAAACATTAACATCTGATTTCATCTCCCTTTCATACATTAAAATCCTCAGCCCTCACAAAAAAGTCTTCAGTAAGAACAATATTGTGTTCCTGCAACCATTTATCCCTTTCAGCCTTAGTATTGAACACTACACTGAAATAAAAGGCGGTATCAAGTTCATCGTCAAACTGTTTCTTTCTGATGTCCTCGACCTTCTGCATTTTTGCCATCTCCATATCCTGCAACTTTTGGATTGTTTCTGCTGGATTTATCTGCTTATTAAGTTTTCTTTTCATTTCTTTTAGTCCAACCTTACTATATTACACTTTTTATCCAAACTCATTTTAATTTCGATTCCGTTCTCATTTTTTACACCACATGGCGAACCATCAGTGAAAGTCCAATTTCGCAAAAGGTCAAGTTGGTTTACACGATGGCATATTGGGTAGTTATCTTTTGTAAGATAAAGTGAAATTAACTCAACTTCTGCACTATCAGTTCTATAGTATATCTCAATCGTTTCAATCATAAAGCTAAATTGTTCATTCGATGAAAAACCAACGGGGTAAAAAAGTGTCTTATCTCTAAAAAATTTCATGAGTTCTTCAGATGTTAAGTATCTGAATTTGTTCATTTTACCATACCTCATACAAATCTTTTTCTATAGCAAACCCTGCGAATTGAGCCAGCCTTATTTTGAAATGTTGATTCAATTTGTTAAACTCATCACGATGTTCCAATAGTTTCATCATTGGAAAATATTTGCATATATATATATATTCATAGCTTGCAGGACAATTTTCCCTTATAAGTCCAATATTCCAACTTCTTGGTGCTTCAAGGCTTATTCCCCATAGTTTATATTCTATAGGCAATTTACAATCATGTTTCTTTAGTATATCCTGAATATCAGATACCTTAAAAGAGGCAATTGGATAAAATCCACCGTCTTTATGATAAACACCATAATTTTTTATTGATAAATAACGAAATTGACCATCAGTGTATCTTATTCCTTTATGAAACACCACTTTGTCTTGTTTTAATCCCAATGTCTGCAATATCTTTTTTCTTGCTTTATTAGAATCCCATTTCCACAGTTCATAGGGTGTTATCTCATTTCTGAAATTTTCCCTAGATTTTACAGGATATTGATACAAAGCATTATCGATATGCTGGGTATACAATTTTGAAGGCAGTTTGTATACCTTCACATTAAACTTCTTTTCAAAATAATCAATATAATTATCCACCATTGGTATATTTGGCAGAAAACAATCATATATCAATGTCGGCTCAATTCCCCATTCTTTCAATCGTAGAAAACAAGCCACACTATCTACACCCGTTGAAAAGTGTAGGATATGTAACTTGTCTTTTATATTCGGGATTGTTTCTTGAATCTGTTTTTCAAATTCCTCTTGCATATCCTTACCACTCTATCAACTTCCACTAGTTTTAGTGCTTCCTGAGCCTCTTGAAAAATCAGATTCATCCAAATCATCAACAAATGATAAAAATTTTCGTTCAATATATGAATCATATCCTTCTTTTTCAATAACACCAATCAACTCATCCTTTGAATAAGCATCAAATTTTTTTCAATCTTATTTGTAATCTCAGTCTCAAAAATATATGGATTCCTAGCTTTATATACTTTTTGTGCCTCTTCCTTACTTAATTGGCTAGGATATACTGTATCAATGAAAACTGATTTTTCTTTCCCATTGAATTCAATTACATTGTATAGTTTAGCACCATCCTCCTCAAAAACTTTTCGTTCAATAAAAGAACCTTTTGCCATAAAAATCTCCTTGTAAGTATTTCTCACTTACATTTATTATAATATACTACTTTATAAAAAAAGTCAATAGATTTTTAGAAAAAATAATTAAATATTTTCGTCATCTTCAGGAATATCGTCAATGAAAGATACTTGAGCCTGTACTTCAACTTTCTGCTCCTCTTTCTTATTAAATCCCATCATCTCATTCAACTGCTGGATAGATTGCAAAATGGCGTCATTCACATTCTTGTTGCTCTGATGTCGCCTATTACATTGAATTCTAGCCATTTTCAATGTATCTATATCATCTTGCAAACTTGCTTTCAATTTTTTTGAAACATACCCTTTCGGATTATTTAATTCATTCTCTTTTTCAGCAATCTGCTTATCTAATATTTCCATCTCATCATTATATGCCTGCTCATATCTATCGGATTCCATGCGATTTTTCCGCAAAAGTTCTTTCAACTCATTTATGGATTGTTCTTTTGTCCATATCGATTTTCTTTTCAACTCCTCTTCAATTATGGCTCTCAACTCTTCATATCGTTCATGTATTGCAGGCTGATTGAAAAGCAATGAGGCTTTCACATAGATTGAGTTCACATTCTTGAATGATTCAGGGAATGATTTCAGATAAGCGTTTTTCAATGAATCACCCTGTAATACGCACTGAATAAATTTCTCTTGTCGTAATGTTAATTTTTCACTGTTATTCATAATTAAAATCCTATTAAGTTTTATTATAATTTTTTATGAATTTTTTTACTAGAATTTTTATATTTTTCAGCGGTTTTTAGAGGTTTTTTAACGATTTTTCACAATATTTTTAATAAAAAAAACCGTGAATTTTACGTTTTCACGGTTTTCAATCATGCATTTTCAACCTTATTTTTCAATACCAAAGTAGTATGCTATTTTATCCGAATCATCGCCAAACAACTTCTTGAACATACTCTGCATAGTTTCACCCTCACTTTCATAATCACCATATTGGTTATGCAACCAATCGTCAAACTTAAACATATCCAAAATAGGTCTTCTTTTCAGTTTCGTTAAAAACAAGTCCGGGAGGATTCTCAATACCTCATGTGGAATGTTATGGTCAATCAATGCATTCGCCATATCGCTCCAACTATATGAACAATCAAAATCCTTGTTTTCAATTTCCTCATCAATATCAAATAATTTCATTTTCACCTCCTTAAACTCCAGTTATCTAGATTCTCACAACACTTCATTTTCTCAATCTGTGCTTTCAGTTCTGCATTTTCCTTTTCAAGCCTTTCATCTTTTGCGGTTTCCTTTAGTTTGAAAATTTCCTTTGCCATGATTATCGCCTATTAATTATTTGGAAGTTGCCCCACCTCTTTAAGTTCCAAGAACACAGGGAATCTTAATGACTTGATATGAGTTGAGGTGTTTTCAGTCTGCTCAAAATATTGCACAGATATTGTTCTGCCTATCAACTCATTTTTCATTTCCCAAAATCTGATTCTTTCATCCTCAGAATATCCACTGCCTACTTTTGCCTCAATATGTCCAAGTTTTGGATGTTCTATTTCACAGATTAAAGCACCCAGCCGATTCTGATTGGAGTTGGTTCCCTCTTCAACGTCTTTCACAATCAAGTCCATTTCCTCAAAGGCTTTTACTTTCAGCCAATTCTTGCTTCTTTTCCACTCATATTTTGAGTCTGTGAACTTTATCACCAAACCCTCCCAATCATCAGTTCTAACAACACCCTTCATCAATTCTTCAATCTTTGCAGGGTCATTTCCAACATAGATATTCGGTACAAGATATAAAGCGTCTGATTTATTTTCTTCAAATAATTTATCCAAAAGATAACATCTATCTCTTAAATTGAAATCGCATGTCTTTTCATTCCATTCTTTTAATTTCATAAAGTCGAAGACATTCAAGCAAACACCTTTTTTTTCTTCATCTTTTGTACTGATAATTTTTGTAGTCATTTTATAAACATCTTTTGAAGGATATTTCATAAAATCTTTTACAGTGATTTCCCCATCAAGTACAAAATTATCAAAAGGAAGATTCTTAATTGCTTCTTCAATTTCTTTACAACCAAGCCAAGGTTTACCCTGTCTTGAAATTAGTCTAACGTTTCCATTTTCTTTTATAGCGATACAACGACAACCGTCAATCTTGGTGCTGATTGCAAATTCCCTCTTGCCGTCTACAAGTTCAGGTCTGTCATAATATTTATCACAGAGACATACATCAAAGGTTGGAATCAGGCTTGGGAAACATTTATTGATTGTTTTTGCATCAATTCCAATAGGCAGATTCTTGCAGACAATTTTCTTGAAAATATCCTTTTCAAAATCATCTTTACAAATCTGCTCCATAAGGTCTTTTATTTCAAGAATGTCTTTTGAATTTCCAGTATGATGACAATCCAAATATCTGAATACATCATCAATTGTTTTTACATCGCAGGTTGTGAAAGTTCCTGCGAGTTCAAATCCATAATCTTTTTCAAACTTCTTTTCAGCAATTCCTGAGATTCTTGAGGAATCGTACAACCACTTGTAGACCTCTTTCAAATCAGCGTCATCGTGGCTTTTAATATAATCCATTTTTGCGTTTGTTCCTGCAATGGAACCAAGTTCAGTCAATGTTTTACAAATTTCTGTAAATCTCATTTTATCACACCTGCAGTATTTTTCAGGAATCCTGCAAAACCTTTTTAATATATTATTGTTATTTGTTTTTAATAATTTTTTCATAAGTGATTTTACAAAGTTTTTCAGAGGTTGCCTCTTTAACACGCTTTGAACACATCTCTTCATCATACTGATAAATTTGACCTGTAGTCAATTCCATAACATTCACACGATTCATATCATCAAGTTCAATCACAAATTCCATTCCCTCATAAGAGAACTTGAACCAATTTTCAGTTTCTGCGTTTTTTCTTGCTTCTTCAAATGCATTTATTTTCATAGTTTATCTCCTTGTAAGGTGTTCTTGTTCCTTACAGTTATAAATATAAACCTATTTATAAAAAAAGTCAATAGGTTTTTAGAAAAATAACTAAATTATTTTCTGAAATTCCTCATACACCTGCTCTGCTGTCTTGTTATCAGTATCAATTACATAGCAATTGAACTTTCCGCAATCCTGCAACTTTTTGAAAAGTCTACCAGTGTTCAAAACATTTTTTCTGATCAATTCTACATCAGGCATTTGTCCATTGCGATTCTTTACACGCTCCACTGCCTGCTCCAGAGATGTTTCCAATTTGACCAAGCAAGGCTCATAACCTTTTTTCTGTAAATCCTCATAACAATTGATTAAGTCGTCAATTGCTTTTTGCAGTACACCCTCAACACAAAGTGAAGCACTAGGATAATTCTCAGACAAATAATTTATCATACCAAAATAATTGTCTACACTTTTTATTGTATCTGCTCCACCACATTTGTTAGAATATCCACCAACGGCAACATAGTTCCCACCTTTTGAAACAGTGTATGTTCCGTATTGCGATTGCTTTTCAAAAAAGTCAAAACAATCAAAAAGAAAATCACCGTCAGATTCTGCTACAAAATCTGACATTAAAAGATTCTTTACAAGGCTTGTTTTCCCTGCACCATTTATTCCATAAATTGCTATCAGTTTTTTCATTTTACACCTCAAATAATCCTACATTTATTATAGGAATCAAATCATCAATATTTTCTTCAGCACAAGTCAATCCATATTTTAACCAATATTTTTTTCTCTCTGGCCTGATACCGCTCCAACCATGCAATTCACCCAAGAATCTATTTGGAAAAATATCTTTGCGAATTTGATAACATTCATTCCACAATTCTTTATATTCAGGAAATAATTGTTGATATAATCTAATTGCACCCAATTCTCTATCATGGTGAAATCCTGCATATCTTGCATTTTTGAAAAGATTTCTGAATGAACATATTTTTCCAATAAACATAACAACTTCATTGTCTTGTTCAGGATATATTTCACCGATTTTTTCTTGTATGACTTTTAATTTTTCCGTCAAAAACTTTTCTGCACCTGCTTCAATAAATCCTGTCTTGTCATATTCATTTGCCTTTTCATCCTCATAAAATATATTATATATTCCTGAAGTCAAATTTGCACAATGTTTCCAATCTAGTTCAAAAGGCTCAGAAACATTCATTCCAAGATAGTCTTTCAAATACACAATTGTTTCCAAAAACAAATCAGCTGAGAACCTCCCAACATTATTCATTTTTTCTATTCCATTATGTATATTTTTATATGTCTGAATCGCATCATCACAAATAAACTTCTCAACCCATTTCCAATACTTTCCATTTGTTTCCTTGTTAAAATCCTGCATAAGAATTGGAAACAAATTATTGTTTTTATTGTACTTTTTAGCAGAACCAAAATTGAGCCTGTCTTTATATTCAATCCAAAATTGTTCATAATCGGTTATTTTATTTTTTATAAAATCCATTAAAAGCAAAACTGTAATTTCATTATAGGTAACAGAAAGCAACCAACAAATTAAAATTACATCATCAAAAGACAATTTATGAGCCTTGATATATTCACCTAAAAATCTAAAATGAATCTCAGGAACAGCGTGTTGATATTCAACAAACTTCTTCAACCTAAAATCTGAATGGTCATCATTTGGAATGTTATACAAATCTACCATTTTTCAACCTCAATAAAAAATCCTGCAACTGATTGCTCAAGTTGCAGGGTAGATTCAACTATTTATTCTCAATAGGCACAAACGTTCTGTTTTCCTGATATTCATATATCAAGTCGCCATTTGCGTCATTGCCCACAGGATACAAGACACCCTCAAAAAGAGTATATGGTGATTGTCCATTGTTTGGATTATTCCATAACCAACGCATATAGTCAGCCATAGACATACCCATAAATTTTGCACGTGTTGTCCGTGAACCTGAATTAAATCCTTCAGCCTTATACCAATCAAAACCTGATAAATATTTATTAATATCACCCTTAACTTCAGAATAAGTTACTTTGCCATTTTTCTTTGCTAACATTAAAGCCTGGCACCACTGCCCTCTTGAATAATTCCAAGTTTCAGGAAGTCCACAACATGAACCGTTGCAGGAACATTCTTTGAAATGTGCGTCTGAGACATAGAATCTCATACCAATTTTTTCACATTCCCCTTTCATATTCTTGACAAACGGCTCTTTAACTTTTCTGTTCAGTCGCATATAACCCTGCTGAACAGAATATTTTTCATAGAACTTATACAAGTCAAATCCGCAGAGTTCATTGAAAAAATGAAATTTTTCTTTCAGCAAATTTGACCGCCTTTCAACACAGAAAAATTCCGTGCTCATTGCAGTAGCACCTCTGTTTCTTGCTTCACGAATCAAATCAAGATAACTAGGTGTTGTAATTCCAATGATGAACGGTCGCAATCTAAGCGTTGCACCACCTGCATTCAACTTTGCATATTTTTCAATTGCTCCAAGTCTTTTAAGTGGTGAATCAACACCAGCCTCAATGATTCTAGCCTTTTCTTCATCCAAAGTGATAATTGAAAATTTACAATTCCACATCGGATTATCTTTGAACAATTCTACATATCTAGGGTCATCAAGCCACCAAGTCGCCTTTGTTGAAAAGGAAATTGGCATATCGGGTACATGTTCCCTCATCCAGCGTAACAATTCAAGCGTCTTGCCGTATTTTCTTTCATTCTCATCAAACTGGTCAGAAAGTCCACCCCACTGCATTGCCTTGCGTGCTTTTACATACTGACCAAACTGGCTCTTGTCAGGCTCAGTGAAGATTCTCTTGAACTTCTCAGGATTGACCCATTTTACTTCATTATGCAAATATGCCTCTTTTCCACAACCAATACCACGCTGAAATTGACTAAAACAATATTTACATTTATAAGAACAATTGGAATAAGTATCCATTGTCATTGGCATTGAACAGTCTGCAATTTCGGCTGTCCATCTAGGTGAACTATAATAATCCATATGTCTTCATTCCTCTCAATTCATCAAATGTATAGGTGTTCTTTTTCTTTGGGTCAAGCATTGGAACACCCAGCAGTTCTGCAAGTTCTTTTGTCTGTTCACGATTGAATGAAATCGTGATATAATCTCGCAGTGTTGGAAAATCATTTTTCAACTTTTCTGTCTTATCAGGTGTTAAGTCTTTGCCCTGCAATTCAGCAGGCAAGTTTGGAAATTCTTCAGGCTTTTCACCACCCTCCATTCCCATAAATAAATCATCAAAATTGTCCATTTGAACCTCCTATATTATTATAGGATTCAGAATCAAATATTTAATCCTGAATCCCATTATTTTAAGCCAACGAATAAATCTTTTTTGTTTTTACAATTTCACTTCCCCATTTATTTCTAAGGTCATCAATTTTATTATGGCTTCTGACTCTTGATTTAGCAGTTCCACTATACACCCAAGCCTTCTTGCTTCCGCTATACCAAAATCCAAATTCCTTGAGTTGCTCATGATACTGATAAGAATCAAAGCACCAAATCCATGTTCCGATTATCTCAATCTTCATGTCAAAATTGATGATTTTCTGAATAATTTCAGCAAAATTGTCCTTTGTCCAATCATATTCTGCCTCATTATCAGATTTAGTCTGATTGTAGACAAATGCCAACTTCTTCAGCATGATTTCATACTGTCTGTTTATCTCCTTCATTACCTCGACATCACCGCCTTTGTCAGGGTGATTCTTGATACAAAGTGAACGATAGGTTTTTTTCAACTGTTCCAAATTCGTGCAATCAATAAAGTAATTCATTTTCATCTCCTTGTAAGTTCCTCACTTACATTTATAAAAATAAACTACTTTATAAAAAAAGTCAATAGATTTTTAGAAAATATTTGAAAATAATTCGCTCCTAACTTTCTGAACCTCAATTTCATCTAATTCACCACCATCATTCTTTCCGAAATCCTCATATATATTGACCACTTCAACATCCACACCTATTGAAGCAAGTTCCATTCCAAATTTCCTCGCTTTTTTCTGTGCTTCAGGCTCATTGTCAAATGCTATGAAAATTTTCTTGAAACGACTTGAAAGAACCTGAATTTGATTCTGAGTCAATTCGGTGCCCATACTGCATAAAAAATCATCACCTAACCTCATGACATCAAATGAACCTTCAACCAATACTACATAATCATTTTTACAATTATCAATATTGAATAAACATTCTTTAATGTTAATAACCGATTCCTCAATTGATAAGTTTTTGTATCTTGGAATTTCTTTTTCTTTTAAGGTCTGCTTATCCAAAATACTTCTACCTGTCCAACTGACTAATTTTCCATTAAGATAAACTGGTATGATGATTCTATATTTCCACCTGCCTGCAATTCCACCGCCAACCACTCCATATTTTTCATGCAGAAATCTTGGTGAAAAATTTCTACTTAAAAGATATTTTCTTTCAACTGGTGTAAAACCATCATTTGGCAATTCAAGATATTTTGCTTTTGCAGTTTTTTTGTTTAATTCCTGCAATACACCACTTCTGCCCTCATATTCTGATAATACGGATTTTATTTCATTACTAGGAATCCCAAGAACAAGTTGTAGTGTTCTTTTCATATCGTGACCACCGCACTTCCAACAATGGTAATGACCGTCAATATTGTTGAATCCGCCATTATAGGTTTTATCATCACAATGAGGACAAGTGCAATTTGTCCAGCCTTTGTTGACCCTTGTATTATAGTCAACTTTATAATCTTTGAATAATTTTGGAAAGTTAATCATATCAACACAAATCCATTTCCATTCTTTCAATGCAATCCATTAAATTAGTTTTCATATCAGATTTTTTCATTGATGCAACAAATCTTTTCATTTCTGACAAATTGGCACTTGCGGATTCTATTGCGTCAACTTTATCGTCCAAATCCTGCAAAACACCTTCAATCTCATCAGGATTCATTTCAAGATTTCTTTCAAATTGTTTCTCGAACATTACAAAGATTTTTCCAATATGATTTTCCACATCGTTATAATTTGAATTGATTCCATTTTCCCTTAAAAAATCCATTTCAACCAATTCTGCCTTATGGAGCAATTCACCCATTTCTTCAGTCATTTCCATAATTTCACCTCAACTTATTATAGGAATAAAAAGACAGGACATCTCTGCTCTGCCTTTTTCAAGGTTTTAATTTAAGCAACCATCAGCAAGTCCTGAGCCGTAGTCAACGTGATAATCCCTAAACATTTTTTTCAAAGTTCATATATTTTTTTATTTTATAAATTCCTCTTTCATGGTGTGAAAATGATTGTTATAAAAATAATGTGCTTCACAACAATCATTCAATAAAGACCAAATCTTTTTCCAATCTTCTTCTCTATAATGACTTAATTTTTCATCAAGAACTTTCTTTGCTTGAATTCGTTCATTTGGACAATCAAAATCAGCCATTTGTGAACAGAAAACAGCCCAGTCATATTCATTAATGATTTCAAATATGTCTGAAACTCCACCTATAGAAAGTTTTGTTTCTTTCTGCAATATTTCAATTAAATGTTCTTTGTTCGTCATTTTCCATACCTCACTTCACATTTTTTATTCCCATATTTATTTCAGTGTGTTTCCCGCTTACATTTATAATGTAAACTATATTATAAAAAAAGTCAATAGGTTTTTAGAAAAAATAATCAAATATTTTTTCTAACTTTCACCACACTTCTGCCGTCAGGATTCTTTTTGACCTCAAACACCTTGTCCGCAATATCAATCATTTCATTGATATGCGTAACCATTATGATTTGAAGATTCAATTTTTCAGACAAAGTTTTCAGAATTTCACCCACCCTTGCCTGCAAATCTTTACTGACAAACTTCATCGGCTCATCTAAAATGATTACATTGTCTGTTCCCTGTTCCAAAGCATAGCAAGCAAGTCGTAAACTCCACGCTGTAATGTCTACTACTCCACCGCCAGCACAATTCATTGGGTCAAGTTCTCTGCCTGTTTTCTGAGATAAAAATACCAACTCAGCATCTGTCTTGCCCCTAGCAATATTAAAATTAAGTTTGAAAACATACTCATTTGGAAAACAAGTTTCAAGTGCCAAATTGACTATGTCCTCAACATTCATCTTTAATTTTTCCTGAGTGCTTTGGGCAATTTTCTGCAGGAATGCCTGAGCCTGTTCCAATAGTTTTATTCTGTTATTCAATCCCTGCAATTTATTTTTATTGCTAGTGAGGTCAGAATCTATCTGCTTTAACATTCCTTTAGATTGCAGGAACATCTGCCGAATCTTTTCAACCCTTTCAATCATAATTAAGCACCCATTTCATTTTCCAACTGTTCCCAGTCATAAGAATCCACCAACTTGTTGTAGATAGTTTCAAGCCTTTCATTGCTCTGTTTAAGTTCTGAATTCAGTTCCTGCAACTTCTGCTCAATCTCTTTTTCGTCATCCGTTCCATAGTCTGCTTTCCACTGTTTCTTGATGTTCTCAATAATTCCCTGAGATTTTGCAGATTCAATTTCACACTTTGAGATTAAATCCTTGATTTCATTTACCTTGCTAATATCCATTCTTGTATTCCTCCAATTCATTTGAATGAAATCCTAGAGTTGTTGTGTCTAGGTATATATCTGTAATTCTTTTTACAGTTCTGTATTTAGCATAATAGTAACAACCAAATTGATGTTCTTTCAAATCTTGAATTGTTACATCCTCAATATTTTTTCCTGACATATTTTCAATTTGTATTTTCAACCACATTTGATTATCTAAGGCGGTTTTCAAGTCAGGATAAGCAAAAAGACGTTTCAAAAGTTTTTCAGTTTTTTTCCGAACACTCTTGCTGTATCTATCTAGGCAATTCAATTTACACCTCCAACAATTCCTCAATAACTTCTTTTAAATCAGATTCCAACTCATTACTTTGCATGGCAGTTTCAACATTTGCTAGAAAATCAAGTGAAACAGATTCTGTATCCTTTAATTTCTGAACAAAATTGTCAATTCTCTCTTCACGTTCATTTTCCTGCAGAATATAACTGTCATCAATAAGTTGCTCATTGTCGATGATTTCAAATGATTCACAAATATCATTTTCCTCATCCACATAATATATTATAGGAACATACGATTTGAAATCACTGTTCCTACGAATCAAACAACCTGAATTGATAACTTTTCTGCCCTTATTTTCATAAATAAATGAATGATGATTATCTCCCAAAAAAATAAATTTTGCCTCATCATATTCATCTAACAATTCCTGAGCCGTAATTGCTTCAACATGAGGTGGAATCTTTGATTCATCTGCAAATGCAAGAACATGCTTGAATACAATTCTTTTATTCTCTGTTTCTTCATCAAAATTAGCACCTGAAACATCTTCTGAATATTTTGTAACAGGATAAATATTTTCAGAATGCAAAAGAACACCCACCGCAGACTTATTCAAATTTGAACTTGAATGATATAATAAATCGTGATTCCCGCAAATCATATAAAGTTTCAAACCTTTAATTTTTAATTTTTTAGCAAGATTTTGAACAATGCTGATAACTTCAAAAGATACATCAGAATTGGAATGAAAAATATCACCAACTATAAATATGTCGCAATCTTTTTCAACTGCCTTTTCGTAAACTTGATTAACAAGTTCAGTTTGAGTTTTAATCCAATCTTCATCACACCTTGCTCTAGGTTTTGTCTGAGACAAATGCCAATCGGCTGTTATAATTCCTTTAAAATATTTCATAAAAAACCTCAATATATAATTCTTTTTCCATCAACAATTTTCCAATGCTTTCCAGCCAAAAAACCTTTATGACCTTTCAAAGCATCACTAATTTTTTCTTATGTTCAATTGTAAAATTTTTACCTCTTAATGCTTCACTTTGTTTTTTCTTTTGTTCTTCTGAAATATGTTGACCTTTTCTTGACCTATTTCCCATAGCAGAAATTCCAATATTTCTTCTATGTTCTTCTGTAAAAATTTTCTTTTTAGCAGATTCACTCATTTTTCGTCTAGTTTCTTCTGAAATATTTTCTTTAGATTTTTTAATCAGTTTATTTACATATTCACCCAAATTTCCGCCTGTGCCACCAGTTGATAAATTATACTCAACACCACCTTGTTCTTTATATTTTGAAATCCAATAAATTTCTCTTTTATCAACTTCTTTTTTAGAACCAATATTTGATTCAAGAATTGATTTTGAAAAATTCTGCAAACCATATTTTTTAATTGCTTTTCTAATCAAATCACCTGAGCCCATGTATGAATCAGTTTCAGGTGTCTTATTTGCAGGACATTTGCGTTGACCAATATATGTTTTATTGTTTAAAAGATTCTTGATTTCATAAATGTAAAACATCATTTCCACCTCTCATAAATCATCTAATATGATTGGAGCATTCTCTTGATAAGGCAAAGCACGTATTGTATTATATTCGATAAATTCTAATGCCTCTTCAGCAGAACACCCATTTTTCTCATAATACCAAAACAACCATCTGAGCCAATGAATAAATTGCCCTGCGGTCAGTTAATATTCCTAGCATACAACCGTCATAGTCAGGATTCTCAAATACAACTACATCTTCAAATCCTTTTTCAATCAATTCCTGTCTAGTCATTTTTTGCACACTCCATTTTTCATTGGATTTCCGCAGACTGGACAAATGTCAGGCAATTGTTCCTGCAAGCATAAAATGTCTTTTGCAGAATCTTCAACATGCATTTTTTGAATCTTGTAGTCATAAATAGATTCACTCAATTCATCCACCTTTTCCCGCAGGTTATTTTCATTCAACTTTTCAATCTTTTCAATCAGCCTTTTCTGTTCTGAAAAATCAGGATAGATTTTCACCGCCTTAAATTTATCAAGATTGAAAGTCAATTCAGCAATTTTCATTCTCAATCCTGCACTGGCTCCATCTGCTTTCATAACATCTTCAATCAACTTCTTCAGCTGTATAACCTTATTCAATTTTTCAATCTTTTCTGAATGCCGTTTATACATTTCCAAAGAATTGGTCAAACTTCCACGCAAATCTTCAATTTCTGATGTCTTTTCAATCAGTCTTGAGATATTTTCCAATTTATTTTTCTGAGCCACAATATCAGTGTATTTTTCCACTCTCTGCTTGTTTTCTGCAAAGGATTCCAATTCAGATTGCAGGCTTTCAGACTGAGATTTCAATTCATCATTATTTTCCTTTATTATGTCCCATTTCCGCAGTAACTTCTCAACTGAACCCAGCCAGTCATATTTTTCCTTTTTCTGTTCCTGCTCTTTAATTATCTTTTCAGTCGCCTCAATATCCACCTTTGTTCTGCGTCTTGAAGATTCAGCATTGGTAAGCACCTTGTCAATAATATCCAAGCGGACAACATGATTGAAGTATTTTGCTACTTCACCGCTTGTTTCCGATAATAAGAATGGAGCATCAAGTTGTCGCTGAATATTTGTATCAGACAATTTAAGAATCTGCTCAACTTCCCTTGGAACATCTGATTTGACTACATTGAGAATTTCACCGTTCACAATGTACTGATTTTCATTCCTTGTTCTTTTTCTTGTTACAATCCCAAAATCATTTTCAATCGTAACAGACATTTCAGATTTCAAATCACCCTTATCATTCAATGCCCAATGGCTTGCAAGCGTATCAATGCCCAATGGTCGATTATATCTTGCCCAATACAATCCCCTAAGGATTGCAGATTTACCATTATTAGATGAACCAACAATACAATTGATTCCTTTATCTAATTCAAGCCTTGTATTTTCGTGGCTCTGAATATTCTTTAGTTCAATACTCTTTATCATATCAACCTCATTATTATTATAGGAATAAAAAAAAATAAAATATTTTCTAATAAACTACTTTACAAAAAATAAAAAGTAGTTTATATTTATAAATGTAAGGAACAAAAAAAACCTTACAAGGAGTTTAAGATGAACGCTGGAAACAGAATGAAAAAATGGTACAAAGTTATTTCAGACGCAAAAGTTATTGCTGAAATAACCGCTCCAACTGGGGAAGTTTCACAATTCAAAAGAAATGTAAAATATTCAAACTACTATGAATATATTTTAGCGGTTTACAAAGACGGAAAATTAATTGATAACCTTTCAGGTGATTTTGATGAGATTTCCGCAATTTGGGAAAGTGGTTGAATGAATAACCACTTTCGCAAATAAAAACTGCCAATAAAAAAGGCTAGGAAATTAAAACCTAGCCTTTTTTATTACTTCTTAAATAATTCCTCAAAAGTTGACCAATCCATAAGCACTAAAGGCTCACCGCCAATCGTCTGCTTTTTGAAGACAACCAACCACTTCCTGCCCTCTTTGGTATTTGTTCTTGCTTGCCTTACCCAATCAGGAATTGATAAAGATTCCTGAGCTTTACATTCAACATCAAATGGAAATTTATCATACAATTCACCTCGCAATACAATATCTGTTCCGTGTTGTCCCATTTCCCTAGAATGAACTAGACAAATATCATTGGATTGCACAAACTTTATCCCAAACATTTCTGCAATCCGTTCGCAAACCCAATATTGCAGGTTTCTGCCTTTTCCTTTTGCTGATGAAGTTTTTATTTTCTTTTCAGCACGCCCTAATTTTCCTAAAATCTTTTTGGCTGGTACACTATTGACACCATAGTAATTTTGAATTGCTATTTTAATCCAATCAGATTCTTCAGGCTTGAATTGAATGTCTTTCATAAACTACTCCATATGTTTTATTCTGAAGCCTGCTCTATAAAGTTCATTTTGTAAAACACAAACAAGTTTTTCATCATTGGAGTATTCACCCATTCCACAACAATCAAGAACAGCATGAATCCATTCATGAATCAAAGTTGAATCTTTTACTTCTTTTGGCATTTCCTTATTCAAAGTTATTATTGCCATTTTTGAATCACTTCTGCCCATACTGCAATCAGTACGACTATTTGATTCAACTTCTTTAACTTCAAATGGAATTCCACAAACATCTACTATCATACAACCTCTATATAAAACATTTTTCATAAACTAATCCATCACAACCTTGTCTGTTGCCTTTGGGGCAGTTCCATATTTCTTTTTGCGTGAAGATTTTATACTGTCCTCGAATTCTTCCCATTTATCAATCACCCTTTGTTTTAACTCATCCTCAAGATTATTATTTTCAATCCATTCAATAAGTTCATCCCTAGTCATTGATTCACCGAATTTTTCAGCAAACTTTTCCTTATATTCCTTTTTGCTCTGAATGAAGTCAAAAATATCATCAGTTGTCGGCTTGCTATCATAATATCGGCTGTCTTCAAATTTATTCTGCAATTCATATTCTTCAAGAAATTTCTTGAGGTCTGTCAGGGTCAATTTTCCAACATCACCGCTCCACTGAATCGCTTTTGCCTTTGTGTTGAGTTCACCTTTTTCAGTTCTGAGGTCAAAAAGATAATCAACATTTGAACCAATATCATCTAGTCCATAATCGTAAAGGAATGAAAAGAAACACTCCCTGAATGGTCTAGGTGTCTTACTTTTGGTTGTCTTGGCTTTTACTACAACCCCAACTTTTCTATCTTTTTTAGTGATATATTTAGCAGTAGCAAGCCAAAGAACTGAATGAGCATAGAAATCCATCGCCTTTCCACCTGAGCGTGAATACTTCTCAAAACTGAACATATCAATATTTTCACGGATTTGTGAAATAATGATTACCAATACATTTTTATTTTCAATAGTGGAGCAGAGTTGTGGGAAAAACTCCTGTGAAAGATACTTCTGTTTTCCCATTCCATAAGTACCCTTGTCAAAACTCTTTTCAGCGTGAAATGCCTTTAATCTTTCCTCAGCCCTATCATCCTGCTCCTGACTCGTCAAACCATCAAGCGAATCAAGGACATAGATTCCAAATTGGTCACCTTTCAATTTATCCGCAAAATCATTTATGTTGCAAAATGCCTCTTCAACAGTTCTCGAATGAATCGGATTTTCAGGCATAATATCAAATCCATACATACTTTCTGTATCGAATGAATAACCACTTTCGCAATCATCGTAAACCCATTTGAACTTTTTTGAACCGTATTTATGATATGCACTGGCGATTATCTCATTGCTCAAAAAAGTCTTTCCAGCAGATTTATCACCAACAATATTGATAAACCTACCTGAAGGAATACCAAAAACATTTTTTGCTCCACCTGTAACAAGGTCAAGAAGCGTGCAACCTGTATCGAATCTAATTTGTTCCATTTTCATCATCCCACTCATACTCATGCTTTGCTTTACGCTCTTTGATAACTTTCTCAATTCTTTTTGGGTCAACATACATCACCCCTTTTCCTGCACCAAAATATTTTGCTCCTGAATTTTCATCCTTTACAAGAATATACATTTGAGGTAAACTAACATTTAAAACTTTGCTTGCTTCATTAAGTGTAAGCCAACCCTCAGGAATTTCTTCAGTTGCTTTATTTAACCACTCCCAAAATTTTTCTTGATTAAAATCCCAAGAATGTTGTTCATCGGGTCTGGTAAGAAATCCATATTTCTTACCAGCAAGATAAATCCCTTGTTTTGTAATTTTATATCCTCTTTCCTCACACTTCCTAACCACATCATTCATGTGCATAAAATCAACCTCCTTGAAAAATAGAAAAGTGACCTATTATTTCAACAAGTCACTTTTCTAAAAATTAAAATTTTACATTACGAATTTTTCACGCATTTATCCCAAATGTCGCAATCATCGCAATCATCGAATTTATCCACATCTTTTCCAAAACAATGACCAAATGGACAGTTAGCACAAGACTTCTTTGGGGCTTCGAGTTCATCTTCCTCTTCAACTTTTTTTGCAGGCTTTTTTGTAGATTCTTCCTCATCACTATTTTCTTCATCGTCATCTTCATCACGATTCTTTACAGGCTTTTTAGCTGGCTTTTCCTCAGGCTCATCAGATTCTTCATATTTTTTTGAAGATTTTTTAGCTAGTCTGTCTTCATCTTCCTCATCTGAATCGTCATCGTGTTTAGACTTCTTTGCAGGCTCATCAGATTCTTCATCATTGTCATCATCCTGTCCAAAAAGAATCTTTTCAACTTCTTCATAGGTTGGAACATTCATGATTTCATCAAATGAAATTGCAGACTCGAGAAGTTCATCTGGAATTGGGTCATCCCTGTCCTCAAAAGCAAATGATTTAAACTCCTTATATTTGATTGAACCTTTCTGTACTTCACTTGCTCTGAACTTAATCTCTTTGCCTTCAATTGGGTCTGCAAAATCTACAAATCCACCTTCTTCATCATCTCTTGCTTCATCAATCAATTCCTTTTCAAACAAGAAATGAGAAGTTTCAAAAACCTTCAATTTATCAGGCTCTTTCATGTCCTGAATATTGTAAAACACTCTGCGTGAAGGCTTTAATTCACTTGCCTCTTTTTCTTTTCCCTGCTTACGCAAAAGGGCAGACTGTTCACAAATCGGACAAGGTTTACCAAATGTTGATTTAAGACAAATCACAGTTGCTTCAGATGGACCAACCCCTCGATGAGTAAAAACATCCATTACATAATCCGAATCACCAACTTCAAATTCTCCACGCTTCACAAGTGGGTGATTCTTTGTTTTGATTACATAAGGAATAATATTGATTCTGTTCTTACCCTCAATTGGACTGAAGAAATTTACATCACCATCAACCTTTTTCCAGTTCATTACACCAGCCTTTGCAGGTGCTCCATTGTCCTTACTCTCATAACTTGCCTGATAACGTTTAGCAAATCCGCCTTTTTTCTTATTAATCATATTTCACCCCTTATTTATTAAGATTCTTGCGAATGTCATTTGATGTCTGTTCATTTACAGATTTTCTATTTCCAGCATCAACCGTTGAAAAATATCCTGCAACATAAAGTTTAACAAGATTGTCCAATTCACTTCTACGGGCATCCATTGCATTTACAGCAACCTGAAGTCTGCCATAGATTTCCTCTGCTTCACGCAATTCATCTCTTGCTTTAATAACCTGCTTATCAATTTCAAGTTCTGATGCAATTACAGCCTCAGTAAACTTCTGTCCATTATCAGCATAAGTTTTACGGATTCTTAAATTTGCTTCAGCCGTTACAAGTTTCAAATTGTCACCTGCTTTCGTCACATTGCTTTTTGCAACCGCACATGCCTCAGCGTAATAGGCATATCTTGATGAATGACTCAAACACTCCTCATCAAGTTTATACTTGTTGATTGTTACATCTTTCTGAAAATCATTTACTGGATTTTCTTTTTCTTTCGCTAGTGTTTCTGCTTTTGTCATTTTATCACCTCACATAAAGTAGTTTATATTATTATAGGAACTAAAAATAAAATAATTTACTTTTTTTTAGAAAAAAAATCAGCCAATCATATCTATGTAATCCAAACAAGCGATTGTAATTTGAAATTTTCCGTTGGTATAAGTTGGATTGGCTCCAAAAGCCTGCATTGCACAAACCGCTTGAGGTAGTGCTTTACCATTCAAAAGAACTGAATTCATATACCCCATGACAGCCATCCTTACTTTTTCAGGGTCAGACAAATCCATACTTTTAAGCAGGAATGATAATTTTGACCAAGTGCAATCCTTCGCAAGCAAAGCCCTACAAAGTTCAATCGTTTCAGGACTTTCACTCACTTCACCTTGTTTGAGAACTTCCAATCTTTCTTCATCAGAATCCAAATAAAGAACCTTTGCAAGCAATTTCAATCCTTTTCTTGAACCGCCTTGAGCAACCTCACAAATCTTTTCGTAGACTTCAGAGCCCATCTTTCTCCGTTCTGCCCGTGCAGTTCTTTTCAATAAATAGGTCATTTCTTCATCATTCAATGGCTTTACATTGATGATTGAACATCTCGTTTTCAAAGGTGCTATGAGTTTTTGGGGGTCTGTTGTACAAAGGAAAAAATAAACGTGTTCAGGAGTATCTTCCAAAGCTTTAAGAAAAGCATTCTGAACAGGAGCAAGCCATTGATGGCATTCATCAAATATCCATACAAGTGCTTCACCATCGCTTGGATTGTATCGCATTTGTTCCTGCACTTCTCTTGCGGTATCAATTCCACGATTCTCGGCTGAGTTGATTTCCTTAATGGACAAATCACCTGCACCAACTTCCTTTGCTATGATTCTGGCAAGCGTTGTTTTTCCACAACCAGCAGGACCAGTGAAAAGAAAAACATGAGAACCGTTTTCAAGTTCTGCTTTAAGACTTTTAATTGTTGCCTCATTGCCCACCATCTCATCAAGCGTACTAGGTCTGTACTTTCTGTACAATTCCACATTAGCCATTTTTATAACCTCACATAAAAAAGTAGTTTATATTATTATAGGATTGTGCCTTGTTTATTTTCTGTAAAAAATAAAAACAACTCCCTATTTAATTTTTGATGCTCAGAGTCATCTAACTCAATTTGAATTGTTGAATCATTTCCATCAAGAGTGACTTCAACTTTCGATTGAGGAATTATTTCACAGATATATTCAGCCATTTTATAAACAACATATTCTCGCCAATATGAAAATTCTTGCCCTTGTATCATTACAGATTCATGTCGGTCTAATTTTCTTGCCTCAAGACTACCTCTGGAATTTTTCTTATACGCTTTTATACCCATTGAAATAAA
>Ga0326511_10000344_pt1 | contig 40135 bp, 60 predicted proteins | sample 0_2496_0518_D_FD_203701 | JGI IMG/M metagenome (GOLD analysis project Ga0326511, IMG submission 203701) | Bovine rumen microbial communities from UC Davis, California, United States - 0_2496_0518 | ecosystem: Host-associated > Mammals > Digestive system > Stomach > Rumen | place: USA...
ATGACTGGTGGTTCATATAAAAATGGTACAAAACTCTGAAACTTTCAGAAAGGTAGGGAAACAGAATGAGTAATACATCTTCATGGGCATTTCCAAATATGCTTGATCCTGTAAGAAACCATGTTGCGGTTCTGGAAGATGATGCATCTGTAGTAAATCGAGTAAGATTATTGATGCTTACAGATCCTACAGAACTTTACAATGAACCGAGGTTTGGTGTAGGTCTGAAACGATATTTATGGCAGTATAACAATGAGAATACAAAAGCTCAAATAAAAACAAGGATCAATGATCAACTGGATATGTTTGAACCAAGTGTTTATGCGGAACAAACACAATACACAGATGGATTGATGTTTACCGGTAGTATTGCTGATCAAGATACCGTAGATGATAATCACTTAAAAATGACAGTTGGACTTCATACCATTTATGGTGATGAATTGATTGTAAAATTAAATGATGAATGGTATGGATTGATTTCAAGAACAGATAGAACCTACACTTTGGATTCTAATGGAGGGAAGCATTATGAGTGATGATGTGAGCAGAGGCGTAGTTAAATATACATCTAGAGATTATCAATCAATTCTTGCGGATTTTTGGTCGGTCGTTCCTACTATGACTGAATTGTGGAAACCTGAAGCTGATTCTGATCCTGGTGTTGTACTTGGAAAATTTTTAGCATCTGTTGCAGATATGCTTGGGGTAAATGTAGATTTACTTGCTAATGAATTGTTTGCCCCATCTGTTTCACAGAGGAAAAATGCTGAAAAGTTATTTGGTTTAATCGGATATGAACTCGGTTGGTTCAAGGCAGCTAGAACTGAAATAACTTTTACAAATGTTGCAGAAACTGCGATAAACCTTGATTTTGGGTTCAGTGGATCAAACTTTTCTACAGTAAATGCATATACTGATATTACCAACAGTGCAAGAGTTATTACCTATAATATTCTTCCTAGAACGAATAGTTATGGTAGCACTGATTCCAGGAGTAGAAGAATTACTGTAACTGAAAATCTGAATATATTTGATACTTCGGATCCGGTTGTATTAAACCCTGGTGAAAGTGTAACTCGTGTCGGTATTGAAGGTGAACTTAGAAGTTACAGTATTTCTGTAGAACAAGTTAAGAAAAATAACTACATTATAAGTATCCCTTCTCAACATATTGATACAACTGCCATTTGGATTAAGGCAAAGGCATCTGCTTCTGCAAGTAATTTTTTAACTACACAATGGGTTCAATGTGCAAATGCAGCGGAATTTGTTGTACCGGAACCTAGGTTTGCGGTAACCTATGATTCTTACTCAAACGCACAAATACAAGTAAGTAATTACCTTGATCAACTTGAAAATTACAGTAACAATTATCTTACTGTTTATTGGATTGATTGTTCCGGTGTAATTGGTTGTGTCGGTGAAAATGTACTTAGCAACTACCTTCAGGCAAAACAAACCGGAGATGTTGTAAATGAAGAATCTGGAAATCTTATGATTTCAAACCTTTCAAATACTATTGAACTTCCACATACCTATACTGTAACTGGTAGAAGTCCTGAAACTGCAAAGGAAGCCTATTACAATAGTAGAAACTATATCAATACTTGGGATAGCTTGATTACACTTCCGGACTTCAACCGATTTTTAAATCGTGAACCTGGCGTTGATTGTGGAGTTGTAATTGATTGCCAAAAGGCACTTGAAATCAATATGGCAATCTATGAAGATGAAAACCTTACTGATGCACAAAAATCGAAGATGTATATCACAAATAGTGATTTTCCTGTTGGTGATACAAATCCTAACTGGACTTCCGTTTTAAATGAAAGTCTGAGTAGCAGAGCTTTAATGCATTTAGTTGCTTATGGTGAAACCGCTGAAAGTATAGCAACAGCATATGACATTACGGTAGATACACTTCTTCATTTTAATGATCTTGATTCATCAGATGATCTGAAGGTCGGTGAAAGGATTAAAATTCCCGGTGGATTTTCTGCGGATAAGGCAAAGGGTATGGTTTCAAATTTCAAAACCTATACCGCTATGTGCTTTGCAATTCACAATGACTTTAAGAGTAGTGCATGGGGTCAAGGTAAAACATCTAGTGCTACGAGTCATAATTATAAGATATTTACACGGTATAAACCACCCGCACAGTTCATTGATAACGTGATCCGTGACTACAGACCATTACAGGCAATGTCAGTAGAATTACAGTTTGGATATGTTCGAGTATTTCCATTTTATGTAGTTGGACAAATATATCCGAAAAGACCTGTAAGCCAGGATGTCGCAAACAATATTATTGCATCTGTTAAGGAAGCACTTGCATTATATTTTTCACCTGCAAATCGTGCCATCGGTCAAAAGCCTACTGTGATGGAAATCATAAATGTTATACGAAAAGCAGATAGTAGAATTGATTACTTTGATGCAGGTAGTCTAAATACTGATGTTATTAAATATTTTGATTGTGATCCTGAGTGGTTTAATTATATTAGTTTTGCAAGATTCAGTGATCCTGGAGAATCCGCACAAAACATTAGAGTTAATCCAGAGTATATTGTTAAGTAAGGGAGTGAGTTTGTGGACATTTCAAAAGTTTCTGTTCCTGAAATTTATAAAAGCAGTGATGATTTTCGTTTCTTTTTGAAATGGTTCGAAAATTCACTGTCAAAAATTCAGTATGATACTGAAAATCTTTCGGACATCTATGATCCTCTTAGGTGTCCGGAGGAACTTCTGTGGATGCTTGCAGATACCATAGGATTTAAATATGATGATAGACTTCCGACTGCATTTAACAGACTGATCCTTCTTTATTTTATGTCTATGATTAGAAATCGTGGTAGTAAAGATGGTGTTACATTGGCAGCGGAAACAAATCTTGCACAGTTTAACATTTTGGATTATGGAAAAGAAAATGATATTTTGTATAATCGGTTGGAAGATACTTCAATTCCAGTAAATTCTGCATATGTAACACCTCATACTGCGGAAGGGTACATTGATGTAGTTTATTTCTCCAATAAAATACCTATTGATTCTTGTATTGAATATGTACGGCCACTTGGAATGTATTTATTCCAATTTGCAGGTGTTCGGTGTGATTCCCGTACAAAAATTTCCATTGATGCAAGACTTACAAATACAAATGACCTTACGGTTTCCATCGGACCGACTCATGTAGGACATTATAGCAGAAATGATTATGCAAGAATGCAGGAAATGTACAATGAGGAAGATCAAGTAGTAAATCCGAATGATACAAGAAGACCTGTTTGGTATCGAAATTCTGAATATGAAGGAACACCGGATCCAGAGATAAATCCTGGTTATCGTGCTTTGTATTCTTTGCAGCTTTGCAATAACGAACACATTGTAAGATCCTTGTTACCTGAACAAATTTTCGGTTTAGGATATGGACCTACCATCAATGAACAAATGGATATTGAAATCATTGACGAGATGGATGCACCTAAGACTTGGAATCTCCGTTATGATAACACAACTGATACAACAGTTGTTGAACCTGTTCTCGGAGCTGGTGTATATACTCTTGATGAAAATAGACAGATGGAGATTACCTACACAAATCCTTTGCCGAAGGTAAACGAAATAAAGAAACAACCTGAAGATTAAGATAGTGGTGATAATGAAGTGGCGACAAACCCATAGGCTTGCCTATGGGTAAGAGTCGCCAAGCAAAATTAGAAAATCGGGGAATTGAAAATGAGCGGAGAAAAGAAAAGTAAATTATCACAAGAACAGATAGATTTACGCAAATTCCATAGTCTTTCAGACCGGCATATTCTTATTGTTGAGTCTAACCTTACGGACATAAATAAGATAAGACCCATCTTAAACGAAGCGGACAGAGTTCGAAAAGCTGGTAATGAGTTAGTAGGTGAAATGAGGAAATGCTATCATCAGCTAATGCGCACAAAGAAATATCGTGGTCTGCTAAAGGCTTATGGTAAGACTAAAGATAAGAAAAAGCGTAAAGAACTCGCAAATGAGTTAAATCAAATGCAAGAAAATTACAATGTAACTTGGGAGCATTGTAGAAAGTCTATGCTTCGTATTGCTGATAAATATAACATCCACGCAGTTTTTAAGACTACAAAAGCCGAAGACGTATGGAGAGCTGTAGAGAAATGCTTATATTCGGACGGAAAAGATATACATTTTTCTAAATATGAGGATATGCCTTGTTTAAGGGCTAAAGAAATAGGCAGGTGTATTCCAATACACATCAAAGACAGAAAATTATATTTTGAGTTTAAAAAACAAAAAATAGGATTAAAAATAAAAGACAGATTTCAGCAAGATGAAATAAATGCAATCATAAACTATATGTCACAACCAGAGGTCATAGACAAACAAGCAATAGAAACCTTAAAAGAAGAAGCCTATTGTATTGATACTTTCAGACCTTGTTATGTCACCCTTGTGCCACAGTATATAAGAGGCAGATGGAGAATATTTGTACATATAACAATCGAAGGTAAAGCCAAAAGGAAATACAGAAAAGACGGTAATCCACGGCATACATTTGGCAAAGGTATAATTGGTAACGACATAGGAACACAGACAGTAGCCTACACATCCCAAAATGAGGTTGGTCTAGTAAACCTTGCAGAGAGAGGACAGTTTTCCTTAAAACAGGAACGAAATGAAAGAATAATTAAACGCAAGATGGACAGGTCAAGGAGGGCTACTAATCCTGATAACTACAACGAGGACGGCACTATCAAGAAAGGCAAAAAGACTTGGAAATGTTCAAAGCATTATAAGAAACTAAAGGCTAAATACAGAGAAAGTTGTAGGAAAACCGCACTAAATCGTAAGTATTCCAACAATGAACTTGCTAATAAAATGAGAACATTAGGTGACGAACTTATTACAGAGCCTAAAAATGCAAGTAAACTGATGAAACGAGCTAAAAACACTACAAAAAACAAAAAAGGCAAGTTTAACAGGAAAAAGAGGTTTGGCAAATCAATACAAAAGCGTTGTCCTGGCTGGTATCAAGCAACATTAAAGCAAAAGTTTACTAATACAGGCGGCATATACAGGGAAGTAGATAATAGTTACAGAGCAAGCCGGTATGACCATACGATAGATGATTATATCAAAAAGAAATTGTCAGAGCGTATGTTCAAACTTAAAGGCACTAATGATGAGGTACAAAGGGACTGGTATTCATCATTCTTATTATACTGTTACGATTACAAGACAGGCAATATTGACAAAGATAAAGCAAACAGAGAATTTGAGAAACTATATAAACAAGAACAAAAATACATAGACTATATCATAGCAAATAAGATTAAGATTCTAAATAGTGGCATTAAAACAGCAGCATAACAATTAAAAATCAAGGGAGTTTGATACACTTCCTTTAAGACTACCGCTAATGATGTCAACGGATGTCTTGGTAGTTAAAGGTTTCTACATATAGATAGAATTATACTTAATACCCAAAGTCTAATCCGAAAAGATTATGATGCACGGTATTGAGCAACACTTGAAAGCAGGAACCCCACGGGCTTGCCAGTGGGTTAGTCAGTAACTTATTATGTGAGGTGTTTTATGAAGTTTCAGATGTTTGATAAGAGGGATATTTATGAGATTTGTACGCAGTTGGCACTGACAGACATTCCGGTTTTTGTGTGTATATTTGCAAGTGCTACCGTGTTCCATGTTGAATTTTGTAAGCAACTTACAATCATATTCGCACTTATAAATATAATAATCGGGATCACACTGATATGTATGAAAATATCTCATGAAAGAAGTGAACAGAATGAAAGACATAGATGAAGTCACAGTGTTGTTTCTTCCTGTGTGTATTTTAATTGTAGCCGTGACAAACCTATTTATTCCATGTAATAACGTGGTACTCGTATTCCTCATTGTTCATATTTTGCTTGTATCTTATTCAGCAGTTGCGAAAAATATGAAGCAAAGAGAAGAAGATGACATTGAGGACTTAACCTTTTATTAGGATAGAACCAAATACAAGAAAGGTAGGTGTTTAGTATGTCAAACTCAGTATATGATGTTTTGAAATGGATCGGCTTAATCGCTGTTCCAGTGATTACATTCTTAACTGCACTTGTGAACATTTGGAACATTCCGTATGGAGACCAAATCATAGCAACATTAGCTGCTATTGATGTTTTAATCGGTGCGATTGTTACGATTGCAAAGGTACAGTATAGTAAGAAACACAAAACAGTTGTGACTGACGTTGCATCTAGTATTGAAGCCCTGTCTGATAAAGATGGAGAAGTTGATACTGTTGAAGAACAGAGTCAAGAAGAATAAGGCAGGAGGTACTAATATGTTCACAGCAAAAGATGCTCTTTATGAAGCATACCGACAGAATCATAATCTTTGAAAATTGTTAATTAAAACTTGGGAAGGATGTGAATAACATGAAAGTAAGAGTAGACCCAGGACACTACGGGAAATATGTAAATCAAAGTCCCGTAGACATAACCTATTATGAATCTGCAACCGTATGGGTACTTGGAAACTATGTTGCCGAGGAACTACGGAAACTTGGAGTACAAGCAGATTTATCAAGAAATAGTATTGATGAAAACCCATCACTGGTTACTCGTGGTACGGATTCCGAAGGATATGATCTGTTTGTTTCAATCCATACAAATGCGACTGGAAACTCACAGGGATCAGATGTCGCTAACTGGCCTGTATGCTATGTGCAAGTTTCTGGTGCAAGTACAGAAATTGGAAATCGGATCGGAAAGGCACTAATGCCACTGTTTAATGCAAACAAGTGGGAGTGTTATTCTGTTAAAAACGCTAATGGACAGGATTGGTATGGAGTTTTACGAGGTGCAGCTAGTGTAGGAACACCAGGTCTTATCGTTGAGCATGGATTTCATACATGTCCTGCAGATGTTGCACTTTTGAAACAAGATTCTTTCCTTAGAAAATTGGCACAGACAGACGCAAAAGTAATTTATGAATATTTAGGAGGACAAACAATCGTGAATCCATCATCTAATATGCTTTATGGAGTAGTAGAAAATGTTCCGAAGAATGATACACTGAATGTGAGAATTGGACCGGGTGCTAATTATGATCTGCTGAAGGAATATGCTCACCTTGGAAATGGTAATCAGATCGATGTAGTAGGTCGTGATGATACTCAGAAATGGTTCTATATCCGGATTGAGGGTAAATACTTTGGTTGGGTGAACCGGAGTTATGTTAAGATTGTGTAAAGGAGAATTAGTAAATGAACGCTTCTGAATTTGCAGATTTTTTTGAATTTTATATTGAATATGCCCCTGGCATTGATGACGATGGAATTCCATATAATTATGTAGTTTCAGATAATCAAGCATGCTTTCATGACAGACTGATTGATAGAGTCAGTGAACTTGCTGATTGTTTTGATTCTATGTTAATGGATTACGTTGATGAAACTCTGGAAGAGTATGGATTTACAGAAGATACCAATTCCAATCTTAGTTATTATGAACAGGCACAGAAATGGATTGAAACTGAGTGTCCTGACCTTCGTGGAACTGACACATATGAAGTTATTAGTTGCTTGGTTAATCCAAAACTTATTGTAGATGATGTTCGATAAATATTTATAAGGACATCGACCAATGAAACGACTTATCTTATGCTCAAAAACAACGGAATATATTGATGGTGGATCAATATGTTATGACCAAGATCAGTTAGAGGAACTTTGGGAAGAATTTGGGATAGAAGAACTTGATTATGAACGTGCGAAGATATTCACTGAGGAAGTTCCTAATCAAAACAATTTCTATCATAATTCCATAGGATACTGGGAGCCTGCCGAACCACCAGATTGTGAAAGCGATTATCAAAGTTATTCCGGCAATTATCAAAGTTTCAGTGAGTATTGGTACGAACCAGAAGGTGTTTATCGAAGAAGTGATCACTGGGGTCGAGAGGTCGCATCATGTCCCTGGTTCTATGATCTGTTTTACAACGGAGAAAACACACGATATGGTGAGCAGGATGAATTAGAATTTTTCGATCCACCTGTGACCGGATTTATTCCATGGGATGATCTAAAAGCCAAAGGTGAAATTGTGTATGATGATGTAGAAGATAAGTTTGTTTTGGAAGGTTTTAAGTTTGAGTGATGTAGTGATCTTGTAGGTGGTTATCCGCTGCCTACAAGATTTTTTTGAAAAGTTATTAAACAAATTTGATAAAAGGTATTGACAAATAAAATGAATCCGTATATAATACAGAATGTAAGGAACAGAAAAAGTGATACATTTCTTACAAATTCTGATTTACTATAGGAGGATTATATATGGGAATTACATTACCGACAACTTCCGGGTGGATGGTAGAATGGTACACTGGTGAAGTAAGAACAATCCGTTATCGTAACGGAAGGACAGTTGATCAGAAGGTCAAGAACTCTTTTGAAAGTACAAGTAAGGAAAAGGTAGATAATAAGATAAAAGAACTTAAAGAAAATGGACTTGAAGTTATCGGGGTCTATGAATGTTGTTTCTGATTTTATATGGAGGTATGCTATGAAAGGTGAACTTTGTGCAAAGGCTGAAATTGCCCTTATGGGTATGGTTGTGATGTTGAATGAAAGTGATGTTCCGGATGTACTTGACTACATTGGATCAGTGCTTGGTTTCACTGATTTAAGTGGAAAGGAAATTGTAGCTTCTGCTACTCAGTATCTTGATCATAATAAGACACATATCTGCGGAATTTCTTGTACAACCATTTATGGGGAACCGTGTGTCAATATCATCTTAAAAGATCGTGATGAAAATTTTGATATTGCAGATGATAATGGAGTTCTTTGTTATGTTCATAATTTTGTAGCTCCATATTGTTCAGAACTTGGCTATTGCTATTTTAAGAAGAAAGGTGGCAGTTATCACAAAACTGCTTGATACAAATGAAAGGGTAGATCGTTATGAAAAATACTGTTGATGTTGTGAAGCTGTTTAGTAAAATTCCATATCTTAAAAATACACTTGATGAAATCAGATATGGAATGTTGAAGGGTGATATTCCGTGCATCGGTGAGAAAAATCCTTATGGAAGAACTTTCTATGAAGATGCAATCGCTTGCACATTGTCAAATGCAGTAGAATCCGGTGAAATCTCGGAAGATGAATACGAAACAATTTACAGTTTTTATGTAATTTAATTTTATATGAAAGGTGAACTAATATGGAAAATTTTATTGAACTTATTGAGGCTATAGGACTTGCAATTTGGGAAAACCCTATTCCATTTGCACTGATTCTTTTGGTAATTTGTCAGTGTTCAATTATCCGTCAGTATAAAGAAATGAACAAGACCTTGCATGATATTGTTTATCAGATGATTGCTGATCGGAACAAAGATCATAGAATTGATCAAATTGATGATAAAGCAGAGTGGCGTAAATGAATTATAAAAAACCTTTAATATCAGTAGTTGGAGAAATCCAAAAAAAATTAGGTAGGTGAAATTATGAAAACTATTGATTCTGATGGAGTTATTGTTTTTAGATCTGATGTACAAAAAATTAAAGATTTCCTGGATGAAGCTCAGTCACTTGAAATTTATGAAACCTATAGAATGGTTATTGGTCAGGACGATAAAAGTAATTATTACCTGGTAGCCGGATATATGGATGACTTTGATGATGGTGAATATCATCTTTGTGCAAAAATCGCAAGGCTTGTTTCCGATGTAATGAGTGAATATGACATTGATTTTGTAATGCCTTACGATCCTGAAACTGGTGATGTTTGGGATACCGAAGTTTCTGATGTGACTTCAGCAGATGCCAAGTGGTTTTATGATGAATTTAATGAAATGATTGCAGCTTCAAAGGATTCCGATGGATCTGTGTCCTATGATGCATACTTCGATGGAAATTATTATGGTGCATATGATGATCTTGCAGAAGCTGTAAATGCTATAAAGGATCAGATTAGTACCGCTTCCTATGATGTGGACCTTTCAGAATGTTGGGTTGAAAATTCTGAGACGGGTGAAGTGAAATATATCGCAGATGGTGATTCTGATTATGTGAATATTTGAAAGGATGGTATATTATCATGAAAATGACTATTGATGTTGATGGAAGTTGGATCAAGGAACAGTGGGGTGAAGATGAGAACAATGTCGCTCACTATATTGATGCCGATGAAATTGATGAAATTCTAGACTATTGGTGGGGTGATTCCGAAACTGTGGATGAAGATACAGTTTATGGTGAATTCCGTTATGGTGATGCAGATGATTTTAGGGAAGTTCTTGGATTTGATAATGCATTTGAAGTTTCCGAAATCGAAGATTTTGTACGTGAAGTAGATTCCAGCCTTGCAGATGCAATTGAGTACTTTGATTTATTTGATGATGTTGCAGATGGTCTGAAGGAACTTTGTGAAAACCGTAGTTTGGCATACACAGGAAATCAGGCATCTGATTGGCTTCGTGAAAAGGTAGACGGAGATGAAATTGCAGTTGCTGCCGGTTATGATAATGTTGCAGATATTATGAATGCTTATGCGGAAGAAACTGAAGAATAATTGATTACCACAACACATTGTTGAAAACCCATACACAAAGAGAACCTTGGGGAAGTTCCTCAGGTTCTTTTTGTTTGCAACTTTTTTAATTAAATTTGTAAAAATGTGTTGACAAATAGTAAAAGTCCGTATATAATAAGGAATATAGAGAGAGGCTAATAAGCAGTTGAACAAGTACAAGGTTCAGGTTTTAGGAATCTAAGGTCGGAATCTTAGGAAGAGTCAATAACCTCAAGTCAGTGAAGAAAATCTAAGGAGTGAAGGAGAGGTGGTTATGGTGAGCACAAAGGAACAAGAAAGAAAAGCATTAGAACAGATCAAGAAGATCCTAGAAGAACTCGGTAACGGTAGTTATGTTGTGACTGCTTTTAAGGGTTGTGTAGAGGACGCTGAGCGTAATATTGAAAATGATTTTGCATTTAGCATGAAAGATCGTTATGAATCCGAAGCAAATAGAAATCGTGAACTGGTTGAACAGAACACAAAGTTGAATCGGAGAGTTTCCAATTTAGAAGATACCATTAGGGAACTTACAAGGCAGATTGACACTATCGAAGCGACTAATGAGGAAGCATACAATGAACTCAGTGCTGAATATACTCAAGTATGGAATTCGGTTGAGGAAGCAAATGAGCGTAGAGAAGAGGCCGAAAGACTGGAAAAGTTATATGAACAGGAAGTCATCAGATTAAAAGCAAAACTGTATGATCTACTTGTAAAGGAGAACTGATTATGAATACTGAAATTTTTGAAACAATGAAAGCAAGATCTGATGAATACATTGAGAAGTTGAATGCACTTAAAACTGCCAGACAGATCGCAATTGATACCTATGGTCTTGATAGTGATGAATATTCCGCAGCATGTAAGTTAGTTTCTGATTTTAAGGAAAAGAATGAAAATTTATATAGCCGTGGGCAGTGTATTGCATATCGTGCATATGATACTTACAAAAGTGGTTACTACAATGATTTTGTTGTAGATGAATTTTTCTGGGATGCTTCAGATATAAAGGATTTCTTGGATACTGTTAGAAAGGCGGAGATCGAAATATTTATTTTTACAAACCAGTCAACTGGACTCATGGAAAATATTCATGATCTTGTAGAATCTGGATGTACCTTACTCGGAACTTGCAAAGTTTCCAGTAATTCTAAGTATGATAGTTCTGTACATTTAGGTCTTATGTTTCGAGTTAGTGAATTGGAGGGAAATGATTATGTTGAATGAAGTAAAAGATACTGCAAGTGCATGGGAATTTGTGAAGGAGGGTTGGAGAATGGTAAAGGCTTACAACTGGTATGACAGAACCGTTATTCCTTACTCTACACCGGTTAAGGTAACAAGTTTGTTACACGAAATCGCAGATTATAGTAAGTGTTCCAGTGGTTCCAGGGGTTATCTAAGATCCCTTGCAAGAGGTCTTGGGAATATTATGAATTCCTGGGAAAAGTTTGAACTTGAACCTGATGTTCATGTGGTTCTTAATGCTACAGGTGAAGTAAAGACTGTAAAAGAATCTGTTGCTGATCTGGTAGTAGAATCCGGTGTCGGTAAATATCTTGATGATATTTTCGTTGAAGAGATGCAGAAATATTATGATGAAATTGATCATTCTGATTATATTGTTTGGTGAGGTGGTTTATGGTCCATGTTGTATTTGAATATTTGCACAAACAAGAGTGACAAAGGACAGAATGTGAATTTCCTTCTATGGATGATTTTAAGATGAATTTTTTGTTCATTGATCGAATTTCCTGTTGAATGGAAAATTATTTCAGTTGAAGAAATTTAAGAATGAGGTGTAACTAATTATGGATTATAGAAAACTTTGGTTTGATTTATTGGAGCATTTGCATTCAGAGATCCGGGATTGTCAGCGGATTGATCGATACTCTGTTGGTCTTTCAAAATTATATGAACTGGATTCAAAAGAAACTACACTTCTTGGAATCAGTAGGTATATGTCGGAACAGATGGAAAAGTCATGTGAATCTGATTCCACAAATGAATCTTGAATATATTTAGTTAATTTGAAAAAATATATTGACAAATTGAAGAAATCCGTATATAATCAAGGTATAGTCAATTAAGGCTAAATCAAAATCTAAGGAGACAATCTTATGAATACTGATTTAAACAAAATTATCGAGAAAATCAACAACCTTTTTGATCTTTCCAAGAACAATCCAAATGAAAATGAAGCTATGGCGGCTGCACTCAAGGCTCAGGAACTTATGGCTAAGTATAATGTGTCTATGGTTCAGTTGGAAGATGCAGATTCTGTAAAGGAAGACATTGTAACAATCGGTGTTAATGTCAATGACATTAAGGGATCTTCTGGTACTATCAAGTGGAGATATGAACTTGCAAGAGTGATTGCAAATAACTTCCGGTGCGAACTTTGTTTTTCCAACCAGGGTGATGTCTACTTTGTAGGCTATAAAACAGATTCGGAAATCGCTGCAAGAACATTTACATTCTTGTTCCAGACTGGAAACAGACTTTCCGTTAATTACTATAGCAAGATGTATAAGGCTGGAAGAAATACTGATGGTGTTCGTAGTGCATACCTTTATGGATTTGTTCATGGTGTAAAGGATAAGTTGGAACGTCAGAGCTTTGAACTTATGATCGTAACTCCACAGGAAGTCACTGATAAGTTCAATGAAATTACCGCAGGTTATACCAAGAAGTCGATCAAGACTACTATCAAAACTAACAGAGCATGTGACGATGCTTATAATACCGGTAGGGAAGATGGTAATTCTGTAGTTGATGGTACTAGAATTGAAGAAAAGGCTGTGTGAAAGGTGGGTTAAATTATGAGAGCATATACATTAGTCGGTGTTAATGGAAATGCATTTTCTATTATGGCATATACTGCAAGAGCAATGAGAGCTGCTAAGTTTAGCAAAGAAGAGATTGATCGGATGCATACAGAGGCAAAGAGTGGTGATTACTATAATCTGATTGCTGTTTGTGATGGATACATCGATGCCGTGAATGAACGACTCGGTTTAGATGAATATGATGAAGATTTTTGAGATTTACCAAAATTCAATCGTTATATACAGTACAACTAATAAAATTCAAAGGAGAAAAGTTTATGAAAAATTATGTCGATCTTACAAGAAAGAGCCTGAATGAAGTTAATAAGTTCTTTGAGAATGAATTGGAAACAAAATCCGGTGTAAGTTTCAAGTGTGGTGATGATTACTACAATGTGATCAGATTCACTAATGGCGATTACATGTTATCTGAACTTACACTTGATAAACGTGGATATGTAAAAGATGCTACTACTGTAAACACCTATGATACTATGAATACGGTGAGTTATGCAGTATGGTACATTGCAAATCAGTCGTGAGGAGATGGGTATATGAAAAACATTAAGATGATTACATCTAAGGAAACAAGATTAAGTTATGCAAATATTTGGTTTCCAAAATCAGTGAATGGAGGTCCACCTAGATATTCTGCAACCCTTCTTATTCCAAAGGACAGTCCTGATGTGGATAAGATCAAAGATTCTATCCATCGTGCATATGAAGAGGGTCGTGGAAAGTTTGAGCAGGCATTTGGATTTGTACCGGAATTTGATACAATCAAAACTCCGCTAAGAGATGGTGACATTGAACGTGATTGGGACCCGGCTTATATAGGACATGTATTTTTAAATGCTACTTCCAAGAATAAACCTGGTGTAATAGATACATACAAAGATCCGATTATGGATACTTCAGAAATTTATTCTGGTGTCTATGCTAGGGTTGCAATCCATTTCTATGCATTTGCACATGCAGACACCGGTGCTTATGGAATTGCTTGCAGCCTTGATAATGTTATGAAAGTGAAAGATGGAGAACCACTAGGAACAAAATCATCTGCTTGGGAAGACTTTGAGGATCTGTAATTATGAAGAAAAAGAAGAAAATGACACGGATGAAATGGTTTTTCATGTCTAAAGACGAAAGAATCATTTACAAGATTAGATACGCTAAGAAACATAAAATCAAAGTTGATCTGATGAATGGCATTGTGCTGGATTTTTCTGACAACACAATCAAAGAGGGTATGGATTACCGAAAACTTTCTGATGAAAAGAAATTAAATGAATGGAGGTGGTAATATGTTGATTCAGTGTCAGGATGGTGTAACATTTCTTACATCAAACCATATTGTGTGCTATGAAGTTATGGATAGTGCAGATGGTTCTGCAAAAATCTTTGCACATACTGATGATCCGAAGGTGAATGGACCGGTTGAACTTTGTAGATTGCCAAGTCATCACTCAGCAATGGTTGCACTTAGTACAATGTCTAGAAAGGAATTTCAGGGTTGTGCAAACTACAGTTTCTGCGAAGGTGGATTATGAGTACAAAGGAATTTAGTAGTAAACAGGAATCAATGGTTGCCGACTATTTAGGTTGGAAAACTGTAGTCGGCAGCGGTGCAAGGGATTTCCATTATGGTGATGTAATTGAATTACAGTGGCTTGGTGAGTGTAAAACACATATGAAACAAAAAATGAAGATAACATTCTATCAGGATCACTGGGATAAAATTGTATTGGAATCCTTGTTCCATCATAGAAATCCGGTTCTGATTGTAGACAATGGAACACAAAAACTTGAAAATACCTACTGTATGTTTAAGTATGAATTTGATTCTATGGATATGGATTCTATTATCAGAGTTGATTATATCAAACGAAACCTGAACTTGATACTAGATGACTTGAACAAAACATCTGTGTATAAGATAGTTGGGTTCGATAAGCGAAATGATGTTTATATATGTTCAATCGAAAGATTTAAAGAGTTTCTAGAGGAAGGATAACAATGATAATTTTAAGTATTATCCGATTTTTCAAATCACTTGGTAAAAGAAGAACAAGTCTTAATTTAAGGAAGTATCTCAGAAAACAGAAAGATTGGTATTGGGACTGATATTTAATTTATCAGACTATCGTAGGAGGAAAGTTTATGGCAAGATCTGGATTTTGGAATAAGAAGAGAGTTAGTGAAGCAAAGCATTATCCGAATGGTGTTCGGAGATATTGTGATAAACATGGTGTTACATTCGTGTCTTATCAGAATTATTGCTATCGGCATGATATTTCCGCACAGTCTTTAGTAACTGATCGCCGTGGTAATTCTCAGTGGACATTTGATCTGTTTCAACAGGCTTTAAAGGCACCATCTGTTTCTAAATTTTGTAATGATAATGGATTGTCACAAGCCATGTTTTATAATTACAAGAAATATGGATTTCCTAGTCAGAAGGTAAAGAAAAAGGATTTAGCAAGCAATGTTGAAGTTGTAAATGACACTGTATCAGAACCTATGGAACTTACAACATCAGATATTGATTCTATTTTTGATGTAATTGATGAACCTACTAATACTGAACCCACTAATATTGTATCTTCGGAGGTTAAATCCATGGATGAATCAATTAAAACTAAAAAACCGAAGGGATTTTGGACACTTGATCTTGTTAATACTGCAAAGAATTATGAAGGTGGAATCCATAAATTCTGTGAAGACTATGGTGTATCCATCGGTGCTTTTCGTAAGGCATGTGAACGATTTGGTATATCATCCGCTGTAACACGAACGGGGAATTCTACAAGTTCTGTGAAGATTCGTAAATATAAAGCTCATTTCTGGTCACTGGAAAAAATTTCAGAAGCTAAATCATATCCGGGTGGTGTTGAAAAATTCTGTTCTGATAATGGAGTTACATTGAAAGCATATAAAATGGCTTGTTATACAAGAGGTATTGATCATCATATTGATACTGAACATAGTTCAGAATCAGCCGAGGATACTAATCAAAGTGTACCGAAAACTACTGAAACTACTGTTGACAAATTCTGTTTTTCAGATTATATTGAACCGAGAGATACCTATATTACAATTAAATATAAGGATGGCAAGGTTAAAGAAGTCAATGCTAAAAATGAGTTCTTCTTAATGCTTAGTGGAAATAATGATATTGATGAAATTTGTTTTAATGGAACTGGAACAATTTCATTTATCTGAGATCTGCTGCACTTCTCTAAAACTAACATACTTTTGAAGAGTGTGAAATGCACGCTCTGCATTCCTTCCTTAGAGTTTGGAAATCCACTGCTATGTGATTAAGTTCATATAGCAGTGGATTTCTTTATTTGTTAGAAAACCTTGTATGTTAGTATGAATGAGGTGGTATTATGTCAGATTATAATCTTAATGATTTAAATGCAATTGAATATGTCACATCTGACGGTGTACATCATGTGCTTTTACCAGTATCTCAGAGAACTGCAACTGAAGCAACCGCTGAAGATATAGAAAAAGATGAACTTGGAATCACTGACCCAAATCTTCACAGGAGAATTGACAATGAAGCTGAAAGTGATTATTCTTTAGGAGTGAAAACATTGCATTCCTATAGAACAAGGATAGGAAAAGAACATGATGAAGACTCAGAAACTTGTGAAATTCCATAAGTGGTAATTTAGCAGTTACCAAAAAGTTAGAAATTGTTGGAAACTATTTTTTAATAATGTATAAGTTTTAGCACCTTGAAAATCTATAAAGTGTCTTCTTGACATACATAACAATGTTAGGTATAATCAGATATAGAAAGGATATTTGATTATGGATTTTCAAAAAGAGATTAAAAAATTAAGACAACGTACAAGTTTGTCACAGGCGAAGTTTGCACAGAAATTTTTTATACCTACACATACAGTTGAAACTTGGGAAATGGGAATACGTAAACCTCCTGTATATGTGATAAAGATGATTGCTTTAATTCTTGATTATGAAGATAAGTTCAAGGAGAAGGAATAATGCTTATTGGTAAAAAGGTAATGTTACAACCGAATAAAGAGCAGGAATATGATTTTTTTAGATTTGCAGGTACAAATCGTTTTGCTTGGAATCATAGCAAAGATTTCTATGATGTTCTTTTTAGGAATAAGGGAGAGTATGCGAAGTTATCAGATTTAATGTGTCACCTACAGGATATGAAACACAATAATCCTGACTATGCGTGGCTTAACGAAGTTCCCGAAGCCATAACAAAACAGGCTATGAAAGATTTACTCAAAGCCTATAAGGTGTTTTACAAAATGCGTAAATCTGATTATGGTGCAAAAAATCCAGACAAGTATAAACCAAAGTTTAAGAAACGTGGAAAATGCTTGGAGTCTTTCTATCAAAGGACTGACAAAATACATAAGACTGACGATAGTCATATAAAGATAACTGGTATTAAAAAGCCTGTTAAATGTAGTCAGTTAAAAGATGTAGATTTACCGGAGAGTATACAAAATCCTCGCATTACTTTTGATGGTAAGTATTGGTATTTGTCGTATTCTTATGAGATTGCAGAAGACGATATTGTTGACTTTGAAAATGATACCCTTGGCATTGATCTCGGAATAAAGGATTTAGCAATATTTTCAAACGGTGAACACTATAGAAACATCAATAAAGATAAAGAAGTTAAACACATTGTGAAGCGATTAAAGCGTTTGCAAAGACAGTTATCTCGTAAGTATGATGCTAATATATCTTATGATAGCAACGGTAAGAAGATATATCATAAAACCAACAACATTAAGAAACTAGAGCAACAGATAAGACTTATTCACAGACGGATTGCAAACATACGAAAGACCTATATGTATGAAGTAATAAAGTCAGCGATGAAAACCAAACCGCAGACTATTGTACTTGAAGACTTGAATGTAAAAGGTATGATGCAAAATCCTAAACTTGCAAAGGCTATACAGGAAGAAAATCTGTCAGAGTTCCGTAGGGTATTAACATATAAGTGTAAGCGAAATGGTACGGAACTGATAATAGCAGACAGATGGTATCCTTCCAGTAAAACTTGTTCTTGTTGCGGTAATATTAAACATAACTTAAAGTTATCAGACAGAATATATAAATGTGATATTTGTGGTTTGATAATGGATAGAGATGAAAATGCAGCAAAGAACTTGGAAAGGTATCCAAAAATAAAGTATAAAGAAAAATAGTGTAGATAAGCAATCAGTAGGTGTCCGTTACACCGAATTAACGCTCTTGGAGAGTCATACCAATCTGATTAGCTTATCTCGGTAAGTAAAAAGAGACTCGAAGAATGGAGAAGTGATAAAGTTAGTAAGTTCCAAATTTCTCTAACTTTTCACAGACGGTTTAAACTATGATCTATGGACCAGAAATCAATAATATAGCAAAACAACTCGGTATGGAACACAATGTTTCGATTCGAGTAATTGACCAAAGAACCGGAAAATGTGTTCAACAGCATGTTGGACATAATTCCGCAACAAATTCTATGATAACCGGAATTGCACATTATTTGGTCGGTGACGGGATTTTAAATCAGGGGGTACATATGTTAAATGAATGTATTCCTAGATATATATCACTTGGAACAATGGGATTACATAGTCAGGATAGTGATGAAAATGGATTGCCAACTGGAATTGGCGATTCTGATCTCGGTAATGAAGAACTTAACTTTATATCATATATGGAACATTGTCCGAGTTTTGGTGCAGATGGTTATGACTTAAATGACAATAACAGTCGTAGATATGCCGGAATTGGGCCAATGTTTCCAGATAGACCGGATTCAACAAAGACAATTGATTGCGAATTGATTTCTGCATCATTTCCAAGATCTTTGATAACATTTCGTGATATTGTACCAGAAACACAATCAGAATTAAAACATACAATTGATGTTGTATTCAGTGCTATGATAAGTACCGGTGGATTAAGACAATTCCGTGAAGATGGTAAAGATTATATCTATATTACAGAAGCTGGATTGTGGTCAAGAAAAACTTGGGAAAGTACACAGACTAATGGTGATAATGGTCTTCTCGCTGGGTACAGAATTATTCCACCGGATTCGGATAACTGGGATATGAAAGTTCCTGCGAACCGACAGATTCTAAAGGAAAATATTATACGAGTGGGAATTAACCAAGTAGTTCAAATTGTATGGAAAATACAACTTGGCGGTCTTGATGATTTTGGTGGATTGTCAGGTAGAATGCCTATTGTTTGGAATGTAACTTGAAAGGATTTTTACTTATGGAAGAATTGGTATTTACATCTGCAGCGGTTCTTGATCTTCTTACAAAAATTGATGAATTAAGTGACTATGATATAGGTGTTAGTGAGACACCTGATGGACTTCAAGTTCAAGTAGGTGAGTCAATTTATCTATTGCCTACCGATAGTTTCCAGGATGTAGAAGTTCCAGAAGATGTTTCTGATGAAATTTCAGAAATGAATGATCAAGCCTATGACGAAATCGCTACTGATAATGAAACATCTGATGAATACATTGAATCTGGTATTTTAAAAGAAATTGCAAAAACACTTTTAGTCGGTGGAATTGCAAGACTTGTAGGTAAGGTAGTAGGTGATTCTATTAAAAAATAATTGTACAATTTGTATATCAAGTGTTGTTTTTGCCCTATGGTAAACATAAACTGAATTGTGCAATTTGTATAATAATTTAAGGAAAGGAATAGAAAATGAAAAAAGATAATATCAAAAGTGATGTGTCTACTAAGAATCATGCAATTCTTGGTACATTTGAAGGTGAATGTGCTGATTCCAATATCACAAATCTGAATGGTTTGGATATTACAAGAGAAGTATGGGAAACTGTATTTGCTTCTGATGATTATAAGAAAGGAATAGAATTAGGACACTACATTGGCTTCCTCGGACATCCAGAAGATCCAGGGTGTCAAGATTTCGAACATGCATGTATTGTGATGACAGATGGTTGGATTGATGATAGTGGTAAAGTCTATGGTAAATTCAACCTGGTTGATACTCCGGTAGGTCAGATTGTTAAAAAGTTCATTGATGCCGGTGTAACTTTCGGAATTTCTGTAAGGGGTGCTGGTGATATTGTAAACAATTCTGTTGACCCGGAAACATTTGTATTCCGTGGATTTGATATTGTAACATTTCCTGCATTCCCAGAATCAATTCCTACATTTGCGGAAATTGCTGCAAGTTCTGATGTAGAAAAACAGAAAAAGTATAAAGCAATTTGTGCTGCGGTTGATAATGGACTTGATTCTTTGAATACAATTCAGTCTGTTGAAATCATTCAGTCTTGCTTTGCAAAGCAGTCTGATCAGTACAAGAAACTTGATCAGAGGAAGAAAGATCTTGAAGGTGTCGAATCTTCTGTTGATCTTACTGGAGACCGTGTAAATGGTCTTACTGATTTGTATTTATCTGCATCTGAAGAATTAAAGATTTTGAAAGAAGAAAATGCACGACTTAGAAAAGTTCTTGCAAGTAAATCTTCTAAATCAGTTCGTAAGATGCATACGATTCAACGAATTATGAGTTCTCAAATGGAGGATATTTCTGATGAAAATAGTTCGTTGAAAAATCAAATAAAAGTTGTTAAATCAGAAAACCTTAAATATAAGAGGAAAATTGAAGCAAGCAGACAGATTATTTCTACAAAGGATTCTAAAATTTCTGAATTGTCTGATATTGTGGCATCTTCTAAGGAAGAAATTGAATCTTTATCCGCAGAATTAGATTCCAAGGAATCTATTATCAGTTCTCAAAGTTCTGATATTAAATCGAAGGAAAAGATTATTGCATCCACAACGGAAGATTTAAGGAATAAGGAATCCGAACTCAGTGATCTGCAAGCCACACTTGATGAAACCGTCAGAAAGTCGTCGGAAGTAGAATCATCTGTATCAAACTTTGATGAACAGGTAAATGAGTTAAATGAAGAAATCACCGCTGCCTATGCTTTAATTGAAGACTACCAGAACGCATATGCTGTTTTATACGCAAATGCAATTGGGGTAAATCTCTCCGAGGTATCTGGTTCCGTTACCGCTTCAACAACTGTTTCTGAGTTGAAAAAAATTATAGGTGGTAACACAATAAGGGAATCTCGTGGAAAGAATCCGAAACCAATCGATCTTCCGCAATCAAATAATTCTCTTATCACATTATAAAAATTTTAAAAGGAGATTTTTGATATGAATATCAATAAGAAGGTTATTCGTCCTACTTCTGCTCGTCCTATTCGTGCAGCAGCTAGTATTCAGAAACCTGCTTCTGGTCGTAGCATTACCGCTGGTGTTGCACGTCGGGGCGTGAACAATGTATTTGCATCTTCTCTTGCAAAGCTGAATCCTGAACAGCAGGCATTTTGCCGTCAGATTCAGAGAAATATGAGAACTAGCGGAACTGCTATTACCGCAGCTACAAATACCACAAACATTGCAGCAAAGCCTGATTTCATTGAACTGCTCCCTCTGTTCGTACAGAAGCTGATTGTTCTTGATGTTTTTGGTTCTATCGCAATGAATTCTCGTACTCAGTTTGTTCCTTATTACAAGGTAACCGCTGAGAATACTAAGGGTGAAACCACTCGTAACGATATTATGAACAGTCCGTTTGTAAACAGACAGGGTGTTGATCCTAATTTCGCTGGTCGCCTTATTAAGAACGAGAAGGTTGTTGGTAATGACCTTGCATTCGGTCCGGTTATTCCTGGTTCCGCAGTTGTAAAGGCAACCGCTTCCGGTACCACCACTACTTACATTGATAATGGTGATGGAACTCTTACGAGTGCTGATGGTCAGTCTACTGCAACTATCAACTATGCAACCGGTGCCATAACTGGACTTACTGCTGGTGCAGAGGTTGTAGCAACCTATCAGTATGATAATGAGAATGTTGGTCCTCGTACTGACAACTTTGATAATGGCTATGGCTATGATTACGGTGCTCAGATGGGTAAGCTCAATCTCCAGATTGATGAGTTTAACCTTGTTGCTGAAGCACATCAGCTTGCTTGTTACTGGTCTGTATATTCCGCATTCGCTGCTAATAAGGAATGGGGAATGAATGTCGGTGACATTGCTAAGGAAGCTGCATTCTCCGAGATCACTGCTGAAATCAACCGTGATTGCTTCCAGAAGCTGTTAGATGCCGCTTCTGTAAGACCTCAGTACAACTGGGATGCAAGCCCTGTACTTTCCGGTTCCGTTGTTCCTTTTGATTACCTCAATATGTTCAAGATGAAACTTTTACAGGCTTCTGAGAACATTTATCAGGAGACTGAGCTTGCAAAGGGTAACAGACTTATCGTTGGTACCAATGTTAAGACTTATCTCTCTATGATGAATGGTTGGAACGCAGCTCCTACCGCTGAGACCGTTGGTCCGTACAAGGCAGGTTCCTTCGATGTATTCGAAGTTTACTGCGATCCTAAGTTTGATCCTAACGTTTGGGTAATGTGCTGCAAGTCTAGTGACATCCGTCGTAATTCCGCACTGTACGGTGAGTACATGCCACTCGCAAGTACCGATGCCATCGGACTGCCCAATGCTAGTGTTGGTCAAGGCTACGTGACCATGTATGGAGCTAAGGTTGTAAATCCTTCAACTGTTGTATCTGGTAGAATTGTTGGAATCCTGTAATTATTAACCATACTTAACTAAAATACCAATCTATAAATAAACTCTCACATTCACATACAGTCAGGCTGGGTAAGACACCCAGCCTGGTTTTTTGTTGACAGAATTTAATGCTTAGTTTATATATTATGTAATTGTCCACCCGTTATATAAGTAGAAGGGATCAATTCAAGTAACAGAAATAATTTATGATTAACAGGTGATGATTACGGGAGTGATAATCATGGGAGTTTCAATTCGATCGAAAAACGGAGTACATTCTTTTGATTGCGGGTATGGAGGATTTTTCAATCTTAGGAAGAATATTGCTTATTGTATTTCTGTTAATTTTGGTATGCTGTACGAAAATGCAATTCAACTTAATTCAGATAATCACGATAAGGATATACAGTTGTTAAATAATCATATAGCGGAGTTTAATCTTGATGAGAAGTACACAGATGTTATTGATTTTTTATTTGAATCCGACTGTGAAGGAAAGATAAATTACAAGACCTGTAAGCATATATATGATCTGATAAAAGATGTTGATTTTGGTAAGAAGTGTTTTCGGTATGGTGCATATGCTCATAATGATTATGAGGAGTTTAAGGAGTTTCTTATGGATTGTTATTCACACCGAAAAAATATGTATTGGAGTTGACAATTTTTATACTGTGTGCTATTCTTAATTGGGAACAAATTATTCATTGTTTTAACAACTCCAGGAATCCGTCGGCATGCTTTTGAAGGTGGTATGCTGACGGATTCCGCTTTATGTTGACTTCTACTTGTTTCTATGCTACTATGAGATTGTCAGATGAATAGTGTTTTTAACGAGAGACTTTCTTAGAGTAGAAGTTACCGATCATTAGTTGCTGCCGGTGATCGGTAATTTCTTTGTAACCTTATATTTAGTCAGATTACCATTCAGGAGGTATTATAATGACCGTACAGGATCTATTAGATAAATTAGATGATAACTTAAATGTATGCGTTTTTGACTGTAATGATTTCCTGGTGTCCAAATATGATGGTAGAAATAGCATTGATGAAAATCTACTGGATCTCGAAGTAGATTTAATTTCAGTTGATAAAGGTACCGTCATGGTATATCTGAGTTTTGATTCTACTTATGATTATTCTTTAGATACCGAATATTGATTTGAGGTGGTGTAAGTTATGTCGGATTATGGATGTTACCAGGACGTTTCTCTTGAAATATCTTTTTTGCGTGACGAAAGATTTTTAAATCTGTCAAATGAAATGATTGATGATATGAATAAACGTATAGAAGATATTGTGTGGAACTGTATAAAATTTTATAAAGGTGTTTATTGGGAAGATTTCATTAGTCTTGGAGATGGATTTGATTTTATTACCAGTGATGAATATGACGAAAATCAAAATCCAATAGGTAATTATATTGGTGCTGATTTTATTTTCCGTGTAACCTATGATTATGACCAAGAATTCGGAATCAAAGACATTGACGAAAATAAGATGGATCTGGAATTGCAGAAATTTGCTGATGAACTAGGTTTACAGGACATAAGTTGTGACGTGTTTACATTCGATTATGATATTGAATACATAGATGATTGACTAAACCTTATATATTCTTGGTAGGAAGGTGAGAGTTTCTGCCGAAGATTGGTACTATGAAAATCAATTTTAAAAATCTATTAGGAGGAATAGAAATGGCAACGTTCAATGTTACTATTACGTACACACCTGTCGTTACTGCTGATGTTAAGCCCCTTGCTTATCAGATCCCACCTACTTTTGATCTGAAGGGTTCTTATGTTGATACAGCTCCTTACAACCCTACCGTTGAGGGTGTTGTTACAAGAACAATTTGGTCTACTAATGTTTGGGATGATGGTAAGTTCCCGGTATTTGAAGGACTTAATCCTTATGGTGATGGAACCTATCCTATGGCATGGCTGAAGCAGGCTGTTAAGGCTTATGAAGATCATGAAGCTGATTCTTCAAAGTCAGCAAGTGTTACCTTTGAGGTAGCTGGTGCAGATGAACAACTTTACTGGACTGTTCTCGGACAGGCTCTTGAATCTCAGGGATTTGCAATTACTGTAGCTGCAAAAGAGTAATCACTGAATCAATATTGTAGAAAGGGGAGTTTAAGCATATGGATATGGCAGAAATCGTAGATGAAGTCAGTTTTATGCTTGGGCTTCCCGCTACAGAAAATATTGAAGGGATTCAAATTGAAAAGGCAGTCAATATCGCTTTCAGAGAATTGAAAAGATATATGAAAACACCAGTTGAAAAAACAGTTCCATACAGTACAAGGATTGACTTAGAGGCGGTTGGTATTGTTACCAAAGAAGTTCTCTATGTCCAAGCTGCTCAGCCGAGGTTGGGTTTGACTATGAGTTCCATAGATAGTGGAAATATTTTTCAGGTTGCTGCTGCCGTAAATACCTACAGTGCCATTGGTAATACCACTTCAATTAACATTGATCCGATTATGACGGAAATGGCACTTGCTCAGGTTAGAAATACACTTGGCACTGATTTCCAGTGGAAATTCGATCAAAACAATAATTGCATTTACTGTACACACAGAGCACCGATGCCATCATTAGTTACAGTTCGATACGTACCGGACTACAAGGATGTTTCTGAGATCAAAGATGATACTTGGATAAATTACTTGATCCGAATGAGTGAAGCGAATTGTAAAAAGGCATTAGGAAGAATACGTTCGAAATACAAAGTTGAGGGATCTAATGTTACATTTGATGGAGAAACCTTACTTTCTGAAGCGAATGCAGAATTGGAAGCAATTCGAGAAGAACTTGAAAACAGAAAAAGCAAGTTTGTTTTATTGAATTAAAAATATTTTTAAAGATAAGGAGAATTTAACTATGTTAGTTAAGGGTAGAAGAAATGCTCGTAAAGTAACCGCATCTGAACTTCGCAGACGCAACCGCAAGGTTATGGCTGATGAAGAGTTTGATGAGGATGTTGAAGATGTAGCTGATGTTGATGTAGATCCTGATGCATCTGAACTTCTTTTTGAGGCTCAGGACGTTGCTGAGCTTATCGCAGAAGTAACCGAAAAGCCTGTAGAGGTTACTGCTGATGAAGACACCGTTGTATTTAGTGTAGATGGTACTGAGTTTACTGTTGAAGCTGATGGTGCTGAGGAAGTTCTTGAATCTCGTAAGGTTCGTGGCCGTTCTGTAAAGGCATCTCGCAAGGTTCGTTGTGCAAAAAGACCTGCTGTACAGGGTACTCGTTCTGATGAAATGTCCACTCGTAGACCGGTTAAGTCATCTGTTGCTACAAGAACTGCCAGAGCTTCTAAAATTGCTCGTAGATCTGTTAAGGCATCTACTGTTGAGAGACCTGCAAGATCCGCAAGACCTGCGGTTACCGCATCTAGAAGTGTTCGTAGAACCGCTCGTAGAGCTACACGGTAATTTTACTTGATAATAAGTTAAAAAAAATTAAGACCTAGTACATCAGTTGCACATAACTGTATGTGCTGGGTCTTTTTATTTTAGGAAAGTGTGAGATTCATGGCAGAGAATAATCAAAGTTTTGATATTTTAAGTGGGTTGAAAAAGTTCTTTAATTTTATTGACAAAGTTTTTACTGTCGCCGATAGACAGTATTCCAAAGATGGTTCAAGTAAGTTTGTTGCTTCTTTAAATGGTTCCCCGGAAATTTCCGTTACATGTATTCCGAATTCCGGTAAACTTGACATGAAATTTTCTACTGATAGTGATGTTGCCGAAGGTCAGTCAAACCCACGTATTAAGAATGGTGTTGAAATTACTGAGGTAAATAATGTTATAGAACAAGTGGTCGTTGAATGGTTCGGAGAAGAGTATAGCACGCAGAATGGAGATTCAACAGATTCAGATAATACTTCAAATGAAAATTCATCAGAACAAGAAGAATCATCTGAACAAGAAGAATCAAATACTGACAGTCAATATGATGACTATGAGGATTCCTATGGTGGATCTATGGATGGTAGTATGGCCGCTTCCAGAGTTCTAAGATTTGGATTATCTAGAATCAATGGAAGTAAAGAACTTATGCTTACAAAGGTATATGCGAATTATGATTCTGCATCTGCCATGAATGATTTAAGTGATTTTATAAATGACAGTGGTTCAAATGACATTGAAGATGGTTGTTATGAATTATCATATGATGATGAATGTGATGAATGCTTCGATGTATGTCAGATTGATGATTTTGAACCGGACTTTGAAGATTTGATGGATCAGATGCTTTGCAGTTTATATGAAGTTAAATTATGTGGTCATGCTTATCAGAAAATGTTCACAGATCCAGATGTTCAAGTATTTTATAGTATTCACCCTACCATTGATTCCATGATTGAATTTTTGGAAGATACAAATTTAAAATTTACCGGTGGAGTTACTTGGCCAACTGATTATGAATATAATCATTGTGGTGATTGTTGTTATAATACCGCATATGAATTGTTGTATGATAAGTATGTTCCGAATCTGTCTAATGTTCTGGATTGTATTCGTTTATATATCTGCAATTTTGATGATGAATCCAGGAACTCACTTATTCAGTATCAGACCACATTATCTGAATTTTTATGTAAGCTGGAACCTGCTCAGACTGAATTGGTTGAAGTAGAAGAACCTAGTATTACTTGGGAAGAATGCTTTGGTGGTTTATAATGTCATTTGTAAATGATTATCCTAGAATGAAAGCCTTGGAAGATCTGTATGGAAATAAGTTTGAGGCACTTTTGCAAGTTTCTAACAGTGCAAGACTTGAAGTAGATAAATCTTATCACATCCTAAATGGATCTCAGGCATTATCCTATTTACTTGGTGGAACTCTACCGAGTAAAATAGGTAAGATCAGTAAATCAAATAATTTCAAATATGCGGATTACTTGATTAAACAAATTGAGGATGATCTTTCAGATATATATGATGAACAATTAAGGTCCGCGGTACATGATTCATTATATAAATCATTTGAAAACGGCTACCTTATATATGAATATAAGAACATAGAAATCCCACAAAAGAAACGGAGAGTTCGAATTCTTTGTAATATGCTGTGGGACAAAGTGATCAAGTAAAAACCTTTTACGATTGGAGAAAGAAACATGGCTAGAAAAAAGAAAGTAGAAGAAGTTAAGATTGAATTTGAACATGTAAGTGAACCCGAGGTAGTTGAAGTTCCTGTAGAAGAAACACCTACTGTTGAAGAGGTTTCAGAAAGTGTGTCGGATGTGGGAGAAACACCTGTTGAAGAAATTCCGGTTGTTGAAGAAATTCCGGTTGTTGAAGAAAAACCTAAGAAAAAGAAAGCTGCTAAAACACCAACAGAAACAAAACATGATGTTGTTGAAGAAACACCGAAGACACCTATTGAAAAGGCATCTGAATACCGTTTCTTTAATGGTATTTCGATTTATTACACCAAGAGCACCGTTGGTGTATTCGCTAAGAATTTTATCGGTACACTAGAAGTTGTTGAAGAGGATGATCAGTGGATTACAATCTCCATCTACAGCAGATCTTCCAATTCTTTTACTACTGCATACATCAAGAAATAAGACTTCGTTCTTATTCTCTATTTCCCCTTTCCTACGGGCAGTCGTGACATTGACTGCCCGTTTATTTATACCGTGATTAGGTAATTTGCAAAAAAGTATTGACTTTTCACATGATTCCGTATATAATCAAAGTAAACATCGAAAGTGCAAACGCACAATTTTAGAGGTGGTTACATGGGTGTTATTGTTAAACAGAACAATGATGTATATGAAATTTCATTTAAATATGATCCTAAGATGATTAATATTGTCAAGTCTGTTCCAGGTCGTGCTTGGGTACCGGATAAAAAACTTTGGACAATTCCGAAGGATAAGTTAGGTTTTCTTATTAAAGCCGTAGAGGGAACTGACTATGAACAGTTGACCATTTTTTCTGATGAACAGATCAATGTCAATGCAGAATTGGAATCTACCAGGATTATACCTGACATTGATATTTCCGATATTCCGTTTTATGTCTGTGAAGGAAGTAAACCTTATGGACATCAATTGGATTTTATGAAGTATGCCATAAATCGTGAAAATAATGGTAATATGAACGGATTCATTCTGGCAGATGAAATGGGTTGTATCACTGGAGATGCACTTGTTCATGTATGTTATAGAGAACTTTATCAGACTATAACTTTGAAGGAACTGTACAGAAACTGGACTAAGAAATCACATCACCGTGGATATACTATTCGCTGCTTAAAAGGTCGTGAATTCGGTATGCATGAAATTCGTGATGTTTTATACAGTGGAGTAAAACCTGTTTATTCAATCAAATTTAATTATGGGAAATCTTTAAAGGCTACCGCCGATCATGAGATTTTGACACCTACCGGGTTTGTAGAATTACAGGATTTAAAGGTAGGTGATTCTGTAATTGTAAATATTTCCGGTACAAAACCTTGTGCTGTAAAAGTAGTTGATATTTCCTATGTCGGAGAAGAAGAAACATTCGATGTAAAGATGTTTGATCCATATCATAACTTTGTTGCCAATGGTTTTGTAGTTCATAACTGTGGAAAGACATTGGAAACAATCAATTTGGCATTATACAATAAAGCAAAATATGGATTAAAACACTGCCTAATTATTTGTTGTGTAAACAGTTCCAAGTATAATTGGTTAAATGACATTAGTACACATACAAATGGTGAAGAAATCGCATATATTTTAGGTACAAGGCAGCGGAGAAATGGAAAGCTACGGTATGATGGATCTAGTAAAGATAAATATGATGATCTTCATAAGTTTAAGATGTTCAATGGTAAACCTCTTCCATTTTTTATCATTGTAAATATCGAAGCAATTCGATACCAAGTTGGAAAGCATTATCCGATTACAGAAGAACTTATTAAGAGAATTAACAGTGGTGATATTGGATTAGTTGCCTGCGATGAAATACACAAAAATGTGTCTAGTTCTAGCCACCAGGGTAAATGTCTGGCAGAAATTAAAAATAAAACTGGTTCAAATGCTATGTGGATTCCGATCACGGGTACACCAATTGTGAATAAACCAACTGATGCTTATATGCCTTTGAAGCTGATAGGTGGTCACAACTATAAGAATTTCTACTTATGGTGCCAGACATTTTGCGTGTATGGTGGTTATGGTGATCACCAGATTGTTGCCTATAAGAATATTCCTACACTGAAATCAATGTTGCAGGATAATATGATTCGTAGGTTAAAGAATGAAGTGTTGGATCTTCCACCTAAGATTCATTATACAGAATATGTTGAAAATACCACTTATCAGCAGAAACTGTATGATCAGGTTTTAAACCAGATTCTTGTAAATGATGATGGTGAGATTCGAAACTTTAATCCCATGACAAAATTTTTAGGACTTAGACAAGTTAATGGAAGTCCAGAACTGATTGATACTTCCTTATCCATTGATAGTGATTATTTAAATAAAAATGCAAAATTAAAGAGACTTATGGAACTGTTAGAAGATGCAATTGAAGTTCGTGGGGAAAAGGTAATTGTATTTTCTAACTGGGTAGAACCATTAAAGACTGTATATAATTTTGTATCCAAGAAATATAAGACCTGTTGTTTCCTTGGAACAATGAGTTCTGAACTTAGAGAAAAACATAAAAAAGTTTTCCAGAATAATCCAGAATACAAAGTTTTACTTGGTACAGTCGGTGCTGCCGGAACCTCAAACACATTTACCGCTGCAAGTACCGTGATCTTCTATGATGAACCATGGACACCAGCTGATAAGGTTCAGTCAGAGGACCGAGCTCATCGGATCGGGGCAACAAAGCCTATCACAATAATTACTATGATGACAAAAGACACCGTAGATGAAAGAGTTCATGATATTCTTTATAAAAAAGAGGGAATTTCTAATTTCATTGTAGATAATAAATTGGATTTCGATCACAATCCTAATCTTATTTATGATCTGCTTGGGATTGAACCCGGAAAGGCTCAAAATGGATGAGTATTTGTATGGATTTTTAACCGAAAGATTCAGTATTTTCAACAAGCGTTCAAGAAAAATGCTTGTAGAAATAAGTAGACTCGAAGGTTTTAGATCGATTGTAAAATTAAATATCTGTACCTTAGTGTTGTTTGATACACTGAACAACACTAAGGTAGGTAGAAACCATATGGAATATCTTGGTCTTACCTGTAGTGATGAACTTTTCAAGATTCACGCTGTTAATAGTAAGATTGTAGATGAACCGGAATTGGTTGAATAATGCAAACCTTAAATATTTATAGTGGAAATTGCATTTCCTACAAAATGCAAAAAAACGGAGGATTTATATTATGCAGAAGATTACGATTATGTATGGAGAAGGCTCAGACGGTGCGGATTGGTACTTTGAGGATAGTATTGTCGGAGAAAATATTGTGATTCTTGATGACGGTGGAAGATATGGTGCTCAGGCAACTATCGGAAAAGTAAATGACTGGTATCTGAATGCAATAGCCACCATTAAGATTATCAATGACATTGAAAGTTATTCTTATTCAGAAGACGATTGGCAAGGTTCAATGGAGAATACCATTGTTGACAATGGTTGGGTATATGACATCGAGGATTACGCTCGTGATACCGGATTATCAATCGAAAACGCTAAAAAATTTGCACAAGATGTTATCAATTATGGGGAATTTGAAGATGACGATGCACAGACAATTGTAAACGTTTTGAATGCAATTTATGGAAGCAAATATTGGTTTTCCGAAATTCGTGGATATTCTCAGGGTGACTATGCAAATGTTATCTACAACAAAGAATTCATTGATAATGATACGTTAAATGATATTGAATCTTTTTATTTCGGTGGATACTATGACATTCACATAGAAGATACCGATGGTGGAAACTATTGGTCATATATGCCGTCATATCCTGCAAAAATTGAAGACCTTGAAAGATGGGCTGATGTCAACATTACACCGGACACTATTATCATTGATGAAACAAATTCCGATCTCGGTCAGAATGAAGATATGGAAGATATGTGGTATGAGTCGGAAGATAGACTTGACCGGACTACCTATGACCCTAGACATTGGGGAAATGAGTATGACCTTGATACCATTTCGAAAATCAATGAATCTCGTAGACTTCACAGAAGTAAAAGAGTGATGTCTTCTAGCAGACTTCATCCTTCCCGGAGACATTCAGTAAAAGCAAGCCGTTCTGTTCGCAGAGGAAGAAGATAATATCAGTTAAAGAACCTGTCAGACCTCTTAACAATGTTGAATAGGGCAGGTCAGTTTTTGGGGAGAGGAAATTCTCATTTGATATAACTCTCCCCATAGAAATAGAAATGAGGTAATTATATGATTACATATAATGATTATTTAGATTTTTGTGAAAGTTTATATGATGAAGTGGATGATTTGGCACTGTATGACAGTGACCATCCGGAATATGAAATTACACCTGATAAGTTTGAATCATTCCGTGATACGTTTACCCAAAATGGTTTTGACATATATGAGTTTTTGTTTAAGGTGTATCGTGAACGTGTAGCAGACTATCGTAAAAATTAATAATAATATATTATTTTAGTCTACAAATAATTTTATGAGGAATCACATATGAAACGTTATATCAAAAGTGCTAAGACCAATATTACTGGAAAACATCCATTAGACGTATTATTTCCTGATATGGGTTACTGGTTTGAAGAAGATCAGTTTGAAGACCTTGGTGCGATTTTAAATATGGATGCTGATGAACTCCGACTTCTTGTAGCAAGATCAGCAGGAGTTAAAACAAATGATCCTTTGGATTATGACCCTGAGATTCAGGATTTCTATAATTTCTTTGATGCTAACCCAGGTTATTTGGAAATGCTGAACGACTATATTGATGAACACCAAGACATGATCGAATATTGAAATATAGAATGTTTGATAAATTTACAAATGACATTGAATCCGCACTAGAACAGTGGAATCTTGATCTGCAATCTGTTGGAGATAATACTTTGATAGATTATGTATGGACTTGTGAATATGTTGAACATGAAGATGGTTTAATTACTTATGCCTGCATAACCGATAATCATGGGTCTGAGCATCTAGTAGAATGTTGGACTGACATTGACAAGTATATGGAAAGTGAATCATATCATCAAGATGAGTTGAAAGAAATCTGCATTCAGGTATTTGATGCTTACAGTTGGATGGACTTATGAACAGTGAAATAGGAAAAGAAGCCGAACGTAAAATTAAAGAATGGTTGGATAAACCGGATCAGGGATTTTGCTTTGACCGGATTCCTGACCAAATGTCCGGTCAATATGGCAGCAAGAATATTTGTGATTTCATTCTGTTTAAGTCACCGGAGATGTACTATATAGAATCAAAAAGCACGTGGGACGAAAGATTTGATTTTGATATGCTTACAGAAACTCAATATAATGGGTTAGTAGACAAGGATAAGATCGACCATGTTCACGGGGTAGTAGTCGTTTTATTTGCTAGTTACAAACGAGCATTTTGGATTCCGATTCAGTCCATCAAAACCTTAAATGATAGTGGAAAGAAATCTATCAACATTACTAAGATTTCTAAGTGGAATTTTGATTATACCGAGATTATCACTGTTCCGAATAACCGGAAGAAGTTATTGGATTATAGTGAAGAAAATTATAATATTATTTTTAAGGAGTAACGATTATGAAAAGGTATTCAAAAATCATGGCATCCACATACGCAAGACAAATCCGGTTAGAAGAACAGGATATAAGACCCATTGATATGTTTGTAGAATCTGAAACAGATGTAACAACCTCATGGGAAATGTGGTTTGATGTGGATAAGTACTTCGGAACAAACACACAGTCTGATGATGACACTTGGATTAACTTCTATACATTCTATAACTACAACACTGACAGATTGAGTGCAATGTATGAGATTGACAGTGATGATGGTGTAGAAGATTTCCATTGGGAACTTACAAAGTCTGAAGAGAAGTTCCTGCGTGATAAGTTAGAGAATTATTGCTTAAACGAATATGCTGAAAGTCTAAGAAGATTTGTAGAAGAAGAACTTGATTTAATATGAAAAGATAAATTCTTTTGAGGTAAATTCCTATGAATAACCATTATATTTGCGAAACCATGTTAGAAACAAACATTGCCGACACCGTATATAGATATATGGAACGAGAAGATGATACTGATGAATGGGTAGAAGATTTTCAGCAGGTGTTATACGAGTTTGATAAAGCCCATGAAAATGATTCTGATACATATGGATTTGAGTTTTACTTAAATGATAGAACCGGAAATATTGAATTTCAGGCTTGGTTTAAGAGAAATGTCAATGATACTGCTCAAACTATTGTAAAATCAGAAATTGAAGATATGGCTCAAGACCTGATTGAACAGTTAAACAACTATCTTGCAAAGAATAGATCTTGTAAGATTCCGAAAGACACCGACCTGTTATATCATAATGGAAACTTCTATGTTCCTGTTTATAAGTCAGAGGCACGGTTTGATGGAATAGAACCAATTTATATAAGAGATGATTTTTACGATACTGATATTGAGTGGTATGATGAATTTTGATTCAAGTTTTCTACACACCTTATAGGATTGGTGTGAAAAAAACGGAGGATTTAGAAAAATGATTGTTGATTTAATTTTAGACAGACGTGATTATGAGAAAGATATTCGTGAAGGTTATGATTCTATACAGTATCCGAATGGAGAAATTGTTTCTATTCTATATGACCCTAAGAAATTTTATAACAATATTGTTCAGTATGGTAAAAATGGAGAAGATATCGCACGAGCACTTGATAGTGGAACCGAAGAAGATGTAAAGAAAGCATTGTGTGATTACATTGATTATAACGACTATAATCCTGGCATCAAACGTTATATCAATTCAAGAGATTGGTTGACACCAGATACCATGGATTCTGTTCTTGATGAAGTTGATATTATGTCTTCTAAGAAAACCGGAAGAAAAACTATTATGTCTGCAACACCTGCTTACGATGGAAGAATGGATGAACGGTTTGAAGCGGAGATTCCTGATGAATTTGAAATTTATGACAGAATTGGTAAGGCATATTGCAAAGTTGCTGATTATAAAATGATTGGTTCTAATGCAGCACTTGCTACCATAGGAGTTTTATCGTATGATACCTATTTTGGTGCGGATGAATATATTGAGCATGGACTTGAAGAGTTCTTCGGTGATATGTTCAATGGAAGTGATTACTATTTTGTAGTAGATGGAATTTTCAACGGTCTTCCAAAATATATGGATGAATATGATATTGTTGGTGACGCTAACTATTCTGAAAGTTACAAAACATTTACTGTTAATGTTAAAATAACTTCTTCCGAACATGATGATTTCGCAGATGATTCTTATTTCAGTGCTTCAAGAAAGATTGGAAAGAAAAGACCTGTAAAGGCAAGTGTTGATTCTTCTTCCTATGATACCAAGTTAATTGCTAAGTACGTGAAGGAAACATACGATGATTCTGCATCTGCTCGTATTAGAAGTTTCGGACATATGTCCAATGCTGAGAGATACATGGAAAGGAACAGTTTGATCTATGATTCAAAGAATAAACTTATTTTATTCCGTGACCTTGAGACTAAAGAAACAACCCCAATCTTTAAAGTAATTCCTCAACACTCCAACATAAAGAAATATGGTATGTACGCACCAAAGGAACCTATTCTTGAACCTGTAGATTCTTGTGACAGTGTTATGAGTTCCCATAGCCCTTCTCGTAAAATTGGACGTGATAGAAAAGTTTTAAGTGCCATTGACCTTGGAAAGAAGCAAAGATTTGTAGATGCCTATATGGATGCATATGGTGTAACTAAGGCAGAAGCACTTAAAGTATTTAAGGATTGCGTAAATCGTGGGGATGAATCCTATATTGATGCTATTATCAGTGATTTCGTTGCGAATGCAGAAAGAACATTCTATGATGATTGATCTCAAATCTTGGCTAGGAGAGGATCTTAGCCAAGATTTTTTTATTCAATTATTTAAGAAATTTGCAAAAATGTCTTGACATATATCAAAATTCCGTATATAATCAAATCAACAGTTAATCAATAGCAAATTAAGAGAGACAATAAATATGAATAAAAATACATGGTTTGAAGAAACATTCCTTCCAAGTTTAGAGAATAAGATGAATACTCCTAAGTACCATAATTCCTGTATCCTTTCTGAAAAGCAGGTTGATATATGCAAGAAGTATATGGATAGAAAAATCCATTCTGGTGATTATGGTATCTTCGCTTCTTATGAGTATGATGTCAATGGAGATTCTTGTAGAAAGCATTATCATCTCGGATATTACGGTAAGTATCCGATTTTATCTATGAATGTGCTTCCGAGAGAAATTTACGTAGTAGATGATTATGACTATGATGAACATGAAGATTACATCGCAACATTCTATAAAGATCATGAAAGAAGAGAATGGATGTATCAAAATGTTGTAGATGGTCGCTATAATACCTAAATTTTGTTCATTATAATTTAAACCGATATAAGTTCTTTAATATATTTTATTACAAGAATAATTGTAAATGAAATACTTGATTTTCATTTACAAATATGATATATTATATTTGGAAGGAGGTGAGTCATATGAAATTGTCAACGTGGAAATGTAGTTTGAAACATCTTACATCTAAGCAATATGAATATCTTAGAGAAATGTGCCATCTTAGTAAGAATGTATATAATGAATCTGTATATAACATTCGGCAACAGTATTTCCAAGAAGGTACATATCTAAGATATGAAGCAAATTTCAGTATAATGAAGTTTTCTGAAAATTATATCAATCTCGGATCGAATGTTTCTCAGGCTACAATGAGATGTGCCGACCAATCCTTTAAATCATTTTTCGCTCTTTTGAAAAATGTGAAAAATGGCACCTATGAAAATTGGAAAGTCAAATTACCACATTATTTGGATAAGGATGGATTCTATCCGGTTACGTTTATTCATGCTGGAAAATCAAATTATTCAAGTGGTAAATTCAAAATACCAATGTCCAAATATCTCAGAGAAAAATATGATGGTATGAAATTTTATATTGATGTTCCAGAATATGTATGCAATAAGAAAATACATACAATATCAATCGTACCAAAGTATCATGGAAAATATTTTGAAGCGAGATTTGTATTTGAAGAAGATGATGTTACAGAATCTCATATTGATTACAATTCTGCATTGAGTATTGATCTTGGAGTAAATAATTTTTGTACCTGTGCGACTTCCACCGGAGAATCTTTTATTATTGACGGAAAAAGAATAAAGTCTATCAATCAATGGTATAACAAAGAAAATGCCAGACTGTCGAGCATAAAAGATTTGCAAGGAATCAAAGGTTGTACAAAAAGACAATATTTCTTGGCAAGAAAACGAGAACGTAGAATTGATGATTTGATTTATAAGTCTGCAAAGTACATAGTTAATTACTGTATTGAACACCGTATCGGTAATCTTGTTGTAGGTTACAATGACGGATTCCAAGATCAAGTGAATCTCGGTAAAGTAAATAATCAAAAATTTGCCATGTTACCATACGGAAAATTGAAATCGAGATTGCAATATCTTTGCACAAAATATGGAATAAACTATGTAGAGCAGGAAGAATCATATACATCTAAGGCGAGTTTCTTAGATCGTGATGAAATTCCGAAATGGAATCCATTGAATCCAAAGCAAGGAGAGTTCACGGGTAAAAGGATATACCGTGGACTATACCAAACAAAAAATGGACTTCTGATAAATGCAGATGTAAATGGTGCATTAAACATACTGAGAAAAAGTAGCGTTGTGAGTTTAGAAACTCTATACAGTAGCGGCACCGTCCTAGTGCCTACAAGAATCAAAATCCTATAACAAGGAACTTAGCGGTTTAAAATTTGATCCTTCATAAAAGAATTTATATTAAAAGTCTTGTACATAGTTACATGATTTTGAATAAATTACTATAGGATGGAAAAGAGGTTATCACTTATGAAGTTCAAGTGTAAATCTTATATCGTTATATAATCTAAGGAGAAGATAATATGATTGAATTTATTTCATACACAGGAAAATGGCCAAATCTTTGTAGTGGTGTATTAACACTCCGTATTGATGGAAAAGAAGTTAGTTTCGGACATGAACCAGGATCTTATGATGTTGTTAATGCCTGTTTCAAAGATAACAATTATGCTAAGTTCTGGAGATCCGGTGGTGGCGTTTATAATCGTGGAAATTATAATTTTGAGGTTGAAGAAGGTGAGTGGGAGTACAATGGATGCTTACCAGAAGAATATGAACCATATGCAGAACAATTCATGACAGTAATGAATAAGAATGTAGAATGTGGTTGCTGCGGTGGTTGCATTTGAGATGAGGTATGAAAATTATCAAAGACTTTGGAAACTTTTGCTATTCAGATGAAATGTTTGACGGTACCAAGTTAGTAGGAGGTTTTGCAGTTTATGCTTGGAATGCAAATGTCGGCTGGGAATATCTGACTTCATTTGCAATCGAATCTCAAGCAGCATCATATGCAAAATCTAAGCAGCAGTCATATGAAAGGTGGATGCGGTAGTGGGTAGAAAACTTACACAATCTGAATATGATCAGATGTTTACAACTCAGTTTACTATGAAACTGAATAATGCTACTGATTCAGACATTATTGCAAGGATACAGTCTATGCCGAATAAACAAGGATATTTGAAATGGCTTGTACGTGAAGACATTCAGAGGTCAAGTGGTACTGAACCAGATTTTTTAAAGAAAATGATTGGTGGTGAATCAAAATGAAGAAACTGGTTAAATTTCCATTGTTGGAAACTATTGATGTTGAAATTTCAGTAACTGTTAAAACTGAATATATAGCCGCAGCGGATCTTATTGGTAAAGGAATTTTAAATGATACGCAGGTACTTTCTGACTGGAATGCATTTATGTCTTCTACTGAAAACATCATAAATAGTATGGATACATTAAAATTACTTGAAATCCGTAATGGTAAGCCATCGGAATCTGATCAAAGTACTCTTCTTTCTAAATATTTTTATGTTCGTGTACTTGATGAAAATAAATTACCTGTGGGAAATATATTGATAAGTTTCAGACTATCAACACATGATGAAACCACAACAGGTGTAAAATATCGGAAAAAGAATGATGAAGAAGTTGCTAAAAAATATTCAACAAAGGTAGAAAAGCTAATTCCGATCGATTCAGAGTTTATTGTAAATAAGAAAACATTTAAAAATTATGATCAAGCGGTGTATGCATTATACGGAAAATTGGCTTCGATAATAGAAACTTACTCAAAAGAAAGTGGTGAATCAAAATGATTGATGTAAAAGAATACTTAGCAAATTTACCTGGAAATGGTTCCAATGAATTGTTACTTAAAACGGTTGATGAAACTCCGCAGTCAGAATGGAAGGATTTATATATTCAGAAACTGATCACTTGTTATTTGAGGATGGAACATTCTATAGAATCTGCAATCGGTGAGTTGGAATATTGTTTAAACTGGTTAGATTCTACAGATTTCTTTGTTTGTCCAGCAAGTACAAAGTATCATGATAGTTTTCCGAATGGTCTTTTATACCATTCTTTGTTAGTTGCGGACAAGGTTGTGGAACTTTTACGAGTTAAAACTTTCAAAAGAACGGTAAAACCACATGAAGCCATCCTGATTGCATTGGTTCATGACTGGTGTAAGATCGGATTATATGAATCCTATGAAAAGAATGTAAAGGATTCCAGTGGTAACTGGGTAAAAGAACCAGCATACAAAGTTAAGGATAATCCACTTACCTGCTATGGTCATGGAGTTTCTTCTATGACACTTGCACAAAGATTTTTCCGGTTTACAGATGATATGCTGCTTGCAATCCGGTGGCATATGGGTTGGTGTAATGTTTGTGAAAAAGAAAAAGTAGAACTTACCTATGCAGAAAATCATTATCCATTA
>Ga0326511_10000345_pt1 | contig 40063 bp, 44 predicted proteins | sample 0_2496_0518_D_FD_203701 | JGI IMG/M metagenome (GOLD analysis project Ga0326511, IMG submission 203701) | Bovine rumen microbial communities from UC Davis, California, United States - 0_2496_0518 | ecosystem: Host-associated > Mammals > Digestive system > Stomach > Rumen | place: USA...
CAGGGGAGGGAGAGATGAGGATGGTTTTGGGAATTTTTTGGGGATTGTTTTTTGATTGTCAGCGAGTTATGAATTTTAGCCGGGAAAAAAGAGGCGAAAATCGCCCTTTTTTGCGGAAAAATCGCCCTGTTTTTTGTGGTTTTTTGCCGTTTTGCGGAGGTTTTTTGGTTGAAATCGGTGTTTTTTGGGGTGAAATCGGTGATTTTTTGGTGGTGGAATCGGTGATTTTTGGGGGTGGAATGGGTGTTTTTTGGGGGTGGAAAACGGGGTATTAAGGAGGCTGCGGCGGTGCCGCAGCATACGGGAAGCCTGGAATGAGAGGCGCGGGGAGGGGTGCTATGCGCGGGGAGGGGTGCTATGCGCGGGGAGGGGTGCTATGCGGGGGGAGGGAGCGTTATGCGGGGGGAGGGGTGTCGCGGTTGGTGAAGGAGTCCCAGATGTTGAACCATGGGCGGCGCATGAGGAAGTACTTGAGTGCGTCGGTGAGGTTTGTGGACTCTTTTGGGAGACGCTCGAATGAGAGCTTGTCGCCTTTTTTTCCTTTTCGAATGATGTCGCGGTTGAACTTGTCCTTTGCGATCTTGATGGGGCAGTTTTCCATTTCCGCTTTCAGGTTGGGACAGTTGTAGCGGTCGATGAGGAGGGTGAACAGGCTGTTCTGTAGCTGTTCTGAAAGGAGTGCGTCCATGAACCTGTACTCTGTGTTGGAGAAGATGTCGCCTTGTCCTCTTGACTTGAGTATGACGCGCCATCCTGTCCGTTTTCCCTCTGCGTCGCGCTCGATGCACTGTTTTATCTTTGTCGCCATGTCGGCCTTCACCTTGTGGTAGTTGTTCATGGCGCGGTCGTAGTAGAGGTTGAGCACTTTCATGCGGTGCGGCTTGAAGTATGCCAGGAACCTGTCGGCGAGCTGCCGCTCGTTGTCGGGCGGGAGTGTGTAGATTTCCTTGACGATGCGGCATGTGTTTGCCCTGCGCTGTCCGAAGACCATGGATAGCATGTTGCCAGCATCCATGCCGGCGTCGAGGGCTTTGCTCTTGTCGAGGTAGCGCAGGCAAGTGCAGTCCTCAGTCCACCCGAACTCATGTGACTCTATCACATCATTGAGGTAGCCGTCGGAGTAGAAGTGCTTGTCTGTGAGGTTGGGGTAGAATTTTTCCTGTGGTGACATTTTGGGTATCATCGAGAGGATGTTGGTCTCGAAGCCCTCGAGTCCTTCGCCCATCTCGTCGCGGAAGAACTCCTCGCCGAGGATGTCAACATTGACGTAGCTGGAGTTGATGAGGAACAGCGTGACTCCGCTTCTGGCCTTCACCCATCGTCGTTCCCATCGGGTGAGACTGGCTTCGGCGAGCTCCAGTTTTCTTTTGGCCGTGTCGAGGGCATTGGCAGACGCTTTCCCTTTCTTGTAATCGTCTTCCACCTCGTCGAACTGCTGAAGCACCGATGCGTACTCGCGGCGAACGTCGTTCATGACGAAGCCCACCTTGGCCAGCAACATGATTCTCTTTTTGTCCATCTGTTTGGCCAGTTTAAGGATCCATGGATATTCGCCGATGTGGTTGGGGTTGTACATGTCGGTGGTGAAGGTTCTGGAGCGGTACCATGGGTTGTCGCCGTACTTGGCGCGGAATCCTCGCACGGCCTTGAGGATGTTGGTGAGCTTCTCCTCGGGCCAGTATTTCACCTCGTCGCCGAAGATGCCGACAAACGAACGTCCGGCTCCGATGGAGGGCCGGTCTAGAGAGATGAAGGTGAAGGTGAATCCGTTGGGGAAGGTCATGACGTGCTTGAACGACTTGACGACATTGTACATGCGCTGCTGCCACTCGATGGGCGGTTTGCGGTCGATGACGTAATCGTCGCCGTCGTTCCAGCCCAGCATGCGCAGGCCTTCGAGCAGCGAGGGAATGACGTTCTGGTGGAGGTTGGAATAGGTGTCTGCCACCCATGCGAATGGAGCCCCTGGACATTCCTCAACAGCCTGCTGGGCACGCTCGGCCAGCACCTGCACCGTTTTGGCGCTGGCGCGACCAGACACCCAGTAGAGCGACCATGGCATCATGATGGAGAAGAGCTGCGCCATGGAGTTCTGGTACCGGTACTCAGTGCTATCCGATGTCTTCAGTCCTTTTTTGGGTGTCATCGATCATCTGTTCGAGGTTAGAGTCGGCCAGTCCGGCATCGACTTTGATTCTTATTTTCTGCTCATCATCAATCGCCATCTCGTCAATCTGGCGTGCGATTTCATCGCGATTGATTTTAGGAATGCCCACCTTGGCCGCGTCGAGGGTGTAAATCTTAATAGATTTCTTGGCCGTGTCTTTGGGCAGCTGCTCTTCGGGCTCGTCGAGCTTTTTGATTTTCGCCGCACGTTCATAGAGTTTTCCAATTACTTCGATGTCGTCGGCCGTCTTGGCGTTCTTCTTCAGCACGAGTGCCATTTCCATGAGGTTGTTGAAGATGAGGTTGATGTAGGCGCTTTTCTTCACTCCGTCGTCGGCGAAGAAGAGGTTGATGGACTCAGCGAACATTCGCTCGGCGATTTTTCTGCTTTCCTGGAACTGTTGCATGACCCAGTTGATGGCGTTGGTGCGCCCGTACTTCCGATAGACGCCGAGCATGGCGTAGAGGGCGTTGTAGTAGGCAGTCTCATTGTCGGTGAGAACGCCCGGCTGGCTGCCTTCCTGAATCCAGTCCTGGAGACGGTCGAAACATGAATCTTTAAACATCAGTCAAAAATAAGGTCTGAAAAACATATTTCCTCGATGGCCGAGGCGATGCCCACCGCCTTTTTGTGTTTGTCCCAGCGCTGTGCCTGTGCGGCATTGGTGCCGCGGATGGCATCGTCGGCCATTTTCATGCCCTCCTTGGCTTCCTGTACGAGCCTGCCACGGTCGTAGTGGTACTTGGCGGGGCTGTATGGGCGGCTGAAGAACTCGAGGAACTCGACGGGCGGGATGCCGAAGTACATGGCCAGGTTCTTGGGCTGGTAGCCGATGGCGGCGAGCTTCTCGTATTCTTCGATGCGGGAAAGGATGGCTTTCCACCACGAGGGGATGGGGCCGGTGTAGGGGACGGGGGACTGTTGCTGGGGCATGATGAGGGGGATTTTTATGGGGAGGGGGCTGGAGAGGCTGCAGGGAGGGGCTGGAGAGGCTGCGGGGAGAGGCTGCGGCGGTGCCGCAGCATACGGGAAGCCTGGAATGAGAGGGGAGCAGGGGAGCGGGGAGCTAGAGAGGCGCGGAGCGGGGAGGGGCTGCAGGGAGGGGCTGGAGAGGCTGCGGGGGAGGGGCTGCGGCGGTGCCGCAGCATACGGGACGGGGCTGCGGGGCTAGTTGTCGCCAAGGAGCCGGTTGAGCTCTGCCAGCTCACGCTCGTAGTCGCGGAGACGCTGGCGGCGACGCTCGTCGAGCTGGGGCTTGTCGTTTTTCTTCATCTCGCTCTTGACTCGCCAGATGTTGTTTTTTACTTTCTCCTGGCGCCTGATGAGCTCTCGCACGGAGAGGCCACGGAGCTGCTCGTTGCGTTTGCGCTCGGCGAAGATGGGATGCTTGCCCAGTACCTCGTGGTGCTCCTGATAGTATTTCAGCTCGTCGTGCGAGGCACGGTTGTCGAGGAAGGCCTCGATGAGCTTGCCTGCCACAGCAGCACAGTCGTCGGGCGTGCTGCACTCAAAGAGCTGCCACCAGAGACGCCGGTACTCATGGTAGGCTGATATGCGTCGTGTGACGAGCGCCTGCAGCTCGATGGGCGTATCGGGCTCGTTGAGGAAGGCAAACTCCTCTCGCAGCCGTTTGGCATAGGCAGAGGAACGCTGCTGCGCTCCTCTGCCGCTCTCAGGTTCCCGGTTGGGCTTTGCAAGTACCTCTATTCGGTGTATGGGGTTATGAAAACCAGACATCAGTCAATCTCAATGCACGATTTCTCGGGGAATCTATCTTCCAGGAACTGCTTCACGGCTTCGGTACACGAGTTGGCCGAGAAGTAGGCGAAATTCTTGACTCTGAAGAAGTGCTCCAGCACGGCAATCTGTGGATTGCTGGAGATGACCGGCAGCAACCAAGGGCCATTTTTCCACGCTCCAGCCTTGGTCTCGATAATGTGCGGCTGCACGTCGTCGTTAAAAAATACGGAGTACAGAGCTGTGATCAGGCTGCAGGCTTTCACTTCTTTGAATTGGCTGGCTCGGCGGATCATGTCCTTGAAGAAGAACACGGGCGTATGGGTGTCGTAGTCCTGCGCGTTGAGCCCAAGGGCACGCAAGGCCTTCACGCTTGGGGTATCCTCCGGATTGGCTTTTACCACCGCGATGTTGCACAGCATACATGGGTTGCAGACAATCATGCCTGGAGTAAACAGGACAATGTCCTCGTTCACATCTTTGTTTTCGAGCAGCAGGTCAGCCACCCGCCACTGGTCGGCCCAGATGCCCATCGACTTGATGTCTGCCTTGATGAAATCCTCGGGCTTAACGAAGTCGGGCTTCTTGTTTCCCACCACCAGCACGTTGACATCTACGCCGATGAGGTTCTTCTGCACTGACCGCACGGCATATTTCAGCATGTCGGCATCGTCGTCACCCTCGCAGTAGGTCACCACGACTGTCAAGTCAGGCTGAATCACAATCTTACTAGGGATTTCTTCTCCATCCTTTTTCTTGATCACCACTTCAGCTGCTGCGGCAGTGCCGCAGCCTACGGGACTTTCTTCGTTTTTTGTTTTTCTTTTTGCCATAGTCTTAAAAAGTTTTCTGCAAAGCTATTCAGAATTTGCAATCGCAAAAAGGACAAAAAAGGCCGACATTTCTCATGCCAGCCTTCTGAAAAACAATTCTAAATTATGATTTTAGAAAAAAACCTTAACTCCATCTATCAGGCTCCACCGCCGCCAAGGCCCAGATAGGCATTGATTTCGGCATTGTCCGTTGCAGGAATGCTCGCGATGGCGATGCGACCGACGGCATGCGTGAGCATCTCGGTGCGCAGCTCTACCTCCTGGCGGTTGGCCTCGTTGGTGTCCACCTCGTCAGCCTTGGTCATGTGCAAGGGCGCACAGGGCGTTCCGTATATCTTAGCCGTGGCAGTGCCAGGCTTGCAGGGGATGTAGATGGCACCCAGCGGTGCGTTCACGTTGTTCTCCTTGAACTCAGCGAACTCTACATCGTCGCCGGGGTGGTTGAAGTTGAACTTGTGGTTCCAGCCGCGGCCATAGCTCTCGCCACCCAGCTCGTCGCCCGGATCCACGCTCGACTCATCGACGAACAGGCCGATGGGCTTGTAGCTGTCCTGGAAGGCGAGCGCCGTCACGTTCACGCCTTTAGCGTCGCGTGTGTAGGTGGCCACCTTGTCGAATTCGAAGATGATGACAACATTCTTCTTGCCGTTGGGCATTCCCTGGTTGTTGGATTGCTTGGGAACGCTTACAAAACTATATTCTCCAGCCATATTGATTGTATGTTTTTAGCTTTCAACATTGAACTTTTTATATAGCCCCTGCCGCTGCATGTATTGCTTTGGCAGGGGCTCAAACAGAGGGAGGATTCCTGACTAAACGCCGTCGCCGCCAACAGTATTCTCGTTGCTGCCGCCACCAGCATTCTCGTTGCCACCGTCACCAGCAGCCTCGTTGAAACCCGGGGCGATGTAGGCAAAGATAGCCTCTGCCATCCAGAAGCCCGTGCCTTCCCACCATTCTCCGAGGATGTCCACCGAGTAGTGGTTCTCCACGAAGCGCAGGGTCACGTTCTGGGGGTTGTGGCTCATGATGTGCTTGAAGTTCTCCTTCGGAGTGATGAAGAAGCAGCCCGTGCCTCTCATGCCCTCCATTTGAGCAAAGGTGAACTTCGAGAAGTCGATCTTCACGCGGTCGTCGCCGTCCTCGTTCTTCAGCCATGGGTACTCCTTGCGGTAAGCACGCTGGTATTTCAGGATGAGGTTCGGGTCGGCATGCACGAACATCTTCTTCTTTGCGTACAGGGGGTAGTTCTGAGCAATGGCATCGACAGCAGCGTCGATTTTCTCCATGATGTTCTCGTCGGTCAGGGTGACACCTTCGAGCAGCCAGCGGATGCCCGAGGTGGGGTCGTCTGCGCCGGCCTCTGCGTCGGCGGCATGCTTGTCGGCCAGCTGGGTGAGGTAGCCGTCCATCGACTCGGTGGGACCCGAGGCGGTGTAGTGGCCATCCTGTCCGGGCTGAGACTCCACATAGCGGCCTACGGCCAGAGCGGTCTCGCGTTCCTCGTCGAGCTTCGGGAACACCAGCTGCCAGAGGATATAGCGCACGATGGGCATGCTCTGCAGCTGCTTGGCCTGCTCGTCGTACATGAATCCGATGACATCTTCCATGATGTCAGAGGGTTTGATGGGAACATTCAGCTTGTGCTTGAAGTTCTTGATGGTCAGCGGAGTGAACTTGGCAGCTCCACTTGGAGTCCATTCGGGCACAAACTGCTGCAGCACGCTGCCGATGATGTTGGCCTGGCTGGCGCGCACCTCGGTCTTGTCTGTGATGATGCTGGTCATGTACTGGGTGGACTCGGTCTGGCCGAACAGTCCGCGCAGAATGTCCATGCGCTCAGAGCTGACATACTTGCCAAACTCCTGCTTCAGTTCCTGAGTGTCGATAGTGGAGTCGCCGCTGTAGGCAGCACTCACCTTGCCTTGCATGTAGTCAGCCAAGAAGCGGTTGTGCTTCAGGCTCAGGTCAACACCAGCCTTCTTGAGCTGCTGCTCAAAGGCCGATACCTCGATTTTCTCACCCTGCGCGTCGGCGGGCTTCTTCTCCAGCTTGGCGATGGTAGCCTCGAAGGCGGTCTTCTCGCTCTCCAGTGCCTGGATCTTGGCTTTCAGCTTGGCGGTCTCAATGCGACCGGCCTCGAGCTCGAGCTTCTCCTCGGCAGAGAGCGTGATGTTCACCTGCTCACCTTCCACCTCCATATTGGCGAGGTCGGCACAGAAGCTGTCAACAAACTGCTGACCGTACTTCTTTTCCAACTTGGCCTTCTGCTCTTCGGTGAGAAAGAGTTTGCCGTCGTTGTCCTTTGCGAACGAAGTGATGCCCAGAACAGACATCACCCAACCGGCAACCATTTTAAATTCTTTCTTCATGTGAATCGTGGTTCTTGTTGGTTAATAAATATTTATCTGAATTGTTTAGCGTATTCGCTCAACTTGATGCTAGCTGCTTTCTGCCTCACATGTTGCACGGCCACCTGCAGGTTGCCGATGCCGTCGATGAGTCCATGCTTCAGTGCCTCACGGGCGAAGAACGTGCGCCCGTTCAGGATGCCTTCCACCTTCTCGTCGAGCTTGCCCTGGCGGCGCTGCTTCACGTCGGCTTGGAATTTCTCGGCCAGCGGGTCGAGCAGCTCTTTCTTGATCGTATCGTATTTGCCTTCCTTGGCTGCTTCGAAGCCGGCATTCTTGTAGGTGGAGAGCGACGAGTAGATGGTGTGCACCTTGATGCCCTTCTGCTCATAGTACTTGGCATAGTCGGCGAACTGGGTCATTACACCGATGCTTCCAAATTCAGCACTCAACTCGTTGTCGGCCAGAATCTCATCACAGTAGATGGCTGTGTAGTAGGCTGCCGAGCAGCAGAGGTCACACTTGGCCACCACGGGCTTGCCCTGAGCCTGACTGTCGCGGATGGCATCCACCAGTACCGGGATGGCATCCACGGCACCGCCGCCAGAGTCAATGTCGAGCACAATGCCGGCTATGTTCTTCGCCTGGGCGGCTTCGCGTATCTTTGCGGCCACTTCGTCGGCGCCATATTCACACGCGGTGCCGTACTTCAGCATGTCGCCGTGCAGGTTCACCACGGCCACGCTGCCCTCAGGCGCATCCTTGTAGCTGTTCTGACTGCGCATCTCTGCAGCTGCCATCACATGGTAGCCCATAGGCTCCTTCTCGCTCAGCTTCGTGGCGTTAAAGTCCGTCACGTCATGGTCCAGGTAACGCTCTATGAGTGCTATCCTGGCGTCCACGCGGCGAAGGTCAAAGAAGAACTTGCCGTCGAGGATGGTATGATAAAGTCTTGAAAATGCCATTCTCCCGTTAAATTTTTGCGCAAAGATAACGCGCGAAAACCTTAATAATAAAGGACTTTCGCGCGTCACCTGAAAACAATCATCACAAACCAATTGTCAAACTTTTCAAACGTCTTCAATCATCATCTTGGCCCACTCAGGCGATTTCCGCTTGAACGTGAGCTTTGCTGTCCTCGGGTTGCCGCCCACCTCCATCGACAGCCTCACGGGCGCTCTGCGGGTGCCGGCCACCAGCACCTTGTCGTTGGTCAACATCATCAGCGCCAGCACGTCGCCGTTCAGCCAGCTGTTATAGCGCTGCATCTCTTCTTGCTGCGTATTGGTGAGCACGGCGGTCAGTTCCTGCTCCACATAGTCGCCCATGCGGCTGAGCTGCTCGTTGAAGTCAACGCTCTGGGGCCGCATCACCAGAATGTCACCTGCGATGCTGATTTCGTCGCTGCCAATCTTGTCCCAGCCTGCTGTCGGCAGTACAAATCCAATACCAATAATCTGGGCGTGTACGTCGTGTTTGTTGTTCATACCTTGTATCCCTTCTTTTTTCTGATATTTTTCCCGTCAAGTCGGGATATTTATCAGACAGTTTTTTTAGTTAAAAATTCTCAAATTACCACCCGTGGCCTTTTTTTTACCTGGGGCGACTCCCGCTGCTGGATTATGCGCATACGGGCAGCCATGTCTCGCCTCACTTTCACCCTTTCCCTGTACGCCATCTTTTTCAGCATTTCAAACGAGTCTTCCGAGGCTCTCAGCCCGTATTCTTCTATGATGCCGTAGAGGCACTGCTTCAGCGAGTATCCGTTCCAGCGGCCACTCTCCACCCACATCATCACCCGGTGGCGCATCTGCGAGTCCACCATGGCAGCGATCCTCGCGCAGTCCTGAGCGCTGAATTCGGCGTAGTAGTTCTCCAGCCGGTCCTGAGTCCACCGCGTTACTGGTATATACACCTTCATGCAGTCGCCATCGGGTTTCATGGGCTTCTCCCTGGTAAACCTCACCATGCTCGCAATGAATTCTCCCGTCACGCTGCTGGTCTTCAACAGCCAGCCGTCGCCAAGCTTCTCACTGTCGTGCTTCACCACGTCTTGCAGCAGTGGTGACAATGGCAGCCATGCAAAGGTTCTTTCTTCCATCGAGTCAGGTTTTTAGGTCTATTGGTTAAGGTATTCTTGCGCAAAAATAGCAAATTATTTCTATTTATCCAAGACAAAGCTGCTTTCTTTTTTCTGCCTTTTGTGGCAAAGAAAAGAAAATTCTTTACACCGCATGCCGCGCTTCCCCCTGGCAATAGCGCCCATCAGCGCCCGTGCCTCGCTTTGGCGCGTTTCTCAAAAAATATTTTTCTTTCTGAATAGTTGAAACAGGCGAATTTTTGTAACATTGTATCATTTGCCACCGCCAAAAGTATAAACTATCTCTATTTCAGCCACTTGCACGGCTGTTACACTTTTTTTCCATCCGCGACGACAGCGGCGATGACCGGCGCGATTTTGCAACGGCGTAAACGGTGTAAATCTGCTGTTACATTTTTTTTCTATTTGTAACAAAAGTGTAACAGAAATGTAACTAAAAGTGTAACGCACCACAGTGCCTGTCTGCACAGCGTTTTCACGCATTTTTCAACATCATGTTACAAAGTTTACATTTTTTTCCGCATAAATAGGCTGAAAGGGGAACGGGGAAAAATGCCGTCGGCGCGATGACAAAAAAAACACCCCGGGCCTCACGGCTAGGGGTGTGGACATAAATTTTACAAAAATAGATGTAAAAGCAACACGTAGTATATATAAAAATTGCAATTAGAATGCTTTGTCGCCTGTCATTTCACTCGTTTCATCGATGGGCACCTGCAGTTCCTGCAGCTCGTTCTGGCGCTGTTCCTGCTCGCGCATGGCTCTGATCAGCGGCACCAGGGCGGCCTTGTTGGTGCGAACATAGATATAATCTACGGGCGAACCCGGCTGCGGCATGCCCATGGGGTCTTTCTTTCGCTTCAATATGCGTCCGTTGGTGCCGGCGGTGCAAAGGTCGGCGGGGTTGAGCTCGGTGCAGTAGGGCGAGTATTTCACGAAGGCACGCAGCTTCTTGGTAAATCCGTTGGTGGTCATGTCCTTCAGTCCGGTGTACTTGCGGAAGTCCTCCAGAGCCTCCTGACGCTCGATGAAGCAGTCCAGGTGGGTGCCCAGCGGCGAGAAGTAGCCCGTGGCCCATTCCTCGAAGTTGCCGGCCATGTCCTGCTTCTTCTTCCTGAGCATGATGTTCTCCATCGGCGGCATGATCTTCACGTTCGCGGCCAGCGTCTTCAGGTAGAACTGCTCGCACTCCAGCAGCATGTGCAGGTCGGCTTCCCATTCTTCCTCGCTGTAGTTCGAGCCAAACAGCGGCTTCCCGAAGTCGTCGCGGATACTCCACGAGCGCTTGTAGTTGCTCTCGTCTTCGGGGGGCCTCTGATGGTAGTAGTCCGAGAACACCATGTAGATGAGTCGGGCGTCGGTCGAGCTGTCGAGGTTCGAGGGCACGTAGTTGGTGGTAAACACCAGCTTCGGGCTCTCCAGGAAGGGTATGTTGTAGCTCTGGTTGTTCTTCGGGTTCACGGTCATGTCGCCGGTGATGTTGTCGAAGAACTGGTCCATGGGCGTCATCTTGTGACAGTCGTCTATCAGCAGCATGCGCGTGTGCCTTGTCACCTGGTCAAACACGTGCGGGTTGTCCAGCAGCTTGCGGTTGCGGCCGCTCAGCTTCACCCATTTTACCAGCTGGCTGATCACCTGCGTAAACAGAAAACTCTTACCTGAGCGGCCGTTGCACTCGCCGTCTTCGCCTATTCTCCAGTCCATGGCCATCGGTGCCCATGCGCGGCTATAGTCCTTGTAGGCGTGCAGCATGTAGCCGATAACGAAGAGCTTGTTCATCAGGCATTGCCTTTGTTCCACGCGCTGCTCGGCAGTGAGGTTGGGGCCTGCAATGTCAAATTTGTGTGCGTCGAGGTAGGCGTGCCGTTCCTCTGCACTCAGGCTTTCCAGACTTTCCTCCAGCTCCGCCCGCCAAAAGAGGCGGCTGCTGTTAATCAGGTAGCAGAACACCTTGCTGCGCGTCGAGAGCACGTCGATGTCAAAGATGGGCTCGCCGTCCTCGTCCTGGCTCTCGATAATCTTAAATGCGGGCTCAAACTCCTTGTACTTGTGCGGCACCACGCTTTCCTTCCACACGCATCGGCCCAGCTGCTGGGCGTGCTTGGTGTCGTAGGGCGTGATGGCGTTGGCGGTCACCTCCACGGTGGCGTTCTCGAAGAAGAAAAGCTGGCTCGTGGGTGTGTAGTTGGTGAAGTCCAGCTCCACGCTCGATATTTTGTCCAGGGCGGACGCAGAGGTTCTAGGACTGTCGATGATGAGTGCCTGTATTTCCTCACTCTGCACGGCCGACGGCACGTCGCTGCCGGGCATCATCTTCTCTTCGCCCTTGCTCCAGTTAATCAGAAACTCCACGATGTCCTGCACGGTCACCCTCTCCACCACATTGCCGCTCATGCGCACAAGGTCGGTCTTGCCGGCATCCTTGTCCTTAATCTTGGCGAACCCCTGCAGCTTCAGGAAGTATTGCAGCCTCGGGCTGCTGATGGTGGTCGTGGTCTCTCCGGCTTCGCCTTTCTTGCCGCGCTTCGTCTTTTGCTCCCAGAACCGGGCAGGCAGCGCCTGGGCGGTCAGTGTGGCCATCGCCGCAAAGGGATGTTCCTGCAGCTCCAGCCAGTCTTTGAAGTCTTTCCTGGCACGCCCGCGGTTGTCGCGGAATCGTTCAAACCGCTGTGGCAGCCAGATGGTGCGGATGTCCGGGTATCGCAGTGCCAGCTGGCGACCGCGTCGGATACCCGTCTCGTCTTTGTCGGGAATATTGTAGAGCACATCCGCGTATTTCATGATTTCTTTGTACTGCCTTTCTTCCAGCTCGGCAGTCTCGCTGTTCAGCCACAGCGGCCAGTAGCCCAGACTGCGCGCACAGAGACTGTCGCGCTCACCGCTGCACAGCACCACATTGTCCAGCTTTAGCTCACGGTAGGCCTTGCCCTCGTTTTCCGGGTCATCCTCGAAGTCTTTTCTTCGCTGCTCGTTCACGCGGGCGTGGGCGGCTTTCAGCTCGGCCAGTCCGTTGATGTAGTCGGCCGCACGGCCTCCAATGTACATAAACCTGAAGGCCTTGTCTGCGCATAGCGGCTCGTACTTTTTGAAGAACCGCTTGTCGCCGCTCACGCATTCGCGCATAAAGATGGGGTAGGTCTCCGTCGAGTACTTCTTGGTGATGTGCCTGTCTTTCACTTTTCCCACCCACTTCACGCTGTACCAGTGCAGCTCATCCACGTGCTCCTGCTTCACCAGAGGCCCCATCACGGCCAGCTCCTGCTCGGTGAACTTCTCGTTCAGCTCGTAGTACCATTCGCCTTCCTTCATGTCGGCAGCGGCCTCCAGCCCTTTCTCAAAGTAGGGCTTGTTCAGGTCGGCCTTGATGTCGCCCACGCCCAGCTGCAGCTGGGTGTTGATGTCAACGATGGCCTCGTAGAAGCTCAGGTTCTTTTCCTTCATCCATAGGTCAATGGGGTTCCTGGGCCGCTGGTCGTCGCCGAAGTCGGTCACTATCCAGCAGGTTTCTTTCTCCTTCAGGTGCGCCGATGCCGTCTTTTCGGCCAGTCGCATCTTGAAGGCATCCTTCAGCTTGCCCGCGTCAATAATGCGCCTGGCGTCCGGATACAGCGCCTTGATGATGTCAAGGCCTTTGTTACTGGCCCTGTAAATGTCTTCCTTGTTAATCATGCCGACAAAATTTTTTTTGGTTGCTTTTTTTACGATTGTTTCATGGTTTGCAAAATTATATCCACTTCGGAGCCCTGCAAAGGACTTTCCCGACCCATCCTTCCTCTCTCCCTTCTTCCTCCCGGCGTGGGGGTTACCTAGGCTGCGGCATGGCCGCTGCTAAGCCCCTTCGCCCATCACCTTGTAAAGGCTTTGCCTGTTCATCGCCACGCTCAGTGGCTCTGCTTTCATGTAGGTGTAGGCCGACCGCTTCTGCTTCCTGGTCCTCAGCCTTGCTATCAGCCGCTCAATGTCTTGCCTCTCAGCAGGACTGCTGATAATCTCCCTTTCCTTCGTCAGCCGGTTAATGCCCGTAATCACGTATTTCATGGTGCTACCTCCGGCAATCTGTGTTCGTCATACGCCTTGCCTCTCAGCGTTCCGTCGGCGTATAGCTCGTCGTCATAATATACCGTTATTCCTGTAGCTATGGCGAAGGCGTGCTCCACCTTGGCCGCAGGGCAGTCTAAAAAATCAGACATCATGTAAATAGCATTGCATGTTAACAGCCAATTTAGGCGGTAAAGCAAAAAATAACTGGAATTTGGTGACATCTCTCGCCATCGGAAAGCTACCTCAGTGCTCCTTGCCATGTGTTCTCCAAACATGTTGATGACTTCGAAGCCTCTTTCTTCTAGCATTTTTTCTGCCTTGGAAAACTTTTGCCTCACAGCCTCGCTGACAACAGTCCCGCTGATAATCGTCTCTTCTGTGTTTCCGCTGATATATATTGTCGTCATCGCTTCTCAATTTTAATAATCAATACCCATGGCTTCTTTTTAAAGGCCATTTTAACGCTGGCGCTTGCTGCATGGCAGCTTTCTGCCATCCGAATCATGCCTCCGCCAAAATTATCGCGCTCGTAGTCTTCCCTGAGCTTCCTGAAAGCAGGCAAACTCAGGTGCCAACCGGTCTTTCTGTTAAGTTTTTTTCTACTCATATCTTTATTTTTTGGCTTTTAATACCAGTATTCACCCCGTTTCTCCGTTTCTCTCTCTTTCTCAGTCCTCTCTTCTCCCGGCGAGGCGTCCCCGTAGGCTGCGGCATCGCCGCAGCTAAAGCTCGCCTCGCCGCTCTCCCGCGGGCACCAGTCGCACGTCTCCAGCTGGCATCCGAAGCAGGGGCTCTCGCAGTATCTTCCCTTGCTGTCAAATTCCATTATCTCCATGGCTCAAACGAATTTAAGGTCATACACTGTGTCGCGCTCGTAGAACCGCTCGGCCACGCCCAGGTGAGTGTCTTCTGTCACCTCGATGTCGTTGGGGTGGACAAACGAGAATCCTCTCCCCACTTCGTCCCACATAATCAGCCTGCGGTCCTTGTGGCCGTAGAATCTTCTTACCTGCCCCTTTAGCATCTTCACTTCGTCCATCGAGATATCGCAATTAAGCCCGTCGATGGCTTTTTCAAAGTCTTTGATTTTCATGATTCCTTATATTTTGATTAAACGAATTATTCTCACTTTCTTTCCTTCCTTGTCACCAAAAATGCCGCCCCGCCCGCCTGAATTAATTATGGCTTCATCAACACTCTTTTATTTGGGCAGGGCGGCTCACCGGGAAGGCTTCCGACGGCCTAAAGAAAGGCCTCTGTGGTAGGCGGTCTTCGCGCGGAGAGGGGGACTCGAACCCCGCTCAGACCAAGTCTTAGTGTCCTGTTGCTCCCGCAGCGCCTACATGCGCGCGAATAACTTATTACTTCAGATTCTTGAGCGTCGGCTTGTTTCTCTAAACTCACCCTTTCACGCGCCGCTGCTTACAGGCTTTCTCTCCGCTTGTGCCACATCCGGGAAGCAGCCCCTAGGCTTTTAATCCAAAACTGCTTCCCTCCTAGGGGATGTGGCTTTTCTCTTTCTCCCTCACTTTCCTGTTATACTCGTTCTGATATTCATTCCTCCTCTTCTTCCATTTCTCAATGCGTTCTTTCACCTTCCGCATCTTTTTCACCTCCACCATCACCTCTGCCAGGTCGGTCACGTTTTCAATCACACTTTCCGTCATCAGCTCATTCATGCCCGTTCCTCCTTTCTGAGCATTCCCAGGTTGCTAATCGTCGCACCTCTCTCTCCCCTCGAGGTCGGCTCGTCAAACCGCACATCCACTATCGAAGTCCTAAGAAAGTCGTAGATGTCTTCTATCACACCGTGATGATGCACTCCGTCACCCGTAACGGCGGCATCCACCACAACTCTTTCTCCAATTCTCATTTCCATCATAGTTTGTCAATGGGCATCTCCAGTTCCCGTTTAACCTTGTCGAATGTCCGCCGGTGCTCCAGCGATGCACCCTTAATCATCTCCAGCAGCGCCACCGCTTCCTCCATGGTCATCTCCATCAGGTGAACCTTCAGCCGGTCGTCAAAGTCAATATACATAATTTCTTCCTCTAGTTTTTCCTTTTCATTCCCGGCTTTACCGTAGGCAGCGGCACCGCCGCTGCTCTCCTCGGTAAAGCCTTCTTTGTTCACTTATTCGCAGGTCTTCCCCTTCTGCTTTTAATCTGCAAGAAAGTCCTCACCACATATCTCGCCCAGTGCGCGCAGCTCCAGCAGGGAGAACTTCTTGATGCTCAGCTTGTGATAGAAGCTCGTATATACGAGCCCCGAGGCGGCAAGAAACTTGTCGCGAATCTCCCTCCGCTCATCCTGTTCTTTCGTCCGGTAAAACCTGACGAATTTTTCAACATTTTCCGTTAATTTGTTTGCCATATCAAATAAATATATTAAATTAGCACTGCAAAAATAGACAAAATTCTAATTCCTTCCAAATATTTATTAGATTATCTTCTAATTTTAACATATTTATGGAAATAAAAGATAGGCTTGATTCATTCAGGAATTCGCGAAACATTACTGTGCAGGCATTTGAGATAATGCTCGGAGCCTCCAACGGTTCTTGGTCTAAAACCAAGTCCGTCTCTGAAGAGAACCTTTTGGCGTTCATCAAAATCTTTCCTGAAATCAGCCTTCAATGGCTTATCAAAGGTGAAGGTGAGATGTACGACAGCTCATTTAGAGGTTCTTCTAACAACGCCAACGATGAGCTTATCGAACTCTGCAAGACACTCGTCGCCAACTACCAGCAGCGCGACCAGGTGGTGCAGCAGCTCATCACTCTCTTACACAAACTCGAATGAACGACAATATGAACCAATCAGCCATCAACCCATACCGGGAGAACAGGGTGAAGTTCTGCGATGTCCTCCTTAAGTTCGACTTCGATAAAAGCGACCTCACGGAGTTCATCGAAAACTGGCAGGCTGTCATCAACATTTCCCAGCTGGATACCTACTCGCCTTACCACGAGCTCAACGACCTGCTCTTTGTGCTCGACAAAACACGGGGCGACGGAAAACGCTGCAACCACTACCTCCGGCACCTCATCATCGAGCAGCTCCCCATCTCCGATGAGACTTGGGCTGACTACCTTGCAGCCAGCGAAAAGTGAAAAAGCAGCCTGAAGGTAACACAATCTTGTGAAAAAGCAACCGAACAGTAAAACAAGCAGGTCCCATCCTGCTTAATCTATATCATATTATATAATAAGGTGTAAATCACCGAAATGTAGGCACAAATGTAGGCACAAAAAGAGCAACATTCTGAATATCACTCCCTTTCAAAGAGCCCTATCGACTACGAAAAATCCCACCTCGATAGGTTTCCTGTCGGGGTGTTTTCGTTAATAAATATCTGATTGACAGTCGTTTGCTCTTCCCCTTCTGTGCCAATTCAAACTGGCCGAAAAGTGGATTTTGTAGGCACAAGTAGGCACACATCCCACTTTTCCGGCAAAATAAAGGCACAAAAATGGCATCAATTAGGATTGTAAGAAGAAAACAGGAGGATCGTCACGGCGACGCTCAGCTGTATGCCGAGTTCTACCTGCAGCGGGAAAAAACACGCATCCCTGTCGGCCTGAAGGTATCCAGGGCCGAGTGGGATGCAAAGAGTATGCGTGTGGCTGGCCGTTCGCAGCTGGCCAGCGACAAGAACCTCATTATCGAAGGCGTTCTGTCGCGCATAACGGATATTTTCGTCAAAGCGCGTCTGAACGACGAGAAACTGACCAAAGCAGAGTTTCTCCGCCGATACAACCAACCGCAGTCCGGCGGCATGGATTTCACCACCTTTATCGACAAACATTACACCGAGGTGCGACGCCACCTCGAGTATAATACCTTGAAAGTGCACAAGATGGTCATCAAGAAAATCAAGATGTTCAAAAAGAGCATCGTTTTCAGTGACCTGACTGTGGATTTCCTGAGCAACTGGGTGGCATGGCTGCGCAAAGCCGGTCTGGCCGAAACGACGGTGTGGAAGCAAACCGACGTGCTGAAGGTGTATGTGATGGCCGCCGAACGCAAGGGCTACCTCAAAGATAACCCCTTCAAGCACTTCAAAACTCGCAAACCAAAATCGAAAATTGTCTATCTCGACGAGCAGGAACTGTCCTTGCTCGTCAACCTCTACAATGCCGGGACGCTGAGCGATGCCCGTCAACGGGTGCTCAGGTTCTTCCTCTTCATGTGCTTCACCTCGATGCACGTAGGCGATGCCCGTCTGCTGCACATCGAGGACATCTATGGCGGCGAAATCCACTACAACCGCATCAAGACCCGCGGCCAGGTGAGTGTGCCACTCAACGCCTCTGCGCAGAAGCTCATCGACCAATATCGCCAGGGGAAAAAGAAGGGGCTGCTCATCCGTGATTTGCCTTCCGACCAGAAGATCAACAAACTGCTGAAGGAAATCTGCAAGGATGTGGGCATCGAGAAGGCTGTCAGCTGCAAGGCTGCCCGTCACACGTTCGCCACGCTGTGGGCAGAAAAAACAAACGACGTGATGACGCTGCGCGATGTGCTCGGCCATTCGAGCATCAGCACCACCATGGTCTATGCGCATGTGGTAGCGTCGAAAAGACTGGCAGGTGCCAAGATCTTCGACAATTTCCTATAAAAAATGGCCTACGCTCGCGCGCGGGCCATCCCAGTAACCTTATGATAACTATTACTATTATGAAAATCTCTGCGACGCTTCGCTGCCGTATTACTAAAAGTAGAAATGAAAAAACTGAGTAAAGTCCTGCCGTTCTCACGGTTTCGCTTTTTTAGCACACAACAAAATAGTCAAAAAACACAATACTAAACCTATCATTATGAAAAATATTATTATGAGTCTGTCGAATTTGCTGGCTTTTTTTTCTATATAGACGGGGTAGGGTACTCCTACACTGTCTCTCACCAGCACCACACTGTCCCTGCTTGCCACGTTATAGGTGTTATGGAAGTGCTTTTCCTGCAGATAAACGGTGTCGCCGCGGGTGAACGTGTGCATCACAACACTGTCCTTCCGGATGAGTGTGTCACGCTGATGGGCGACCTCGGTAGTGTGATGATACTCCGGAACCGGCACAAACTCCTTCGTCTTGCAGCCAAAGAGAAGCAGCATGATAACGAATATCACCAGCAAAACAAAAAACACTCTATTCCGCATATCGCTTGGCCTCCCATGCTCTGCGTTTCACCAGTCCGGGCTGCACCTTGCCTCCGGCAAAAACCCAGCGGCGAAACTCGTTCTGAATATCTGTCACACTTGCCTTAGCGCGAATTTTCCTCAGCAGGGTGCTGCTGCTCAGCCGCGCACCGCCCAGGTTAAAGACGAAATCAACGAGCGCGTCAAACTGTCCCTGCGTCTTCGCCACCTTCAGGTTGTCAACATAGTACTCGGCCGAACGCAGGTCATTCTCCAGATACCGCTCGGCCTGACTCATCGAGATACGGTCACCCATGCGCACACCGCGTGTGTGGCCGTAGCCGATGGTAGGCACTCCGGCGGAATCCTTGTATGCGGTCAGCCGCAGTCCTTCAAACTGCTTGACCTTCTCTATCAGCGTCCTGCTTGATTTCATATTTATTTCCTGAATATGTTCGTTGTTCACACCCCTCACGGTCGCACAGCAAATGCCTGATGGCAGTCAGCTGCTGCTTGATGCTCATGATGATGCGACCTTGGCCTTCCAGTTTCACTTTCAGCCGGCGCACTTCCTCGCGCAGGTCTGCGCGGTCGCGCTTCAGGTCGTCCACCAGTTCCTGGTAGATGTCCTGCACACCTTTCACGGCGTCGTTCTCGGCCTGCTTGCGCGTGAAGCGAAGCGTCACCAGCGATGTGACAAACCCACTTGTCAGCGCAGTGACAATCAGTGTTACAATCTCTACCGTCATCACTCTATTCCCTCCAACTTCTTGCCCTCGTAGGTCATGATCAGAGGCTGCCAGCACTTGTGCACCTCGCCGCTGTCGGTGTCGAGAAATGTCAGCTGGTGGTCAGCGTAGGGGTTGGGCTTCTCGCCTTCTTCGGGTTTGCGGTTCTTGTAGAGCACTGCGTGTTTCACTTCAACAGGCCCGTGGCTGTCGCCTCGGCTCAGTGAGAAACTCATGAACGTGAAGCTGAACGGCTGCCAGTTGCCACGCTGCGACCGTCTGCGCATGTCCTTGATGGCTTCGTAAACTTTCATCTTTGCTTTATCTTTTCGGCAAAAATAGCTCATTGCCATGGCTTTAAAAAGGACATGCGTATCGTCACCTGCTCGCGCGCGTTTCCATCAGCTCTTCCTCGCGGATTTTCCGGCGCACGTCGCGGATGGTCACGCCCCGGTCCTCGCTGATGATGCGCAGGTACTCGCGGCAGTCCTCCAGCACGCGCGACTGGTCGGCGGTCAGTCCGAGGGCTGCTGATGATGAAGTGCTGCTGCCCGTGCCTTGCGAGAAACCACCGTCGGCCAGGCCGCCACCCATGGCCGCTGCCCTGAGCAGTGCCGTGGAGTTAATCATGTCGGGCCGGCCGGCCTTCTGATAACTGTCGATGGTCTTGGCCACTTCCATCACGGCGGGGTTCTGCAGTGCCTTGTGGTTAATCACAAACTCGCGCTTGTGCACGGGTATCATGCCGGCCACATCCTTGGGGTTGCCGTCGGCGGTGAATCCCTCGGCGTCTTCGCTGAAACCGCCGCCGTAGAGTCCGGCTGCCTGTTCCTGTTGTGCCTTGGCCGTGGCCAGCTGCATGGCTCCCTGCGCGGCCACCAGTGCCGTCAGTGGGATGGCCCACGGGTATCCCGGGTTCTTCCAGAGGGCAGCAATACCGGTGGCTGTGTCGGCCAATATCTTCAGCACGTTCATGCGGAACTCCTTCTGCGCGTACTTCTTCTTGATAGCCGACTTCTCTGCCTCTTGCTGTTCTTCGAGCTTGGTGGTGTCCTTGCCTTGTTTCTTGGCGGCGGCGATGAGTTTCTTGTACTTCGCATCGACGCGGCTTTCCTCACGGCCTTGCATGGCGTTGAAGTACGACTGTGCCGACTGCAGCAGCTCGTTGGCCTGGTTCACGAACTGTTGCCGGATGTCATGGCGTATCTGCTCGCTTTCCTCCAGTATCTCGGTCTTGCGGTCCTGGTACTCCTTGAAACTGATGAGCCCGGCATCATATTCGGCCTGGTTGACATCGGCTGCATGGGCGTTGGTCTCCGTTGCAGTGTGGCTCTTGGCATACTCGCGCAGCTCTTTCTCGTAGGCCTCCAGTGCCTCACGTTTCTCGGCGCTCTGTTTTCTCAGGCGGATGTTCACCAGTTCGGCCTCGGCCTGAGCGGTGTCGCCACCATATTTCTTGATGATGGCAATGCGCTGCAGCTGGAAGTCAATCTCTGCCTCCAACTCGCGCTGGTGGTATTCTTCATCGTCGGTGATAATGCCGTCCAGTCGCATCTTGGCCAGTCCGGCTATGTCGGCGTTGTGGGCATCCTGCAGCGCGCTCAGCTCGCCGTTCATCTGCTTCTGCTGTTCCTGGTAGCTCTCGTTTGCCCATGCTATCTGCTTGTCCAGTATCGCATTCTGCGTGTCGCTGGTGTCCTTGCCGTATTTTTCCTGCAGGGCGAGTTTCTCGGCCAGGTTCTGCATCTCCAGCTTCCTGCTCCGCTGCCGGTATTCCTCCTCTGTGATTTCACCCTCCACCAGGCTTTCCTTTAGCGCATTCAGCCGCTGACGCTGTGCCTTCTGCAGCGCCTCGGTGTCCTTCTGATAGGGGTCATCCTTGCTGCCGCCACCGCCGCTGCCTGAGCCGCCACCGCCGCCATCGCCGCCATCGCCGCCATCGCCGCCGCCACCGCCACTGCCCACGTCGCTCAGGGCATCCACGCCAAATGTCTTTGCTATCATCTGCGAACGTTTGGTCAGCGTGTCAAGGCGTTTCTCTGCGTCGCTCACGGCCTTGTTGGCGCGCTGGGTGTTCTGTGCTAGGAACATCGATTCGGTGGCGTTATATCTTGACCACCGGTTTACGCCTCCTTGCATCCCACCTGCTCCCTGCTGGTTTTCCCGGGCTTGTGTCAGCTCGGTTTGTGTCTCGGCCATCTGCCGCCCCAGCTCCCTGAGCATGTCTTTGGCACCTTCAATCTCATATTGCTTCATCAGCGAACCGAGATAGTCGTCCAGTGCCTTCTTGTTTTCCTTATATTTCCTCGTCGTGTCGTCCAGCTGTCCGTTGTAGTTCGGTATTACGGCGTTCAGCTTGTCTATGGCCTTGTGCCTTTCTTCCAGCGATAGTTTCTCGTCTCTGGCGGCCTTCACCAGCAGTTCTATTTTTACCTTTTCCTCACCCAGCTTGCTGATGGCATCCTGACGTATCTTTTCTACGTCGCTCATCTCCTTCTTCAGCTGCTGGTTGCGTCTGATCAGGTCTATCACCACTCCAACAACGGCGGCCATGGCCACTGCCAGGGCTCCCCATGGGTTGGCCATGATGGTCTCCCACAGCTTCTTCAGCCCAACCCTAATCTTGTCTGTCCACAGTGCCTGCAGCTTCGCAGCGGCAATGTCGGCGTATCTTAATCCGGTCAGGAAGGCCAGCGCCGTCGATACGGTCACAATCGTAACGCCCCACTTGCTGATGAAGTCCACCGCCATCTTCAGTAGCTTGATGGCCATGCTGCCTGCCGTAATGGTGTGCTCAACCACGGGCAGCAGCTTCTCGCCCAGCTCGATGGTCAAATCCTTGAAGCGTTTCACGTTCTTGTCTATCCTCGCCTGTACAGTGTTGTTCTGCACGTTAAACTCGTTGATAACGCTCGTGCCCTCTGCATATGCGCCGGTAGCCAATTCCTGGGCGTTCTTCACGTCGCCCAGCTTGGTGGCCAACACACTCAGCACACCCGTCGCACGGGTACCGTTCAGTTTCATTTCCTCAAACATGGGTGCCAGCGAGTCAAAACCGCCCTTGGCCTGCATGGTACTTAGGAACTGCAGCAGCGCGTTGTTGGCGTCGGTCTTCAGCAGATTGGTGAATTCTTCCAGCTGCAAACCTGCCAGACTGGCGAACCGCGCAGGCTGCTGATACATCTTGGTCAGCAGCTGACTCAGCACCGTCGAGCTGGTCTCCAGCTGCTGCATGTTCTGGTCCAGAACACTGGCAAATCCCATAATCTGTGCCTGTGTCAGTCCTACCTGACCGCCCACACCGGCCATCCTTGCCGTAAAATCAACGATATATCCTGCAGCGGCAGTCGAGTTTTGCGCCAGCTCGTTCACAGCCGAGCCTGTGGCCAGCATGGCACCGCGCAGTCCTTTGGTCTTGTCCTCGCCGAACATCATCGCCAGCTTGCCGATGTTCTTCACGGCGTCGTCGCCGAGGTCATCTCCCAAGGCCACGCGAACCTTGTCGGCAGCATCCACAAACTCCATCAGAGCCTGTTTGCCGGTAATGCCGAGCTTGCCGGCATCTCCGGCCAACTGGTTCAACTCCTCTCGCTGAGTGCGGGTGTTCATCTGCTTGAACTCCTCATTCAGCTCGTGCACCTGCTCGGTCGTCCAGCCGGTGTACTTCTGCACTTGTGCCATCTCCTCTTCCATGTCGGCATAGGCTTGCGTGGCCTTCCTGATGGTCATCGACAGTCCTGTCACCGAGGCAATGGCGGTGGCGCCCAGGGCGGCAAAGCGGTTAAACCCGTCGGCCAGCTTGCTCAGCGAGAACTTGGCTGTCTCGGCCTGCCCGCGCAGCTCTTTCATCCTTGCCTTCAGCGCGTCAAGGTGGGCCTTGGTCTCGTTGAAGGCCTTCGTGCCGGGTGTCAGGTGGTCCAACTGATACCCATAGCGCTTTATCTCGTCGCGCAGTTCTCTTAGCGACAGTCCTTCTATGCCCAGACTCTTTCTCAGCTCGGTTTTCTTTCTCTCCAGCTGAATCACCTTCTGCCGCTGTTCTTCATAGCGTTGGGTGATTTCTTTCAGCTCCTGGGCCTCGGGATTCTTCCGGTGCTTTTTCTCAGCGGCCTTCTTCTCGGCCTCCAGCTTCTTAAGCTCACGGTTCTGCTCCTTCAACTCGTCAGTCACCTTGTTGATTTCCTGCCGTGTCTTGTCATATTTCACGGCTATCTCCAGTGTTCTCTTGTCAACTGCAATCGACATGCTTCGTTCCCTTTCTTATATCTATTTCAGTACAATTTCCTCCATCCGTTTTCTTTCCTTTTTAGGGTTCCCGTAAGCAGCGGCATTGCCGCTGCCCTCACGGCAACCCGTTTTTACTACAATTTCCTCTCTATGGCGTCAAGCACGCGCTGGGCTCCTCTGTCTTCGTTTACGCCGTCCAGTGCGCACTTAATTCTCTCCATCTGTTCTTCCGAGAAACCGGCACACAGTATCGCCACCAGTCTGCCCAGACCGCTGTACATCGTCTTGGCATACCAGTCGGTGCGCTTCAGCTTCCGGTTTACGCGTTTGTCCAGCTCCTGTCCGTTCATCTTGGCTTCTCTGCGCATGGTGTTACGGTTCTTCTTGATTTTCTTTCCTCTTATCTCAAAGAGCCTTCCATACACCGGCACGTCGTACTTCACCTCCATGCCGTGCTCGCCTTCTTTCAACAGTGTGAAGGCGGCCATCTCTCTCTTCAGGTTGCCACTCTTAATGTTCTGGTTCCTCTCCAGGTTCCTCATAAACTGCTTCGAGAGCCACTGCCCATGCTCCTGCAGCGTCTCTCTCACAAACTCATTCATAATCCGTTCGTCCATTTCTATGCCTTCCTTTCTGTGTTTTCCAATGGCAGTGCTGCGGCTTTTGTCCTTATTTGCCTTGCTGCCAATGGCAGTGCTGCGGCTTTTGTCCCGTAGGCTGCGGCATTGCCGCAGCTCTGCCAGCAGCCTTCCCGCAGCGCTGCCTTCCTCTTTTCTTTTTAGGCTTTACCGTAAGCAGCGGCACCGCCGCTGCCCTCACGGTGAAGCCTCCGTTCATTCCCCGTCGTTCCATCTTCCGTCGTCGAGCCACACGCCGTGGTCGTCCCAGAGGCCGGTGGTGAGCACCCACTGCACGCCCAGCGCCTGGTCGCTGATGTCGAAGGGATAGCAGGTGACTTTCCATTTGTTGCTGCGGCCATGGGCATTGATGGTTTCCTCAATATCGCGCACCACAAACCGCTTGTTCCTTACCACGATCACTGCCCGCGGGTCGAGGATGTTGGGGTCGTAGGTCTCGAAGGTGAAGGGGTGCTCGGTGTCGATGGTGTAGGCCCCGCCGAAGAGGTTCTCGTCGAGGTACTTCAGTCGCAGCGAGTGTTCGAAGGGGTTGTCGAACAGGTGCGGGTCGTCGAGCATGTTCTGGTAGAATTTCTCCATGTTCACGGCGTGCCAGGCATCGGTGTAGGCCGTGGGCAGATAACCCCATCGGTGGGGATGGTAGCCGTTGTAGAAGGCCACGTACAGGTGTGACTTCTCGGCATCGTTGGCCGAGGCACCGGCCTTGATGGAGTCCTCGAAGGTGGTTTCGCTCAGGTCGTTGGTGGTTTCGGTGCCCTGCGTGGGTGCCACGATGGTGGACACGGTCATATAGCTGCCGTACAGCAGCTGCAGTTCGGTGTCCCACATCTCCACCCAGTAGGGCAGCAGGGCGAAGTGGCAGGGCGTGATGCCCAGTCGCAGCTCGCCGTTGGCGTTGGTGCGCTTCAGACTTCTGAGCATATCCACCTCGCGTATGCCGGGCGCGTGGCCTTCTATGCCTCGGATGGTGGGTACCACCTCGATGAGTTCCTTCAGGGTGCGCCCGACGGTTGAGTTCGACGGGTTGCCGGGCCTGTTGTGCATGGCTTCGTCTTCGGGAACGTCCAGGAACACGCCGAAGTGAGGCGACGCTGAGCGCCAGGACAGCGTGCCATTCTCAAACAGTTCTGACAGCGGTATGAGATGGTCGAAGATGCTTTCCGACTGCAGCCGTTCGATGCCCCGGTTCTCCATGGTCAGCTCGGCGCGCTTGATGAAGGTGCGGTTGTCGTTGCTGCTGTCGCCCACCACTATCGTCGATAGGACTGTGAGGTTGCCGATGGCGGTCTGCACGTTCGCCCAGCCTTCCACGGTGCTCTTCAGATAGCTGACGTTTTCCGACAGGCTGTCGAACCTCGAATACTCATTGTCGGGCAGGTCATAGACGAGGTTGGCCGTGGAGTATTCCTGAATGCTGTCCTCGGTCTGAGCCTCGTAGGCGTCAATGACGTTCTGCAGCGTCAGCTGGGGTGTGCCCTGGTAGTAGGCCGATGTGTTGATAATGTCCACACGGCGGGTGCTGTTGTCCACAACAAAATGGCAGTTGGTGAGCAGCTCTATCTCGCTGAGCAGGTCGCCCACACTCCACCCGGGGAACATCTCGCAGTAGTTCTTCGTGTCAACGGTATTGACAAAGAACAGGTAGCGCAGCGGACTGCCCGGCTGGTCGATGTGGTTGATGCCCACGGTGTAGCCCAAGGCCTTCATCAGCCGCCTCACCACCGCACAGAGGTAGGGGCAGGCGCGCAGCTGCGAGAGGTCGGCATAGCAGAGCCGCGGAATGGGGTCCATGGTGTGGTCGTTCTTCAACCGGTGCACGTACTGGTTGTAGTAGGTGTCGGTGGTGGGGTCGTAGATGGTCGGCATGCAGTAGTCCAGCCCTCCCTCGCCCTGGTCGTCGGGTGGGGTATATTTGGGGTCGTTGGCGGCATTGCCCCATACGAACGGTGCGTAGATGGGGCCTTCTATGCTGCCCATGCCGGTGGGGCCGCTCAGGAAACTCACCATCAACGACTGCCCGATGAAGTAGTTCAGCTCTGAGTTGCCGCTCACTATCTGTATGGTGACGGTCTTGTCGGTCCACGAGCTGATGACCTCAGTGCCGCGGCAATAGACATGGCCGTCGGCAATGAGCACGGCGGGGCGCTTCAGGGTGAGGGCCTCTTGCTTGTTCATGCGGTTGAGGAAACCGTAGAGCGTGGCGTTCACGCGGTTGTTCAGGTGCAGCGTGCAGTCGTAGGTGTACTGCCCGTTCTTGGTGAAGAACGAGTTTTCGCGGCGTATGCTCACGCTGAAGTCCTGGGGCAGCACTACCTCGATGCCGGCTATCAATAGCTGTGTCATATCTCTTTTTTGGTGTTCAGTTCAAAGGTGTTGCCGGTGGCGCCGTTATATTGGTCCCACCATTTGCCCTTCTTGGGCTTTTTCAGCTGCAGGGCGTTGTCGCGGATGATGTTGGCCGTGCTTCCCTTCAAGTAGCAGCGAATGACGCTGTAGTTGCTGCCCGTCTGGGTGATGGCGTTCTGTTGCACCAGGCAGTCGCGGCTGCTGTTGAGCAGTATGCCGTAGCGGCCCGTTGAGCGGATGGTGCAGCCGTTGATGGTGATGCCGCTGGAGTGCTTCACCTCCACGTGCTCGCCCGCCACCGTACACCAGTCCATGCGGCTGTCGGTGGTGTTGGTAAAAATCGCCTTGCCGCTCAGGTCGCACAGTCTGACAATGAGGCTGTGCATGGGCCGTTTGTTGCTGCTGATAAACGCCTCCTTGCCGCCCACCAGCACGCAGTTCTGCAGTGTCACCAGCGAGAAGCCGGCCACCTCTACGCCTTTTTTCCGTCCGCGCATGCGGCAGTTGGTGGCCTGCACCCGCTTGCCGTAGCCCGTGAGCGACAGCCCGAAGCTGTCATCCGCATCGCCATTGGCCACCATCAGACAGTTGTCTATCTCCACGTCGCGAATCTTATACCACTCCTTGGGCACTCCCTCCGCGGGCGGCTCCATGGGCGTGCCGTGGTTCTGCAGCTCCACACCCATCCGGGCACCCTCAAACTCGCACTTCTCAAACCGGATGCCCTCGATGTAGCCAGCCACGTTGTCGGCCACTATCTTCACGGCGTTGTTCTTGCGGCTCACGAAGGTGCTGTTCCTCACCACCAGCCCGCTACAGTTGTGGTTGGCGTACAGGCTCACTCCGTCGCCCTCCACGCGAACGTCCTCGATGGTGACATTCCTGCCTCGCACGTCGATAGCCTCGTACACACCGCCGCGCAGCACCATGCCTTCTGTCAGAATTGTTTTTGCCATAGGATTATCATTTTTATATTATAGCATAAAAGAACGAATTCTCCTGCTTGATGCTCACCGCGAAGTCCTGCGGCAGCACCGCCTCGATGCCGGAAATGAGAAGTTGGGTCATACTATCCTGTATCTTAAAGTGCTGTAGTTACTCACTGGGATGAGTTGTTCATTGCCGCTGCTGCTCAATTCCGCCTTCGCGACAAAGCCGAAGTAATAGTCACTCCCATAATTATTGGTGATAATTACTTCGTCTAATAGCTCATTTCTGTTAATCGAAAAATAATTATCTGACACGTAATTGCTGGCTGTTCCAACGGCATTGGCGTTAGGCGAAGACGATGCCGTTACCTCCTGGTTCGTGCTATAATACACATAGTCCAGCGTCAGCGTGGGCTTCTGACCGTCAGTGCCTCTCAGCCCCTTTATCTTAATGCTCTTGCCATTAGGAATAAGGATAGGCCTGTGCCCGGCAAGGAACATATTAATGCGATAATTAGAGGAGGCGGTTGTTGACAAACTGCCTACACTGCTCTGCAATATCACCAGAGACCTGTTTTCAATCGAAAATAATTCATACTGCTCATTCTCAATGGCATTGGCCGAGAAATCAGCGCCTTTGATAATCAAGTTCTTTCCCATATCTTTTTTTAAATAATTGGTTCATATCCTCCGAATCTGTAATACCACTGTGCCACGTCATAGGCCAGCGGAATAAGGTCTTGCGATTCTCCGTTCTCCGTGAATGTTCCCATAGCTGACTGCGTATCGAAAATCGTGTGACCTCCTGTGGTGAACAGCTGCAGGTCAGCTATCTGTCCTGCATTCTTGATGGCCTTGACGAATACTTTCATGACGTCAACACCAAGGGATGCGTCATTCTCAGCCGCCCACATCTTCAATGGGCAACGCAGATGCTTCTTCATCGTTATATCGTCAAGCGAAATGCCATTGGGCAATCCCCAGAGGTGGCTCCCGTATTGCGTTCCCTGCACAAATCCATCAAACGCATTCTCCACATGACACAACCATGGGTCATAACCTGTTGTCTTGGAAGGGTCGTACTGCAATGCAAGCAATTGTTCGTTAGTCGTGATGGCGGGGTAGCCGAAAATCCTGGCTATGTTAAGACGTGCCGTCTTGGTGAACCTCACACCGTTGATGGTCTCCGTTGATGCCAGATCCCACTGATGATAACGCATTGAACATGCTGGGGATAACACCGCTGCAGCGGCTATAGGTATAGTACTGTTCTCGATGACGTTCTGAGCATAATGACCTCCCTGTGAATATCCCCAGATGAATACCCGCTCTGTGTCAATGTTGTAATGTTCCCTTACATATTCATACGCTCTGATTGTGCTCTGTACGGCTACATAATTACCAACGGCTCTTTCGCTCAGATGCAAGGTTTCCTTCCAGCCGTTTGGCACTCCGTCGGCTGCCATGACGGCATATCCGAGAGCAAGCATGTAGCGGAATACCTTTGTCCTGGTCAATATGGCGTCTCCCGTCTGTTCCACAGTCGATGCTCCCTCCTTACAGTAGATAATCAACTTGGTTGGTGTTCCTGTGGCTCTGTACGATGCAGGCAGGTAGAGCACTGCATTATCATTGTAATAGGTCGGATTCTCATGCACATTAACATCTACGGCAACAAAGTTGTTGTCCAAAAAGTTTAGCGTATTGACTTTAACGTTGAAAAAATTACGCCTGCGTGTAGCATTTATTTCTTTCATCACCGCTTTTGCAGAATCAAAATTCTTGGTCTTGATGTGCCCGCCGCCGCATGACACCAGCACGTTCCCTTGCTCATCGCTGAAGTTCAGGTCTGCATCGCTTGAATCTGATGTAGTGGGTGCGCTAACCATCTTCGCCGAATCAAAATTCTTGGTCTTGATGTGCCCGCCGCCGCATGACACCAGCACGTTCCCTTGCTCATCACAGATATTAAGGTCTGCATCTGCCGAATCTGCTATCGAAGGCATATTGTCTATCTGCGCTGGCAATGCCTTCAGCTCGCGTTCATACACCTCCTTGAGGGTTGAATATTTCGCGAAAACAACAGGCTTGCGTTGGCCTGCCAACGCAGAAGCATTGGTGTCACCCATCAGTATATACATGTAGCTTGCGCCCGATGGAGCCGAAACGTTCTGTGCGGTGTTCGCAGCGATAATAGTCAAACCCGTTCCGTCCACCAAAGGAGCGGCGGTGTTGTGACTGGGTGAAGCACTGCTCGTAAGCCATGCCACTATGCTGGTTTTGTCCGCTGGCGCCTGCACGTAGAAGGCATCTCCTGCTGTAACGGGAATAATCACATGCCGATAAGTGGCGTTGTACCAGTTGCCGGAGGCGTTGATATAACAGCTGCGAAGGTTAGACATTGGGATTACATAGTCATTCTCTACACTCAATTGCCTGTAAATAGCGGCTCCTGTAGCATAGTTGACGCTCGTCGGTTTCACATCATCGTCTCCCGTCCCTTTCTTCAGATACTCCGACAAGTCCACGCTGCCACCAGCCCATTGGGTGCCTGAGTTGCTCCAGGTGCCGCGGGTGGAGCACTTGTAGATGACGGGCGTGCCGCTCACCTCGACGATGGCCCAGTCGCCCACGACGGGCGAGGGGAAGGCGGTGGTGAGTGCCGAGGCAGATGTGAAATAGCCGCGCGAGTGCTCGATGCTGTGCTCGAGCAGGTCAACGGCTATCTTCAGCAGCGAGAAGTTGGTGTTGGCGTTGCGGGCCACTTCGCCGAAGGTGCCAACGCTGGGGATGGTATTTAAATCTTGCATATCTCGAATTATTTATCTGTTAATCTTTCTTGTGAGGGCTCTCCGTGATGGATTTCCATGAGGGCTTTCCGTAGGATGCGGCACCGCCGCAGCCCTCAACGATAGCCCTCACTTCCTCTTTAGGTTTTTATCTTCAACGTGCCGTTATCGTTCCAAACCTGCCCTGCAACCAGAAATTCATCACTGGTAGGCAGGCTTCCTAACCGGAAATCATAAATTCCCGTTCCTCCTAATTGATTTTCTCCGTAAAGGGCTTCCACGTTGCCTTGCTCATCTTCAAATGAGAGTCCAGCCACACTCAGTCTATATTGACCTGATGGGGTCCCATCTGGAGAAATTCTCCTGCATGCTATCGAGGGGGTGATTATACAACCGCCAGTTCTTGTTGGCCTTACTCCCCATGCTCCTATGCGCAAGTATTCCACTTCGGTAGCATCAGGAGCAGGTATAAAGTCGGAAAAAGAAGTGGGGTTTTGTACGTTTGTCGTTACTTTCGAAGGACCCGTGACAATGATGGCTCTTTCATCCGCACTCACCTTGAATCCAAACATTCCCGAATTTCCGCCAAACTCTCCTGCATTGGCATGGATGGTGCCGTTGAATACCCCTCCCAGCGCATAGATATATCCCCTCAGAATAATATCCGTGAGTATCGCCCTTCCTCCGTGCGTCACCACGAACTTGGCCATGTTGGCCAGCTGTGCCTGCGTGGGCTGGAACAGCGGGTCGTTGTTATACCGCGCGATGGTTTCCAGCGCCTGGGTAAAGTTGCCGCCTCCCCAGAGGAAGGGGCTGTTGTCGTTCACCTGACCGCCGTTCATGCCGCCAGTCTCTTGCTGCATCACGCGGTCGGAATGGTTCCCCACGCGGATCATCTGCGTGAGTATCAGGCCTCCGAGCACGGTGGTAGAGGCATTCTCGATGGCGTCGAGCAGGTAGGCCACGTTCTTGTAGTAGCTCAGGTAGCGGTTGTTGTCGAGGGGTGACGGTGTCCAGTCGGTCAGCTGGATGTTGCCTTCGATGAGCTGCAGCTCGGTGATGGTGGCACTGCCACTCACCTGCAGCTCGGCACTTGCAGTGCTGGCCTCGAACGTCCAGAACGAGCGTTTGCCGGCAGTGACAGCTATGGTGGTGCTGGCACCGCCGATGCTCACCGTCACGCTGCCTGAGGCGATGCCCAAGAGCGAGAAGGTGTAGGTGGTGCCGGAGGTGAGCGCACGGCTCACGGTCTGCTTCAGCTGCCCGCTGCTCAGCTGACAGGCAAGGCCGGTGGCACTGGCCACGGCATTGACGATGGTGCAGCCGTTGTGAACATCCCAGTGACCGAAGGGGTCGCTGAAGATGGTGGTACCGCTATTGATGGTGGTGGTGCTCTCCACGCTCTCGCTCTCATAACTCCCCGCAAAGCCGCCGTTCACAATCAGATTCTCATTGCCCGTTCTTAGGTTGGTGAGCCCGTTGAGGGCTTGGTCGGCAGTGCCCTGCGCTTGGTCGGCAGCATCCTGAGCACCGTCGGCAGTGCCCTGGGCGTTGATGGCATCTATCTGTGCTTGGGTGGCCGCCGTGAGGGCTTCGGCAATGCCGGTGCCCAAGGCGGTGAAGCGGGCGAGCAGGTCGGTGCCGCCCAAGGTGGAACCGTCAACCGATGAACCTGCCTGCATATTCACGACGCCCGTAAAACGGTTGTCGCCCGGCTTCAGCTGTATCTCTGGCTGTGGCAGGTAAAAGCTGTTGATGCCGGTAATGATGTAGATGTATGGACTGTTCTGTCCGGCTCCGGCAATGATGACGGCATTGCGGCGGCTGGAGTCGTCGTTGGGACGGTAGCCCAGCTGCACAATGTTGTCGCCGGGCAGGGGAGCGTCGCTGTCACTGTCGCAGACCTCTTTCGAGAGGTCGATGTAATGATAGCCGCTGGCATCGATGGTTTCGCCAATGGCGTAATCGTTGGCGATCACAGTCTCACCATCCACGGTGTAGCTGCCGTCGTCGGTGGTGTCGTTGCTGGTTGCAACCACCAGCCGCCAGAGATAGTGATCGCAAGAGGCCGTTTGGTTCTCGTCGGTGAGGTTGAAGGTCTTGACGTATGCCTGGTCGCCGGTTTTCCATTTGTTGGTGACAATCCGCCCGTCGGTGCCGACCTTCACGAAGAAGCAGCGCCAGTAGCTGCCTTTGTCAACCACGAAGGCACACACCATGGCGGCGGCGGTGCTCAGCTGCTGGCCGCCCACGTGGGTGACTTCCTCAATCTGCACCTCCTTCGCGATGAGCTTCTTGCGGGCATGCAGGAAGTCGCTTTCAATGTGCCAGTTCTGTTCCTGGTCCTGCCAGATGGCAGCACCCCGCTCGTCGGGCGTGAACACGCCAAACTCGGCTCCACGGTCGAAGGTAATCTTCTGCAGGGCATGGTCCTCGATGTCCTTGCGGATGTAGAATTCTGACACAAGGCCCTGGGCGTCCATCCACGCTTTGATTTTCTCAAAGTTTCGCTTCAGCTTCAGACGCGCAGAGAGGCCGGTGTCGCCGGAACCGTTTACCCAAGGGTCAATGTCTTCGAATATGATGGTGATTTCTGCCATGGCGCTTCGCTAAATGATAAATGATAAATGATAAATGATCATTGCTTTTTCAGAGCATCAACTTGCTGTTTGTCTTTGAGCAGCTTCATCATGATTTTCAGCAGCGGGGCGTGCTCCACGTCGTCGAGGGTGCCAAACACGCCGCTCTCGGCCATGGCGATGCTGATGGCATCAAGGCCGAGGTTGTTTTTCTGAGCCTTCTCGCTGCTGCCTCCAGGACTGTTGAAAATGCTGCCGAACGACACTTCGTTGTGGTTGATAATAAACACGCCGGTCTGCAGATATTCGCAGAAGAAACAGAACCAGGCATAAATACCCCAGCGTGCCCACCTTGGCAGCTGGCGGCCTCGCTCGCTCCAGTCCTTATAGCCGTCGCTGTCGAAGTCGTCGCGCTCGCGGCCGAGCTTGTTGTCCTTGCGGCGGCGACGGTAGAGCAGTCCGGCAAGCAGCTGCAGGGTGTCCTCGTTGCCGCTCTCTGTGAATGCGCTGCACAGCTCCACGGCTGCCTTGTACTCGCCCCACTGCAGGTCGGCACCGTGACTCATGGGGCCGAGCAGGTATTTCCATCGGGGCAGCAGCTGGTTGGTGCTTCTATAAACCAGCTGCAGCGCGTCGTCGCGGTACTCCCACAGCCAGCCCAGTCCTTCGGCCAGCTGATACACCAATACCAGGTACTGGCGGTCGTTGGGCCGCGCTGCCAGCCCGCGGTTGCTCAGCAGCAGCCGGACGGTCTCACGACGCACATCCTCCACACTGACGTACTTGCGCTCGCGCTCCAGCCGGTCGCGAAGCTGCAGCACACTGCGCCAGTCTTTCTCTGTTAACTCGTCCCACACCTGCGGGAACATCAACACTTTCTGTCCTTTTCTCTGTTTTCTTTCCATCTGGATTTATATTTTAAGGCGCGGGGAGAGCTGCGGCGGTGCCGCAGCCTACGGGAAAACGCCTTGGTGTTTTTGATTTTATGTCAAAAAGCTCTCTTTGTCTCTTTGTCAAAAAAAGCCCTCTCTATGTCAAAAAATACTTGTTCTCGGGGCGGTTCTCGGGCGTCTGCAGCATGGTGCAGCCGTCTTCCTGCTCGTGCAGCTTGTCGCGCAGGTGCTTCATCTCGTTGAGCCAGTAGGCGGCGCTGCCTTCCTGATGCCGGGCGAAGTGGTGCAGCTGGTCGATGGTGGCCGAGTGTTCCTGGTCATCACCTCCGGCACGGGTAATGGCGCCCATCAGGCCCCAGGGCAGTGCGCTCACCTCTGTTCTGCCGGCCATGATGGCGAGGGCTTTCAGTCCTTCGGCACGTCGGGCGGCCACCACAGCTTCTTCGCGCAGCTCTTTTTCTTCCTCGTTGGTTTCGTCGTTGTCGTCGTTGACAATTTTCAGCAGGTCGCGGCTCCACTGCAGCAGCTCGCTGAAGTCTCTGCCGTAGGCGCGCATCACCCAGTGCTGCGCCTCGCTTAGGTAGGGGATGAGCCGGAAGTACAGCCACGGCGTGAAACTGATGCCGGTGGCCTCGCTCATCACCAGACTGTTGGGCAACAGCAGCAGCGCACTCTGCTTCCGACAGCGAGAGTCTATCCAAGCGGCGTTCTCGGTGGTCTCGAGCAGGGCGATGAGGGCATTCAGCGTAGCGTAATATTCCTCCAGGTGTACGCGCTCGTCGCGCGCCAGCTGCCACTCGAAGGGCCTCGCCTCGTTCTCACGGTCGATTTTGGCCTTGCGGCCGTCGTCCTCATGACTGAGGTCGTTCAGACGGCTGTAGCGCATGGTGGCCATCAGCCCCACGGCTCGCTGGGCGAGCAGCACCAGTTCCTGGTCGTGCTCATGGCCTTCGCCGGTCTGGTTGGTTCCTTCGTAGCGGCCGGTGATGTCGGCCCACACGTCGTTGCCGAGCACATCGGCCAGCTCGCGCTCCACCAGATAAACGGTGCTTTGGATACGCGAGTAATCGTTGTTGGCGTAGTAGCTGCTGGTGGCCAGACGGAGCTCCTCAGCGCCATTGTTGTCCTTGTTGAATATCATAATTGAATCTTTAATCTTTCATCTTTAATTTTTCATATCTCAGTTCCGTGGTCATCACGCAGTCGGAAACCCAGACTGATGCCGTTGAAACCGCCGAAAATGTTATACTCCCACTCGATGTTCAGGTCGGCGAGCCGCTGCAGCCCAAGGTCGCACATGGTCTGCTGCAGGTAGTCGCCGTCTATCTGGCGGATAAGCTCGGTCATGATGAGCTGCAGATGCTGGTACCGGCGAAACTCGTTGTCGGAACCCTGATGGTCCTTGCTCATCTTCTCTACGAGAAACAGCACGCAGTTGCTCGTCGAGAGCATACCGCCATAACGCTGCAACTCGAAACCGGGAATATTGCCGCACAGAATGATGCCCTTCTTGTCCTTCAGCAGGTTCACAAGGTGGGCATCGTCGATGGCCAGCACCACATGGTCGATGGCCTGCTCGACGGGAAACTCGTCGGGATACTTGCGCCGAAGCTCAGCTGTGGCACGTGTGCGCAGCTGGGCAATCATGGCGCGATAGTCGTTGATAGCAATCATATCTTTGTCTCTGGTATTACAGGATTGAGTCCATGGCGTTGGCCACCTTGAAACTCATGCTTACGTCATCATAATCCACGGTGGTCAGCTTCTGAGTGTAGTTCGACTTGTCGGGCAGCACATCCACCCAGATGCCCGAAGGGGTGAGCAGCTGCGCGCGGCGGGTCTGCACCAGGTCGTAGAAGGCGGCATACTCGCCCTTGCACTGCAGGGCGCCGCTCTTCAGCGTGATGTCGTCCTTGGCCTCTACGGCATAGCGGCGGGTAAACCCGTAGGCCACTCCGTCGTCGGCGGTGAACGAGGGCTTCAGGGTGGCTCCCAGCCGGAACACCACGCTTTGAGGCACGTCGAACACATTCAGGAACCTCACGCACAGGGCATCGGCATAGCTGCCGTGGTCGAACCATACGGTGTGCTCATTGCCGATGACCATGTGGGTGGCCTGCGCGTTGTATTTGCCTTGCACATCGACTGTCGTAGGACCGCTGGCACTGAAGCTGCCACTGCTCAGCTGGGTGCTGCCGTTCATCACGGTGTAGTTGCAACTCTGCAGCAGGGTCAGCAGATGGGGATGACCGGCTACCATGGTGCTCTCGTCGGCCAAGCTCAGTACTGCCGAAGGCGTGCGGTTCACTCGTCTCAGACAGGCGTAGATGTCTTCACTGCTCATGCCGTGACTGAAACTGAAGGTGGCATGGCAGCTGGCCTGACTGCTGCTGCCAAGGCTGCCATACAGGCAGGTGTTGGCTATCTTGGCCAGCCCGCCAATACGGATGCACTGGTCGTTGTCGGGGCTATAGCGCTCGCGCAGAATCACCGTCCCTCCCTTCTCTATCTCAAAGGTGATGGTAGCACTCTGCCCAGTGAGCAATATATCGTTCAAATCAGCTGCAAATATCATCGATGTTTATTTAATTAAAGTTAGCTGCTATTTCTTCCCGCCAAAGGCAGTGCTGTGGCCTCTCAAAGGCAGTGCTGTGGCCTTTTCAAGGTGGTGCTGTGGCTTTTTTCAAGGTGGTGCTGTGGCTTTGCCGTAGGCTGCGGCACCGCCGCAGCTCCGCTATCAGCCGCAGCTCCGCCTTCTCCCAGCTCTGCCTACACATTGTTCACTGCCCTTTCGCCGGCGCTCACATTGTCCTCCTTCTGCACAATCTTGTGGTAGAATCCCACGAACAAATCCCCTCGGTTCGGGAAGTTGATATGTATGGCGTCATTGATGGCCTGGGTGCATATCTCCTCGGCAATGCGAGTGTCGCTGGCGTAGAATATCTTCAGCGCATACAGCATCTGACTGCCGCTGTCGCTCTTACCGTCGATGATGATGTTCGAGAGGGCAGGCGAGAGGCCGAACCCGCTGGTGCTCGCACTGTCGGCTATTCGGCTGATGCTCTTCTGTGCGTTGATGTACTTCTCGATGTTCATCTCTATCGGCTCTATCTTCCACTGCTGCATCGTGCGGCCGTCGTCGCTCATCATATCTACGCACTGGAAGAACTTGCCGGCATTGCGCTTGCCGGCCATCACGTCGGCCAGCTTCTCGGCCAGCTGCTGCTTCATCTTGGCAATCTGCGTTTCATACCACTGGTCGCTCTTGTCGGGATGGTCTGCCATCAGACAGTCGCGCTTGTCTTGCCAGTAACGCTCTGGCTCGTGCACGATGTAGGCGGCGGCAATCACGTTGTCGTTTAGCGCACCAACGATGTCGGCAATGTCGTTGGCGTTCTTCATCCAGGGAATACTCCCATGGAACGACGGCAGCGCGTACAGGTTGCGTCCGAATGAGCGCAGCGCATGGTAATACACCGATGCCTCGTGCTTCTCTGGCTCCCACTTATCAAATACAGGGAAGAGCCGCAGCGAGCGCCACCGGGTCATGTCGCCAACCAGTATCTCGCGGATGTCTGCCAAGCCGGGCATCTTGTCATTCGTGCCGGGCCAGACAAAGCGGCAGTCGCCGCTCGGCAGACACTCCAGACTGTGAATCCAAGGCTTGCCGAGGCGCACAGCACGACCACTGATGTACTTGGTGAAATGACCGCCCATGTGTACGTATTCGGTCAGCACCGAACGCAGGTAGCCACGCCAGTCCCAACTGTCAAGCCAGCTTTGCACCTTCTTGTCCTCGGTCCACTGCTGCTCGAGCTCGCCTTCCTCACCCATCACATACTTGTAGAGGGCTGGTCCCTGGCCGTACAGCAGACCCAGCTTCCGCTGAAGGATGCCTGGGCCGATGTTGTTCCTCTCCAAAATGTCACGAACCATGCGCGGCATCTGGTTGTCTGGGCCCCAAGGCACAACGCTGACACTGCCGATGCTCTGGGGGTCTTCATCCCAACCTCTGCCGTCAAGGCTCAGAAAACTCTCTATGCTGTCGTCATAGTGATTCAGACTGCTGGCAAGTGCCATGGCGAAATTACCGCTCGAGCAGTCGTAGATGCCGAATTTCCCAATCTTCTTTTCCATTTATCTTTTCTTTCATTCCGGGCTTTGCCGAAGGCTGCGGCACCGCCGCTGCCCTCACGGTGAAGCCTCCGTTTCTGCCACAAATTTAATCCAATAACCTCAAAAACAAAAGGACAAAAAAAATCCCCGGCCTCATTGCGAGGTCGGGGACACGGCTCCTGTAGGTGTCATTAGAACAAAATGCCTTCAGAAAGCAATTGCCAGGAGCTTGTTTCCTAAGTCATGAAGTGCTGCCTCCAGCTGCTTGGCTTCCGCAGGATTGAAGCGCGCCTCCTTGCCGTTGACGGTGTTGCCGTTCAGCCGCTGCATGAGCCACGACTGGCTCTTGCCAAAATAGGTGTTGGCAATCTGCGTCCAGTTGATGAACTTGGGCGTGTCGCCCATCTTCATGCGTATGGCCTCGGCCCTGAGATCCGCAATGTCGTGGTCCATGGCGGCCATCATACGCCTGAAGTCCGAAATCATGGCATCGTTGTATTCCTGCTGCTCTTCCGGAGTCATCGCATCCTGCAGCTCATGCTGATAACGCTTTGCAGCCTCCAGTTCCTCCGGCGTGTTGGCCTTGTCGTATGCTTCCGCTATCTTCTTGTGGACAGGGTGCGTAATGTAGTCGTTCAGTTTTCTCATATTGTCCTCTCTCTTTAAGGTTTAATGATATTGCAAAGGTAATAATAATATTATTATTACTAAAATAATTAATTAATTATTTGTTCCTGTTTAGCATTTTTTAGCAAATAAAAATCCCCGGCCTCATTGCGAGGTCGGGGAATCCTTTTCTACTCTTCATCTTTTATCCTGTGGACACTCATATAGTCGCTCAGGGTCATCTTATACTGCAGCACTTTCTTCGCATCTCCAGAATGGTATCGGTACTCACTGCCGTCATCACACACAATCCTCATGCCCGAGAAACCGCCTTCCGATTCCACTTCTCCTACAACCAACAACGCATTAGTCATCGTGCAGACTAACGGAATTCTAATTTCCTTTACGGCCATAACACACCTCCTATCTTTTTTGTTTGTTCACTTATATAGATCCAATCCACAACAGGGCCAGTATTGCCGTCGCGGCGGCGCAGAATGCGACCGTTCGTGAACGGAGTGCAAAGGTTTGGCGGATTCACGTCGATGTTCCAACGGGAGGCCCAACCGTGTAGTTTCTTCCTGAAAACGTTTCTTGTAGCCTCTATTGGAATGCAATGAAGTGAGCAGTCGTAGATGGCATCTTCTAAATCAATGTATTGGTTTTTCCGATTGGCGAAATAGCCGTTAGCCCATGTGTCGAAACTCCATGGGAATGTCTTGTGCTTGCTCATGTATTCGCTCAGGGTGAGAGAGCCAGACTTAAGAAGTGCATAGTCCAGTGGGTCATACTCATAGATGCTTCCGTCCACGCGCTCAATCTCAGAGCGTTCACCCACGGAACCTCCAAGGCCCGTCTCGCGCTCTACCTGGGCCAGAAAGTCGAGACTACGCATAAAGCTGTCATCAATAGGGATACTCATTTTTAATCGATTATTACTCACACAGTGCCTCCTTCCTCTTTGGTTACGCCCAAGCTCCGCAGGTACTCAAAAGCGCCGCGCAAGTTCTTCAGGTATTTCAGGTATTTCAGACAGTCTTCGTCAGAGGGCGTGCAGTCGCAGCACAGGTCGAGCAGCCAGTCGGTCATTTCCTGTATCTGGCGGAACTCGCGCGCGTTGCCGTTGCTCAGGGCGTCGATGATAGTCATTTTCTCAGCATCCATGGTCATGCGATAACCGCCGATGCTCACCTCTATCACTTGTTTTGATATTGCCCTCATAGCGCACCTCCTATTCCTATAAGCATTAATACTGCGGCGAGAACGAGGTGGGCCTTCACTACCTCGCCATGAGTAAACACTTCGCCTTCGTCTGTGGCGCAGAGCCGCGTGAAGGTTTCACTGGTGGCGTTCCACCATGTTTCCAAGTTCTTCACAGTTCTTGCCACATTGGAAAGAACCGACGGGCGAACCTGCCCGAGTTGAATTGTCTTTTGCATATTGCATCATCTTTCAAGCTTGCCGGCGTACCGCACCGGCGCAGAGACAGAAAAACGGCTGCACTTCCCGTTGCTTGAAAGATGATGGCTCTACCCGAAGGGCAAGTTTAATCTTACGAGAAGGCAGCCGTATGTTATGAAACAACTCGTGCTGGCATAAAAAAATGCCCGGCCTTGTAAAGCTGAGCGTCTGACGGGCGCCCCACCGGATAGACTACTATCATCTTTCAAGCGAGTGCAAATTTAAGCATAATTATGCTAACTTCCAATATTTATCCCAAAAATCAACGCAAACTTTACGTAAACCCCTCCCAGTCCCTTGTCCCCTTGTCCCCGGGAGAGATGAAAAGCCCCGGCCATTGCTGGTCGGGGTGAGCTGCTGAAGAAGCGAAGTCGTCAAACAATAA
>Ga0326511_10000346_pt1 | contig 40043 bp, 57 predicted proteins | sample 0_2496_0518_D_FD_203701 | JGI IMG/M metagenome (GOLD analysis project Ga0326511, IMG submission 203701) | Bovine rumen microbial communities from UC Davis, California, United States - 0_2496_0518 | ecosystem: Host-associated > Mammals > Digestive system > Stomach > Rumen | place: USA...
TGGGACGCGATGCGATTTGCGCGGGGGATCAGCCGGTGGGATAAGCCCTTCGCGATCGGGCCGGAGCCGGTGCCGAAAATCACAGTGACGGAGGATAAAGACGATGCATGACCCTGTAAACCATCCCGCCCACTACACGGACGGGAACATCGAAGTCATAGACTTCATCGAAGACAAGAAGCTGGGCTTTCACTTGGGGAACGCGGTCAAGTACATCTGCCGGGCGGGGAAGAAGGATCCAGCAAAAACAACAGAAGACCTTAACAAGGCGGTCTGGTACATCAGACGGTACATCCAGACTTACGGAGGCACGGACAATGAAAGCAATTCTTGAGGATGCATTCACGGGCGGCGGCGTTCCGGTCAACTTGGAGATCGAGCGCGAGGGCGGGCACGTCAGGTTGATCATCACGCCGTGCGCGGAGGGCGGTGAGGCGTTCCGGATGGTGCTGACGGTGGAGGAAGCGGACTGCAACGAGGACAAATAACATGACAGCAAAGGAGTATCTACAGCAGATATATCACATCAATCAGAGGATCAAGCGCATAGAGCGTCAACGCGATGACCTGCGGGCGTCCATGTTCGGGATGCACAGCCCGGCAGGAAACATGGATACTGACCGCGTGCAGACTTCCGGGAGCGGTGACGCGATGCTCAAAATGATTGCGCGGGTTGACCTGCTGGAGCGTGAGATACTCCGGGAGATGGATCGTCTGATTGACCGCAAGGAGATCATCACCGCGCAGATCGAGGCGATGGAGGATGAGAGATACAAAACAGTCTTGTTCGAGCGGTATGTACTGTGCCGCAGGTGGGAGTGGATAGCGTGCGACATGCACTATCAAATCAAGTGGGTGTATGCTCTGCACAGTCAGGCGCTTGAGGCATTCGCGGATAAATATGATTTGAGGGATTAAAACATACCTAAACAGATGTTATTGTGGTATGGCGAGAAAGCAGGTACAGCACACAGCTTTACTCTTCATGACCCTCCTTTGTGTCGGGCGGCAGGTATCATATGATGCTTGCCGCTTTTGCATTGACGGGGGGTGTCGCTCAGGAACCAGCGCCGCCAGAAAAAAGGGGGAGGGGGTATCTTCCGGAAGAGGATACCGCAACTAATCCCTGCCCTGTCCGTACAAACGGAGGCGGGGCATGTTCCGAAATGGTACGGGTGCCGCACGTCTCGCGCACTGTGTACCGCTTTGGAACTACGGGCGGCACTACATAGTCCGGGCCCTGGCTTTCAAGGGGGACGGGGTATGCCCGGCGCATAGTCGCGCACACCACCGGCATGATGCCGGAGCATGCCGCGCCTACTCTGTGCTGCCTGCATCATCGTACACACCAACAACACAAAGGATCATCAGGCAATGGCAAGATCAAACCGCTGGCCTTACATCAGGCGCATGGCATGGGATCGTGACCGCAAGAACAAAGCGCCTTGTCATATATGTGGACAGCCGATCAATTACTTTTTGGAACCTTCGAGCTGTCCTGACGCTTACGAACCTGATCATATCGTTCCGGTCGCGAAAGATCGGAGCCTTGAATTAGACTTAAATAATATTCAGGCTTCACATAGGCGCTGTAACCGATCGCGCGGCGATGGGACGAACGGCGAAAACATCATCGGGATGCAAAGCCGCATCTGGTGAGGACGGAGCGGCGGACGGTGAGGCGGCAGGGGCCTGATTATCTTTGGGCTGAGGGGCCGCGCCGACTTCACCGGCCCGCTGTGTTTTCCCTCCCCGACGCTTTAAACCTTTTTCAGAGGCCCGCACGGGCCCACAGAGGACAATATGGACGCAAGACAGAAAAAACTATATCAGAAGAGCCCCGAAGCCCTTCTTGAGGCCATTCTGTCCATGCAGAAGAAACTGGCGGACAATAAAGAGCTGTTTGCTGACGCTCCGCTGTCCGTCGAGGCTGAAATGGGCGATGGTCGATTTATTCAGAGGGCCAACCCGGATGTACAGGAATACAGGGCGCTTGTGCGGGATTTTTCATCCGCGCTGAAAGCGTACAAGGATATAGTCGGGAAGATTGAGGCTCCCGAAGCAGATTCCCTTGGTGACATCCGGGCGCGGTTCAGGGTGGCGAAATGATGGGAAAAACAGTTCCGCGCATATACACCGCGCCTTTCCGGGAGCTGACGCCGGACACGTCGCTCGGTTTTGCCTGCGTGGAATATGCAAAAACAGTATTGGGTAAGAACCTTTACCCGTGGCAGGAATGGGCCTTGATACATGGGCTGGAGATTGTCGGAGAGCTTGGCGGCGACTGGAAATTCAGATTCCGCACGGTTCTTTTTTTGATTTCCAGGCAAAACGGCAAGACGGTTCTGTCAGAGGTGATTGCCAGCTTTTTCCTTAACGTTCTTTGCGTAGACAGCATTTTCGGAACGTCCCTGTCACTGGACAAGGCCGAGGAAGTCTGGGAGGCAGTCGTCCAGGATCAGGAAACCATTCCGGCACTGTCAAAAGACCTCCAGCGCGTAGGAAGAACGAACGGATCAAAGAAGCTGGTATTAACCGGGCTAAGACAGTACAAAGTCGGCGCTCCCACCAGACGGGCAGGCCGTGGCGACAGCAACGACCTTGTCATGCTTGATGAGGTCAGGGAGCAGAGGGATTGGGAAACCTGGGCGGCATCCGTGGCAAGCACCAACGCGAAGCCAAACGGCCTTGTTGTCTGCTTTTCCAACGCGGGCGATCCTGACAGCGTGGTTCTCCGCCAGCTCCGCGAGCAGGCAATCTCATACATTGACGGGACTAAAGCCGGAGATTTCGGCGGGGATGTGGACGGTGCAACGCTCGGCCTGTTTGAATGGTCGGCAGAGGACGGCGCGGCGACAGATGACCTTGAAGCGCTGGCACAGGCAAACCCGGCGTTGGGCTATGGGTATCTAACTGAAAGAGCGCTGCTTTCCAACCGTCAGACGTTCCCGGAAAGCAAATTCCGGTCAGAATGCATGTGCCAGCAGGTTGCAACGATACTCCCGCAACCTTTCCCAGAAGGCGCTTGGGACGGCGGGGTTGACATGGCCTCCGGCATCGCTCCGGAGGCTCCGCTGTACTACGGGATCGACCTGTCGAACGACAGGCGTTGGACTTCCATTGGCGTTTGCGGGCTGCGCGAGGACGGGCAATGGCACATTGAGTTAATCGCGCGGAGGATCGGGACGGAATGGGCGCTTGACTGGTTCCGGGCGCGGGCGATGCGGCAGAAGATGAAGCTGGCCTTTCAGGGGCGCGGCGCTCCCGTGTCGGGACTGGCTGAACAGATATGCACCATTGACGGAGTTGAGCGCGTATCAATCGAAGGCTCGGAACTTCCGACCGGGTGGGGACGCTTCTGGGATGGGATCGCCGCATCCGCTCCGGTTCTGCCGGGAGAGACGCCACGAGGCGGAGCGAGGATTTACCATCTTCCGCAGCCGGTCATGGATCAGCCTGCGAAAACCATGCAGATCCGGCAAATGGGCGGCGGGGCAGAAGTTCCTGACCGCGTTAAAAGCCCTGACGATATCGCGCCGCTGTTCGCCTGCATTATGGCATTCACGGCGGCGACAATGATTAGCAAAGAGAAATCAAAGGTTTACGAATCAGCTTACGCGAACGGCGCACAGCTGATTTTTTGTTGAGAAAAGGAGGGCGTGAAAAATGCCTGGAATAACGCAAAAGCTCCGCGGATTGTTCGGGCGCACGACCATCCACGTTAGTTTGATGCCGGAAGAAAACCCGCGAGTGGATGGATTGAGCGCAAGACAGCTTTATGCAACGCAAGCCAACCTTCACGCGGTGGTTTCCTTCCTGTCGGATTCGGTGGCGCAGCTTCCGCTGAAGGTTTACAGGCGGGACGGCGAAAATGACCGCCAGCGCGACAGGGAGAGCGGAGCGGCGAAACTTCTGTACAGGCCGAACGCCGACCAGACGAGCTATGAATTTTGGAATGCCGTCTGTACGGAACTGCTCCTGATGGGCGTATCTACGGTCTGGGTTCTGCCGGATGCCGAGAGCGAGAGCGGGCATCAGCTCCGAATAATCCCGAAAGAGTGGATTATGGACAGCGAGCGCAAGACGAACTACGCGCCGAACACGATCAGGATCACGGCGGAAACCTCCGGAAACATCATCGAGATACCGCGCTCCGAGTTCGTGCAGTTCCGCATGTATTCGCCGGGCAATCCGGGCGGCTATCAGTCACCGCTTGCCGCGCTCCGGCAGACGCTCAACGAGCAGATACAGGCTGATAAGTTCCGGACAGAAATCTGGACATCTTCGGGGCGCTTCAATGCTTACCTGACAAGGCCGTCAAACGTTCAGCCGTGGAATGACGAACAGCGCAAGGCGTTTATTACCGCGTTCCGCGAAGGCTGGGGCAAGGGCGGCGGCAATGCCGGAAAAATCCCTCTGCTTGAGGACGGCATGGAGATAAAGCCGTACCAGTTCAACGCAAAGGAAGCGCAGTACGCCGAAACGAAACAGCTGAGTCGCGAGGACGTAGCGGCGGCGTATCACGTCAACCCTTCACTCATCTGGCACACCACGACACAGACCTACGCAAGCGCGAAAGACAACGCGCGGGCATTGTATGCCGATTGTCTGGGCCCGACGCTCCAGATGCTACAACAGAGGGTTAATGCGTTCCTGCTTCCGATGATCGGGGCCGATCCTGAGACGTACGTGGAATTTGACCTGACCGAAAAACTCAAGGGCAGTTTCGAGGAACGCGCGTCAATCCTTCAGGCATCCGTGGGCGGGCCGTGGCTTACCCGGAACGAAGCGAGAGCAGACAACAACCTGCCGCCGATCGAGGGCGGGGACGAACTGATTGTTCCGCTGAATGTCATTCAGGGCGGGCAGGCATCGCCGCAGGACACGCATATGAACCAGAATAGCGCAGAGCCGGAAATAAAGCGGATCATTCCGACGCATCGGAAAGACCGCGATGAAACCATCAGGATCAAGGGCAATGCTGAGGAAGAAGAAAGCGCGGATGTAGCGGAAATCCTGCGAAAGTTCTTTAAGCGTCAGGCAAATTCAGTTCTGCCGAAAATCGGCGCGGGCTCTGACTGGTGGAACGCTGAGCGATGGGACAGCGAACTTGCGGCAGACCTGCTTCCGGCAGTCGATCAGATAGCGGACGCGCACGGCATGAGCACCGCGGAATTGCTCGGCACGGAGTACGGGCAGGAAGTCACGCGGGAATATCTGAAAACCATGACCGAGGGCCGCGCAAAGGCAATAAACGCATCCACGCTTGAGAAGCTGGAAGCCACGCTTGAGGACGAAGAAAAAGAGCCGTCCGAGGTGTTCGAGAAGCGCGAAAACAACGATGCTGTGACGTTCGGGCAGTCGCTCGCTTCTTGCGTGGCGGGCTGGGCGATGCTTGAGGCTGTCCACCAGGCACAGGATCAGGGCTATACCCGGAAGGTTGAAAAAGAATGGGTTACTGGCCCAAACAGCCGACCGTCACATGCCGCGATGAACGGGCAGAGGGTTGGCATTGATGAGAAATTCAGCAACGGCGCGAACTGGCCCGGAGATGACACGCTTGACCCGGCTGAATCGTGCGGATGCAACTGCACGACGGCAGTGATTATCACGGAGGAATAAGCAATGGAGCACAAATATAAAGAATTTGCACTGCGAAAAAGTGCAGACGATACAGAGAAGGACGCCGGAACGATATCCGGGTTCTTTTCCACCTATGACCGCATCCCGGACAGTTACGGCGACATTATCGCGCCGGGAGCATTCACGGAAACGGTCAAGGCCCGCGAAGAGAGCGGGCATCCGTTCCCGCTTTGCTGGAACCATGACCTTGATCAGATCATCGGAAAAGTAGACAGCATAGAAGACACCGAAAAGGGCCCGCTGATGACAGCGAGCTTTTTTAATACTCAGCTGGCGCAGGAAAAGCGCGAAATTGTCAAGTCCGGCGTCGTTTATCAGTTCAGTTTTGCATACGACGTGAGGGACGCAGAAGAGGTGACGCTGGAGGATGGGACGAAGGCAAACGAGCTTCGGGAGCTTGACCTTTTCGAGGTTTCGATCGTGCCGATCCCGGCAAACCAGAACGCGGTCATGACTGAGGTAAAAGCCGGCAGACGTAACAGCAAGGCAGACGCCGACAAATTAGAGCAGGCCATCACGCTGATTCGGGATGTACTCGGACAGCTTGAGGGAGCAGACGAACCGGACGACGGGGAGGACGAAGCAGAAGCCAACGGGGCACCGGAGGAGCAGAAGCAAAGCAACCCGCAGAAAGAGCGACTGCTTGAATACATCAAAAACATGGAGGTGTGACATGACACTGAAAGAACAGCTTGCGGAAGCAAAATCCGCACTTGCCGCGCTGAAAGAGCGCATAGAAGCAGACGACGCTGAAGCAATCGCGGAGGGTGAGAAGCTCCAGCAGGAAATCGAAGCCAAAACCGCAGAAGTTGAGCAGGCAGAAAAGAAAGCCGCTCTGCTTGGCGTGATTGGAAAGAAAGAAAGTGAGGACAACACCGTGGAAACCAAAAAGAATGCCGCCAGCCTTGGCGAGAACTTCATTGACACCCTGAAAGCAAAAGGCGCGAAATTTGAGCGCGGCGACAAGTTCGCTATCAGCGCTCCGGCATACATCAAAGCCGCAACTGATACACAGACCAGCCCGGCCGGAGCTGTGGACTATGCCACTACATTTGACCGCAATGTCGTGACTGCTCCCCGCGTTGACCTTGTGATTCGCGACCTGTTCGGAGCAGAAACCATTTCCGGCTCTACCCTCGTTTATCTGGTTGAGGGCGCAATTCAGGGCGCGCCGGACGTGACCGCTGAAGGCGCTGAGAAGCCGCAGGTACATTTCGCGGATCCGACCCCGAAGACGGTTTCCCTGAAGAAAATCGCCTGCCACATCAAAGAGTCTGAAGAGTATATCAACGACTTCCCGTTCCTGGCTTCTGCGATCAACGGCAGGCTGCTGTATGAACTGGGTCTGGTAGAACAGAACACTCTGGTAACTGACCTGCTTGCCACTTCCGGCATCGGCACCGGCTCCATTACGGCGGCGGCTACTTATCTGGATGTTGCGGAAGCAATCCTTCAGGCGGCTATGGACGTGCAGGCGGCTTCCGGCTTTGCGGCTGACGCAATCGCTCTGAACCCGGCAGACTGGTTCAAGCTGAGAACCGTTAAGGCATCCGGCACAGGCGAATATTTCGGCGGCGGTTTCTTCGGCGCTCAGAACGTTCCGAACCTGTGGGGCATCCCGGTATGTGTGACACCGGCGATTGCTGCGAACAAGTTCGTTGTTGGCGCATTTAAGACCTGCGGCTCTGTCGTTGCTAATGGCGGCGTTAGGGTTGAGGCAGTCAACACCAACGAAGACGACTTCGTGAAGAACCTGATGACCATCAGAGCAGAAGAGCGTCTGGCTCTGGCTGTCCGCCGTCCGGCTGGCTTCAAGGTACTGACCAAAGCTACGACCTGATGACGATCTGACACCGGGAGGGCTACGGCTCTCCCATAACGAAAGGCGGTGAAACCGAATGCTGAAAGAATACATCGTGAACGGTAAACAGTACCAGTACGAAGAGGGCGAACAGCCCGAGGGCGCTGTTGAGGTAAAGGCGGTCGAGCCGTCTAACAAGGCGGTTAAGCCCGCAAATAAGACCCGCAAGGCGGTGAGGACAAAATGAGCCTGATAACCATGTGGGGCTACGAGCTGACCAACGCTGACGCGCTGCCGGATTTACTGAGCGCCGCCGACTTTAACACGCTGACCGCGAATCGCTTTTCCGGAGATGTTCGCATTCCGCAGGAGCTGAAGGCGGCAAGCATGGCAATCCGTAACTATATCGGCTGGCATCTGTACCCGGCAGAGGAGTGCAGGCTGAAGATGAACATGCAGAACCGACGAATTGTTTTTGTTGGATCTGACATTCTCATCCAGCTTCCGGCTAAGTTCGTGACGGATGTTGGCAGTGTCGTTATCGGTGAGAAGGAATACAGTTTTTCGTTTGAGACTAACGGCATTCTGCGCGTCTATGACGTGGACTGCCGCGGACTGAAACGGTATTCCGAAATCACCATCATTTACACTGCCGGACTGTCTGACGAGTACATGGGAGCGATTAACGAGCTTGTGGCGCATCGCCTGACGCACGCGCTGACGAGCTCTAACGGCGTGACCAGCGAAACGGCGGGCGGCGTGAGTATTACTTACAATTCCGGCTGGGTTAATTCTTCGCGGGCAACGGCGCTTCCTTCCGATAACAAGGAAGTGCTCGCGCCATACCGCTGTCAGGGGGTGTTCTGATGCTTCCTTCTTTTGCACGGCAGACCGTGACGATCATCAGGCCCGGCATCCAGATTTCGCGGGGATCAGAAATCCCCGACTGGAGCAACCCGACAACGATCACTGTCAACAACTGCTCCGTCCAGCCTGCCGCAAGCGGATTGTCACAGGACGGGCGCGTGCTCGGCATCCTTGACGGCCTGACCGGCTATTTTCAGCCCGGAACGGACATCCGGGAGGGCGACCGCGTGTTGTATGACGGGCTGGCCTACACGGTCAACGGCGTTCCGCGCGCGTGGCAGTCCGCAACCGGGAGGGCGTCTTACATTCAGGCGAACCTGAGGAGGTGGGACGGTTAATGGCAACACAGATCAAAATCACATCGTGGAACAGCAAAGGCTTCGAGGGGATCCTTTGCAGTCCTGGAGCTGATGAAGTCTGCCGCCAGCAGGCCGTCCGCATTCAGGCCGCGGCGAACGCCGGGAATCGCTTCGGCGGGAACGGGTTCGAGATACACGGCGAAATTGTACTTCGTTTCGGGTCAAAGCGTGTTGAGTGGTTCGTGAAAGCTACGGATTCGGCGGCAATAAAGGCGTGCTCAGAGGATCACGTTTTGCAGGGGGCTATATGATCATCAAAATTCCAATAGACATAGAGGATGAAGTCAGGAAAGCGCTTGACCCGTACCTGACTGTTTTTTGCCGACCGCTCCCGAAATCCTTTGAACTTCCGTGCATTCTTGTTAGCAAGACGGGCGGGAGCGACACAGACAGCATTGACAACTTTAATGTGGTTCTGGACGCCAGGGCGAACACTGAAGCGGAAGCGGACAGGTATCTGCGGATTGCTGTCGGCATCCTGAAAGAAGTTGCCGCGATGCAGATCACCGAGCTGCGGCATATCACTGTTAATTCTTCCGGATCCTGGGGCACGGATCCCGTCAGGCCGGAGCTTGCGATGTGTACGGCAACGCTTGAGGTTGTCGCGCATCAAACTACTATGGAGGTTTAAACCATGACACATGATGTAAATCTTGGCGTAGGCAACTATGCAGAATCCGGCGTGACCGGAATGTTCTATCATGCGCCTGCCGGAACTGCCCTTCCCACTTTTCCGGGCGATACGCTCGGGCAGGCCTGGACAGAGGTTGGCGCGATTTCCGCGGACGGCATCACTTTTAATTCCAACTGGAGTTTTGAAAAGCTGAAAAACTGGGCGAACCAGACCGAGCGGATGCTTCCCGGCGATGAGAGCGGCACGGTCAACGCTCCGGTTATTGATACGACCGAGGAGAGTTTCAAGACCATCTTTGGAGCGAACAACGTCACCGTGACAGCGGCGACCGCAACACACGGCAAGCTGATCAGCGCTGACGTGACCGCCACCAACCTGCCGGATGCTGAGGCGTATCTGTTCCTGCTGAAGGACGATGACGACATGATCATGATCGGGACTACAAAGGGCTATATCTCCGAACTTGGCGAGGTTTCTTTCAGCTCGGACGCGGCTATCACATGGAGCCCGACCATCACGGCAGACAAATGGACGATCACGAAGGACAACGGGCAGAAATCTGCCTAACAAGGAGGACATATGAAAGAGATCACTCTCAATGCGGTTCCTGAGGAACGCAAGGTTCTTAAAGTCAACATTGGCAAGGAAACATACAGCGTGCCGCTGACCGGTTCGCTGTCGATCCGGGAAATGCGGGCAATGAAAGACGGGACAGAGGACGGCTTTGACTTCTTCGGAAGATACATCCCGCCCGATGTTCTGGACAGTCTGACAATGGACGAGTTTCGGGCGCTTAATGACGCATGGCGTGAAGCGTCCCGCGAGCAGTCCGATGTTGACATGGGGGAATAATTGGCCTCACGAAGTTTGTGTATGATCATCGTGAGGCGATCGAGAGCGATTTAATTAACACCGGGTATACTCTGGACGATGTGGGGCATTCCCTGAGCTGGGATGCCCTTAAATCGTTTCTGGCGTACGCCAAACCGGAATCCGCGCTGTATCGGGAGATCAGCCCGGAAATGTCAGAGTGGGCATCCCGGATTAAGACTAATTACATTCTGGCGGATATCTTTGACCAGCTGTCCGTAGCAAATGCCATGTTGCGAACGCTGGTCACGCATAAACGGTCAAAGCCGCCTGAGCCGTACAAGCGGCCCGGGGCGAAGAATAAGAAATCTAAGCGCATGGGTTCTAAACCTCTTGGGAGCGTGGCAGAGATGCGCGAGTGGATCAGTAAAAGGCAGGTGAGAAAGAATGGCGTTTGAAGTCGCAACCGCAACCGTTAGCATTGTGCCAAATATGAAAGGCGCACAGCAGACAATTTCAAAAGAGCTCGGCGCGGGCGGCGATAAAGCCGGAGAAACTGCCGGAAAAAGTATCGGCTCGTCTCTTGTCGGCTCCGTGAAGGGCATCGTTGGCGCTGCGGCGATCGGAAAATTTATCGGAGAAAGCCTGAAAGCAGGCGCTGACCTCCAGCAGTCCCTCGGTGGCATCGAAACGATGTTCAAAGAGAATGCCGACACGGTGAAGGGGTACGCTTCGGAGGCGTACCGCACCGCCGGTATCTCCGCGAACGAGTACATGGAGAATGTCACGTCGTTCTCTGCCGCCCTGATTTCCTCAATGGACGGCGACACGGCGGCGGCGGCTGAGCTGGCAAACACCGCCATGATTGACATGGCAGACAACGCCAACAAGATGGGCTCTGATATGGCATCTATCCAGACTGCATATCAGGGCTTTGCAAAGCAAAATTATACCATGCTCGATAACCTAAAGTTAGGTTATGGCGGCACTAAAACCGAAATGGAGCGCCTGCTTGCGGATGCGTCAAAGCTGTCAGGCGTTGAATATAACATTGACAATCTTGACGATGTATACGAAGCGATACACGTCATTCAGGAAGATCTCGGCATCACCGGCACGACCGCGCAGGAGGCGGCGTCAACCTTCAGCGGCTCTTTTGCGTCTATGAAGGCGGCGGCTACTGACTTAATGGGTAACCTGTCGCTCGGCAACGACATCACGCCGCAGATTCAGGCGCTGGGATCAACGATACAGACTTTTGTGACCGGAAATCTCCTGCCGATGGTCAGTAATATCGTCCAGCAACTCCCGACGATCATCGGGCAGCTGCCCGGCTTCTTTGCGGAGATGATACCGCAGATAATCCCTATGGCGGGACAGATGCTTGCAGGGCTGGCTCAGGGACTGATTGCTAATATTCCGGTTCTGGTCAGTGGCATCGGCGAATGTATCGCGAGCATAGTTGACACGTTCCTCAATACAGATTGGTTGGCAGTCGGTACGGATATTGTCAACATGATTGACGAGGGCTGGGCGGCACTGACCGACGCAGCAATCTCGCTCTGGGGCACGGTCGTCGATACCTTCACGCAGGTCATCGAAACCGTCCCGATCCTGTCGGATGCCTGGAATGTTATTACGACCACCGCATCAACTTTGTGGGAAGCAGTCACGACTACATTTACGTCCATCATCTCAACCGTGCCGATCCTGTCGGATGCGTGGGACGCCATCACGGAAACCGCGCAGACGATATGGGATGCGGTCGTGAGATTTTTTACCGGCGAAATCTCTGTATCCGACGTTGTAACGGGTGCGTGGGACGTTATTTCAACCACGGCGCAGACGATCTGGGATACTGTGGTAAAAATCTTCACCGGCGAAATCAGCGTTGTTGACATCCTGACCGGCGCATGGGACGCGATAACAGGCATAGGTGAAACAATCTGGGAAGCTGTCACGAACATCTTTACCGGCGAAATCAGCGTTGTCGATATCCTTACGGGGGCGTGGGATCTCCTGACCGCTCCGGCGCAGGTTGCCTTTGATGCCGCGGCGACGATTTTCGGCGGCGAAATTGATGTTGCGGAAATCGTGACTACCGCATGGGATGGGCTTCTCGGCGTTGCTAAGAGCGTCTGGGACGGCGCAAAGGCGGTCTTTGAGAACACGGCCCCGGCAGTGAAAGCGGTTGCTACAAAAGCATGGAACAGTCTGGGAGGAACGGCGCGCAAGCTCTGGGGCGCGGCTAAAAAGGTATTCGAGGGCGCGGCTCCGGCGGTTAAAACCGTATCGCTGACGGCATGGGGCACGATTGCGGGTACGGCGGAAACGCTTTTCAATGCCGCAAAGAATAAGTTTGAGAGCGTCGCGCCTACGGTCAAGGCAGTAGTCACGACCGCGTGGGATACACTGACAACAACAGCCGGAACAATCTGGGACGGCGTTAAGGATATTTTTGGTGATTTTGAAATCACATGGCCCGATTTCGGACAGCTGGCAAGCAGCGCTTTTGATGGGCTAAAAACAGCCGCCAAAACTGCGTGGGATTGGGTCAAGGGATTGTTCGGCGGCGGGGCCGATGATGAAACCGTGGCGGCTGTGCAGGGCTCTACGGACGAGATGGAGGCCGCCCTGCGCGAGTGCAATCTGGTTGTTTCCGAGGTTGACACATCGTCCATTGACACGGCGAACGACACGGTTAAAACCGCGACCGAAGGATGGGAAACGGAAGTTAGCGGCGTTGACTTGACGCTTCCTGTGGTTGATACCGCAAGCATGACCACGGCAACGACAGCGGTGTCAACGGCAGTTAGCCAGATGAAGGCATCCATGAACTATACATGGTCACTTCCGAGCGTGAACACTTCCGGACTGAGCACGGCGGTTAGCGCGGTAAACGGCGCAGTCAGCCAGATGAAGTCGGCTATGAATTTTTCATGGTCACTGCCGAAACTTCACGGAACGCTGCCGGTCATTTCTGTCAGCATGAAAGAGGCATCATCCTCTGACGGAAAAACAAAAGTTTCTTACCCTGATTTCTCAGTCGGGACGAAGTGGTTTGCAAAGGGCGCTGTTTTCACTCAGCCGACCATCATCGGCGTTGGTGAGGCCGGAGCAGAGGCGGCCCTGCCGCTTGATACGTTCTGGCGGCGCCTGGATGCGGAATTTGATAAGTCCCGATCCGGGGCCACGATTAACAACTACATTGAAGTCAACGGCGCGACCGATCCCGTAGCGTACGCGGACGAACTGGCGCGCGAGCTCCAGCTTCAGCTGAAGAGGGCATAACTATGGCAGATACATATGTTACCAAAGCGCCTACCGGCTTACAGGTGGAGCGAAACGGGAATGAATTTACTTTTTCATGGAAAATCCGCGACAAAGACCACGGCGCAAAGCAGACCTTTCAATATCAGATCATGGAAGGCGGCGCGTGGAACAGCGTTGCAGTCGTTCCGGCACAGACAAGCGTTTCCGTCCAGCTTGACCCGTCTGTCATCCGCTCCCTGTCTTTTCGGGTACGAGGACAAAGGAAAGCCTTTACTGAAAAAGTCCCGGCAACGAACAAGGACGGAAGCAAGAAGAAGGACAAGAACGGGAAGATAGTCAAGAAGACCGTCACTGTCAAGACGGCTATGTCGGCGTGGGCGACAAAAACCGCCGCATGGGTTCCAACAAGGCCCGCGCGTCCTACATTGGAATACACGCGGGATTCGGCTAATTCCGGCACGTTCAAGGTTGAGTTCAACACGGACAATGACGGGACGGGCATCGCGCGATACGTGCAGTACGAAACAGCAGCTTCAAAGAACACCAAAAACCCGCCGACCGACTTCTGGACGGGGCATACCGACATTGACGCAAGCGCCGACGTGTCCGAAGAGGTTTCATATACGGAGCAGAACGAGGACATCACAAAAGGCGGCGTGATACGCTGGTTCAGGGCGCGGACAATTGGAGCGGGCGGGACTGCCGGATGGGTTTACGCGCATCACGCGTACAGTAAACCGATCGTTCCGGCATTAAAAAACGCCACGGCGAAGCGGAACGCCGCGAGGGCATCCACGGCGATATATGGACGGTGGACAACCACACAGTCAATCCTCCGGCCCATTGACGAAGAAATCATGCAGTATGTATTCGCTGTGCCGGATAACGTCGCATGCAACCCGCCTTCGAGCGGATGGACTGACGCAATCTCCGTCACGCCGTCCGGTAAGAAAGACATTGTTACAGCGAGCGTATCGGAGCAGATAGCAACGGATCAGTGCCTTTGGGTGCGTGTCGCGGCGAAGCATGACGAAAGCTATACATCGTACAGTAAAGCGTTCCGGGTGACCGAGGCGAAACTTGCAAAGCCCGGCATCAGCGCAACTCCGAACTTCACAACCGGCAACGTTGACATCACGATCACGATAAATACATCGTGTGCCGTGGCGAAGCATCTGATTTTTTACCGGCCTTCAAAGTCCCCGAAGTCCGACAAGGTTATTGCGATCTTTGCGGCGGGGGAAACGTCCCGCACGATTTCGGTTCCGGCAATTATCGGTAAAAGCCGGTCGTGCTTCGGCGCGTATGCTTTTGTCGGAACCAACAGCGGCCTGAAGGTCAATGCGATCATGAAGTCTGACAAGGCAGTGGATCAGGACATCGCGCCTGTTGAGCCCGACCCGTTGACACTCGAAAAGGCGGGGGACGGTTCGGTTTCCTGCGGCCTGACGTGGAAGTGGGCAGAAGCGGACGAAATGGAAATCTCGTGGAGCGACAATAAGAATGCCTGGCAGTCAAACGTCACGCCTTCGTCCTGCATCGTCCCGGAGCCTGGGATTTCAAGTTGGAATATCCACGGGCTGGATGTTGGTAAAACGTGGTATTTTCAGGCCCGATATAAGGGCCAGTCAGATGATGATGAGATAACAACAGCATGGTGCGACATGCGGGAGATTGACCTTGCAACCGATCCGGATACGCCGAAACTCACGCTAAACCGTGATTTTGTTCTGCCGGGCGGCTCCGTGGGGGCAGCGTGGGATTACGTCAATACTGACAATTCGCCGCAGGACACATGCCAGATTTGCCTGGCTAACGTTTCCGGCTCAACAGTGACATACGGCACAGTCATCGCGCACGCCGGGAGCGAGCAGAACCTGACCGTCAATTACAACTGGCAGCGCGGCACAACATATCATCTGGCCTGCCGCGTCCGGGCGGATTCCGGGAAGTATTCAGAATGGTCAGATCCGATTAGCATCTACTGCCCGCAAAAGCCAACCGCACAGATTGTGTACGGCAATCCGTCGCCGATCACGAACGGCGTCATGACGCGGCTCGGCATTATTGCAATCGCAACGACATCCGACAACTGCGACGGCGAATATTCGCTGTCAATCATCAGGGCGAAGGACTACCACGTGGACAGGCCCGATGATGGGATTTATGACGGATATAACGGCGAAACGATATTCGCGGCATCCGGCTGGCACTATAACGGATCAGTGGCAGCTCATGCCCACGAACTGACGAAAGACACGCTGATCGGTGAGCTGGACGATGGAGCGCACTACAAGATTGTCGGGACGTTCGTTGATGCCTACGACCAGAAGGTAACAAAAACCGTTAACTTTAAAGTCAACTGGTCACACAAGGCATCCATCAAACGTCCGAGAGTTCAGGCAGACAAGAAACTCATGGCTATGCGGATCACTCCGCAGCAGCCGACCGGATACACTGCCGGGGATACCTTCGATATCTACCGGATCACCGCCGATCAGCCGGAGCTGATCGTAAAAGACGGCGCATACGGCACTACTTACGTAGATCCGTATCCCGGATTTGGCAATCTGTGCGGTCACAGGGTGGTTTCCAAAACTGCGACAGGATCGTACATCACAGCCGGAAACGGGTTGGCGTGGTATGACCTTGGCGAGCGCGACGGCGACATCATCAACAGCGATGCTATGGTGATTGATGCCAACGGCATGCAGATACAGTTGCCGTACAACCTCCAGCTGTCAAACAAGTGGAACAAGGACTTTAAGCGCACAAGCTACCTTGGCGGCTCTGTGCAGGGCGATTGGAATCCGGCAGTCCTGCGCGACCTGACCGCAAAAACGGTCATTGTGCGGAACGAGGACACGGGCGAACTGATGGATCTGCGGGATTTGGCGGCATACGCGGGCCCGGCACACATCAGGACGCCGGACGGCTCTTCCTTCTCCTGCGACATCCAGGTATCGGAAGACGCCGCATATGACAACAGAACAGTCAGCTACAGCCTGACCATCAAAGGCATTGACCCCGCAGAGCCGGACGGCATGACGCTGGCAGAGTGGCGGGCGCTGCATCCCGTGGGGTGAGTGTATGGATTGGAATAAAGGATTTTCGGCGCTTTACGCGCTTCAAAAAGTTGACCCGGTATCATGGCAGGATGCCGGGTCTTTCGATTTACTGAACGGAACCATCAGCCGGTCATCGGGCGGGCTGGTGGAATCCGCAGACCTGACCATGACGGAAAATCCCGGTGAATGCTGGGTGCGGGTATACCTTCAGGCCCGGCAGGGGAACGGCGGCGAGCGCGTCCCGCTTTTTACGGGGCTTGCATCCGCACCGCAAAGATCCCTGAACGGCAATAGCGTTTCGTACCGGGTGGCGTGCTATTCCGCCCTGAAGCCGATAGACGACGTTCTGACGCCGCGCGGCTTCTTCATTCCGGCGGGAGTGCGGGGAGCGGATGCGGCGGCTGAGCTCTTGCAGATCGGGCCCGCGCCGGTGGAATTTGAAGCCTTTTCCCCGACACTCCGGGAGCCGATCGTTTCAGAGGATAAAGACACCTACCTGACAATGGCACAGAAAATTCTGGATGTGATAGGCTGGAGGCTCTACATCGGCGGGGACGGCAGGATTTCGATACAACGCAAGGCGACTACCGAAAGCGCGGTTTTTGACGAGCACGAAAACGACAGCATCGAGGTAAGCCTGACGGACACAAACGACTGGTACTCCGCGCCAAACTGCATCCGGGTGATTTTCGGCTCCGACTGCGTGGAGCTGAAAGACGAAACTGTCGGGGATGATTTGTCCATTCCGTCCCGGAAACGGGCGCGGGGAGGATCAGGCGAAATCTGGGCGCAGGAAAAGGCGACGTCCCTGTCAGATGATGCGACGCTGGAAGAGTACGCCGCCAGACGGCTGAAGGAATTGCAGAGCCCAACGCGTAAAATCAGCTATTCCCGGCGCTTCCGGCCCGATGTGACCATCGGCGACAAGGTGCGCTTGCATCTGCCGGGGCATGGGATTGACGATGTATTTACCGTGACAACGCAGAGGGTTACGCTTGGATACAATGCGCGAGTGACGGAGGAGGCGGAAAAGGCATGACAGACGCGATCAAGGCATTGTTTGAGATGCTTGTACAGAAGGACAACAGCGGGTCGGATTATACCGGCACAGTCACGCGCGTAGATGCCCGGACTGCATATGTACAGTTTGACGGCTCCGACATATCAGATACGCCTGTCGCGCTCTCGATCGGAGCCAAACAGGGCGATGCTGTGCGGGTACGGGTTGCGGACGGGCGGGCGTGGCTGATCGGGAACGACACCGCGCCGCCGAACGATTCCGCGGAAGTCGCGGCGGGGCTGGCACTGACCAATGCGGATTTGTCGGCAACTAAAGCGAGCTTTGCGGAATTTAACACCGTAGTCACAAATCAGCTGATTGCTCATCAGGCAGTCATCGACAATCTGGACGCGACTTACGCGAACATCACGTTCGCGAACATCGACACGGCAGACATCAGCCTTGCAAAGGTCAAAGACCTGTTTGTACAGGTCGGACTGATCAACAACGCGGTCATAGATCAGGGCAAGATTACGGGCTATCTGGACGCCGTGGAAGTCAATGCCGCGAGCATCACGGCGGGAACGCTGATAGCGGATCGTATCGCGATCAGGGGCACAACAGACAGCATTGTTTATGCCCTGAACAACTACGGGCAGATCACGAGCACGCAGACCAACACGATTGACGGCTACATCCTGACACAGAGGTCAATTAACGCTAATAAGATCGTGGCAAATTCCATCACGGCAACCGAGATCACCACGCAGAACCTTGTCGGGACGAACGGATGGATTAACCTTTCATCAGGGACTTTTGCGTACGGCGGGGACAAGTTGACGTGGGACGGGTCGCGCTTAAATGTGAGTGGAGAGGTTGAGGCATCTTCAGGGCGCTTTGGGGGCTTTTATGTTTTTGACGGGCGCCTGGCATCAGAGAACTACGCCGTTTCACTATACTATAACGCAAGTCGTCCAGAACTTGACGGAATTACTATTTCGCGTTTGTTCTCCGATAAGCTAACCATAGGAAACGCAAGCGGCGGGTCGCGCACAGGTGACTTGATTGAGCTAAGAGCTTACAGCAATGCATCGGATGAGTATTACGGAATGATATCGGTTTTCAACAGCGGCAACAGTGGGCGAATGGCCTATATGAACGGTGACGATGGAGTTATCGCCGGCTATAAGGTACAGGCGTTTAATGAGTTATATAGCGCGGGGACACTGGAAAGCGCAGGAAACGCCACCATCGGTGGGCGCCTTACCTGCAACGAGTACATTTACTCCCGTGTCACCAGTGGAAACGCGACGATTGTGGCCAGAAACGACGCGCTGGCTACGGACAATGTAGGGACGCTGGAACTGCTTATGCAGGTACAGTCAACGGGCTATCAGGGCATCTACTCAAACGGCTACTGGGACGGATCCGCTTTCCACTCAGATCCGAAATGGCTTATTTCCCGGAACGCGGCGGGCGCGATCAGCTTCAACGGCAACGCCTCCACGGCCTCCAAACTTGCAACGGCGCGCGCGATCACGATCGGAAACAAGTCGCTTAATTTCGATGGAAGCGCGGCGCTGAGTTTTTCACTTGCCGACATAGGCGCGGCAGACAAGAGCGTTCTGGGGACGTTTGCCACCGCGGAATCTTCCGGGACTGTAAATTTGGCCACAAAGGATGTGTACACAAAAATCGGAACTACAGGGTTAACGCTAACTGCGGGAGTGTGGCTGATCTATGGGGTGCTTCAGGATTCGATAGATGCGACTAATGGGTATCATACATTCCTGTTACAGCCGTCAAACTCTGGCATGGGACTGTATAAAACGACTGCGAAGGTCAACATGGGAACGACGGCCACTTATTCAACCATTGTTTTTGGGGCGACACTCTCCGCGAGCACAACCTACTACGGTTGGCTGGCTTCAAGTATTGCTGGAAAATCAGGGAATTGTAACCTGTGGCTGAGGGCAATTAGGCTTAAATAAGAAAGGGGATATCTGAATGTATATTGTCATTGAACTCCAGACTAATGCAGATGGAAGTGTGGGGAATAGTGTGTGGGCATTTGCGACAAGGAACGAGGCGGAGCAGAAGTATCACCAGGTTCTGATGTATGCTGCCACAAGCAGCGTTCCGGTTCACGCTGCAACGATGCTTGAAAATACCGGGTACCTTGTTAAAAACGAGTGCTATGTGCACTCGGAGCAGTGACAGAAAGGACGTGTCAGAAACAAATGGAAATACTGTTATTTATCAATCCCGCTTCATTCTTTTGATTGGCGCACTGACGGGCGGCATTGGGATGTAGGCTTCATCGCGCCGGAACTGTACGATATAGATCCGAACCTGACCATACAGCCGGACGATGAAGAAGAAGGCTATTGGGGAATTGATGATTTTTACCTTGTCGGCGTCCTGACGAAAGCAGTCCAGGAACTGACCGCGCGGGTAAGGCAGCTTGAAAGGAGAAGCGCATGACAAACAGCGAAATCATGATGTGCTTGGAATTATTAAAGAAACTCGGTGACGTTCGCGGAAAGTTTGGATGGTACATTTACCGCAACATCAAAATCCTGTCAGAAGCCTGCGAGGAAGCGGTTAAAATCCGCAACGAGGCAGTCAAAAAGTACGGCATCCAGAATGAGAACGGGACGTACAGCCTTGACCCTGCCTGCGAAGGATGGGCGGATTACGTCGCGGAGATGGAGCCGGTCATGCAGATTGAGCAGGATGTGAAGCTGAAGAAGATCAGCCGGGAAGAGTTCGAGGCACTGGCTGAGGATGCCGGGCTGTCCGTTTCGGAACTGGCTGTCATTGACGAGTTGATCGTGGAGGGCAAAAACAATGAATAACATTAAGTTCGATTTCCGGCAGAACTACACACGCGGCGACAGGGCGTCATCCGAGGAAGTTGTCTACCAGCACGACACCGGCAGGACGATCGAGGCGGGCGTTATGGAAGAAGAAACCTATGTATTGCACATTGGCTACGAGGGTGACGCGACACTGACAGAGGTGTCCGTGGACGCCGTGACCGAGGACACGGAAGAGGGCGGCTACATCGTGACCGCAACGCTCCCGGACGCGATCCTGGAGCGGTACGGCAATCTGATTATTTACATCGTAGCAGAGGATACCGGCGTAACCGTGACCGAGTATGAGGGGCAGGTTGAAGTCAAGCAGAAAGCGGCAGTAGGTGAATAAGGAGGCGCGGCATGAAATATATTGTTCTGGAGCTCCAGAAAAACGCCGATGGGAGCGTCGGCAATCTTGTATTTGCCTATGACGATCAGGAACACGCCGAAAGCAAATATCATCAGGTGCTGGCGGCGGCGGCAGTCAGTGCGCTTCCGGCACACAGCGCGGTGTTGATGAACGAGGAGGGCTTTGTTCTCTCCCGGATGTGCTACAAGCATTAAGGAGGGCGCGGCATCATGGAAATACTGTCTTTTATCGGTTCTCACTGGGTCGAGTGGTTGTTTACCGCCTGCCTTGCACTCCTGACTTTCGCGTGGCGCAAGGTCAACGCGAAGCTCCAGCAGGAGCATGACAAGAACGCCGCCATTGCTGAGGGCGTGCAGTCGCTCCTGCGGGAGAGTATCGTTACCAACTACAACAGGTATTTGTCAAAAGGCCATTGCCCGATATATGCGAAAGAAAGCATAAAGAAGGTCTACAAGGCTTATTCTGACCTTGGCGGGAATGATGTAGCAACCGGACTGTACAAAGAATTGCTTGAGATGCCGACCGAGGTGCCGGAGAAGGGAGAGAACAGCAAATGAAATCTAAAGCATTTACAAGGGCATGGTGGAGAGCCGCTGGCATCAGAGCGGTCAAGACAATCGCCCAGACCGCAGTGGCTACAATCGGGACTGCGGCAGCTATGTCAAGCGTGGACTGGAAGATGGTAGCATCCGCTTCCATCCTTGCCGGTATTTTATCCATTTTGACGAGCGTGGCGGGGCTTCCGGAGGTTGAATAATGCACACCATATCAAACTGCGGTCATGACGAAAGCGGGCGGTACACGGGCGGCAGGGCCGGAGATCAGACCGGGACGGAGTGGCAGCTCCGGTCATGGTATAACAGACCGTGGGACTGCGTGCTCCGGCATCCGTCCGGCAAGGTTCGGGCGAAGATTGCGGAGCTTGCGGAAAAGGCCGCGCGGAATGACCGGATCGGATACGATCAGGGCGAGCGGTCAACCTTCTGGGACGCGCTGAAGGCCAACAACTACAACCCCGCCGCGATCAAAAAGCCGTGCGAAACGGACTGCTCCGCGGGCGTCATGTCAATCATCCGCGCGGTCGGGTACCTGCTGGACATGCCCGCGTTGAAAACCGTTCCGATCACGTCAACGCACTACATGCGCGGCGTTCTGAAGGGCGCGGGCTTTACCGTCCTGACCGGGAGCAAATTTTTGACCAGTCCCGACTACCTTCTTCCGGGCGACATCCTGCTGAATGAGCAGAGCCATACTGCCACGAACATCAGCCGGGGCGCACTGGCTGGAAGCGGTGACGATACGCCGGAGCCCGCGCCGTCAAATTATGCCGGCAGATGCTCGGTAAAACTGGCTGAGATGGTGACGGGAAATTACGGGCCCGAAGTCCGCACGGTGCAGATCCTGCTAAACGCCAAAGGCTACAAGGGCGCGGACGGCAAGGCCCTGACCGTAGACGGCGAATACGGGGCGAATACTGCGTACGCCGTGGAGCAGATGCAGCGGAAGGCCGGGATGGAAGGAATCAACTTCGGGACGGTATCAAACAAGACTTGGAAACTGTTGATAGGGTAAAAAACGGGTCAGCCTTCGGGCTGGCCTTTATTTTTTTTGCATTTTTTAAATAAAAGTTGTATTTAGGTGTTGACATTTAAATAAATGTATGATAACATATAGACAGTTAAAGAAGCCAACCACACAGGAGGGAACGGAAATGAAGTACAACAAAGCGGAAATCATGAGAACAGCATGGCAGATCAGAAGGAAATCCGGATGCGGAATGAGCCAGGCACTTACCACCGCTTGGGCAGCTGCAAAGGCCGAAATCGACGCGATGGAGCAGGCGGGCGCGTACAATGGCATCCGCAAAGCTTACAGAAACGACTGGCAGAACTACGGTAAGGATCGCACCTACATCGGGGCGAAGGTGTACACCAACGCATGGAACCTGAAAAGGGACATCAAGGCCGGCTATATCGACAACCAGAAGGGCATCTTCGTGGCGGCTTAATCACAAAATCAAAGGAGGAAGACGAAATGAAAAAGATCATCAACGGCAGAAGATATGACACTGACACGGCGCGGGAACTTGCGTCGGACAGTTACAGCAACTACACTGACTTTAATTATTGGGAGGAAACGCTTTACCGGAAGAACACCGGCGAATATTTCCTGCACGGCAAGGGCGGAGCGAACACGCAGTACGCCGTGGCAGTAGATACAAATTCATGGCGTGGCGGCGAGCGGATCATGCCTATGACCATCGAAGAGGCGCAGGAATGGGCAGAAAAGCATCTTGACGGGAACGAGTACGAAAAGATTTTCGGAACTGTCGAGGAGGGCAAGAAGGTAGTGACGTTTTCACTCGATGCGGCAACCATCGAAAAGATAGCGCAGGGAGCTGCCGCGCTGGGAATTTCAAAATCTGACTTCATCGCGAAATGCGTTGATGCGAATACATAAAAAACAAGGCGGGGCATAGCGCTCCGCCTTATAGCATTTCCGGGGAATTTTCATGTCATATTCGTGTCATACTTGTGTCCATATGCACGGATTTTCTGTCATTTTCTCGGAATAAGTGCCACTATACGGACACCGAAAATCACGCATTTACGGCATTCCCGTATTTACGGCATTCTTGCCGGAGGCGTCAATCCGGTTCGATCCCGGTCGCCGGCATCCTTTAAGGCCCTGTGTTTGCGGGGCTTTTTTTATTTCGTGGCATACTTCGTGTCATACTCTCAAAGTGGTTATTGATTAGCGCTGACATTTCGCTTTGGTGGTCTGACATGGTGTGCCGGTATACCGATTTCAGAACAGCATCCGTTGACCAGCCGCCGCGCTGCATGATGTACGCGTCCGGCACGCCGAGCGCGTGCTGGATCGACGCGGAGTAATGCCGGAGATCATGAAAGCGGAAGTCAGGGAGGTTTAACTGCTTTAGATATCGTTTAAATTCTCCCGTCAGGACATCCGGCGTCATTCTAACAATCCTCCCGGTCTTTCCCTTCCAGAGCTCCGCTACAAAAGCAGGATAATCAATAAATCTGTCTCCGTGGTAAGATTTCGGATGCCGGATAATCCACCTGCGCGGCATGCCCCGCTCTTGCACCTTGATCATGTTCTGACAGACGTGCACGATGTTTCCGCTTATATGGTCTGCGGACAACGCGCAGATTTCCCCGCGCCTCATCGGCCCGAACGCGGCGAGCATGACGGGAAGCTCCAGAGCTGTGCCGCGAAGTCGCCCTATAAGGATTGAAACATCTCCATCGGTAGGAACATAGAGATCCGGCTTTGTGCGCTGCGGAAGCCGCGTATTAAGCGCCAGGGCGGGCCGATAGGTTCTCAGCACCGCCGAAATAAAAGCATGTGCGTTGCTGACGGTTTTCGGAGACAAGCGCCCCGACAGGTCATTGATTACAATTTGTACATCGCGGTCTTTAATATCTCCGATCTGGATCCGGAGCAGGTGAGTGCAATAATTATCGAGTGTCCTCCGGTAATCCTCAACAGTGCGCGGAGAGAGTGTGTTCTTTCGGAGTTGGATATACTCATTTCCGGCAGATTCGAAAGTAAGATCATTTCGCAGGCTCGGGGCATACTCGAGAGCCTGCCGCTCCGCTTCTTTCTTTGTTGGCGCCGTGAATGATTTGTAGTGCTTTTTCCCGTCCGCGTCGGTATGAGAGTACACCCGTACCCTCCAGCTCCCGGACGGCAGTTTTTTAGCTGTTGCCATAGTGTTTCCCCCGTTTCTGATTTGCATCTTTCCCTCGGAAATGCTATAATCAGAACTGCGCTGATGTTAGAGCCTCAGAAGAGGCGTCCCCGCTTTCCCGGTGGCACGGGAGGGCGGGGATTTTTTAATTTTTGTGCCTGAGGATGTATTCAAGCCCGGCCTTCGTTTCGTCCGACAGCTTCATGGCGTTGTCGAATGCCCTGCCCTTTAATGGCTTCTTTATGATCGGGATCGTGATAATGGGCTCGTCCAGATCATCCAGTGTCACAACGATGTCAAGCTGATTTGTGACGGTCTTTGATACGCTTCCGCTGGTTCTGGCTCCGAACAGCCGGATCCCCTCGCTTTTTCTCTGGCGCTCGTTGTCGATCCTGACTTTATACGAAATCAGCTTGCCGTATTCGTGCCATTTCCTGCCGATTTTGAAGCGTTCCTTCTTTTCGTCAATAGTAACCGCTCCGAGTGTCTTTGCCATATCTTTACCCTCCTGTTTAAAATTTCGCTCTCAGTTCAACGACTTTACCTAATATTCTTACCGGAACATCGTCCATTTCTGCCCTTGTAAAATACAGCGGATCATAGGCCGGATTGGTGGAGATCAGGGCGCAGCCGGTTTCATATTTCTTTAACCTTTTACAGCAGCCCTCATTTCCATTCACCAGCGCAATGACCGTATCCCCGTCATCCGCGTCTGACTGCTTCCGGACTATCACAACATCGCCGTCCGAAATTTTCGGCTCCATCGAGTTGCCGCGGATCCGGAGCCCGAAATACTCGTTGTTCCGTGCCATCATTTCCGGGATTTCTTCGTAGTCTATTACTTCTTCGATTGCGTCTATCGGTATTCCGGCAGATACACGGGCATAGACCGGGATGCGGACAGACCGCGACGCGCCTGAAGTGATATAGCGTAAATCTGTGCCGGTCAGATCGGACATACTGACGCCGAATATCTGTGAAAGCTGATTAACTACTTTCACGGGTGGCTCTGCAACGCCGGATTCCCATTTCTGTACAGTGGTATATGACTTCTTATTAAGCCGCCGGGAAAGTTCCTCTTGTGACATTCCATTCTTTTGCCGCAGGTATCTAATATTTGTAGCAAGGTAAGTCATATCTTTGCCCTCCTCGGCTTCATCATAATATAATGAAGAAACAAATTCAAGTGGATTAGATAAAAACGTTAAAATACACGAAAAAAATTCATGTTTCCTATTGACATGAATAATATTCATGTTATACTTAGGGCGTCAGGTGCGAATTATATTCATGTAAAAGGAGGGAGGTGTTAGCTTGAGATATTCGCTAAAAGAGCTCAGGGCGAGAAAGAACGAGACGCAACAGCAGACCGCGGAAGCGCTCGGCGTCAGTCCGCAGACCTACAACGCATGGGAGAAAGATATTTCCGGCGTTGCCATCAGCAAAGTAATTGCTGTCGCGGATCATTTCGGCGTGGGACTGGACGAAATTCTTTTGCCTGAAAACACGAATTAAATTCATGTATATATTGCACAACGAAAGGAAGGAAGTCATGAACAAATCAGAAGCAACCGCATTCATCCGGGCCGAATACATCCGGGCCCTGAACGACCCAACATTCACCGACCGCGAAGAAGCGGCCTTCAACGCCGCCGACAATGCCGCGCTCGGTTCCGCCTGGCAGGCACATGGCATCAGGTGCGCGGCGGAAAGCACGCCGGAGATGCGTGCGGAAGCCGATGCCCTGCGGGTTGAGGCTATCGGCAGATAAACCCACATCAAACAGCCGCCGGTTTCGCGGTGGCGGCAGCACTCCCCCGTTTCTTTATTTATCTTTTTGGTTATCCCCACCAGACAAACCTGCTGCCGCTGCCGTGAAGCCGGTGGAAAAAGGGGAGGTGACAACATGCCGAAGGTCAGGCCATTAAACGATCCGTACGACAAACCGCGCCGCGAGCTGCGGGAGTGGATCGGCGGAAGGATGGCGTATCACGGGATGAACCAGCGCGAGCTTTCCCGCAGGACGGGCATACCGACAAGCACGCTGAGCGACAAGCTGAGGCATCCCGAAAACCTGAAGTTGTCCGAATTATGGATGCTTCAGAAAGTTCTTGGAGGTGGAGCATGAATTTATCAGTCAAAGATTGCATGTACGGGCTGGCAGGCGCGTGTATCACTTACATGATTTTGCCGGATCCGGGCGACATTACCCGGCTTCAGATCGTGGCGGGCTTCATTTACATGTTCGCCCTTACGATCGTTTGCCGGTGGTGGATCCTGTCGCAGATCAAGCGCGTCCGGGAGAAGCGGGAGAGCCTGCGGATCCGGCGCAGGAAGAAGGTCGTTGACATTCGCCTGCGTCAGTCCGTACGGATCCCGGCGAGGAAGGTGTTTAACGGTGAATGAGTGTGAAAGATGTGGATGGTATGCAGATGACGCCTGCCACAGACAGCACCATCGCGGACTGTGTGCGCTGGAAAAGGCGATCCTGGCCGATGCCGGGCTTAATCCGGCAGAGTGGGAGCCGTACGGCAAGAACGGCTTTTACATCTACGTCAGGAGCCGAAAGGACAGGCATAAAAAGCTGATTGTGAACAGAGAAAGGAGGATGATCGCGTATGACGAATGAGCGGTTCCTGGAGCTGCTCGATCTGGTGGATGCGGTCAACCAGTCGGACAAGCACTACGCTGCAATCGAGCGATACAAAAATCAAAACAAGATCTTTATCGCGCGGCAGGTAGGAAGAGACAGCCCGCTGTATGATATGCGTTACTTCTACGACGCGGGGCTGGCACGCCTGAGTGACTATTCGTTCACTTTTGGCGATATTGACCTGAAGCAGGGCGAGGCGGCACTGCGGAAGATGCTGGAGGAGGCGCGGGATGGAGTTTGAAATGAATGAAACCGAGATCCGCGACTACATACGCCGCATGATTTCGCCTGTTGGAATTGAAAAATCCCCGGTACGGGGTGGAGCACCGCGCCAGGGAAAACGAAAAGAAGTCCAGTGCTTACATTATAGCACGAGCGCGGAGGGCTGTAAACATGAGATTTCGGCAGGCAAAAAAGGGGAACCAGTTCATTTTGACCGCGAAGGGCGAAGCGTCCATGACGGACAGGGCAAAGCTGGGCGCGGTATCAGGACAGCCCATCAGGGGTCGGGAAACGAGCGTTCCGGAGCGGTGGGTCAGGCAGAAGTATGTAATTGAGGTGCCAGTATGAAAGAGGGACAGAAGGCACTGAAAGAGCGGCTCAGTAAACTGGCGATCCGGTGCGGAAAGTCTTACAACGCGTGTTTCTACGTTTCGGATCTGCATCCGCATGCGGCGCTTGTCCGGGATACGAAGCCGTACGGAGGGAAGTACAAATGAACCGACAGGAACGCCGCAGACTGGCAAAACAGCAGGCTTTCGAGGCGAAGTATGAGCGGGAGATTAAAGAGCGGCAGAACCGCATAGACGACCGGACGGTGGAGCTGTACACGACCTGCATCGGCTTAGCCGTTTATGACTGTTACGGATACCGCCCGACAGTCGCGGGACGGATCATCACGGCGTTCTGTAACCGCCTGATGACCATCGACGAGGGCAGGACGCTTACGGATTTCAAGCAGGAATTGAAGGAGAAGACGGGAATTGAACTGGAATGGAAACGTTAAGGCCGCTCTGATTGCGGCGGCATTGTTCGCAACTCCGATCAATGCAGAAACACTTTATGTGAACAGCGGGGACGGCTTATGCATTCGCAGTCTGCCCACCACAAAAAGCAAAATCATTGATGTTTTACCGTTCGGCGCATCGGTATATCTTGCGGATGACGATGCGGAGGTAACGCGCGCCGGGTGGCACCGGATCCGGACGGAATGGGTTGACGGGTACATCTGCGCGGACTATGTGCAGGATACCAACCCGACTGCCGACATGGAGCCGCTGGGAGAGTGGCATATAACGGCGTACACGTGGACGGGCTTCCCGTGCGCAAACGGAAGTTACCCGCAGGCGGGCTATACAGTCGCCTGTAACAGCCTGCCGATGGGAACGATCGTTTACATCGAGGGCGTCGGGATCCGGACTGTTGAAGATCGTGGGCCTGCGTCAATGGGGAATGCCTGGGCGGACATTTACATGGATACGGTGGACGAGTGTGTGCAATGGGGAAGCCAGACAAAGCAAGTGTGGAGGATAAAGGAAAATGATTGATTATGACAAAATTCCTGCGGTCAGGAGGTCTGACCTGTGGGAAATGCGGAAAAGCCCGGCGCATTATCTGTACGCCGTGACACATGAGACGGAGCCGACGGCGGCCTTATTGTTCGGCACTGCCGCGCACAAGTTCATATTAGAGCCGGGCGACTTCTGGAGCTGCTACGTTCTGGCTCCGGAGGTTGACAGACGGACAAAGGATGGAAAGGCCGAATGGTATCGCTTTACGCAGGAACTTACCGAAACAGGCAAGGCGTCTGTTTCATCCAGCGATTACGCGACAATCACAGAGATGCGCGACGCGATCCTGGCCAACCCGACCGCAGCGGAGTTAATCGGAAGCGGGCAGTATGAGGTTCCGATCCAGTGGACGGACGGGCAGACGGGCGAGCTGTGCAAGTGCCGCCCTGATTGCCTGACAGAGTATAAGGGGCAGAAATATATCGTTGACTATAAGACAACGAAGAGCTGCGAGGCGAACAGCTTCGAGCGCAGCTGCCGGATGTACGGATACAAATTGCAGGCGGGCATGTATACGGAAGGCGTCTTTAACCAGACGTTCGAGCGGTACAAGTTTGCATTCATCGCGCAGGAAAAAGACCCGCCTTACGCGGTGCGCGTCTATTTCTGCGATGACGGATTTGTCGATGAAGGGATAGCGATGTTTCGGGATTTAATCGGGCTTTACCACGAATGCAAGACTTCCGGAGTATGGCCCGGATATGAGGATAAGGAGATTTACGGGGATGAGTGAGAAAACGCATTGGAAGAAGTTGACCAACCCCGATTATCTGGGATCGTACGCATTCCAGCCGGGCGAAGAGAAGACAGTAACGATCAAAGAGGTAAGGAGGGAAGCAGTATATAACCCGTCAGGCGGCGGGAAGGAAGAATGCACGGTCGCTTATTTCAGGGAAGACGTAAAACCGTTAATCCTGAATATGACGAACTGCAAGGAAATCACCAAACTGTATGGAACGCCATACATTGAAGACTGGGTGAACCGCAGAATAACCCTGAAAGTTAAGAAAGTGTCTGCATTCGGAGAAATGGTTGATGCCGTCCGCGTCGGAAATGTCAGGCCCGCGGAGGAGACAATCGTCTGCGAGAACTGCGGAAACCCGATTACGCCGGGCGCGGGCATGTCAGTGGCGGCGATCGTGGCGGCATCTAAGGAAAAATGCGGCGCGAAACTTTGCCTTAAGTGTGCAAAAGAAAGGATAAGTAATGGAGCTTAACATTAACAATCTGACACTTGATGACAACTCATTCGATGTGCTCCCTGACGGAGACTACCACTTTATCGTAGACAGTCACGAAGTCAACTATTACTCAGGGACAAGCGACAAGATCCCGCCAAATACGCAGGTAGTTACATGCCATCTCAGCATTCCGTATTACAAGGACGGAGTGCTGACAACGGCAAAAGTCCGCAACAACTTGAACATTTACAGCAAGGCATTATTTGCGATCCGGCAGTTTACGGACTGCATCGGCCTCACTCCGGAAAAGGGCAAGGCAAACCTTGACCTGGAGAAGATGGATGGAATGTCAGGCGTCTGCGCTCTTACAACGATTGAAACCAAAAAGGGCAACGAAATGAACAACGTCACTGTCTTTTATGCGCCGTCAAAAGCGCCGGTGGTTACGGCAAACGATGATGCCTGGACAAACAGAGGAGAGGAAAACCCGTTTAGCGATGATCCGACATTCAATTAAGGCACTGCGGCCCTACCAGCAGGAAGCCGTTGACGCCATATACGAACACTGGAATGAATGGCTCCGGGAACTGCTGGTTCTGCCGACCGGATGCGGAAAAACGGTCGTTTTTAACACCGTAGCAAACCGGCAGCGGGGCAAAACATTGATCCTTGCGCACCGTGACGAACTGATCGAGCAGGCGCGGGACAAGTACGCCGCCATGTTCGGGGAGCTTCCGGGAAAGATTAAGGCGCAGGAAAACGACATCCGGCGCGTAACCGTCGGATCGATCCAGACGATGAGCAGGCGCAATTATGAAAACGCCTTTAATACGATCATCATTGATGAGGCGCACCACGCTGTATCACCATCATATCAGGCGCTGCTTAGCCAGATGCCCGAAGCCAAAGTGCTTGGCGTGACAGCAACGCCGGACAGGGGCGACAAGAAAAGCCTTGCGCGATACTTCGAGGGCATCGCGTACGAGTACAAACTCAAAGACGCGATCCGGGACGGGTATCTTTGCGAAATCACAGCGCGAACCGTGCCGCTTGAGATCGACATGAACAACGTTAAGGTTTCGCTGGGAGATTTCGAGGTTGCTTCCATTGCCGAAACATTAGGCCCGTATCTGCCGCAGATTGCGGAAGCGATACAGCTTTATGCGTCGGCAAGAAAAACTGTTGTTTTCTGCCCGTTAATCAGTGTTGCGCAGGAGCTGGCGGAAATGATACCGGGAGCCCGCGAAGTGAACGGGCAGAGCCCTGACCGGAAAGATACGCTTGAGTGGTTCGATCAGGCCGGGCCCGGGGCGGTTCTGTGCAACGCGATGCTGCTGACAGAAGGCTGGGATTGCCCGTCATGCGATTGCGTTGTGGTTCTGAGGCCCACGAAGATCAGGAGCCTGTACTGTCAGATGATCGGGCGCGGAACGAGACTGTCTCCGGGGAAAACCAACCTGCTGATTTTGGATTTTCTGTGGCTGTGCCGAAAGCATAATCTGTGTAAACCGGCATCGCTCATTTCGGACAATCAGGTTGACATTGACGAAGTAACAACCATTTCAGAGCAGGAAGAAATCGACCTGATGGGAGCGATCAGCGACGCGGAAGAGGCAAGGCGCAATTCACTGGCTAAAGAGCTTGCCAGACAGACGCGGAAGAAATCGCAGCTTATCAATCCGCTGGAGCTTTTCTCACTGCTTGATGATGTTGGACTTGCCGATTATGAGCCAACCTTTAAATGGGAAGAGGCAGAAGCAAGCCAGAAGCAGGTCGACGCTTTGCAAAAGTTCGGCGTAGACGCGGAAGGCATCTCGAAGGGATATGCCTGCGCGATTATGGACAGACTTATTAACCGGTCAAAGAAAGACCTTGCCACAATCAAACAGATAAACTGCCTGCGCAAACACGGATATGACCCCATTGACTGGACATTTGAACAGGCAAGCAAGAAGATTTCCGCGCTGGCGGCAGTAGGGTGGAAGAGGTGGAGACTGCATGATTGATTACATAAAGATGCTTAACGCGATCCCGCCTGACTGCAATTATGGAGACTGGCTAAATGTCGGAATGGCACTAAAGCATGAAGGTCTTGACTGGACTGTCTGGGATGAATGGAGTCGCGGCGGGAGCAAATACGTTCAGAACGAATGCGAAAAAAAATGGCGGTCGTTTAAAAGCAACGGGATCACCGGCGGCACGCTTTTTCATATTGCCAGTCAGTACGGATACGAACCGGAGCCGGTAAGCAATGCTTACGACATTCACAACCTGACGCTTGACGAGTGCGCGATTGATCCGTCATTTGTCAGTATCGAAAAAGTGCCGCCCGTACCCGACAAGTACAACCCGAAAGGCGACATGCTGGAATATTTTACAAAGCTGTTCCAGGAAGATGATTTTGTCGGGTACTGCCTGAGTTTTAACTGTGTTGTCAACAGCCAGGGCAAGACCGAGTTCCGCCCGGCGCAAACGCAATACAGACGGACGGCGGGCGACATTATCAAAAAACTGCGCTCCGGATCCATCGAAAACGCACTCGGAACGCTGAACGACGAGGCGGGCGCGTATGTCAGATTTAATCCGCTTGACGGCAAGGGCGAAAACAACGCGAATGTCACGCGCTGGAAATACTGCCTGATTGAGTCAGACAATATCGCGCTGGAAAAGCAGTACAGCCTGTTGAAGGCCATGAACCTTCCGATCACGTTCCTCGTCAATTCGGGCGGGAAAAGCCTGCACGCAATCACGCGGGTTGACGCCGAAAACGCGCAGCAGTACCGCCAGAGAGTAAAAACGCTTTACGAGTTCTGCAAAAAATCCGGCTTTGAGCCTGACGAGCAGGACAAAAACGAAAGTCGCTTTAGCAGGCTTCCGGGCGTACAAAGGCGGGGGAAATGGCAGTACATCATCGAGCGCGACATGGGCGCGGCAAGCTATGAGGCGTGGCTTGAATGGTGCCAGCAGCAGGCAGACGATTTGCCACCAGACGTGGCGCTGTCCGATGTATGGAACAATATGCCGCCGCTTAAGGATGAACTGATACCGGGCGTTCTGAGGGTTGGACACAAGATGTTGCTGGCAGGCCCGAGCAAGGCCGGGAAGAGTTTCTTGCTGATTAACCTGGCTATCTCCATAGCGGAAGGCGTTGACTGGCTGGGCATGAAGTGCAGGCAGGGCCGCGTATGCTATGTCAATCTGGAGCTTGACGCGGCGTCATGCTTCCATCGCTTCAGGGAGATATACGAAAAGCGCGGACTTGCGCCAAACAGACTGGCCGATATAGACATCTGGAACCTGCGCGGAAAGGCGGCAACAATGGACAGGCTGGCACCGGTCATGATCCACCGTTTCAAAGACAAGAAATACGCGGCGATCATCATTGACCCGATATACAAGGTCATTACCGGAGACGAAAACAACGCAACGGAGATGAGTCAGTTCTGCTCATATTTTGACAGCGTTGCAACCGAAATCGGCGTATCCGTCATTTATTGCCACCACCACAGCAAAGGCGCGGCTGGCAAGTACTCGAACGCGGCAGACCGTTCTTCCGGGTCGGGGGTGTTTGCCAGGGATCCCGACGCAATCCTTGATCTGCGGGAGCTGAACGTTGAAGGACTGGAAGAAAAATACAAATCAGACCATCCGAAAGCCTGCGACATCCTGACCGGGTGGGAGCTGAACGGAACGCTGCGAGAGTTCGCGCCCATGGCGTCCCGGCGGATATGGTTCGATTATCCGGTACACGTTCCGGACGATGGAAACTATCTCGGCGTCGCGACATTTAACGATAGCGGAACAAAAGGCGTTGGCGATGATCAGACCGGAAAGCAGGACTGGTACGCAAAGGTTGACGAACTGCTGTCGGCGAAAATCGGGGACACATGCGCGACGCTGGAGGAGATCGGAATAACCAGCAGCAACGCGGGGGTAAAATTCGGGCCGAAAACGCCGTACGAAGTTGCGACGCTCGGAGATGTAAAGGTGGTTCACCGGAGAAGCGAAGACAAGATAGTTTATATCGGCCAGAAATACGGACGCGAAAAAAGCGGAAAAACATACAGATGGAAGCGAATTACGACTTAAGAAACCTATATATATATCGTAATACGTAATTCGGAGGAAAAAACAACCATCACTCAATACGTATTACCCCACTGCATGGGACTTATGCCCATGCGTGTGGGAATACGATATGAGCTGATAATGGCGAGAAGAAAAAATGAACAGCGAAACATTAGAACAGCGCCAGCTTATCCAGTGGTGCAGGACGCGGCCCGAACTGCAATACATCTTTCACATCCCGAACGAGACGGTAGGCGGGCAGGGATGGATTATCAGGAACAGGCAGCTGGGAGTAAAGAGTGGAGTGCCCGACTTAATGCTGCCGATCCCGTCCGGAGGCTATCACGGCTTATTCGTGGAAATGAAAGCAGGGCGCGGCAGGTTGACAGCCGACCAAAAGAAATGGATCCAGGCGCTGAACGATTTAGGCTACAAGGCAGTAGTTGCGCACGGGTGGGAGGATGCGAAATGTCAGATCTTGGATTACCTGAAACCGCTAAATTTATGAGCGACTTCTGGCAGCTTATAAAGACCTATTACAACCCGCCAGACGATCCTGACGCGCCCTATTGGCCCGACCTGGTTCGGGACGCGGGAAATATCGGCAAGAAGTACGAAAAGGACAATCTGTGCATTAGATTGCTTCAGACGTTCCTGACGTACACAGAAGAAAAATACAGATTACGAAAAGGAGAACAGAAATGAACACTTACAAACACAACGACAAAGCAACCGCAGAAACCCCGTTTTTCGTCATGAAAGTTAAGGTCACGTTCCTGGAGGTGGTGCTCGGTACGGCATCCGCCAACCCGGAGCTGCACAGCGAGTACATCGCAAGCAAGGCCCCGGACGCGAAGAGCCGCGAGGAAGAAGTGGCCGCAATCGGCCCGGAAGAGTACGAAGAGAAATGCATGACGGTTTTCCCGCGCAAGTCCGACAATCCAAACGCGCCGGTCTTCTGGGATTACCAGATCCGGGGATTTTTCAAAGAGGCCTGTGCGATGCTTCAGAGGGCGAAGAACAAAAACATCAGCCCGGCAACGCTCGGCATCAAGGCGTATAAAAAAGTCATTGACGGTAACATCTTCGTGGCTCCGCGGGAGATCCCTATCAACATGCACGAAATGAAGATCGACAGCCTCCAGCGTCCCCTGAGAGCACAGACGGCGCAGGGCGAACGCATCGCCCTGGCAAACTCCGAGAGCATCTCGGATGGCTCAGAGATCGAGTTTTGCATCTGTGACTATTCGGGCGGGAACAACGCCGACGCGATCCGGGAGTGGATGGATTACGGACTGTCGCATGGGATCGGGCAGTGGCGCAATTCGGGCAAGGGCTCGTTTGACTGGCAGGAAATCGAAACCTACTACATCGGCAGACAGGAACTTAAAGAGCTGTACCGGCGCTGAGGCATGGAGATGTAAAGCTCGGCGGGCATAGCACAGGCATGGCATAGAGCTGCCCGGCAAAGGCAAAGCTTAGCTCTGCATGGCAAAGGAAAAGCGAAACAAAGCACAGCAACGGAATGGCATAGAAAGGCATCGCGCTGGCAGTTCACGGCGTCACAACGCTTGGCAAGGCACAGGCATGGCAGTACAGCGTTAGGCTGGACAGCGCGCAGGCATAGCAACGCATCGTAAGGCTAAGGCCCCGCGTAGATCGCTTTACAAAGCAATGGCACGGCGCAGTTTGTATGGCAAAGGCATGGCTTGGCAAGGCGCGGTGAAGCGCAGCATAGGCATAGCATAGCGCATCACCGCAGAGGCGTGGCTGTTCAGGGCGTTGTAAAGGCATAGCATAGACATGCAAGGCATTGGCAAAGCTCAGTGAGGCAAGGCGTAGCACGGCAAAGGCTAAGCGTAGAAAGGTAAAGCCAGGGCGAAGCGTATCAAAGTAAAGCATCGGCACAGCGGATTAAAGCAGGGCAGTGGCAGAGCTGTTCAGGGCGCAGGCATAGCGAATCAAAGCTAGGCATTGGCGAAGCGGGGTAAAGATTGCAGGGCATGACGAAGCGAAGGCAAAGCGAAGCAGTGCAATGGCGAGGCAAAGAAAAGCCGGGCATGGGCGAAGATAAGCCGCGAGCCGCTAAAGGCAAGGTGGAGCATTGAGGAGTTCGGCTGAGGCATCGTACTGCAACGCGTCGCGATGGCAGACAGGGAGGAGGTGAAAAATTGAAAGCAGAACTGATTAACTACACTGACAACTGGCAGGCGGTCAAGGATGCCGCCATGAACACGATCGGGAAAGATGCGGGCAAGTACCCGTCCTCCGACTGGAAGCGGAAAATGCTTCTGGCAGAGCACAGCCCGATCCGCCTGCTGACATTCACGGTCAGGCTGACGGATATTCCGTATTGGGTATCTGTCCACCTGACGCGGCACAAGATCGGCGTGGAGCACTTTGTCAGTACCCAGCGGACTGACCGGACGGGCACGGACAGGAACGGACTGCCGCAGGGTGCGCTTGTAAGCCACACGATGCGGATCAACGCGCAGGCGCTGATCAACATCAGCCGGAAGCGCTTATGCATGCAGGCATCACCGGAAACCCGCGTGGCGTGGCGAATGGTCGTTGACGCGATCGGGGAGCGGGAGCCGGAGATCAAGAGCGTTTGCGTCCGGGAGTGCGTATACCGCGGTTTCTGCCCGGAGATGAAGGGCTGCGGGTACTGCGGAGGGATAGCGTACAAGGCAAAGCGGGAGGAATACAAGGGATAACAGAATACGAGAAAGGAGGTACAAGGTGCGCGCTTAAATCCATGGGGCCTTCTTTCAAATGACATATCAGGAATTTATCAAAAGCAAAGAAATCGAATCGATCAATGCCGGGATAAAATTCAGCATGGACGAATTGAACGGCAGCATGTTTCCGTATCAACGCGATATAGTTTCATGGGCGCTGACCAAAGGGAGGGCGGCAATTTTCTCTGATTGCGGAACCGGAAAAACAATCATGCAGCTGTCTTGGATGGACGTAATATGCAGGCATACGGGCGGCAAAGGGCTGATATTGTGCCCGCTGTCAGTCGCAGAACAGACGCGGAAGGAAGGTGAAAAGTTCGGGATACGGTCGAGAGTTTGCCGAAGCCAGGATGACATTGATGCTGGCATCAATATTGCAAACTACGAAATTCTGGATCATTTTGATCCTGACGCTTTTATTTGCGTGGTGTTGGATGAAAGTTCGATCCTGAAATCTTTTACAAGTGCAACGAGGAACGCGCTGATTGATGCATTTGTGCATACGCCTTATAAGCTCTGCTGTACGGCAACACCTGCCCCGAATGATCATTCCGAACTTGGAAACACGGTCGAGTTCCTCGGCATCATGAGCAGGACGGAGATGCTTGCAACGTATTTCATTCATGACGGATCAGACACATCCAAATGGCGATTGAAGGGGCACGGCGAGAAAAAGTTCTGGGAGTTCGTGGCAACGTGGGCGGTATGCGTCCGGTCGCCTGCCGATCTTGGATATACGAATGACGGGTTTGTGCTTCCAAAGCTCAACTTAATCGAGCATATCGTTGAGAGTAAAGCGGCTGAAGGCATGTTGATTTCAAAACTTGCCGAAACGCTTTCAGAGCGCAGGGAAGCCCGCAAAAACTCGATGAACGACAGAGTGAGAATAGCAAACACTCTAACGCAATCCAACGCAGACAAGTGGCTTGTGTGGTGCGATTTTAATGCGGAATCCGCGGCGCTGCACAAGGCGATCACTGACAGCGTTGAAGTACAAGGATCTGACAAGCCGGAATACAAGTCAAAATCAGCTATGGACTTTGCAGACGGCGGCATCCGGGTGCTTGTCAGCAAACCGTCAATTTTTGGCTTTGGCATGAACTTCCAGAGCTGCCACAACATGATTTTCTGCGGAATTTCCGACAGTTACGAACAGTTCTATCAGGCAATCCGTAGATGCTGGAGGTATGGACAAGTCCATGATGTAGATGCACATATCATCATCTCAGAAGCCGAGATGAATGTACTTGACAATATCAAGCGTAAGCAGGCGGATATGGATGTTATGCAGAATAACATGGTTGCGCTTATGCGAGATGTGACCATGAGCAATATAAGGCACACGGTACGAATAACAACAGATTACAGGCCAAAAGTTAGAATGGAGATGCCGACATGGATGTAATAAACAAATATATCACTGAACAATACGCACTGTATAACGCCGACACCTGCGAACTGATCCGGGACTTTCCGGATGCGTCAGTGCATTTTGAAGTATATTCTCCGCCGTTTTCATCGCTGTACACCTACAGTAATTCAGACAGAGATCTGGGGAACAGTAAAGACGACGGGCAGTTTTTCGAGCACTTCCGCTTTATCACATCCGAACTGTATCGGATTTTGAAGCCAGGGCGGATCATGGCGGTGCATTGTATGAACTTGCCGACGTCTAAAGAGCGTGACGGGTTTATCGGCATTAAGGACTTCCGCGGCGACCTGATCCGGGAGTTCCAGTCAGTCGGCTTTATCTATCACGCAGAGGTCACGATTTGGAAAAATCCTGTTACGGCAATGCAGAGGACAAAGGCGCTTGGATTGTTGCACAAGCAGATCAAAAAAGACAGCTGCATGTCACGCATGGGCATCCCGGATTACATCGTAATCATGCGGAAGCCGGGCGCAAATCCGGAACCTGTAATGCACACAAACGAGAGCTATCCTGTTGAGCACTGGCAGAATGTAGCAAGCCCGATCTGGGAATATGATCATTCTCCGGTATGGTGGGATATTAACCAGAGTGACACGCTTAACGCCAGAGCCGCCAGGGACGGGCGGGATGAGCGGCACATCTGCCCGTTGCAGCTCCCGGTTATTGAGAGACTTGTTGAGCTGTATACAAATCCGAACGACATTGTTTTTACGCCTTTTATGGGCATCGGATCAGAAGTGTTTAAGGCTGTCGAGATGGGCAGGCGCGGAATTGGCATCGAGCTAAAACCGGCATACTTTAATTGCGCTGTTGACAACATGAAATCATTAGAACTTGAAAAGGCGCAGATGAATATTTTTGATTTCCTGGGAGGAAACAAATGACCGACATGATAGTTGCAATCTGGATCATAGCGATATGCGAAGCCGTCAGGGTGGTGGAAGCCACCATCCAGACGGCGATGCTTTACAAAGACCGGAGCACGCGGGAAAACGCCTATGCGGAATTTGTCAAGTCCCTGAAGTGGTCAGACCGGCAATACGTCAGGCGGATCCTGAAAGAGTTTGAAGAGCATGAGGATGATGGAAAATGACCTGCACATATCCGGGAGCCTGCCGCCACCAGCATCCAGACAATGACGGCGGCTTCTGGTGCAGGGTATACGGGAAGGGGTGCACCATGAAACTGATTATGGATCCGGGCGAAATTCTCCGGGAATACGAAAACGCAAAGAACAAGTTCCAGCAGGTCAGTATTCTGGCAGACCAGAACTGCGTGAAGAAAAAAGACATGGCTGTATGGCTGAGGGATCAGGGATGCGAAGTTGACGGGCGGTTCTTTTCGGAGGGCCGGAAGCGGTTCGCCGTTGAGCCAGGCCCGGTGCTGAACGAAACGAGCGAGCCGGAAGAGATGATATCCATCCCCGATCCGGTCACGGACTTTCCACCCGTCCACCTGACCAGAGCGGAGGCGGAAGTCACGGCGCAGGTCATCAAGCAGTCGCTGTCAGACATGGCGAAGGTCATGCAGTTCGACACGCTGGTCAACGCGGTGACAGCCTATAAGAAACTCACGGAGGCAACAGATGATAGACAGGATATTTGATATTACGCTGTTTGCGCTGTCCGCCTACATCGCCATCTATCTGCTCACGGTGCACAGCGCGCCGTGGGCGGCTATTGCGATATATTGGGCGGTCAACGCAGTGAAGAACGGGAGGAAGGCATGGAACTGATAGACAAACGCGCGGCACTTGCCTGCTTCCGCGACTGGACAGACCGGAAGGGGAACATTCACGAAGCGGACGAGATGCCGGAGTATCAGGCGATTGAGAGGCTGCCGGCAATCGCGATCCTGACACCGTGCGATGCCTGCGCTTATAATCCGCGGGGAAGCGGTGACGGAAAGCCCTGCACGATGTGCCCGGCAGAAAGGGGGAGCGAATGACAAACGCAGAGAAGATAAAGAGTATGACCGATGAACAGTTAAATTGTTT
>Ga0326511_10000347_pt1 | contig 39940 bp, 42 predicted proteins | sample 0_2496_0518_D_FD_203701 | JGI IMG/M metagenome (GOLD analysis project Ga0326511, IMG submission 203701) | Bovine rumen microbial communities from UC Davis, California, United States - 0_2496_0518 | ecosystem: Host-associated > Mammals > Digestive system > Stomach > Rumen | place: USA...
TAGCCAAGCTTGAAGTTCAGCATAAGTAGTACCAATTTCAGTTGGCACACACACTTGAATATAATTTCCATTAGATTGTTGCGATACAGAATACATTTTTAAACCGTCCCAAGTATCTCTGCCAGTAGCTCCGATTAATTTATCACTGACATTTGTAATTATATGTGAACTTGTTTTTAAAATGTCAGAATTATTGTAATTAAATGTTACATATTTACCGCTATGTGTTGAAATTCCAGATATATTTTTCACACCGTCTAAAACAACTTTTCCAATCTCGCTATATTTATACCACGCATTAAGTTCCAAATTAGGATTATAATGTGGATTTTCTATAGAATTTTTGAAAGTGTAGTCTTGGTAATTGTTTATGTTACATAGTTCTAAGTCTCCAAAGTTTACTGTGTAAGAAGTTTTTTGATATGGCTCGTATTTAAAATTTTCTTTTGATATTGTAAGGTCTTCCATTACTGACATTCTAAATGTTATTGAACCCGCTCTACCAGCACTATATGTAATAAAACTTCTCAAGCCTATATTACCAGTGTAAGATTCTCTTGCTGTGATTTCTGCTCTATATATACTATTGTTTGTCATTTCTGCAAAACCTTTGCCGCCTCCGCCAGTTACTTGACCATTCGTTCCTTGAGTTGAAGAAAAAGCAAAACTTGCGTTACCGCTCACTCTTTTAACTTCAACAAAAAGAGCGTATTTTTGAGACGGTTTTAAATCTAAATTATGTGTCCAGTAGTTAAAATATTTTACTGTAGTTCCCTGAGAATTATCATATGTTAAGCTTATCCAGCCGTCATCGTCTGTAACAAATCCAGTTGTAACATTTGAAGTATCTTTATAATTGTATAGTTGTTTTCCTACAATTTCAAACTTGTTCTCTCCAGTAACCACTTGAACTTCGCTAGGCTTTTGTGGGCTAGGCACTTGAGTTACAACGTTATATTTTAAGTCTATAAAAGGCTCTAAATCGTCTGCAACTGTAGAGATATATGTTGTAGAACCTGCCAACTCAGCTGTGTACAAAGCTTCCAACTGAGCTATTAATGTTGGGCTTGTTATTTCTATTTCTATTGGAGTTGCTAGTGGATAACGTACAACCACGTTGCTAGAGGCTAGCCAAGCTTTAAAATCAGATAAAGTACTTTGTGTAGGATAAACCCAGAAATATCCAGTGTTTTGCCCAATAAAGCAACTTCCAATTTTATCGTTGTTCCACCCGTTACTATATGAAAAATGAGTAGAAATACATTTGTTTCTTGATTCAACAGCATAAGGTTTTAAATCAAATGATGTACGAGTTCTTTTTTGATTTGCATACCCATTTTCATAAGCAGACCAATCCTCGTCACCGTTTAATGCTACTTTATTTATCTCCTTATGCACATACCATTTACCATTTGCTAAGTTTTTGTGAATTTTGTCTTTGTGGTCTTCTGTTTCGCATAATTCTATAGGGTCAAAGTATGACTCATAGCCCGAAGCTGTTGAACCTGGCTCGATTTGAATAGTATTTAAAACATCAGTTAAACTTCCTGATTCAAATATATGTATATAAATATAATAATTTTCATCAGTTGTAGTTATTGTTATACTTGTAGCACTGTCGTTTCGTATTGATGCAGCATCAAATGTGTATGTCCCATTTGAATTAACTATAGAGTCATATAAGCCCACTCTGAATCTATTCCCTAATGTTTTTTGTATTGTATACGTAGTGTTAGGCTCACCAACAAATATTATTGTTTTATTACTATTAGAGCTATTTATTACCAATTGATTTAGATTACTATCTCTAAAATAAGCACTTATTATATTTGCGCTATTTTTATTAAACCAATTTCTTCCCCTTAAATCTACTTTATATTCAGTTACAACATTTGGTCCTTTTGTAAAATTACCAGTGCCTAAGTTTGCGTAAAATGTTTCGTTCACTATATCGTACATACCTATAACATTGTCGCTTTTTCTATAACAAGGTATAAAATCACGAACTAGTATTTCGTTGTCCCAAATTTTGAAAGCCCACATTTTACCACTAAATTTTCTTTTATCAATATTAGTTCCTTGCTTTAGTGTAAACATAGCTAGAGTTACATTTGGAGTGCCAGATGTTGTGTTCCAAGTCCATTCTATTGGACCATATTTACCTCCAGTTTTTGAGTATTCAAACTCTATCATAGTTTCTTCTGGGTAATTTTCCAAAAATTGTATTTTGCCATTAAAATGTGTTTGAGATTTACCAGTAGCGGTATATCCCTCTGGATGAGACCACAATACATATTGATTTCCATTGCTAGAAGTTCTTGCACCAAAAACTGGAGTATCTAATACGTGTTCATTGTGTGCAAATTTGCAATATATTTTTGTTCCATAATTTGGTATATAATCTGTATCTATATATTGATTGCCATCACTTTCTATATATTCTACTTGTTGATATTCATCTGGTATGATTGTTCCGTCTGATATTTTAACAATATTTTCGCCTGCTACTACTTTTACTTCACCAGGATAATCTGGACTAGGCACTACTTTCCCATAAGGCTCAAATTCCTGTGCTTCTGTGCCTTCAACTAGCATTGGTCTAAATATTGCATTGTTAAATGTTACACCTCTAGCAATTGAAAGATATACGTGTACAGCACTATCACTATGAGAATTAAATTGTACTCCATTACCAGTATCTGCATACCAAGTTTCGCCTTCTATTATAAAATTATAAGTATTTAGGCTTCCACTAGCCATACATCCATTTAAGAAATAATCTGTGTCTTTTTTTATTCCAATATAATGTGTAGTCATATCTAAATTTGGTAGATATAATTCAAGTGGATTTGTAGCAGTACCATTAAGAGTAATTGTGCCGTCGCCATTATTTGTAACGGTTACTCCGTTGTATTCTTGCGTTTCTGGAGCATTTATTGGTAATAAATTTGGACTAACAAATTTTTCTTGACTTGTATTACCTTGCAATGTAATGTAATTTTCTTTCTCAACATTTGCGTCTGTTATTGCTATATTCGTGTCTATTACTTCGTTACCGTCTTCGCCCTCAACAGTCTCTTGGTTTGTATTGCCTTTTAATGTAATATAGTTTTCTTTTTTGGATTTAACACCTTCTGCTTCTATTTCAGTTGCTACTATTTCAACACCAGCTTCTGGAGCTACGAACTCGGCTTCGTCGTAATAAACTCTTACGCTATCGTTTAACTTCAACTTTTCTTGCTCGAATCCTTCTTTTTGAGTTAAATAAGCTATATTAGTTGTTAGTACTTTTCTAGGAGCACATAAATCTAATAGTTTTCTTTCTCCCCAAGCTTTAAGTTGGTCTGGCTCGTATATATCTGTGTTTGATTCTATACCCTCAAAAATTTCATTAGAATATGTATAATTTTCTAAATATATTTTATCATCATTTACACTAGCTATATTTAAACCAGCCTCTCCAAATACATAAAGCCTTGTTACAATTTTATTGTCAATAGCTAATTCCATATCTTTTAAGTTCTTTTTATACCTAACTTCATAACCAGTATATGAAATATAATTGCTTTCTTGTCGTAAATGAACAAGTTTATTCATACTGTCAAATATTAATATTCCGCCATACATTTCTTGAACTTTAAGCAAATTTTCATAAACACTTAGTTGTTCAGTTTCAAAATCGAAATATCCTTCTACGTCTGCTATTCCAACGTCCCAGCCTGTTCCATATAATAAGCCTTTCATTATATATCCTGCTGAGCCTAAGTTATATTCTCCTGGGTCTACAATCGCTTCTACACCAGTTGCTTTATTTCCGTTCTTTAGTGGTAAATTGCCCTTAGATAATATTACAACCATAAAAGCGTCAATGTCAGCAAATCCAGTTTCACTATTCCAAGCTGTTACAAAAGTTTTTTCAAGCATTTTTTGTCTTTCATAAGCTCTTACTTGTATTAAATTTTCTCCGTCTTCTGTTTTAATATGTGTATATGAATCTTCAAATAAAGGAGAATAAACGTGTCCATCTACTATATATAAATTTTCGATAGATTTTATATCCTCCCATTTTTGAGATTTTTCACTAATACTAAACGAAAAAACGTTGTCAGAATTTTGTGTTAAAGTTACAACTGGGTCAATCATTCTGTCAATAGTTTCTTCGTCTTCGCTAGTAAATATAGCTAGGGTTTGTCCAAATTTGTTTATAACCTCAACTTTCTTATCCACTTATCAATCACCTCCTAGAATGTAAAGTCTCTCCAAGTTGTTACAACCTTACTTTTGTCTGTAACACCGCTAATAACGGTCATAGTGTTTTCCCCTTCAACTATTCTAGGGAATAATCCAGTATAATTTTTCAATCCGTTTTCATTTCCATCTTCTGTTACTTTTATAACGGTCATATTTTTAGAGTTTATAATTAAAGATTCACCTTCATCTACAGTATTTTCATAAACCATATTTACTCCATTTAAACTAATTGTTAAAGGATTAGTTATTGGTCCTTGAATCTCTGTAACAAACCCTACTGGTTCAACAGTATCACTTGTCATTTCCCATTCGCCTTTAAAAACGTGTTCTATAGTTGAATATCCAAAAGCTCTTGAAGATTTCAATGGTATTGAAACCCTTACGCTTGCTGGGTAAGTTTCGTTTTCTAAAGCCCCACTATATTTTACATAGTACATTCTTTCGTATGGCATTATAACAAGCCCAAAAGGTTTGTTTTTATACTTGTGTAAAAATCTTGCTATTTTATCTTTAAATTCGACTTTATCGTGAGCATTTAATCCTTCATCTGAATAGCCTACAATCTCAAGATTTCTTGGTCCGTAATTTGTACTTAAATTTACTTCTCCGTCCATTCCAGAAATCCCTGTGTCTGCATCTACAGTTTCAGGCATCATTGGTATATATGAAGCGCTAGGGTCTACTGTTATGCCAAGCTCAACAATTTTCCAATCTTCATTTATAACTAAGTTTTCATCCATTGTTATCACCTACTTAAATTATAACATTTATAATTCACAAAATCAATTTTTTAGTTCTTTTAACCACTCATCTAGTGGCTTTCCACTCGAAACGTCAATGTTTTTATCCTCGTTTTTTAGTATTTCGCTTGAGTGGAGCAAAAACACACCTATTTCGGTTTTAAATGCAAAATAATCATACTTATCGCTGCCGACTTCAAAAAGCCTTTTAAACGCCATTATTTGATTAGGTTCTACTCTACTCTTAGGAAATTTTGTTCCTTTAGCTATATTTTTAGCTTCAATAGAAAAAAACACATTATTTTTGGTTGCAACAATGTCAAAAGGACCACCAGTTTCTTTTTCTTTCAACTTGGTAGCCCAAAATCCATTTTCTTTTAATATATTTAAGAGTTCTTTTTCAAAATCTTCTCCTAACTTTTTGTTGCTCATATATTTCACCCTCTTGACAATATAATAAATTTATAATATAATTTATATATATCCGATTGAGGTACTCTGCATAGCTGTGCAGAGTCTTTTTTTATTCTGTTTCAATTTCTTCTAATATTGTATTGCTATTTTTTTTATAGATTCTTTTTCTTGCTAAAAACATTCTTCTCAACATTTCTTCTTTTTCATCTACAAAATCATATACAATTGGTTCATCTTTTCCTTCAAAAGTTCTTTCTATTCTTCCTACAGATTGTATAACAACAGTTAAATCTTTTTTAGGTGTTGCCATAATCAATCTGTCAAGTCTTGGAATATCAAGACCTTCTTTAGCTAGTGCATAACTTGCAAACAATATTTTCTCTTCACCATTTTTCATTTTTTCTAATGCTTCTCTACGTTCGGCTCTTTTTTTGACTGTGGTCATAGTTCCGTCTATTACTATTCCTTTCCCTAAAGCCTTTTGTAAATCTCTTAAATGAGATATTCTATCAGATAGCACAATACAATTGTGACCTTCATTTTCTTTCAATACTTTTATGATTTCTTTATTTCTTTTTGCACTTTCACATAAATCGCTTACTAAAGTAGTAAAACTAGATATAGTCCCGTCAGCGTTATATGCGTCTGCGCTTGGTTCGTATTTTGTAATAATAGGTTGTATTTTTGCTTTTACAATCTTATCTGCTATTTCTTCTTCTGGAACTTCATACACTACGTCACCTATTAAATCACAAGCTGTTTTTTCTAGCCCATCGCTTCTATGTAATGTAGCTGTGCAACCAAATTTAAAACGTGCAGCCAAATTAGAAATTACTTTAGAAAATTGAGAATACCTTGTTGGCGTGTTTACAACATTTTGCACTTCATCAACAACAACTACCGCCCATTCGTCTTTATATTGTTTTAAATCAATATTGCACAAAGTTTGAACTGTAGCAAAAGTTATATCTCCTATTTCTATTTTACCAGCAGTAATTTTACCAAAGGTTACGTTTTTTATATTTGCTTTTGCTCTATCATATGCTTGATTCATTAAATCGGTTTTGTTATTTATCCACAGAGCTTTATAGCCCAATCTGCATATAAGCTCAAGCATAAACACTCCTTTACCACTTCCAGCCTTAGATATAACTATACCATTTTTTGCTTTCAAAAGAGCCTCTACTGCTTTTTCTTGATAATCATATAATGTGAAATAGCTTACTGGATAAATTTTTGTGGCTTTAAAATTAACTTCATATGGAAACCTTTTTAACATTTTCCACACTCTTGCTAGTGTACCAAAAGGCAAATACATATTCATACTATTCACTTTGTATGTTTGTAATTGTTTAGGTGTTTTTCCTATCCACAATCCCATTCTCACTTTTTTGTAATATTCTGGATTTTTATATACAAGATTGTCGACACACCATTTTCTTAGTTCTACGCTAGGTTCGTAAACAACTATTTCGTTTGATATAAATGTTTTCATTCTATTTCTCCTTTACATATATAATTATATCATAAAATATATAATAATAAAAGAGCCACTTAAAAAGTGACTCTTCAAAGGAGAAAATAGTGCTTCATTAAAAAAGTTTATCTAAGAAAGCCGCTATCTTGCATACTATTTTTCTATTTGTTTAAAATATCTTTTGTTTCCACGATATTCTACTAAATAAGGATATTTTGCTCCTTTAACTTCCTTCACATAATTTACTTCGTAATTAGTTTTATAAGTAGTTTGTGAACCAGAACCATCTGGATTTTCATATCCCACTCCAGTAACTCTAACTTTATCCCCTGGTTGAGGACCTTGTACTTCGTTTTTTCTAGTTACTTTTTCGTTTACTTCTTCTACTTTAAATTCATCTTCGTTTACCATTTTATATTCCTCCTTACTCTTTTATGAATGGTTTATATCCCATACTTTCTAATCTTTTTTTCATTTTTTCAGCATTTGCATAAACACTATATGCGCCAACTTGTACTTTATATAAGCCATTTTCTTCTTTTATAAAGCAATCTATACTTTTAGATTTCAATTCATTTAATAATCTATTAGCATTTTCTTTTTTCTTGAACGCACCAACTTGTACTCTATATAATTTTTTTGAAGGCGCAGGCGCAGGATAATTTATCTTATTTGCTTCAGCTGCAATATAATCTAATTTGCCTCTTAAATAGTCTCCAGGGCAATAAGTACTAGATACCATAGAGTGACAAATTAAATTTTGACCTACAGATAATCTACCTAAATTGTTTCTTTTAGCAATATCTGCCACTAATTCTATTGCACTTCTTAGCGCCTTATCGGATACTGGATAATCTCCACCAACATAGCTATTTGCTATTTCGATAGATACGGATTCGCAGTTTGAAGCCCAGTTTCCATTAGCCCAAGCTGTATTATACTCATCTACATATAAAGCTCTTCTTCCATCTGTTCCTACTCCATAATGTGCAGAAGCATTTCTTCCTGGTGTTTGAAATATTCTTCCACAAGATTCAACAGACAAATTACCAGCCATATGGTGTATACAAACTTTTTTTATACTAGTGTTTCTTCCGTGAGTATAGTTTCCTTCTGCGCACCATACAATTGTATCAATTAAACTTGAATATGACATATCAATCACTCCCCTTTGTTATTTGAAAATTCTTCTTCTTGCATTTCATCAAGGACGATTATTTCTACATTTTCTTCTTCCATATTGCATAACCTCCTCATACTTATATTATATAATGGATTCCATTTGTTGTCAAATAAAAAGAGAGCTGGATTCACCAACTCTCTTTGAAGTAAAATATGAAATCTTATTATACAAATATTATAAGTCGTTTTTCAAAAATTGTCAATACAAAATTTGCACTAGCAACAGTTGCTCAACTCAACTCTTGTGTTTTTTTATTTTTGGCAGGGCTTGTTTGAACCGTTACAATAAATGCACGTTAAACCCGTTGATTGTTTTTTTATTGCTAGTGTAAATCAATAGTGTTAGTACTTGTAAGCAAGCACTGCACTAGTAATACGTTTAGCACTTACACGATAAGAACCTATTATCGCTGATATGAGCTTTTTTTATAGTGTTGGAAAATAGCTTAACTCACAGAACTATTATTCCTCGTTACACTTTTTTTCGCTAAACATAGTTCATATTACTAGTGCACTACCCACTTGCGTGAGTAATGTTCTTAAATGATACTCCTCTTTGGAGGTGGTCTGAGAAGCTGGGCTCGAACCAGCAACCCCGTGAGTCCAAGTCACGTGCGCTACCATTTGCGCTACTCCCAGATATTTTAGAGTAGATAAAGGAATTGAACCTTTTAAATCCAGCAGTTACCGAATTTTCCGCATAGCTTTCTTAGAAATATTATTTCGCAACTACGACAAACCTTCCTAGGTTATCTACTCATATGTGGCGGAAGGAGTTGGATTTGAACCAACGGTAGAACATAGTCCTACGTCTGTTTAGTAGACAGGTGCTTTAAACCTCTCAGCCATCCTTCCATAAAAAGTGTGATACTTTATAAAGAGCTTCCTTTATAAAGTATCGTTCTCCACTGCTGTGGATAGCACCAAAACAAATAATTCTACACAGTCCAGGTACTCCTATGGCTCTTTATCCTGGTCTTAGCCTAAATTACTTACGTAAACTGCGTAATGGCGGAGGGTGAAGGATTCGGACCTTCGGGATTGTTACATCCACTAGTTTTCAAGACTAGCACAATAAACCAGACTCTGACAACCCTCCATATAAAATATTATTAGACCTTCGTCTTACACGTTACTATATTCTTAATTATTCTATCACTGTGAGAATAAGTCTGAGCGCTTCGGCGCTACCTAACGCTTCTTATCCTTGTCTATGCACAGACGAGATTGCTTACTCGCAAATTTCACCCATCTTTCAGAAAGTTTGTTTTTTACCTTCTAAACTGCAATCTTTCCTTTATCTCTTGAGCTACTTTAACCTAGTTATGTCTTATAGTACATTTTAATGTACAATCACGAGAAATAGCATTATTTTGACTTTACCAATTCTAAGCTCGTATTGTCACATACGGCTCATTGGCTTATTCTCTCACTGAGAGCGTCTATTGTTGCTACGACAATTCTAGTATCTTATTAAGCTATAATAAAATGCACGTTACCCGTTAGTTGGCTTTTACACCTTCTGCAAATATATTACTATACTTGCAAAGCAACCCTTCAAAAGTATCCTTTTGCTCGATTACTCTGTTGAATAACTCCGTGACATATGATATTACGTTTTAGCACACGGTTAATAATTGGTTGGGGTGGAAAGATTTGAACTCTCGACCTCTTGGATATAAGCCAACTGCTCTAACCAACTGAGCTACACCCCAATAAATTTAGTATCTTAGTAGATACTGTACTAGTAATGCTGAACGATAATTTTATGTGAAAAAGCATTACCAGTACACTATCCACCAAGTGAATAGTGTTACTATAAAATGTACAAGTACTATGTTCCCTTTCGGGATGGCTATAGGCTATTTAAGAGATATTCTCTAAGGCTAGTCTATAAGTGCCTGGTGAAATTTCACAGAAAAATATGTACTGGTATCCTCTTGCGAGGTGGTTGCGGGGGTCAGACTCGAACTGACATACTCTAGGTTATGAGCCTAGCGAGAAGCCTTTTCTCTTTACTCCGCAATACATAAGGATATAAAATATAGAAGACTTTAATATAACATTGTAATAAGGGATGATATATGAAAACGATTTCTATAATTTTATATCCTAATATGCAGGTTAGGATTTGCACCTAACATATGGTAGTTCCCTAAACTACATCACTCGTATACTCAGTATAGGAGGCGGGTCACCTGGTTTGACTCCGAAACACAACCGACATTTCTGCCATAAACTGTCTACCTATTCCAGCACTGCATATTGTTTTATCAACTGACATAAGTATAACACCAATTATATAATTTGTCAATAGCCAATTATATATTTTTTCAAAAAGTAAAAAGGAGCTGTTTTCAAGCTCCTTTTCGTGTTGTTTTCGCTATGCGAATCAACAGTTCCTAACTACTTAATGTAATTGGATATTCTATGCCTAACATAGATTTGCGCTCCAACATTATACTACTCTTTAGCTTCGTTGTCAACAACAACTTCTTCAACCCCGTAATCTAATGCTGGTTTGATGTAATCAAAAACATCTTGAATGAATTTGCTTAATACGTTTTTAGCCACATCTTCGCTTAAAAACGCTTTTACTATTGCAGGTAGTAAATTATATAGGGAATGATAAACAAATGCAAATTTTTCACTGTTTTGCCCTTTCTGGAACTCACTTTCTGCAAGTAGTATCCATTCTAATGCTGCTTTCTTTAATCCTTTCTTTTTGATAGAGTAGAAAATGTAACCTAAGAAAGCTAAGATTACAATTCCGATTACTATATATGGTATGTATTGTTCCATATAAAACACCTCCTATGCAGTTCTTTTCCAAATATAACAAGTAAAATATGGCTGTAAATTATTATGTGCTTGTCCGCCACCAGTATAACCAGTATTTAAACTTTCAAAAGTAGTATTTGTATTTTGATTTAATGTTCCTGTATGAGTACCTGTTGAACCATAACCAGCCTTTCTTTCAGTAGTTCCATTTTGATTATATAATTTTTCGTGTCTGTGGCTAGGTAATTCTGCGACAGTTAATGTATGTGTTTTTTCACCGCCAGTTTTTTCAGCTGTGTTAAAATTTGTATCGCTTGTATCTACACCAACCAATGTTCTACCTTGTGCAATTTGTGTCCAAGTACCTCCAAATAATGTTTTTGGATTTGTACTATTTACGCTCATATATATAGAACCAACTGGATAAATTAAATTTACTATATCAGTAGTAGAGCCTTCTCCACTTATTTCTATATTTCCAGAACCTAAGATACTAGTTCCGTTTATAGTTTTTATGTTTGTGCCACTTACTAAAGCATCTTGTTTTCCACTCGCTAAATCATAAGCAGCTTTTACAGCACTTGGTGTGGCTGCAAGAGAGGTACTTGTAGAAGAAGTACTACTAGAAAGTTTTGTAGGTCCATAATATGTGGTTGTTGCAGTAGCTCTATGAACAAAAAACCACTTTTCATTTGTAGAACTATAAACAAAATCTACAACTTCACCAGCATGCCACATATATTGAGCAATTCCAGAACCAGTTGTTTGAGAAATTAATATAGCTCCTGTACCGTTTACGTTTAAATAAGCCAAACTTTTATACGTATTTTCATTTTTAAAAAACACACTAATATGAGCTCCATCTTCAAGCGTAAATCCTTCGCACGTTACAACCTTAGTAGAAGAAGACGCACTTGTAGTAGAAGTCCCATACCAAGTTTTTTGGTTTGTTGTACTGCCTCCACCTCCACTTATTTCTATATTTCCAGAACCTAAGATACTAGTTCCGTTTATAGTTTTTATGTTTGTGCCACTTACTAAAGCATCTTGTTTTCCACTCGCTAAATCGTAAGCTTGCTTAACCGAATTAGGTGTTGCAGCTGCGCTGGTACTTGTAGAACTTACGGAATCCACTAATTTAGTAATTCCATACCAAGTGGTATTAGCTTCTCTTGTGCCAAGCATATGCCAATAAGTCCCATCAAAAACCATATTTACTAATTGATTTTCTCTAACATCATAAGCCACTCCTGTTTCGTTAGTATCATTTGCTATATTTCCAACATAATTACCATTTACCCATAGTCCTTGATTTGCATTTTTTATTCCATTTACGAACTTTACTAATAATTGCATACCTGGATATATTGTATAAAAATAATTCGTTGTGACTTCTAATGCTGAAGATTGAGCAGATGAATTGCAAACTCCATAAAAAACACTTGAATTTCTAAAAGCCAGCTTGTTAGCTATAATTATTTCTAAGTCTACTGTAACACTTTCCTCTTCAGTATTTTCTACATATATTCCATCAGAATTGCAAGTAACAGGCAATAATGTCGAATCAACAAGATTTCCATCTTCTTTCACCATCAAAATCCTTGTAGTATTACTATTCCACTCTCCGTCTTCTGGATAATCCATAACTTTAACAGAACTCGAAGCTGGTAATGTGACTGCAGTAAGAAGTTCTGTGTGTGTGTTTGAATAGTCAGATTTTGTAATTTGTTCTATATCGTATTTGTCATAGTAATTGTCTGGATTTACACCACTAGGCGCATTTGTCCATAATCTTACAGCTCCATTCTTATAATAGTATATAGGGTGTTTTTCATTCAATTGTAGTTGATAATTACTATATGCAGTTCCTAAGTATATATATATTAATCCATTGTCTGTTGCTGGAATTTCTTGTGCTATTGGCTCGCTATATAATTTAGCTTTACCATCATCTTGTGGAACGGCAACAAGATATATACTTTTGTTTGCGGTTAATGTAGTACCAGTATTAAATGAATATCTTAAGTTCATATCTCTTTGAGCCCACAATCTGCTATCTGGAATCACAGCGTTTGCATTTACTGTACTTTCATTATAGTAATAATATATAGGTCCAAACGGGTCAAAACTTTCTGTTGTAAGCGTTTTACTTGTACCAGTATCATTGCTTACTGCATTTATAGGTAACAATTCCGTATCACTATAAGATAACAGCATTTGGTATCTATATAAATTAGTTTTTGTTTTCAATCTTACATATGTAGGTCTGTTATAAACACCAACATTGTTAGAGTCACTCCAATAGCCCTCGAACATATCCCAACAGCCGCCAGTTATTCTGGTACTGTTATATACAAATAGCATAGTATAATTCACGTTAAACCAAGTTGTAGTTCTTGAACTTGCTGCAAAACTTCTATACACTGGCTTTGCGCCTAAACCATTTACATTTAAAGTCCAACCAGAAGCTGATGTAACCACACCATTTTTAAGCATTACGCAAACGCCATCGCTAAGTTCTGTAATACCATTTACAGTTGCAGTAAATGCAGTTGAAGTAGAAGTACTATCTACTTTTCCAAACGGAATGGAAGCAGCTTTTGTAGCCACTCCATTCGCTGTACTACTTGCAGCCCAAGTTGTAGGAATCAAAGCTTTTATCTTAGACCAAAAATATGATAAACCTGTATTATCCAAGTATTTTTTTGTAGCCATTCATATCCCTCCTTAATTTGCAACTATTGTATCTATTTCTGTATTTGTGATTTTTACTAAATCTGAATTTTTAACATAGTCGCTTAAATCAACTGCTGTTGTGCCAATTTTTTCCCATTTGCTATCTACGTAGATATATTCGTCGTATATATTTTGTGTTTCACTACTAGAGTTCGCTAACAAGTAAATAGTTCCTTTTTCACCAGTTGTAGGCAAGCTGGTAACTATTTTGTAATCTATTCCAGTTATTCCACTTATAGCTGTATTTATAGCTGTTTGCACTTGACTTGCTGTTTGGTATCCAGCTCCATTTGCTAATTGATTGTTGTTTGTTGGTATTGTAATAAATCCAGAATAGTAATCATAATTATCTCCATCAGTTCCAATTGCAGTGCTTTTGGTTACAGTTAGCGGTTCGTTGTTTACATAAAGAACATCTAAATTAGCCTCATCATTATCTGCTTTGTTTTTTAATCCATATAAAAATTCGGTCGCTTCTTCACTAAGCAATCCGCCAACCATACCAGTTTGACTTACGCCAGTAGGAAATACATCTCTTTTATATCCAGCTTCTGTAAAACCTTTATCAATACTTATTAAATGGTATATGTTACTTATGTATACAAATGTAGCAGTATCTCCAGCTTTTATTACTCCATTTTTTATAGCAGCTCCCTGCCAATATATAGATTTAGCACCCTTAGAATTAATGTTCATTGTAGCACTTGCTGGAACTCCATAAGTAAATTTTACAGAAACAAAGCCGTTATTAACCAATCCATATCCAGAAAGTGTAACAACTTTGGCAGCTGTAGCTTCTGCTGTAGCACAAGTGCCGTATCCAAAGCCTAAGCCTTGTGGTGTATATGTTGTATTACTATCTGTAGACCAGCCCATAAAAATAAATTGTGTGCCATCGTACACATAATACATAGGTCTATTTGCAGTACCAGCATATCCCAAATTACTAGTAGTAATAAGTCCTGTATTGTACCAAACATTTTTTGCTCCAGTACCATTTACATTAAATGTAGGGTTGTTTGCACTGTTGGTAGCATTAAATTTTACTACTATAATAGAACCAGCTGACAAAGTCCAGTTTGTGTTCCCTGTAACTGTTATTACTTTAGCTGCTGTTGAAGCACCAGTTGTACTTGTACCATAAGCCACATTAGTATTTGCTAATTTATTTTTCTCTTCAGTAGTAAAGTTGTTATCTGTATGCACATAATCTGCGTCTGCTACAAAGTTCCCATCGTTTGTTAAATCACTAAGCTTCTCTGGGACACCAACATTAACCGTTTTATTTGTTATAGTTAAAGGCGAACCGTTTACTTGTACTGTTTCTATTTTATTTACTTGAGCTCCAGCTGCAATTCCAGAAAGCTTGTTTTTCTCAGTAGTTGTATAATCGTTTGTAGATAAGACTTTATTGCCATCTTTTTTTACAAAAGCATTGGTTATCTTTTGCCAAAAGTATAAAAGCCCATCTTGGTCCAAATATTTTTTTGCCATTTTTTAACCTCCTTATTAAGCAAAGTTATTAAGCAACTCTTCTATTTCATTATTGCTTAAAGGCATATCTGGATAATCGCCTTTAACTTGTATGTCTAGCTCATCTAAAGATTTGTTGCCTATAAGTTCAACACTATTAATCTGTGGTTTGTTTATTAATCTATTATAATCATTTGTAGAAGGTTCGATAGTTTCTCTAACTTTTAGTTCTACATCTAGTTTATTATTATTTTGCTCTACAGATGTATTAATTTCTTCTTGCTCTTCTACTTTTGCTTCTACTTCTTGATTCTCTTGCAAGTCAACCGCTTGTTCTTTTTCGATGTCAATTTCTGGAATAAGCTCTTGCTTGTTTTCAATTTCGGCGTTTATTTCATTTGACATTAAGTATCACTTCCCTTTGAGGCTGACCAGCTAATAGCAAAATCACCTCTATACAGTGTTTTTCTAAATATTGTATCTACAGTATTGTACAAAGTAATATCGTATTTATAATAGACTTTATCTTGATGATTCCCTATTTCTACATTTTGCGTATCTGTAGATTGTATTTGAATAGGATAACAACCTTTTTCATCATCGTAGTCGCTAGGATTTATTTTTCTGCGAATAAGATAATCATCGTCGTTTACATCTTTTCTTACTGTAAATACTAGATATTCGTTACTTTGTAATTTATATTCTCCACCGTCATTATATAATCTTAAATCAATAACGTCTGTGTTTTCTTTAATTACATTTATACTAGTCATATTTATCACCTCCTATGTTTACTAACCTCCATAAATATAATTTATTAGACTTTGCATTTGGCAACCAACAGGTGTTGTGCCTTTATCTACTTGATATAATTTTATATCAAATATTATTTTTGTTTTTTCAGCATCTATTTTTTCAAAAGCGTCAGCAGTCATATATTTTGCGCATATAGCTATTTGTACATCATTAGTATTTACTTTTGCTTTATCTTTGGACATTGGCAGTGATGTACTAGGGTTATTAAATCTAATTCCGACCGCCTCAGTATGTAAAAGATTAGAATTATTTGCTTTATGATACTTCATTTGCGTTTTACTAGGAAATGTAACACACTCTGAATGATAAAGCTTGTCTGTGGCATAAAAATCATAAATGGCACAATACGCGGTTCTTTTTATATATGAAGAAGTCTCAGGCATTTCTTCTGTATATACTGGTTCTATATATACAAAATGAACTACAACATAGTCAAAATCAGTTAAATTTATAGGTTCAGTAAAAACTGTTTTCCCTGTATATATATATTGGTTACTAGTAGTAGGTGTAATATTTGGAAAATCAGTTTCACTAAATGGTATTTCTTCGTGATATTCTTTGACTAAAACAGGATTTTTACCACCTACATCTAAAGTTGGTTCTCCTTGAGTAATACTATCTATATAGTCACTATAATTTGAAATGTTCTCACCGTCGGGCACGATAACACCTTTGCTTTCAATACTTTGCTTAATGTCTGCTTTTGCAGTTTGCAGTCTTGTTATTTCTGTCGCTACGCTCATATGAACACCTCCTAAATATTAGATAATAGAGATTCTATATCTCCTACCATTGCATCAACGTGGTCGTATACCGCTTTTGCACTTGGATATTGCTCGTTAGTGCTTGAACTAGAGATTGCTGTAATTTTGTTCGATTTATCTTCTTTACCACTTATATCTTGGTGTGTTTGTAAAGCAGTGTCTGCTAAGCTCAAGCTGTTTTGTACACCACTTGATAAATCACTCTTTGGTATACCTGTACTTGCTTTATCGTATTTTGCGTTCCAAGTATCTTTTTCGGTATTGCTTACAAACTTGTGTGCGTGGTCTGTGTCATCTACTAAATCACTGCTTAATTTATTGCTTGAAGTAATTTCGCTTTGTAATCCACTTACTAAATCTGCAACACTAAAGCTTACTTCAGTACCGTTTTGTAATACTAGAACAATTTTTCTTGTTGTGCTATCAAAGCGAGCATTTACTACCATACTTTCTAAAGGCAAATCTATGTTTGCGCTTGACAATACATTTCCGTCTTTGTCTTTCAATCTTGTTGTCATTACATAAGTTGTACTATTTATTTCTTGCTCTATAAGCTTAGCAGTTTCACTTGTTAGCGCTCTTTGAAATATTGCAGTTGTATTGGTAGATATATCTGCTTGCGCTTGTTCCATATTGCTTTCCAAATCGTCAATATCGTTTTCTGCTGTACTTACTCTGTTCTTTAAACTATTGATGTCAGTACTGTTAGCAGAAATATCGCTTTGCATTGTAACAATGTTTTGGTCTATGCCATCTAATTCATTATCAACACCATCAGCTCTATCTTCTAAATCGCTTATTGCATTTTCAAGTTTTACATCTATGCTGTCTAATTCAGCAAATCGTGAATCAAGACTTTGTATTTTTTGTCTTTCTTCTGCTGTAATCTCATTTATTCCAAGTTCTTGTGAAGTTAAATCTCCAACAATTTCAACTCCATTTATTGTTGGTTTGTTTTTTAATTTGTTATAATCATCGGTTTTTGAACCGCCACCTTCGCCAGTTTTTAAACTAGCAGCTATTTTATTAATTTCTGTATTAACGTTTACTTTTATGTTTTTACTCATCTGCATCACTACCTTTTGAAGCTCTCCAACTTACCACAAAATCCCCTCTATATAATGTTTTTTCAAAATCTGGATTTTCTTCATCATATAAAGTAATATCATATATACAATAAACATCATCTTTTATTGTAGGTATCTCTATGTTTTCTGTGTCTGAAGGAAGAATTGGAATAGGATAATATTGATTGTCTCTATCAAAATCGTCAGAAGTAACTTTTTTACGAATCAAGTAATTTTTGTCGTTTATATTCTTTCTTACTGTAAAAACAATATATTCATTATTTCCTAATCTATATAATTCGTCGTCATTATAAAGAGTTAATTGAATTTTATCTGAGTTTTCTTTAATAATTCTTAAATTATTCATATTTTCACCTCTCTCGAAACAAACTAATATCTACTAAAATTATAACATTTTGTGTATTATAAGTCAAACAAAAAGAGGACACCCAGTTGGGTGTCCTCTTCTCTTTTAAATTTTTGGTAAATACCAGAAACAGTGCGAAATACACTGCTTCTGGTATTTGACCAAGCACCAATTGTGCAAAATCCATATTAGATACCTCGCTTTATTAATGCAGTAACAGCTACCATTATCAATCCAATAACCTCGCCTACAATTGCTCTTACAATCCAACTTTGGTTATCTTCTAGCTTTGTTACTCTTGTTTTTATGTTACCGATTTTTTCATTTACTACTTCGGATTTTGCCTCAGTTTCCTTTTGTCTGCCCTCTAACTTTTCTTCTATACGAGTCACGCTGCTTAAAATTTGTGTCATTTTTTCATTGTTATTCTCGTTGTAAGAATTAAGGGCGTCTTCAAGTTTTTCAACTTTTCTTTCTAATTCATTTATTCTCTCTTCCATGCTGCACCCCTCGTTTCTTTACACTTTTATTATAGCATATTTTTACTTTGTTGTAAAATTAATTTACGCTAAATTGCTTTTCAAGTGTTTTCTTTATTTTTCTTGTTAAAGTGTTTATGTCACTTTTGTCTTCTATAGTAGCTTCTATTTTCATCATATCTCCTTTTACATTTACTGTGTTGCCATTGTTTATTGTACTGTTTGTTGAGGCTTTAGAAGCATACGCCTCTAACATTCTGTCCAAATCTCTAGCCCATTTTGTATTTAATACTATTTCTCCTGCCTGTAAATTTACAAGACCATCTTGTATAACTTTGCTTCCAGTATGTGATTTAGGAATCTTTAATGAAGCTCCAGCATAAATTAAATTTGGATTTGTAACATATGGGTTTGCAGACATTATAGCCGCAATTGTTGTTCCAAACTTATTTGCTATAGAAGTTAATGTGTCTCCCCATTGAATAATGTAATCTTGAGTGCCGCCAGAAGAACTTTGAGCTGGTGTTGTTGCTTGTTGAGCTAACGCTTGTCTAAGTTCACTACCTATAGGGTCTATAAAATTCTTTTTATAAGTATTGTATAGATTTTTAGATTGTATTGTAGCGTCATCATAAATAAGTTTTCCAGTTTCTGCAAATTGTTTAACTCTATAGTTAAATGCTTCTTCTAAAGCTGCTATTTGTGCGTCTCTTTCGGCTTCTGTTGCTGCTATGTCGGCGTCACGTCTAGCTTCGATTGCTGCTATTTGGTCTTCAGCGTTCCAACTATCTTGCTTTTCTTTCCATTCTCTGTCTAAATCTGCAAGATTTTTTCTGGCTTCCGCCAAAGCTAATTGAGCTGCTCTACCAGTTCTTTGCTCCCAATACTCAATACCTTGATGTCCGTGTATAATTTCATCTCGTCTTTGTAAGTATTCTTCTTTTTCTCTTATTCTATCATTTTCATCTTCAACCTTTTTAAGAGCGTCTATTTGAGCTTTAGCAGTTTCTTTTATACTATTTATTCTTTCAGTTGCGCCATCTTTAATTTTTTTAGTTTCGTCTTTTAGTTCTTTTTCTAGTAAATCAATATAATCTAATTCTAAATCTTCTGCTTTTTGAAGATATTCTTTTCTTGCTTTAAGTTTTTCTTCTTCAGTAACTCCAGTAAGCTTCATTACTTCATCAGCATATTCTTTATATCTTTTTACTTCTTGTTGTAATATATATTTTTGGTCATTGTAAGATAATTGTTCTAGTTCTTTATATTTTTTTACCCAACGTTGCTCTTCTTTTTCTCTTTCAGAAATCATATCTTTAAAATCTTTTAAGATAGTATTTTTTTCTTCTGTTGTAGAAGATGTTGAAGTTCTTCCTGAACTACCAGAACCTCCAGAACCTCCAGAACCTCCAGAGTATCTACTGCCAGCAGCTTGAACTCTATCATAAGCAACTCCTTGAATATCCATACTATTTATTATATCTATTTGGGCTTGAGTATTAGCTATAATTTTATCTACTTCAGCTTGCGCTTCGGCTGATAAATTTTCATAGCCACCCTTGCCGCCCTCCATAGCTTTATAATATGCTATCCAATCAGCTGTTCCACCTCTTACTTGAGCTGCAACCTCTGCGACCTTTTGCTTAATCCATTCAAGCGGACCACGTGCTTGGTCTGCCGCTGTTGCAACTGTACCAAACTTACCAGCAGCGTCGGCATTTGCTATACCCATTATTTCTACTGCTGCTTTTTCTTGTAAATCAGATATAGCTTTTTGTTTTGCTGCATTTGCTGCATTTACCATAGCTGCTTCGTTTATAGATAATTTACCATCTACCATATCTAAGTATTGTAATAAATTATTAGCAGTAAGGTTTGTCAACATTTCAGCCGTAATATATCCATTTTCGTTAAATTGATTCATTGCTGTATATACAGTTTCAAATTGTGAAGTCAATCCTTCTAAACCAGCATATGTATCTGTTGTGGCTTGCAACATATCTTCAAGAGCTTCAGTAGCACTATAAACATAAGGCTCTGTCTCTTCTAGTTGTAAATTTAAACTTTCAACATTGTTGAAAAAGTCTCCAACCGATATTCCTGCTGCATCAAGAACATCTTTTAACAGCTGCATATTTTCTGTTATTTCGCCAGTATTAAAAGCTTCTTCTAAATCTTGCATAGATATGTCTCCCATATCTTGAATAATTTCTTCTACGGCTTCTTTAAGCTCTGGAACACCTTCAAATTTAATCATAACTTTATTTTTTTCTGCTGTGTCTTGTAAATTTTTTAGGTTTTCTTCTAACATATTTACCATACCATCTTTTAAATATGTTTCCTGTTCATTAGCTACATCTATTGCTGCTTGATATGCTTCTGCTAAATTTTGCTTTGCAACATCTATTCCTTCAATATCATTTTTTAAAGCAGCTTCTTGCAAATCACTACGAGCCTTTACAATATTAGCATATACCTCACTATATTTATCATCCAACTCTAGTCTGTTTTGTAAAAACTCAGATTGCTCTTGCATAGATTTGCCATACATATTTTCTACTTCGGATATAGCTCCAGAAATATTTGCCATAACACTGTCTATAGACTCCAAATCTTCTTGTGAAGCGTTTTTTCTATATTCAGCCAACAAATCATACATAGCTTTATATTTTTCAATTATTTCTTCTGGTGTGCCAGAAACTTCTAAAGAAAAAATGTTGTCACCTAAACCTAAATCTGTTGTTCCAATTCCTTCTAGTTCATTAGGTAAATTTTTAAGAAAATCTTTTACACTATCTGTATAATTAGATAAATCAAAAGAAGGAGTTTCTGTGAACACTGTGTTTAATTCGTCAGCCACTTTCTTTATATCGCTTTCGCTTTTCTTTAAATAATCATTATACTCCTGTTTTCTAAGATTTCTAATTGCTTCAGATTGTTCATCTATTGAACCAGTTACAAGATTTAGACCTTCTGCTTCTTTACCATATTTTTTTACCAACTCTTCTTCTAATGCTATTAATTCCTTTTTCTTTTTGTTAAATTCTTCTTGAGTAAGTTTACCACCGTCTAATTCTTTTCTTAAATTTTCAAATTGTGTAACATAATTTTCGGTATTAGACTCTGTCGCGTCCATTGTGTCATTAATTTCAGATAGTGATTGTGTAGCATTTTCCAAAGCTTTAGCCCAATTTTCTATCAATTGCAATGCGCCTTGTATTGCTAAAGATAGACCAAAACCAATAGCAGATTTTAATAAAGAAACAGCTGTTTTAGCAGCAAGAGTGCCCAATGTCATTTTTCCTATGCTTTCATTGTAACCAGTCATTGTAGCTGGTCCTTCTTTTAATGATTGTAAATATTCTTTTTGTTCTTTTGTAGCGTTTTCAGTTGCTCTTGAATATGCAATTTCTCTTGTATAACCTTGTTGTAAAGTTTTATTGTATTCATTGAACACTTGTCTTAATTGTTCTACTTGTCTTCTTTGTTCTAACATTTTTTGTGGCAATGTATTTTTAGATAGTAAATTATACGCTAATATAACCATACCAACAGCAGTAGGTATTAATCCAAATGATTTTACCAAGCTGTTTATTGCTTTTATGCCACCTTCAGCTCCAAGTATAAGTCCAGTAAATAGTTGTTTACCACCTTGGTCACCCAAAGTATTTTGCATATCAAGAACTATAGCATCTAGTTGTTGCTTTGCAGCTTCCATTGTATTCATATATTTGCTGTTTTCTTGTGCGGAATAACCTAAAGAATCACTTAAAGTATCTAATACTTTTTGATATGTACTAGTTTCTCCACTCATTTCATTAAGTAATCCAGCACCAATGTTTCTTCTAAATACAGTGAATAATTCTAGTAAAGATTGCATTTCAGTAGAACTTTCTTTGCCTTCTTCTTTTAATTTAGCCATTCTTTCAGACATTTCTTGGAAAATACCTGTAACTGATTTGAATTGTTGCTTTGTTTCGTCTGTATAGAAGTTTAATCCTAATTGTTCTGCCAAGTTCAATTTACCTTCAGCTTTTAATTGTTGAACCATATTTCCCATAGCAGTACCAATTACTCTACCACCACGTTGTGCTTCTTTTTCAGCAGCTACAATCATAGCTATAGTTTCTTCAATTGTAGCACCAGTTAAATTGAATCCTTGTGATGTTCTTTGTAAAGCTTCTAATAATCCTTCAGAAGTAATTGGAAAATTATCGGCTACTTTGTTAATTTTATCTATTGTAGCACCTAGATTTGCAGCTGTCTCTTCCGCAGTATCAGCATTTAATCCCCATTGAGCCATAACGGAAATCATACCATCTGTTGCTTCGCTCGCGTCTAATTCAGCTGTGTTTAAAGCTAACATTGCTTGTTTTGTAAGCATTATAGATTCATCTGCACTATAACCAGCTCTTGCAAATCTTAATGTGGCATCAGATACGTCATCAAAGCTTCTACCATATTCAAAAGCCAAACCTACAAGTTGGTCTCTATATTCTTGTACATTGATAGAGCCGTCTGCCATAATTCTGGAAATTTCCATCATTCTAAATTGAACATCAGATATAGCTTGAATTGTGTCTGAAGCTGTTTCTCTTAATAAATTAAAAGCCATAGCAGTACTTCCAACACCAAGTCCTAAACCTAATGCCATATCTTTAAAATTATTTAAACTTGATAAACGATTAGCATTACTTTTAGCGTCAATTAGTTCTAATTGGTCAGCTTTTCTTTGCTCCATCTCTATCATTCTGTTATTATGTTGTGTAGCAATTTTTATCATAGCGTCGCTATGCGTTTTTTCTTGTCTTTCTAGTTGTCCTTTGGTTTTTTCTTCTTGTATTTTTCTTTCTTTTTGCCCAGCTTCATTTATGTTTGAAAGTTGTTTTTGACTTAATTTAGCACTTTCGATTTGTTTGTCATATACCTTGTCAAAATTAACTTTTTCTAAACTTTTTTCAACGTTTTGTGCAACTTTATTAAAATGACCTTCGCTTTTTAAAGCTATTTCTTCTAGTTTTTTGCCTAATTCTTCTAGTTGTGCATTAGCTTTTTTTATATCAAAATCCAAACTAGCAATATGTTTTGTTGTATCTGGCATTGTATCACCTACCTCATAACGCTCGCATCTCTATTCATTTGAGCTAATATACTATTTAATTCTAATACATTTAATTCTTCTCCATCTTTTTCGACTTCTCTTTGTATTTTTTTAACTTCACTTTCTTTATCTCCTTCTTCTGAACTTCCTAAAAATGGGATTACTACATTAAATGTTTTATCGTTATACATATTTATATACAACGCTTTAAATTGTGGATAGCTTAATTCAAGCGTATCATTTAAATTCATTGAAGGATAATTTTTCAAAAATCTTGAAATCATTACTCCCCAATCTTCTCCTGTTTCTTCGGAACTTTCAGCGCCATCCTCTTCTTTAAGTTCCAAATCTAGTCCGATACTTTTAACCAAGCTTTCAAAAAATTCTTTATATCTGAAAATGTCCAATTGTGTTCTTCTACTAATTCTTTAGTAACTGGATTTTTTTCGTATCTTAAATATTTTTCAACTATTTCATAAAATACTTTTTCTTTCTCTTCGTCTGTTACATTAAGTGCATATAGGTAATCTGCTATTTCTTCTTCGCCTTTTATTTTTATAGGTAATAGCAAAAGATTTTTAGTTACTATATACATATCTCCAACACTAATTGGAACTACAGTATATTCTCTGTTAGCTAAAGTTATTTTTTCTCCTATTTTTGATATTGTATCTAACGAAATGACTTTTTTCTCTTCTTTTTTGTTTGCCATAATATAATTTCACTCCTTTATATAAAAAAGGGCTTATATGTCAAATATAAGCCCTAATGTTTCAAAAATTATTCCCCAATGTTTGCCATTTTAACCATATATGGGTCTTCACCTGCTTTTGGAGCTTGAATATCAAAAGTTAAAGTTTTTGTAGCACTTGGGTCTCTTTGTAATGTATCAGTTGTGTCTGAACTTATTGTTGCTCTTGATACTATAAAGTTTGCTGGAATTTGTACTGTATTATCAACATCAGATACAGTTGTAACGATGATGAATCTGTGTGCTGGCATTGGTTTAACACCAACTGAGTAAGATACAGTATTAATTTTGATTTGTTCTGAAACAACTACAACAGCACCAGCAGCATCTGCGCTAAATGTTAATGTAGTTTTTCCTTCAGCACTTGTTACTTTATATTTTCCACTTGCAACTGTAGTTTCTGAAGATTCTTCATATTCAGTTCCATCTTCACCAACTACGAAAATTTTACCTGGTTGACCAGAAACTGTTGCTCTTTCATATGGAAATTCAACAGTATAATTTTCCTCGTCTATTGTTTTTGGTTCATATAATTGTAACATTACATCGTTTGTTTTTTCTTGTAATTCTCCAGTTCCTGAAGACATTGCCCAAAATACTGGGTCAACTGTTGAAAATTCAATTGCTAGTGTTCCAGTTAATGCAGTTACTCTATCACCTGCTTTATAGAAGCTGTTTCCATCTCCTATATCAGTTTTTGTTCTTGTGTTTGTAATTGTAACTGTCATAATTCTAGCAGAATTTCTTTTTGCTTTGTCCCAGTCGATTTGACCATTTGCTAAATATGGCACAGCCATAACATAACCAGGTCTATCAATAACTAAGCCTTTGTATTTTTCTGATTTTATTGCTTTAATACTCATTTGCTCTACCTCCTATTTCTAATATGAACTATAGTAAGAAGAATAATAGCCAAATCTTACACCAGATTTTTCGTAGAAATTTATGTTTGGCACAGGTGTTACAGCTCCCAAACAAGTAAGTTCTATGGGTGATATGTGTTTATAACCATTATCATCTTCCCACTCTACGTCTATTTTTCTTCCACTAAATTTCTTCGTTATTCTTTGTATTATTTTAGCCGCTTTTATAGCGTCTTCATTTAAATGATATATACTTATTTCAATTCTAGGTTGACCAAACACATCTCCGCCAGGATTTAAACCTTGCAAATTGCATATGCTCATTCTTATTTTACCTAGATTCTTATATTGTTTGCCGTCTATTGTTACACTTGGAATAGTGCTATTTCCTAGTGCGGCTGGGTTTTGTACTGAAAAAGTAATTACCTCTCTAAGTACTTGATTAATTTTTTTCTTCTTAATAGCTTCTGTGTCATCTTCATAAACAGTTGGTAAATTCATTATGTCCATTATTTTTTCGTCTCGTATTATTTTTTGAAAAACAGTTTCTAAAGTTTCTGCTAAAACAAACATTTTTTACCTCCTTATTTATAAATCAAACATTTTGAAAAATCCATTTTATCATATGCTCTGTTTAATATACTTTTGCATTGTATTTTAAATTGTTCTATTGTAGCCTCTACTAAATGGCTTGGATACCTTGGCTGTATAGAAATCCAACCTCCAGTTTCATTGTCTGGTATAACTAAACCTTCAATAGGCAAACCAGCTAACGAACCCTTTGATGTTCTTTGCTTACCAAAAATATCTGTGTAAGTTCCAGCATCTCTACCTCGAATTTGAGTATCACTCTTGTTTCTGTGTGGATTCCAGTTGTCATTACCTATATATTCGTCTATTAAAGCGTTATTTTTTGTATCCATTAAACTACCTGAGCCATAGTTGTCTAATAAAAATTCAGCATTACCATCTATGTAAATAACCAATTTATCTTCAATTGTTCTCACTAATGTTTTTGCCTCTGCGTCTTTAAAAGTAGTGTGTGCTTGTATATCAGTCTCTATTTGCTTCGCTACTGTTCTTAATTCGCTTTTTAATTTACTAGTAAACTCTTTTATCATAAGATTTTTGTCAACGTATAGTCTTGCCATTAAGCTCTCATCTCCTGAGTACCTTGAGCTCTTATAGTACCACTAATTCCAAAATTATCTACACTTTCAACTTCTATTTCACAATCTGGTATTTCGTTGCCTACAATTTTACTAAAGAAATTACTTTTTACTACTAATCTATCATTCTCTCTAATTTCTCTAGCACGTTCCACAATTATAACGTTACCTTCTTCATCTTCTTCTTCAACAAATTCCCACATTGGCATTTGAACTACTTTGTATGTAGCATTTTCAAATCCAGCATTAAAATTCTTGCTGTCATTTAATTTTAAAGAAATTTCAGCGTCAACATCTTCATATATATTAATCCAGCTCTTTTCGGCTTCGTCATCCGCAAAACCTTTTCTTTGTACAGTAACTGTACAATTACATCTAATAGCGTTAATGTTTATTGTTCTAAGTTGTTGTTCCCATTTACTTAATGTTTGAATGAAATATTTATTATAAGGGTCTGCTTTTAATATGTATATGTAACCTGCTTTCAATTTTTCGATTTCATTCATTGTAATAATTCCGTCAATGGTATTCTCTCTCATACTTAAATCATAAGCCGCTCTAGTTGTTGGTTTCATAGAAATCCAAGCTTCTTTTTCACCATCTTTAGTATATACAATTGCTTCAAAGCCGTTTTCTTCTTGATATTTGTCTGCATAACCATCTATCCAAGCCATTTAATCACCTACACTAACTCATTTGGATAAGCAACTGGGTCTGATAAATCTACAGCTGTAGTACCAAACACAATTTCTATTCCATATTCTTCTAATAAGTCTTCTATAATGTCTTCACAGTTTTTTAGCATTTCTTCTGCAAACTTGTACCAATCTATATCAAACAATGTAGTTTTTGTAGATATATTTTCCATTTTTTGTGGTAATCTTGTGTACATAGTTGGAGCTATTAAATAGCATAAATAGTATATAAAAGCTATTTTAACCATTTCTTGGTCAGCTTCTTCTATTTCTTCTATTTCATTTAATCTCTTTTCTACATATTTCTTTGCTTTAGATACAAAAACAGGAGACACTATATCTTCACCGTCAAACATAACTTTAGGAATCCCAAACACTGTTTGTACTCTAGTTATAATTTCTTCTTCATCCATTTCTTTAAGAAAAACCATTTTAGTTTCCATATAGTATCTCCTTTCTATTTACTAGTCAACTTCTAGGATAGCTGAAGCTTCATCATAGATTTTTGCAAAACCAGCATTTTCTGTAATGAACATTTTTTGAGTTTGGTCATTAGCATATTTTTCATTTTCTTGAATTGAAGAATTTTGTTCAATAATTTTTCTAATTCCAAGATTTCTGTTAAGTGCAAATAATCTTGAGTTTCCTCCTTGAGATTTTGCTATTTCTTCACTGTATAAAACAGTTATACCTTTGAATATTCCTTGTGGGAATGTAAATGGTACATATTCAGTTACACCAGTTACTAATTGTCCGTTATATCTAGTACTTAATAGTTGTAGATATAAGTCTTGGTCTGTAATTACAGTATCATAGTTTATTGGGTATTGTACCATTAAGAATTTTAATAGTGTAATTTCATCTAATACACCTGCTGTTCCACCAGCATTTAGTACACTTCTTTTGTAAACTGTTGCTGGGTTGTTGTTTCCGTCACCTTTTTCGATAACTTCAATTACAACTGCATATTGTCCATTTACAATGAATCTTCCTAGTAATTCAATTGTTTTTCTGAACATATCAATTGTTGTTCTTCTCATTACTTCATATGTAGCTTTTACAGCTCTACCATATTTGTAAATTTTTACTGCTTCTTCAGCTAGTTTGATTTCAGTAGTTGGAATTTCAGCACCTTCAGCTACTCTTGAGAATTTAAGAGCTTTTCTGTTGTCTGAATCCTTTCCTAAATCAATTTTTGGTTGTCTCATTGAGTCCCCAGTAATTGTTACAGTTTCACCAACTACATATTGTAGTAATGGTTGGTCTGTTATAGTTTCTTTTATTGTTCTATTAACATATTCTGGGAATAATAGTCTGCTTGATGTTGTAGTGAAGAATTTTGAAACCATTGAGCTTTCAATTCCTAGTTTAACATCACCTTTTGCTACGATACCAGCAGTTACTAATGCTGCATCGAAAGCGTCTAATCCTTGTCTATATTCTGCTTTATCTTCGTATTTTTTGTTTAAGTATGCAGATAGAGTTACTCCATCAATTTGTGCTTGTTTGCAATCTTCTGCTGTTACTTCAATTCTTCCTTCTTTAGGTAAAGCATTTACAAATCTTGCTTCTTTATCCATTTCTTTCTACCTCCTCTTATTATCCTATATAAATAGTAACTTCTTTGTCATTTGCTGTAGCTGCTTTTGTTACCATTGCTCTTGCTGCTGCACCTGATACTTTTGAGATTTTACCAGCGTTGTTTACTGCAAGTTCTTTAGTTCCTAAAGATATTGCAGCGTCTACTGGAATTGCTTCTACAAATCCTTTGTATTGTACTGAAGCAAATCCGTCTTCTTCATATGCAATGATTATACCAAATAATGCATCTGTTGCAGCTGGAGTTGAACCACCAAATCCTACAGTGTTGTCTCCACTTAATTTAACTGCTAGGTCTTTGCCATTTACATCTACTCTTCCAGTTGAAGCGTCTGTGTGATTTGCTTTTAGATATGCTATTGTGTCGTCGTCTACTTTGAATGTAGCTGCTTCATATCCAATGTCACCGTAATTTAAATCTTTAAACATCTTTCTTACCTCCTATTAATATTTACCTGTTTTAAAATGTGTTAAATCTATAGCTTGTGCGTATTTATCTTCTGAATTTTGTACTTTATTTGGTTTAACTTCAGAAACTCTTCCGTTTCCAAATTTTTCAGTAACGCTTTTTTCAAAAGATTCTGCGTTTGAAACTATATCTTCAACTTCCATTTTCTCAAATGTTTTTCTAAAAGACTCTTTATCAAAGTTGTTGCCCATTGCTCTGACACCACTCTTTAATGCGTCTTCTATTACTTTTTCTTTATATTTTTGTCCAGCTTTAGCAAATTTTAATACTTCTTCTTTGCTAATATCTTGTCCAAAAATATTTTCTAATTCTGCTTTTGTAATTGAAAAAGCTTCTGTTTCAGTTTGTTTTTGTTCTACTTCAGCTACTGCTTCTGGTTCTGCTTCAGCCTCTGACTCAGCTTGAGCTTCAACTTCAGCCTCAGCTTGTGTATCACTTTCTGTAGCACTTTCTGTAGCACCTTCTGTAACTTCTGCTGTTTCTACAGCTTCTTCAGTTGCTTCTACAACAGCTTCTTCTACTGTTTCAACTGCTTCGTTATCCATTACTTCTTTGTCCATAATATCAACTCCTCCTTTCTCAAATGGTTTGTACATTAGTTTCATATCTTTGCTTGTAGCAAATCCTATTAATTTTGAATTTGCTAAAGTTTCTTTTTCTTCTAATATTTTATATCTTCCATTTGTTGTGTCAATATATTCTCCATTTGCTGATTGTTGTATTGTTGCATTTGGATATGCGCCATCATAAACTAAACTGTTTTCAGATAGCATTGCGTTTCCATTATGTGACATTTGAGCTTCTGTTGGTGGATTAATTTCCACTATACATTGTCTTGTAGCTCCTGTTTGTTCATCTAACTCATAGTAGTTTCCTCTAATATGTGTACATTTTCCACTAAAATATGGTTTTCCACATATACTACAAGTTGCTGTTTCATATGGAATAGTAAAAGCTACACTTGTATCTTCTATTATTCCAGTCTCTATTAATTTAATAATATCGTTTTTAGAGTAACCATCAATTTTACTATCATCTCTTAGAATATAATGACTTAAAATTAATGTATTGGCTTCGCCGTCTTGTTTACCCTCTTCGATTCTTCCGTCAAAAACTTTTCCAAGAGGAATAGCTTGTACTCCTAATTGTCCTTCGTTATGGTTTAGCATTAAGCTTACGCCTTTTTTAGCATCTTGTGCCATAACTTCTAATGCAGAACGTGTAATTCTTTGAAATCTGTTTGGAACTTCTCTGTCGCCAACAGCTATAGTATCAAAAACAAAAAAGTCTTCTTTTTTATATTTATCGCTTTTAATTAAGTTTTGCATTTTAGACCATTGCTCTTCAGTAGCTTCTCCAAACTTTCTATCTGATGTTGATATACTCACTATTGATTACCTCCTTTTCTGCGATTTGAACCTCTATTTTCTCTTGGTTCTCTTTCTTCATTTTCAAGCTCGTTTTTTTCTGGTTCTACAGTAGGTTCTTCAGCTGATTTTTCAACTGGTACTTCAACTATAGGTCTGTCAATTTTTGAAACAAAGCTTGCGTGAATTTTCTTTTTTATTTCTAAATTTTCATCTACATATGAATTTGTTTTCACTCATTTCACCTCCATTTACTCTGAAGTGTTGCCACTTTTTTCAATTTCTTTGCCACTAGCAGTTACACCAATAACATTTCCTTCTTCAAATATATCAATTACAGCTCCTTCGTTGTCCATTGTATTTTTAGCGGCGTCATCAGCTGTAACATATCTTTGATTGTGTGCTTTAACATAGAAATCCATTTTTTTGTTTTGTGATTCCCATTTTTGAATTTCACTTTGATAATCTAGTGGTTTGTGATTCATTTTAAAGTAACCTTGTATTCCATTTAATTGAAGCCATATTGCTCCAACTTGCTCTATAAGTCTTTTACTTTTTCTTTGGAAGCTTCTTACCATTTCAGTAATAACTTTCATTTGTACAGAGCCCCAAGTTTCTGTATCTCCTTGTGAACGGTTTAGTAAAATACCCAATGATTTAACACCATTCATAACTTGTACGTCTACTTGCTCTGTCCAAGCTCTTACGTCAATTGAACTTCCTGCATTTGCATTACTATTCTTATTAACATCAATATCATCTGTAATAATAATATCTTGAGTTGGTTCTCTATCATAAGCAGCAGACTTAGCATCGCTCATTGCTTTTCTTATTGCGTTAGATACTTTTTCTCTATTATTTTGTTCAGATGGTGGTAATGTATTAATTAATCTTTCTTTATTTATTTTCCATATATTAAATGGATAACCGTTGTGTCTTAATACAGCAGAACTATCTGACATAGTTTGTAGTTTGTAATCTACTGAAGCTATAGCTGGTTCTAGTAAGTATGCTCCCACTGGAGAATCTATATCTTGGTTTACAACTGCCCAAAATACATTACCAGTGCTTAGGTCTACTCTACCATCTTCTTGGTTTTGATATGGAATCCATTGTTGTTTTCCATCTCTTGTTTCTAGCTCCCATTCAATGTCTCTTGGGTCTATTATATATACTCCTTCAAACGTATTGTTTGGATTATTTCTTGATACTACCACTTCAATCATCATAATGTTGTATAATAGTCCAGCTTTGTTTAAAGTATCAACAATTCCATCTAAACCATCAATACTTAATTCATTCCAACTTTTACACTCATTTTCAAATTGCAATTCTGCATCTTTTAATCTGTTTCCGTTTAAATCAGTTATTTCAATATTAAACCCTTGAAAAGCTAATCTTTGAAAAGACCAAACAGCCATAGAAACATCTGGGTCTCTATCTGCTATAAGTTCAATTTGTTCTCCAAGTTCAGAAGTATTTCTAAGTTCTTCTAATAAACTTTGAGTTATACTTTCTTGAGATACAGTTTCACCCTCTCTATGACCGTTGCTTGAAACTCTAGGTCCATCGCTTACATCGTAATCTTCAGAAGTTACTTGCTTATTTTGACGTTTTCTTGAATTTGCAAATGTTCTTGCTATTCTTTCGTATATCTTTTTTAAATTATCTTGAAAAGCTGCCAAAATATCTCACCTCTCATAATGCACTTTTTATTGTACTATAATGTACTTCATTTACATTATAGCACACATTTTAAAATCAAGCAAATCAAACAAAAAAAACGAGAAAAAATTCTCGTTTTTAAAATAAAGTGTTTCTACTTTTAGCTTTTTTTCTAGTTCCTTCGCTATTTATAAAACTAATATTATTTTCGGAATAAAAATTATAATTTTCGTCTTCCGCTTTAGTTTCTACATCGCAAACTGCAAAATATGAAGCCGATACAGCGTCATCGTGAAATCCAGCTGTTATATTATGATAACTAACATTTCCACGTTCTGTTATAAAATAACCGTAATCTTCAAATTGCATTATAGCTTCTTCGGTAATATCGTCTACATTGTATATTTTAAATCTATCTGTTTTTACCAATGTAGACAAATTTTCTACCATTTTTTCTTTATTACTTCCTTGTTCTGGTTTTGGCACGTTTGGTATTCCAGCCGATATAAAATATGGTTCTAAGGCTTCACCAACACCAGTTTTACCATACCAAACTGTTGCATAATTCCATTTTATATGAATAGCCTTTAAATTTACTTCTATTTGTAATTTGTAGTTCATTTTTTCAAATTTATAGTATTCTACAACTTTTCCATCTGTTTCGTCATATACACAAACCCACGCACCATCAATTTCTTTTGCAGGGTCATATCCAATTCTATATCTATGGTCTTTATTTGGCGTTTTAAGCTTCTTTTTAAACTCGGTAAGCTTATCTATTTCTGCTCTGTCAATAACGCACGTATCTCTAAAATTAGGAAATTGTGCACCATCTTCGTCCGAAGGTATACCAAGAATATCTTCACTATATTGTCTGTCGCTTCTTGATAATTTCAAGTTTGCTTCGTAATCTCTTTGACCTGGTGTTTCTGGCTCGTCTAAATCCCATTTGTTTGTGTATCTGTTGTAATATTTGTGTCTCTGATTTTGATATTTAGGAGCGTCCCAACGTGATACATAGAATGTTTCCCAACCTGGTCTCCATAGTGGAGAATTTTTTGTACCAAATCCACATATTCTATTAAAGTGATTTCTTCCTCTAGGAGAACTGTTTACTAATAATAACCCTCCACTGCCGTGTGGTCCTCTCCCTGGAGAATCAAGACGGTCTTCTATGTTACCCATAGCAATATCAAATTGTTTGATTCTGGCTGCTTCTGAAATCCATACTATATCCAAACCAACAGATACCAAGCTATCTGGGTCGTCTGCCGACCTAAACTCTATCAATCCATTGTTTAAAGTTTCGATAGACAAAGTTTCTTTATCATAATTTAATACAAGTTGTCTAGGAAAATATTTCATAAGCTCTCTAATCAAAGTTGTGCCTATTTTATACGTAGGAGCTATTACCCAAGCGTGTACTTTAGGTACTAAAGTATCATCTCTTTCTTCATTTAGCATACCTACAAATTTATCTATGAACTCCATAACAGTAGCTCTATCTTTACCAGCTCTGGCAGCTCCAGATATTACTTTAAATCTAGCTGTAGAAGCGTGAAATCTCTTTTGCCAAGGATATGGGTCATATTTTATACTAACATTTTTTGTGGTTACAACATCGTTAGTTATAAGTTCTTTTCTGCATTTTTCACATAATTTAAAGTGATTCGATACAATATTTCCTTGTGAATCTCTTGAAAAACCTTGTTCAAACTTTGTGCCACAGTTTTCACAAACACTAAGATTATTTTTTACTTTTTGCGCAAGCGGAGATTTTGAACCTATGCCCTCAAATAAAAAATCTTCTTCATTAAAATAATTGTCCATTAGCCCTCAACCCCAAACTCATATTCTTCTCCACTATCATTAGAAAATTTTAAATCAATTTTAAACTTCTTGTTAGAAGATTTTCCGTTGATTTTCTTATATAAATCTTCTCTTGCAGCCATATTAGTTTTATTAAATTCGCCTAAACTTCTAAGTGCTTTAAATGCTTTTTCTGGGTCTTGTTTAGCTAACGCTTCAAAATACTCTGGTTGTAGCACAATGTCTAACATTTTTCTTTGAGTATCTTGTGTTAAATCAATTAATTCACTATATTTTTCCATCAAGTTTAAATCTTTGACGTTTTGTCTCAATTTCATATTTTTTTGAGCTTGTTGTAAAGTTTTTTGCATCTTGTCTACGTCACTATATTTGTTCAAATTTTCATTTAAAATAGCTTTTTCGTCTTCTGGTAACATAAAATCTACAGTGGATATTTCTTGATTATACACTATTACTTCGTCTTTTTTTTGTTCTGTTTCTTCTATAGGAACTAACTTAGCTTCCCCCATAATTTTCACCCCTTTTGTTATTCTAAAGTGCCCTCAACAAAATCACTTGTGTTAAAAAATTGAGGTCTTTTTAACATATATTCCATTATTGCATATTTAATTCTTTGACTTATTGTAGTTGTACTGTCTTGTGTATAATCTATTCTAGCACAACCAGCCAAAAATATATTCCATATATCATCTTCTGTTATATTTGCGTCTTTTGATTGAAAATAATCTAGTGCAAATCCCCATTCATCTTTTGTACATAGCTCATAAGTGTTTGCAGAATTATATTGCCAATACTCTCTTTTATCTTTATCTGGCTCTTTTACATCTGTACCTCTATCTGGTAACAAGCCTGTTTTTATATACAAATCAAATGTAATTGCACTTATTACATATATCATTTTTTTGTCAATGTAAATTGTTCTTATATAAGGCTTAAACTTTGCAAGTTTAGGAACTTCTTCATATAAATTATCAATCTTTTTTGTTTTTGAATAATAACTAACTATTCCTTGCTCTTCTTCATTAAAATTTAATGCAATAGCAATTTCTTCTATTGTATAAAAATAATTCAACAAATTATTTTCTTTTGCCATTATCATTTCTTTCACCTTCTTTGTTTTTTAATGCTAGTTGTTCAAATATTCTAGCTAGTAGTCTTTCATAATACCCTTGGTCAGGAAATTCAACCATTTTTCCCATAATATCACCTACAAAAAGTATATCACAGACAAAAAAAGAAGTCAATTTTACTTGACTTCGTAACTCTTCTCATATTCTGTTTTTATAGGAACTCTTCCAGTTATTTTAACTACATAATCCACTAATTTTTTCGTAAGTTCTTTTTCTGGAATTTTGTTTTCCTCGTCCTTTAATATTTCTTTCAACAAATTGTCAGCTTCTCTAATGTTTTTGTAAATTTCGTCGTGATGTTCTTTTTCAAAGTTTTGGATTCTCATTTGTTGTTCGTAAAAAGCTGCAATTTTACCTTTTTGCTTTTTAGACTCTTCTAAAGAATATATGCCCTTTGCATAATTTTCATATACCTCTTTCATTTTATACCATACTAGTTGTTCCAAAATCGAACTGCTTAAAGGCAAATTGTTTTTGATATATGCTAAGTTTGATATGTTTTCAAATTCCATATTATTCATCCTCCAAAAGTTCCTCTAAAACGTCTATTGCACCTTCTTGCATAAATTCTTCTCTTATTTCGGTCATACTACTATGTGGGTCAAGAACGTGTATTTTATCGTACAACTTATCCACCTTTTCTTTTATTTTGTCTTTTGATATATATTTTTCTTTGCCTTCTATAATTCTATTAGCCTTTTCTATATTTGCATTTAGAAGTTTATATTCTTCATTTTCTTTTTTTAGTTTTTCTATGAGATTTAATAGTGTTTCTGCATAATCAATAAATAATGGTAAACACACAATATCTCTAGGAATTTTTTTAAAGTCATTTTCTTTATTTATTCTTTCAATTTCATTTTTTAAATATTTAATAGCTTTCTTTTCTTCTTCACTTAGTTCCATAATAACAATTCCTCCCACATTTCACTATTTTCCCACACTTCATCTATGTTGCAATTTAATATTTCTTCGCATAATTCGTCATAGAAATCCTCTTTTGCGTATAATGTTTTTAAGTCCACTTCTTTAAGATTTTTTCTGCTTTCAGCCAATTCCATTCTTAAATTATGCCAAAAACGGAACTTTTCACGTGAAATATTAAATAGTGTTTCGTAATAATCTTGCTTTGCCGCTTTTTCGGCTTGTTCTTTTGCAATTTTTCTTTTATAGAGTGCCAAATCTCTCATTCTATAAAATGAAGGTTTTTCGTCTTCTAAGTCTATAGGTAACTTAAAATCTGATATTATTTTTTTCACTGCTTCCATATTTTCGATTTCAAATAGCTTAACCACAAAAGATATAATATCATAGTGTGTATTATCTCCAAAATCGTGTATACCTTTTCTGTTATTTACACAAAAGGAAGCTGTTTTTTCTTTTCTAAATGGTGATTTGTACCAATATGAATCCGCTTTTAGTGTTCCTTTACCGAGATAATAAGTAACTACTTCGGTTGGTTTTAAGTACATTTTTACTTGTTTAAACAAATCTTTCATATCAATTCTCCTTTAAAATATCTATTTGTTCAAAATCACACAAGGTAGATTCTATTCGCTTCATAGCCTCTTTGCAATAAACTTCGTTTATTTCAAAACCAATATAATTTCTTCCTTGCTCTTTACAACAAACTGCTGTTGTCCCCATTCCTAAAAACGGGTCTAAAACTATATCACCTTTTTGTGTAAACTCTTTAATAACTTCATCACAAAAAGATTTTGACATTACAGCTCTATGAATCTTGGCATATTCTTTATTAGGATTGTTATTTTGAATAATAACATTTCTATAAAATTTACTATTTACATCTACGCCTTTTGTTCCGTCAGATTTTATTATAATTAAAAATTCATAAGAATTTGAAATTTTATTTGGAGTAGAAGTTGGAACTCCATTTGGTTTATACCATACAACAATGTCGTGTATTCTCTTAGCATAATGTCCTATTAATTTATATAAATTTTCACGGTTAGCTTTTATGCCTTGTATATTATATAAAACATATTTCTTACTAACCCTCAACATTTCATCAATACACTCACATTGCCATTCAAACCAATCTTTTCTCGTTTCAACGTGAAGATATTTTTTGTGATTACCTTCTGTGTGCTCAGATACATCTGCTTTGGCACTACCCTTATCATTATATGGCGGACTTGTAAAACACACATCCACGCTTTTATCTGGTAATTCTTTCATTAATTTTAAACAATCTCCACATTTTATATAATCTTTCATTATTTAATCACTACCCCTGCCCTATCTAATTCCGACTTACAGTCTTCAACATTTAAATGTCCACTAGTAAAACAATCAAACGTTTTCATTATCTCTTCCATTACACCTGGAAGTCTCTTTTTGCCAAAACCATACTTATAGTTCAAAGTATAAGCTACTGCTATACTGTAGTTTTTTATATCTTCTAATAGTATGTTTTTAGCAATTATTTCTCTATCCAAATCTACTTGTTTTTCAAAATCAAGCATATAATCCAATAATTTTTCTGGACTATCCCATCTCTTTCTAATTTCTCTTATCATTTTTCTTTTATCCATATTTATTTCCTCCTATTTTAACTTGTCTACCAACTGTTTGCCACAAAACGGGCAGAAGTTTATATCTCTATGCCCCAAATAATCTCTGCCATTTAATTGATTATAACTTCTTGGTTCTTTTAAGTCCAATTTTGGAAGCTTATCCCCTTTTTCTCTACCAAATAAATTTAAAGAATTTCCTTTGATTTGTAAAGCATAATCATAAGTCCAGTAACTTCCAAATTGAAACAAAGGCAAACAATCACCTTCGCAATATTCGCAACCTTTAAAATAATTTTTTCTAATCTTTTGTTGTTCGTCATATGCTTTATAAACATCATATCCAGTCATTAGTTTTTTAGTTCTTTCTTTCATACTTACTCTCCTTTACACTTCGTTTCCCCAGCAATCCCAACCTTCTACTTGTTGTCTTGCAAACAGTTCTATTCTAGGAACATCACCAAATAGTTCTTCAATCAGCGAATAAACTATGTCGGGTTTTTTAGAATGTTTTGTTCTTTCGGCTTTTACTAATTGCTTAACACTATTTGATTTTTTGTACTTCAACATTTGCCCTCTTGTACCAAACAAACACAACTCGCAATTTTTTAAAGTCCAAGCTCCCAAAGTGTACACTTCTTTTGCGTTTTTACTTTGCTTACTCCACACAAAAGCCACAGTTACATAATTGAATCCCCAAGCACTCATTAGCTCAATAGCCTCTTTTATGTGAGCGTCAGTTGTCCACATAAACATTGCGCAATCGTTATCACAAATGCTTTTAATATCCCATTGTTTCATATCCTTCGTTTTTTCTGTGTGATACACTTTTTCTAAAGAATTGAATCTTTTTCCGTTTTCTTTTTGTAATTGTTTACTCGAAAAGTTCCAAGGTGGGTCAGCATAAATTATTTTATACTTTTGGTTTGTGTTAAATATATCAACCTTCAATTTTATTCCTCCTTATCTTTGTCTAAATCTATACTTTTTAGTATTTCTAACAGATTTGGTATTTTTTCTAATTGTTCATATACTTCTTTTTCTGTATTAATACTTCTTGAACCCGTATGTAATATCTCTTTTCTGTCTTTATCTAGTACTACATAACTGCTTTTCCCATATAATATACCAATGTATCCGTTTGGGTGTTTTATTTCTACCATTTATTCCTCCTCAATAGGCTCTCTTTTTTATGGCTTTTTCTAAACTCATTACTCTTCTCCTATTTTTTTTGTTTTCTGTTTCATTATTATCTCAGCTTCCCACGTGCTTGGGAAACAATCAAAACATATTCTTCTTCCAGTTTCTTCAATAAACACACTGTTATCTCCCGCACAACGTTTCAAGCAACAATTACAAATGTAAGGATATTGAAATTCATTTAGCTCTGCTAAAACAATTCTTATAGCTTCTGCAAATTCAGCATTTGATTCCGAAACGTCTATTTTTTTAAGACTATCTATAAAATCAACGTGGTCTTGCAATATTTTTTTAGCTTCTTCAGTAGTCATTATTTATCACCTCTATCTTTCACCGCCGTAACAACAGCCCAAATACTAGCCCCCAAGAAAAATAGCACTATAAGTTCTGCTGTTGCTACCATACCATCAATTGGCGTTTGTAAATATGCTGGTTTTATTAACCAGCCAAAGAAAAATTCTTTCATATTCATACCTCCTTATTCTTTTTCTATTCTTTCTTTTGCTATATTATAATAATTTTCGTCTAACTCTATACCTATAAAATTTCTATTTAGTTTTTTGCAAGCCACACCTGTTGTCCCACTTCCCATAAACATATCTAATACCACATCGTTTTCTTCAGTGCTCAATAATATGCAAGTTTCTGGCAACTCTAACGGAAATCCACTATGTCCCCATTTAGATTTTGTCTCTTTTCTACCAAATTTTTTCTCGCTTTTTTTACCACTATTAAATGGTATTTCCCATACATTTCCAACATTTTTTGTCTTAAATATTTCTGGATGATTGTCATATGCGTCCTGTTTCTTTAAGTTTACCCCAGCAGAAGTATGTCTTAACATAAAAATATACTCACACTGGTTAGTTAATTGTCTGCTAGTATTTGCTGGCTGTTGATTGTATCTATACCATATTATTGTATCGTGTAATTTAAACATAATTTTTCTAGTAGCAATTTCCATTAATTCAAAAGCTCTTATGGTTATTTCACTATCATTTATAACATTAAGATAAAAAG
>Ga0326511_10000349_pt1 | contig 39892 bp, 49 predicted proteins | sample 0_2496_0518_D_FD_203701 | JGI IMG/M metagenome (GOLD analysis project Ga0326511, IMG submission 203701) | Bovine rumen microbial communities from UC Davis, California, United States - 0_2496_0518 | ecosystem: Host-associated > Mammals > Digestive system > Stomach > Rumen | place: USA...
TTATAGATAAAGAATTAATTTGGGATAATCATTCATTAGTTATGTTTGATAATGATTTGATTCCAAAAGATATGATAAAAGAAAAAACAACGATAAAATAATATATGTATATATAATCACTAAGTTTACAAAAAAACTTTTGTGATTATTTTTTATAGTATAATTTAAAATAATAAAATAAAATTATATTATAGAGGGAGGTAAGAAGATACTATACTGATCAATCTATTTTGTTATATATAACATTGCACAAAATCAAAGTATCGGGACATTCAAATTTATGAAAAAATTAGGTAATTAATTGTAATTGTCAGGTTTTTATTATATAATATAAAATAAATTAATTGAAGCAAAATAGAAAGTTGAAGAAAAATTTGATATAAAAAAAGGAGAATTAAAAATGATTTTTAAATATAAAGAAGCTAAAGAAAGAAATGTAGGAAATAATATGAAAATAAAAGATTTGTATTCAGGAAAAAATATGCCAATTGATTTTGTAATAGGTAAATTAAATGGTTTTCATGGAACTTTTAAAAATACAAAAAGCATAAAATATTATTTTATAATAGAGGGAAAAGCAAAAGTGAAAATAAATGATGAATTAAATGAAGTAGAAAAGGGAGACTTTGTCTTAATACCTATTAATGCGGAACATAGCATAGAGGGAGATGTTGAATTTGCAATTATGTGTATGCCATCATTTGATATTGATAAAGAACAAATAGTATAAGACTTAAATAAACAAAATAATTAATAATAAAGAAACAATTCTTTTTTACTTATTTTAATGCAGATAAATTTTTATAATTTTAATAAAAAATAATTCTATAAATTATAATATAAAAATCAGCTTCATAATTACAAAATTATTTAAAATTTATCTAATATATAAAATATTTAAAAATACTAATAAAACTAAAATTAACAAGATTAAAAATCTAATTTAATATGACACTATTGGAAATAGGAGAGAATAGGAAATACAAGGTTAAGATAATATAAAAAGGAATATATAACATTGCACAAAATAAAAGTATCCGCACATTTTTTTTGAAGGACAAAATGAAACTTTCAGGCTATATAAAATTATGCCAATATCAATTTAATTTTATAAATAATTTAAGATTTATTTTAAATTTTATCAATTTATGTTATAATGGACAAAGATTAATATAAATCGGAGGTATTATAATGGAAGAAAAATATGAGAATTGGACAAAAGAGTTTATGGAATCATGGAAACAACTAGATTGGAAAAGAACACTAGAAACATTAGATAAGAACGTTGAATACTATGAAAATCCAATTGATTCACCATGCAAAAATTTTAATGAAGTAATAAATCTTTGGAATGTTGTTGCAGATAATCAAAAAGATATCGAATATAAATATGAGATTGTTTCCTTTAATGAAAAAACTTGTATTATAAATTGGCAAATGACAAGAGTAATGACTAAGACAAATAGTAAACAAGAAATTGATGGAATATTTCAAATTTCATTAAATGAAGAAGGAAAATGCACTTTTTTCAAACAATGGAGATTTACTAAATAGAAAGGTTGATTTATTATGAAATTAAAAAATAAAGTTGCTTTAATTACGGGTTCATCTTCTGGGATTGGTAAAGCAATTGCTTTGTTATTTGCTGAAGAAGGTGCAGATGTTATTATATGTTCTAATACATCAAATGAAGAAGGAAATAATGTATTAAAGGAAGTAATAAAAAAAGGGTCTAATGCAATTTATATTCAAGCTGATTTAACTAAAGAATCAGATATTAAAAGTTTATTTAGTAAAATAAAAGAAAAATATGGAAAACTTGATATTCTTATTAATAATGCAGGAAGGACTTTCAATATACCATTTAAAGATGTAACAGAAGAAACAATCACAAGAGACATTAATACAAATCTAACATCAGCTATTTTATGCTCTAAATATGCTTTAGAGATAATGAATAAAGAAGGTTGGATTGTAAATACTTCTTCTATTAGAGGAATCGATTATTCAGGAAGATCTGGAATTATTGGATATTGTTCAGCTAAAGCGGGTATAAATAGTTTTACTAAGACATTAGCAATGGAATTAGCTCCTAGAATATATGTAAATGCCGTAGCACCAGGATTTGTTTACACTAATTATATGGACAATGTTACTGAAGAAATGAAAAAATCATGGTTAAAAAATATACCTATAAATAAGTTTATAGATCCAAAAGAAATAGCTGAAGTATATTTAATGCTTGCAACCTCAAAGATATTTACTGGTTCTATTATAACAGCTGATGGAGGCTATTCATTACTAAATAGATAGATTAATCCTAAGAGAGCAATGCTCTCTTATTGTTTTTCTAAAAATAATAAAAAATTTTATCTGTTCGCTTGTTTTTTCATTTTTAATATAGTATAGTGTAAAACATAGGAAATGAGAATAAGCAGGTGTGGTTTGCCACTTTACATATAAAGGTTTGTCCTTTAGAATGGAGGTGGTGCTATGATAGAAGCAGTTTTATTAGAAATAATATACTTACTTTTATTTTCTTTAAGTGAAAATTGTATTTATAAAAATTTGAAAATTTTAAAAAATAAAAATTTAATTTCTAGAATTGGTGCTAATAAAAATGAATATTGGAAAATAAGAGATAATGTAATAGATAACGTAAGAGATAAAGAAATAAATTTTGATGAAATTATGAAAAATGTAATTTAGCAAATTGCAAATTTTATAGGATTAAAGAGGATAGGGGTATAAAAATACCTTTAATTTTGAATATATAACATTGCACAAAATAAAAGTATCCAGGAATTAGAATGTTGATTTATCAAGGATTACATAGATTTTAAAATAAAAAAATTTAAGACTGATAGTTAGTTGTAATTATCAGTCTTTTGTTATATAATAAGCATAATAGTTAGTAAATCAAAAGGAGTAATTTATATGATAATAGCAATTGATGGTCTTGGAGTAAACGGAAAGTCAACATTAGCAAAAATGCTTTCAGAAAAATTAAACTACAAGAATTTTAATACAGGTGCAATTTATAGATGTATAGCATTTAAGATAATAAATGAAAATTTGAATGTAAATGATATATCTAATACTTTATATAAAATAAAAAATATAGACATTAACTTTGAAAATGATAAAGTATTTTTGGATGGAAAAGATGTAACAAAGCAAATAAGAACTGAGCAAATATCTGTTTATTCAACAAAATGGGCTACAATTCCTGAGATAAAAAGTTGTGTTAGAGAAATACAAAAAGATTATTTAAAAAAATATGATACAGTAATAGAAGGTCGTGATATTGCAACAAGGATTGCTCCTGATGCAGAGTTCAAATTCTATTTATATTCTGATTTTGAAACAAGAGTGCAACGTTTATGGATGCAGAACAAAAGTGAAAATATTGAAACAATAAGAAATAATTTGAAAATTAGAGATGATTTAGATATAAATGGTGGTAATTTTATAAAACCTTCAAATGCAATAGAAATTAATACAACTAATTTTACAATTGATGAAGTATTTGAAATAATGATGAAAATAATTTTAAATACTAATAAATAAAAAATACTATATTTGCAGTTTTGGAGGTAGGGGACTTAAATCTTCAAAGTTGCAAATTTTTGTCATTTTTATAAAAATAAAGAATTATTAAAAATTTTTCTAAAAATAAGTTTTTATAGAAAATAAATTTTTAAAAGTTTTTTATAAAATCAAAACTAAAAAAATAAAAAATATATAAGGATTATATATAATTAACGAGATTAAAAATCTAATTTAATAATTAAATATGATTTAATTGGAAGCTACTTTAATCCATAGCAAACAGCATAGGAGAGCAGAGGGATATGGATCAAAAGTATTATAAAAAGAGATATATAACATTGCACAAAATCAATCTTTTGTTCAAAAAGGAGTAGGAACAAAATATAAAACCATACATATATGGTCCTACCCGCAAAATCTTGCAATTCCTTGCTATTACTAGTATTTAATCTATTTATTCTAACAACAAACTATATTACTTTCTTATAAAACTCTCTTAAATTTGATTCTGAAGCCTCATTATTTTTAATTGTTCCTGGTTGGATTTTTTTTCATTATTGTAACCACATATTTAAAAAAATTTATATAACTTTAGATTATTTTTATCAAAATTTCACAAATCCCCATATTTCAATATTTTGCTCAATTATTCAAACAACAAGTTATATGTCTAAAAAATAAAAACGCCTTAAAATCGATTCTCGTGCGTCGCTTTTTTAGCCTTTTTCGAGCATTTTTAATAAATGCCTAAAAATCAGCATTTTACTAAAAATTATATAATAAACACTAGATTTATAAATTAGCATATCTAATCATAAACATATAACTTGTTTAATTAAATATAAAAATGTCTTAAAATCGATTTTAGCGTGTTATAATTGCAAAATTATATTATGGATTTGTAATCTAAAATTGTATAATATTTTTATAAGAAAATTTATTAAATTAATTTATTAAATTATAATGTAAAATTATTTACAAGCATTATTAACAAATGTTCGTTAATAAAAAATTATATAAAAAATTTAACTTTACACAAAATTTTAATTTTTAAAATTTCTGAATCTTAATTACTAATTTTTTTTACTTTAAATTATTTTAAGTTTAGTTTTATACTTTTAAGAAATTTTTATTTTATATAGAATAAATTTTTTATGTATTTATTTTTCTGTTTTAAAATTTATTTTAATATTTTAAATCTCTTTTTTATACTTTTTATACATTTCTAAAAATAGCCTATTCCCCTATTCCCTACTTATTTCTTTGTATACATGAAAAAATACTATATAGCTTTTAAGTTATTCTTTTGCTGTGTTGAACAAAATTATTACTTAATAACTTGCCCAAACTACTTAAATTATCAATATTATTAGCTTTTGTATCAACTTGTTCAGCTTGTGATGCTAAAACTTGTTCATAAGTATACTTTAACATTGATATTTTCTCTTGTTTTTGCTCATCTGTAGCATCATTACTGTTAAGCCTATATTCAAGATTATAACCATATAATTCTAATGCTCTCAAAATAAGTTCAACTTATCCATCTAATAGATTTAATTCTACAGAATGAATTTTATTTTTATCAAATTTTCTTTCATAATCTGCCATTGTTTTATATCAACTCCTTTTTATAATAAATTATGCACAAAAAGCCTCTGCCGTATCAATTTGAACATGTCCTAATAATTCTTGAATAGTTCTAATATAGGTAATTTTGGACGCTATAAAAAATAGTATTACATTTTTTTATAATGTAACACTATTTTTTATAATGTATCTTATTATCTTTTTAGTTATAATTTTCCTATAACCAATTTCCAACTTTTTTAATGTATATTTTCTTTACAATCTGAACTAAAATTACATATAGGATAGTCAATCCTGCTACTATTAAATAATATAATGGTGGCATTATTTCAAAATGGAATGATTTAATATTATGCAATAATATTGGTGCAAATATTGTTCCTATTATTGTAACCATTGTTAAACAAGTTAATATTGGGTTTGCTTTTGACTGTACAAAAGGTACTTTTTCAGTACGAACGAAATGAATTATCAATGTTTCACTTATTAGACATTCAACAAACCATGCTGTTTGAAAATAACTTTCACTTACAGCTCCATTATATCCTAATATAAACCAAAATGCTAAAAACGCCAAAACATCTATTATCGAACTTACTGGTCCCATTACATTCATAAATGCTCCCAATCCTTTTGTATCCCATTTTCTTGGTTTTATTAAAAATTCCTCATCAACATTATCATATGGTATTCCTATTTGAGAAAAATCATATAAAAAGTCTTGAATTAACATTTGAATTGGCAATAATGGTAAAAATGGTAAGAAAATACTTGCAATAAATATACTAAATACATCTCCAAAATCTGAACTTAAAGCCATTTTCATATATTTTATAATATTTCCATATACTTTTCTTCCTTCTATTACTCCATTAAATATTACTTTTAAACTTTTTTCTAATAAAATAATATCACTTGCTTCTTTAGCAATGTCTGTTGCTGTATTTACACATATTCCAACATCTGCATTATGTAGTGATGGTGCATCATTTACACCATCTCCCATATAGCCTACTACATGTCCATTTTTTCTAAGAGCCTTTATTATTCTTTCTTTTTGTAAAGGATTCATTCTAGCAAAAACATTTACTTCCTCAACCTTTTTAGCAAGTTCTCCATCTGGCATCCTATCAATATCTGTACCTAATAATATTTTTGAATCTTCTATTCCTACCAAGTTACAAATATTTTCAGTGGCATATTGGTTATCTCCTGTTAAAATCTTTGTTGTTATTCCATATTCTTTTAATTTCTTTATTGTACTTTTTACTTCTTTTTTTGGTGGATCTAAAAATGCTACAAATCCTATAAATGTCATTTCTTTTTCATCATCGCTATTAAATATATCTTTTCCTCTATACTCTCTTTTTGATGCTAACGCGATTACCTGCATTCCTTGTTTTGCAAGATTTTCAGCATTTTTATTAATATTTTGTATCATTTCTTGAGTTAGCTCTTTATGTTCGCCATCTATTTTTACTTGATTACAACTTTTTAATACTTCTTCTAATGCTCCTTTAGTAATTATCCTATAATGATCATCATGTTTTACTACAATACTTACTTTTTTTCTAATATAATCAAATGGAATTTCATCAATTTTTTCATAATTAATAACTTGTTCTTTTATTTTATGCTGAACTCCATATGTTATTACTGCTTTATCTACCAGATTTTTCATTCCAGTACTATAATAGCTATTTAAAAATGCATATTCTAATATAGATAAATCTTCTTTTCCTTCAACATTTATATATTTCTGTAATACTATCTTGTCTAATGTTAATGTTCCTGTTTTATCAGTGCATAAAACATCTATTGCACCTAAATTTTGAATTGCCTGAATGTTTTTTACTAATGTTTTTTTCTTTGCAAGAGTTTTCGTTCCTTTAGTTAAATTAACATTTACTATCATAGGCAACATTGTTGGAGTAATTCCAACAGCTACTGATAATGCAAATAGCACTGCTTCTAATATATCTTTTCGTATAAATGCATAAATAATAAATACTGCTATTGAAACTACAACCATGTATTTTATTAATAATTTTGTAATTCCATTCATACCTTTTTCAAAATTTGTCGTTTCTCTTTTATTATCAATTTGTTTTCCCATACTTCCTAGATATGTAGAAAAACCAGTATTAATTACTATAGCTGTTGCATCTCCACTTATTACACTTGTTCCCATTAAACATATATTTGAAATTGAAAATATTTCATTTGAGTTATTAAATTTATCTGTTTTTTCAATAGGCGCACTTTCACCTGTAAAAACAGATTGATTTAAAAACAAGTCCTTATTTTCTATAATCATTACATCAGCTGGAATAATAGAACCTGCATTTAGATGAATAATATCACCTTTTACAACTTTTTCTGTTCTTATTGTTTGTTCTTTTCCATTTCTTATAACCGTTGCCGTTGAAAACATTTCACTTTTTAATTTTCTATTGAATTTATATGTTGAATAATTTTGGGCAAATTTTATCATAGCACTTACAAATCCAATTGCTAAAATAATAACTGTACCTAATGTATCATCACCAACAAATTTATTTATTATTGCTAAAACAACTAAAATTAAAATAAATTTATCTTTAAATGAATTTATAAAAAAATAAAACCATGAATGTTTATCATCTTTTACAACAACATTTTCTCCATCTTCTTCTAATTTTTGTTCTGCTTCTTTATTTGTCAATCCTTTTTCAATATTAGTTTTAAGCTCTTCTATTATTTTTTGTTTTTCTTTTTGTGCAATTTTCTTATATTTTTCTAGTATTTTCTCATCATTATTACTCATTAAATTTTTATTTTTTAATTTGTTCTTTATAAAAAATAATCTAATCAATTTCTATGTATCTCCTTTTTTTATATTTTATAAAATTGTATCACTTAATATATTTTTTGTATATACTTTTTATATTTCTTTTTTCTCATATTACTTTGTTTTCTTCTTTTAAAAATTCACTTTCTATAACCATATTTAATAGGAATTTTAAAATAAAATCATAATATTATTTGTATATTTGAATACAAAATATGGAAAGTGATATCATAGGGGGTTACTATTATCAATCTTTTGTGCAAACAGGGGTAGGATGCAAAAAGAAAGTACTTAAATTAAGTACCTCCCTTTCAAATTTTGCTATTCCTTGATATAAACCAATTATAGCTATATTTTATAGACAATATAATTTATAAAAAAATTATATAACTTTAGATTATTTTTTCAAAAATTCGTAAATCCTTATATTTCAGCATTTTGCCGTATTTTTCAGGCAACAAACTATATGCCTAATTTTTAAAAATGGCTTAAAATCGATTCTCGCGCGTCGGTTTTTTAGCCATTTTTCAGTATTTTTTAAAGATACTGAAAATTAAGCATTTTTGCAAATTTTACATTATAATTATTATATTATATAAATTACACATCAAAATCTAAACATATAACTTGTTGGATTTTATAATAAAATGTCTTAAAAACGATTTTGATGCGTCCTAAATATAAAATAATATTATAAATCATTAATCTAAATTTATATAATAATTATCATTATAAAAAATCTATATTATTAAATTAGTTAAAATTATATTTTTAACATAATAACAAATGTTCGGGTTTTTAAAAATTATAAATTTAACATTGCACAAATTTAAAATTTAATTTTTCAAACTAAAATTTTTATAATTTAAAATTTAAATTATAATTTTATTTTTATTTATAATTATTGTTTCAATTTTATATACTTTTCTTTGATAAGTATAATATATTTAGAATGAAAAATTTTTAAAAATTACAAATATTTTAAAAACTGCCTATTCCCCTATTCCCTCTTAATTTTATAATATTTATAAAAATTTTAAATAGCTTTTAATATATTGTTTGCTTTAGTATTACCAAAATCTTCACTTAATAATTTGCCTAAACTGCTTAAATTATCAAGATTATCAGCTTTAGTGTTTACTTGTTCAGCTTGTGATGCTAAAATTTGTTCATAAGTGTATTTAAGCATTGATATTTTCTCTTGTCTTTTTTCATTTGTAATTCCATTACCATTTAACATATAATCTAAATTATAACCATATAGTTCTAAAGCTCTTAGTATTATTTCAACTTGTCCATCTAATAGACTTTATTCTACTGTATGAATGTTTTTTATATTCATCTTTATCTATAAAATTTAATGTATTTGCCTTCTTTGCTAGCTGATTTAAATTAATTCCAATCTTGGTTAATTCTTTCATTACATTATAAAATTCATAGTCAGGTTTTTCTTTTAACTCTGCTTTCATAATTAATTTTCTTACATAATCTGAATATGTAGTTCTTTCTTTTTCTACATCATTCATTAATTTTTTATATTCAATTTCATTTAGCATAACATCTATTCTTAATCCTCTTTTTCTCATTGTAAATTCACATACTTTCGTAAATTTTAGTACAAAAAAACAAGTATTTCTACTTGTTTTATAATTAAAAATAATTCAATTAATAATTGATATTATATAAATAAGTTTTATTTTTATCTTCCTTCATCTCCACGATATGGTGATACTTCTACCTTATTTAAATCATCAAATGCAGAAGTATTTAAAAATCTTTGGTATTTTTTTAATTCTTTTTCTTCATCATATTGAGGTTTTTCCTCTACTCTGATATCGTGCATAAATTTTTTTCTTTCATTATCATTCATTCTTTATTTCTCCTTTTCTAATTATGTAACCATTATACTATATTTATATATTTGATGTCAAATCTATACAACTCCATCATTAGATTTTTGCTCCTTCCTTTATTTGTAAACAAAAAAGAGCTGATATTTTTATCAACTCAAAAGTGTTAGGTATTATCTCAATAACTACATTATTGGTTAAAGTTTAAACTATATTTTTAATATTCAGATGCAAAAAGACAGGAAAATCCTGTCTTCTCACGAATTTGTTAGAATTCTTTAGAACAGCATGTTTTTTTCATTACAATAGTGGTACCTTTTCCTACGTTGGAATATACTTTTACAGAATCCATAAATGATTCCATTACTGAAAAGCCAAGACCTGCTTTATCTCCATCCATAGTAGTATATAACGGTTCCATCGCCTGTTTAACATTATCAATGCCGCAGCCCCAGTCGCGAATTTTAATTTTAATATGATTTCCTTCATAAATTAAAACTTCGACCTGAATTTTACCTATGTTGTCATAAGCAAAATCAACAATGTTTTGAATTGCTTCACCGACTGCCGTTGAAATATCAGTCATTTCTACTATAGTTAAATCTATTTGTTTAACAAATTCTTTAACTGCAGATCGTATGAAATCCTGATTACTGTTGCGACTAATAGTGTTAATTTGCATGCTGTTTATCAAAGTTCTTTTTTTCATTTGAATACCTCATAACTAACTAATTATAGTTTACATGTGTTTTGTAAAATATTATGTGCTGACCACAAGCTTTAAGCTTCACATATGCAAATGAGGTTTTGCTAAATTTTACATAATTTAATTATATCATAAATATATGCTAAATTCAATGAAAATCTCACTGTTATTAAATCAAATAATTAAATATTAACCTATATATTGGTTTGTATTATCAAAGTTTTGTGCAAAAAGGAATAGGAGTAAAATAGAAAATACCTGTTTCAAGTACCTCCCTCAAATTATTGCTATATCAAGCCTTTAGGCTCTTTTTTGTTATTATTTAAGACATCAAGTTATATTACTTTATTTTTAAATCGTCTTATAATCGATTCTGATGCGTCACTAATTTCAAGTATTTCAGCAATTCTTTATAAAAAATCTCGTATTATTTTTTTATTCATAATTTATATAATCATTTTATAAATTTTTTATCTAAAATCACCAAATCCTTATATTTCAATATTTAGCCTTATTTTTAGGATAACAAACTATATTAAGAAAAAATAAAAACGGCTTAAAATCGATTCTCGCGCGTCACTTTTTTAGCAATTTTTGGACATTTTTAAAAAATGCTGATTTTACAACATTTTATAGAATTTAGTTACATTTATATAAATTAAATCATATTATAAGACATTTTATAGACAAGTAATTTGTTTAGTTAAATATAAAAACGTCTTAAAAACGATTCTGAAGTGTTAAATTTATTAATTATATATAAGTTTAAATTGTACAATAATATTTCAATTATAAACTAAAAATTTTTTATTTTTAAATGAGATTATTATAAAAAACTCATAATTAACAAATGTTCGTATTTTTAAATTTATAAACCGAACATCTAAAAATTCAACTTTGCACAAAATTTAAATTCAGATTTTAAAATCCAAATTTAAATTTATAAAATTTTAATTTTAAAATTATATTTTATATTTTTTATTATACTTTATTTTATTTTTACTTTTTATAATTTTAAAAAATTACTATCCCCCTCTCTCCTACTTTAATTTTTTTCAACATCTTCAATTATTTTACTGTGTGCTATTATTGGAATAATATTTAATAATTGAAATATTATAAATGAGGTTACAATACTAAAATAATCTGCAACTAATCCTAAAACAATGGAAAATGCTGAAAACAACATGCTTTGTATAAAGTTCTTAATTGAACCCATGCTAGCCCTATATTCATCTTTATATAGTTTCTGCTCTATTTCAGAATTGATGAAATCATTGTGAAAAATAGAATTAGAAACTAAAATAATTGGTGATATTGCATTGTTAATTATAACTGCTGTAATGTTAGACATTATGCTATAAAAATGTGAGAAAAGCCAATATTTTTTTCTAGTTATTATTCTAATTATTTTTTCGCTAAACCAATTAGAAATAAAAGCTCCAATGTTTGCTAAAATTCCTGGTATGCCTATAGCCCATGTTGGCCATACATTTTCATAAAAAGCACTTCTGAATTGATAGCAAGATTCATTTGTTGATTCCATTATTCCATCATATAAAACTTTTTTTAATAATAGTTTATTTCTTAAAACTTCTTTAATAGGTTTTGTTATGATTTCAGTTTTCTTTTTATTATTCACTTTAACTATATTTATAACTCCTAAAAATAAACTTAAAATAAGTTGAATCGCTTTTGGTACAATTGATATTCCTATTATAAATTTATACGAAAAAAAGTATAATAGAATTGCACCAATAAATCCAGATAATGCGGCAGCTAAGTATCCCATAGATTTTACTTTTCCAATAAATTTAATATAATCCTTTTCATTATTAATCATTTTTAAATTCTCATAAACGTATGCATCATTATTTCCACTAAAAAAAGCAAACTCAATACCAGATATAATTGCATATATAATTAGTAGAAAATAATTATTAGCTATAAATAATATAAAAGCTGATAGCAGTGAGCAAACCGAACCATAAACTATTGTCTTTTTTCTGCCGATTTTATCTGAAAGAATTCCAGTTGGTAATTCAAAAATTGCTGATGATATTGTTACAATAGAAAATATGCTCATTCCTAAAACAAATGAATTTGTTATAGACTTATAATATAAAATAGCTACAACATTGTATAGATTAATGTTATTAAGAAAAATAATTAAGGAAATTAATAGTAAATTTTTTTTGCATTTTTTTAAATTTTCTTTCATGTTTTACCTTCTTCCCTTTTGCTCATATTTTTGTATGTAAAAAGAACCTCCTTTCCATAAATAAACAACAAAAATAATCACAAAAATTTTGTGTATATTTTATTGCCATTCATGAGGAGATTCTTAAGGCTCTTCATTATTCCTTTAAACTTTGCGTTTATCTGGTAGTAAAACGCGAATGACTGAATTGATTTACTACAATTAATATTATACTATATAATGATTAATTTTTCAAGGAGTTGCTATTATTTTTAATTGGGGATTTCCCCAACTTTCAATATTTTAAACACCTATTGACATTATTTTGCTATTTGATATCCTGCTTTTTTTTAATTTTTTACTATTTCAATTCCTCCACCTGTATCTACAAGTAGATTTTTCTCACCAAAAAAACATGTATTATATAAATTTTGAACTATACCTGCTCCAGTGCCAAGCATTATGATTCTTTCTTGCATAATGTCATCCTCCTAAATTTCTTTTATATTATCATCTTATTTAATTAATTCTTATCTCTATTCTTAAACATTGTATGCAATTTTTATTTATTATTATAAATTATATTCTTTACATTTTTCCTCTAACATTATAAATTGACAACATCTTGATTTAATATTTTCGCATAAATGTCCTTTTCTATACATATTTTGGAATAGATTAATTTTTTTAAATAAATTCGATTTATGATTATTCAAGAAAGTTAATTGTTCTTCTAACATCTTTTTATATTTCTTATCTGTTATTGTTGGTAATACTTCTGTTAATTCTTCAATAGGAGTTGGAATCATATTATTAATATTTACTATGCCTAATTCGCCATTTTTGATTTTATATATGTCAATGGCTTTGGGATTAATATTAATGTGCTTTGGCTTAGGAGAAGCCAAAGGTGCAAAATAGTTATAATTATTATATGTATAAACAATCCCGATATATGGTCTAGTAGTGTTTTTATTATAAGCAACATTTTTATCAAATTGTCTTAAATAATTAATATAGCTTTCACTAATATAATAAATTTTTAAATTTCTCATTTACAATCTCCTTTAAACAAAATGTGACTGCCAGTTATGACAGCCACATACTATTTTAAGCTCCTACTTTGGCAAGGATATTCCTACTTTTTTAAGTTCTTACTATGGCAAAGATATTCCTACTTTTTTAAGTCCCTACTTTAGCAAGGGTATTCTAATCTTTTTAAGCTATTTAATAGCAATATTATTATATGTATTTTATAAAAATTATTGCTTATTCTATATATAATATAACATATTTTTGTGTAAACATCAACATTTTCATGAGAATTTTTATATATTTTTCAAATTAAATGTACCACTCTTTGGCTTAAAAGGTGGTACAAAAAATAGCCCAGTATCAATCTTTTGTGCAAATAGAGATAGGATACAAAATTTTATAGACAATAAACTATATGCCTAATTTTTAAAAATGGCTTAAAATCGATTTTCGTGCGTCGTTTTTTAGCCATTTTTTAGCACTTTTTAAAGATACTAAAAATTAAGCATTTTTACAAATTTTACATTATAATTATTAGATTATATAAATTACACATCAAATATTAAACATATAACTTGTTAGATTTTATAATAAAATGTCTTAAAAACGATTTTGATGCGTTATAATTATAAAAAATATTATAAGTCATAATCTTAAATTATATAATTATTATCATATTAAAAATTTTATACTATTAAATTTTTATTTTACAAACATAATTAACAAATGTTCGTTTTTTAAAATTGTAAATTTAACATTGCACAAATTCATATATTAATTTTATAAAAACAAATCTTAAAATTCTTATTTTAAATTTTATATATTATTCTTTATTTATAATAATATTATTATTTTTTTACTATTATGAGTTTATAGAATTTTAAATAATAAATTCTGATAATTACAAATATTCTAAAACTTCCTATTCCCCTACTCCCTCTTGATTTTGTAGTATTTATAAAAAAGTTAAATTGCTTTTAACATATTGTTTGCTTTAGTATTACCAAAATCTTCATTTAATAATCTAGCAAGACTGCTTAAATTATCAAGATTATCAGAATTTATATTTACTTGTTCAGCTTGTGATGACAAAATTTGCTCATATGTATATTTAAGCATTGATATTTTTTCTTGTCTTTGCTCATTTGTAATGCCATTACCATTTAGCATATAATCTAAATTATAGCCATATAGTTCTAAAGCTCTTAAAATAATTTCAACTTGACCATCTAATAGGCTTAATTCAACTGTATGAATGTTTTTAATATCAAACTTTTTATTGTAATCTGACATATCTTTTAACTCCTTTTTTTAAGTTATATATTATGCACAAAAAGCAAGTGCATTTTCCATTTTAAATTGTGCTAAAGGATGATCTAACATTACATCCATTACTTCTTTATCATACAAATGAGTATATACTTCTGTTGTATCAACTTTAACATGTCCTAGTAATTCTTTTATTGTTCTAATATCAATACCATTTCTATATAATAATGTTGCACAAGTGTGCCTTAAGGTATGAACACAATAATTATTATAATTAATTTTAGCTTTTTTGTATGCTTTTTTAACGATTTTTTCAATTCCAGTTGAACTCATTTTTAATCCATATCTACTTACAAATAGACTTGGAGATTTAGGATTTAATTTTTCTCTAATTTCTAAATATTTATCTAAAGCAATTCTTGTAATTTCATTTATATATCCAGTTCTTTCTTTGTTACCTTTACCAATTATAGAAAATTTATTATTTTTTAAATCTAAATTATCAATAGAAAGATTTTTTAATTCTGCCAAACGCAGTCCACAACTCAGGAATAGATGCAATATAGCATTATCTCTTATTTCTATTATATTGGAACTACTGGAATATATATTAATAACTTTTTTAGCTTCTTCTAAAGATAAATAATTAGGTAATTTTTGTTCTAGTTTTCTTTCGCTATTAATTTTCTTAAAAGGTTGTTTAAATATGGTATTTTTAATTGTAAATAAAAATTCAAAAAATGTTTTTAAATGTTCTATTTTTACAATTCTAGAATTTATTTTAAATTCAGATTCACCAAGAAAGAAAATAAAACTATAAATATCTTTGTTTTTTAATGATCTTATATCATTTAAAGTTAATTCTGCTATTGATGAATATTTGTTCTTTAATGTATAAGTGTTTACATATTCTAAAAATTGTTCAATAGTTATTGTCATATTTTTTACATATACTATTGATAGATTTTTTATTCCAATTAAATAATTTGTTAAATCAGTTACAAATTTAGGTTTTTTTATTTCTTCATTCATTTATATATTACCTCCATTTTTCTCTAATATGTTTGATATAGCACAATTTTGCATTATATATTTTAATTTTTCATTAGAAACATGAGTATATATTTGAGTTGCATCTAAAGAATTATGTCCTAAAATTCTTTTTAATACAAAAATATTTACATCTTTTTCATTATATAGTAGTGTTGCTCCAGTATGTCTTAATGTATGCGTATGATATTCGCATTTTGATGTTTCTTCATCAAGCATTTCTACTAATTCATTTTTTATTATCGTTTGTACTGCTCTTTTTGATATTCTTCTGTATTGTCCACTAATAAATAATGCATTATAATCTTTGTTATCTTTTCCTAAATTTGGTCTTTCTTTTAAATAACAAATTATTGCTTCACAAGCTGCTGCATTTAAATATATTAGTCGTTCTTTATTACCTTTACCTCGAATTTTTAGTGTTTGTTCACTCTTATCTATTTTTATATCTGATAAATTTATGCCTATAAGTTCTGAAACTCTTAAACTACAATTAAGAAATATACAAGTAATTGCATAATTTCTAATTTTATATTTAGAATTTGATTTAATTGTATTAGCAAGTAATTGCTTACTTTGGTTTAAATTAAGGTATTTTGGAATTCTTTTGTTTACTCTTCCAGCAATAATATTCATTGCTGGATTTATATTAGTATAATTATTTGTTTCCAAATATTCAAAAAATTTTTTTGCTGATGTTAGTTTTCTATTTCTAGTCTTAATATCATTATTTAAGGTATTGCTTAAAAACATAAGATATTTTTCTAAATCATTTTGTGTAATTTTATTTAAGTCATCTATTGTAATATCATCTATTGTTATAACTTTGAATTCATCAACAGTTTTTTCGTAAAGTTTTTCATTTTCATATATAAATAATTTTATAAATCTAAATAATGTTCTTAAATCATAATATGTTTCATTTACTGTATTTATGGATTTGAATTCAATATATGCTTTATATTTTAGGTAATTGTTTAAGAACTCGGGATTTTGATCTTGATATTGTATAAAAGACATTTGATTATACCTCCATTTCGTATAAGTAAAATTTATTTTACTTATACATAGAGCCTACCATATGAAATTTTTTTCAACAAAGGTACAATTTATTTATTTACACATTTGCAAATAAATATTAATTATAATAAAATATTAATTTATGCTTTATTTTCTATATCAATTAATTGTTGTGATATTTTTTCAACAACATCTTTCTTATGTATTGTTTTTAATGGTTCAATCACCATTTTAAAATCCTTTAAAGTAATTTCATTAGCTGAAGTCATTAAGTTGTGTAATGCTATAACACTATAAGCTTTAACTTGTTCCCAAGTGTATAATTCTTTTTTCATATAGCTACCTCCAATATTTCTTTCTTTTTTATTATTTTTATATTCATTTAAATATTTAATTTGTTCTTCATCTTCTAAGTTTTGCTCAAAGTCTGTTTTATCATTACCAACAACTATTATTAAAATCATTAGTTGTGCAATAAATAAAAACAAAAATGTAATCATTGAGATAATACCTAACATTTTTTGCCTCCATTATATTTTCGTTTTTTCTTCTTTGTTAGATGGCAATTAGTTAAATTGCTCCACAGGACAGATTTTGTTTTCTGTCGCTCCCTGTTATTAACAGAGTTGCACCCTATACGATGAGTTAAGGCTATGCAAGAGTATCATTATTATTTCTCATTATCCGATCTTCGCCATTATAAGTAACTACTCTTATATTTTTACGAATTTGAAGTTTCCAACCTCCAAAACGAGCTAGAATAATGAGTGTACCTAACAAATGCTATTTAATTTTCAATGTTCATCTAGAAATTTTTGCTTCTTACTCCTATCCCCAAAAAAAATTAAGTTTTGTACGAAAAAAAATTTAATTTTCTATAAAATTTCTCAATTTATCTATTATTTTTTCCTTACGACTTTGAATTGTAGTAAAAGGAATACCTAATATTTCAGCATATTTTCTAATAGCTGTTTCATCAAAAATTAGATTTTTAATTAGTTCATATTCTTCTGTATTTAATTGCATTAAAGCAGTATATAATTTTTCTATTTCCATTTTTCTTTCTACTTCAAGTTCTACATTATTTCTTAGATCTATAATAAAATCTTTTCCTCTAATTTCTCTATCGTCATCATATGAAAAAATAATTATATCTTTTTCTTTTTTATATCTATATCTCTCTTTTTCTTTTTCATTATGTATTTCTTTATATGCTTCTTTATTTACTTCAAATAGCATATTATGATAATTTAAAAATCTTTTTTCATCATATAATTTTAAGTTTTTTCTTCTTTTCTTTAATTCTCCATATGTAATTTCTTCAAAACTTCCATCTTTAGTTTTTATAAAACATTTAGAATTATTATCCATATAAAAACCTCCATTCAATTTGAATTTTTTATTTTCAAACTGAATGGAGGCCCACGGCATTTAAATATTTTTTGGGTTTGTAACAAACATAAAAGTACAAATTTAAATAATGAAATAGTATTCCATTTTATATATTGATATTCAATTAAAAAAACATACAAAGGTAATGACATAGATTCACTCTTTCTGTATGTTTATGTATAGATAATAAATATACAGAACATACTTAAATATTGATTGTACATTTTTCTGTTGTGAATCTAATAAAAGCCTTTGTATGCCTCAAATATTCTGTTGTATTGCATATAATATATATTCATTTTTAATTTTTATGTTAATTTTCGGAGAAAATTGGAGAAAATCGGTGAAAATTGGTGTTTTTTATGTAAATTGCTTGAATTTTTTGGTAATATATGGTAGAATAACAACGAATTTAATATTTATTTTTGTAATTGGAGGATTAACTATGAGTAAGATTTTAATTGCTGATGGCAATGAAAAATTTGCATTAACTTGTACTAATTTTCTAACTAAAGAAAAAAATATTGAAATTATAGGTATAGCAACTGATGGTACAACTGCGCTTAATTTATATGAGCAAAAGAAACCTGATATATTAATTCTAGACTTAAATTTACCTGATATGTCTGGAATTGAAATTATTAATAAATTATCAGAAAATATTAGTGAAAAAAGAAAAAATAATATAATTATTATAAGTGGAGATGTTAAAAGTTATATCTTCTATAATACTTCAAAAGTTTATAAAATTATTCAAAAACCAGTAAATACAAGTGAATTATTGAAAACAATATATGAAATTCAAAATAATATTGATTTGGACAATTTAAAGAAAGAAATTGACGACTTGTTTTTTAGATTGAAATTACTTATACCTTCTTATAAAGGTGTAAATTATCTAAAACAAGCCGTCATTTATTGTTTAGAAGATGAAAAATTATTTTATAATATAACTAATGTATATACTCTTATTGCAAATAAAAACTCATATAATAATATTAAACCCCAAAATGTACTATGGAGCTTGGAATCTCTTATTGACTCATATACTAAAAATGTTGATAAAAAATTTTTAAGCTCTATATTAAATTATTTTGATGAAACACGAAATTTAACACCTAAATATTTAATAGAGCTTATTGTAATAAATTTAAAAAATAAAACAACTTAAATCTAAAAGGAAAATATAAGGTACAGATCAGTACCTTATATCTATAATATATAATTATTTAAAAATATTGATTTGGATTAATTTTTATATTTATTATATTAATATCCTCCATCAACTGTTAATATCTCGCCATTTATATAACTTGCATCATCACTTGCTAAAAAATAAATAGTTTTTGCAATTTCACTAGGATCTGCAAATCTCTCTAAATATATTTTTTCAGTTTCTTCTTTAATGTAATCTTTAGGCAAATCTTTATTTAAATCTGTATCTGCCCATCCAATAGCAATTGCATTTACTCTTATATCAGGTTTGAATTGAAGTGCTAAATCTCTTGTTAAACTTTGTAAACCAACTTTGGTTATATTATAATCAATTGATTCTGGTGCTGTAACTTTAGTTCCATTTGTAGAAGATATATTTATTATTGAACTACCTTTTTTCATATACATAAGAACTTCTCTTGATACAATAAATGCACCTAAAACATTTACTTTTATTGTGTTTTCAAATTCAGGTATTGTTGCATCATAAATATTTCTGTCAAATACTATACCTGCACAATTTACTAATACATCAATTCTGCCAAAATCATTTATTATTGTATTTATACAATTTTTAACTTCTTCTTCATTTGAAACATCAGTTTCAACAACAAGAGCTTTAACATTATATTGTTCTTCAATATAGTTTTTTAAATTATATGCGTCTTCTTTGTTGTTGTACTCAAATTCATTCTCATTAATGAATTTTAATTTTGCTTCTTTTTTACTATCTATGTAATTAATTACAACATCATAACCTTTTTTTGCAAATTCAATTATAGTTGCTTTTCCTATACCTCTTGAACTTCCCGTAACTAAAACTACTTTATTTTCCATTATCTCAACTTCCTTATTTATTTTAATTTTTTCATATATAATTTTCTTAAAAATCCATTTGAAAGAGTAGTTTCCTTCACAAATTCTAATCCCACTCTTTCTAGTGTTTTACAACTTCCTATATTATCAGGATGTGCCATAGATATAATATAATCAAATCCTAAATTTTTAGCTAATTCCAATTCAATGGTTTGTAATTTTGTTGTTATGCCCATACCTCTATATTCTGGCAATACAAGATTTCCACCTAGTTCACAAACCTTATAATTAGTCAAGTCAAATTCTTCTTTAAAATCTTTAAGCATATCCTGTGAAACATATAATTGTGCCATTCCAACTAATTTATCTCCATCATATGCTCCATATAATGGTGCATAGTTTACATCGTCAAACATACTATCTAATTCCCATTGCTCATAAGGAATAAAATGTGCTTGGTCAGGTAACCCTTTTAATACAATATCAATAAGTTTAAATAGTTGTTCCTTATCTTTTTCTTCTACTTTTTTAAAAACTAAACCCATAACATTATCCTCCAATTATAATTTTTCTATTACAATTATACCAGCATCTTTACCAGTAATAATTGAAAAATCTTTTTTTGATTTTGAATCCATACGAGTTTTAGTAACTTTTCTATTATACTCAAATGGTTTGTCTTTAATTATTTCTATATCTTTATCATTATCATAGTAATTAATATTTAAATAATATGGATCAAATAGATAAGCGTAATCTACATCTAATTTTGTTAATAAACAATAATGATCAGAATCTTGATATAATTTAATAATTGCAACTGCACCATTGTTTATTTTATCAGATAAAAATATATTATGTATAGATATATCTTCTTTAGGAATTGGTGTACATTTGACATTCATTTCTTTGCTTTTTGCATTTTCATTTAACCAATCACATAGAAATTCTAGTGCAAAAACTGATGTACCACCTTTACCAATTTCTCCAAATATATTACTTTTATCAAGTGTATATTGTAATATGTATTTATATACTTTAGGAGAGATTTCACTTCTTTTAAATAAATATCTTAATGCATTTAACAAAGTAGTCGTACCACAATCATATTCTGTTATTTGGTAATCTAATGGTGTTTTTGTGTATTCATATTTTACATTACTTTCTATCATAATACAACCTCTTCTACTCATACTAATTCTTAAATATATCTTTTAATCCTTGTCCTACTTTATAACCTTTTTTATAAAATTCTTCAATACTCATATTTAAATATTGATTACGATAACATAGTTCCATTGTTATTGGACCATTGTAGTTGCTATCTTTTAAATTCTTTATTGTTTTGTCCCAATCCAATGTACCATCAAAAGGTAATAAATGTTGATCATCGCTCTTATCATTATCATGAAGGTGTACTGCAAAAATTCTGTTTTTAAATTTAGGAAAATCTAAATCATCATCAAAATGTACATGATAATGTCCAGAATCAAAACAAATTCCAACATTTTTATTCTTTATATTATCAATCACATAATCTAAATAGCCCTTTATTTTTGTGTTTTCAAATGCTACTTTTATATTTTGTGATTGGGCATAATCTACAATTTTTTGCAACCTTTCTAATCCTTTTTTATTGTATTTAGGTGCATTTTTCTTACTCGTTAAATGCATTATCACCATAGGAATATTATTCTCTTTGCATATTTTTATATCATTTATATATCTATCAACTAATTTATTTCCTTCATCACTTTCAAGCCATAAATCATTAATATTTTGATATCCTAAATGTGCAAAAATAATATTTAATCCTTTTTCTCTAATATATTTTAATTGTTCTTCTTGTGTTGGTTGCCAATCCTCATTATACCATTGTATAAAAACATTTTTAAATCCTGCTTTTATAATTGCATCCGTTGTTTCAACTGCATTAACATTTTTATTATCATTACTAACTACAACTGCAAGATCTCTTTGTATCATATTTTCCTCCTAATTTATATTTTGTTTTTTTAAACTTTCTATTAATTGTTTTGCTTTTATATATACTTCAGAACTATCTCCATATCTACACATGATATCTTCTAATCTTTTATTAAATCCTACATCATTTCCTTTACTATCTATCATCATATCTGCTGTATTTAATAAATTTAAATAATCTGATTTGTATTCAGGATTAAGATCACCATGATAATATACTTCTTTCCAATATTTGAATCTTGATTTTTTTAATATCTCACCACCTATTTTATTATGAATGCTTGTATCATTTCTATTTTCTAAGAAATCATAACCAATATCATGCAAATATCCTATAAGAAATACATTTTCTTTATCTGTTCCATTATTTAATTCAACCATTTTATTAGCAACTGCTAATGAATGCTTTAATCTGTTTTCTTCCATTTTATAACACCCACTAAATAACTTTAAAAAATATTTTTAATAAAATCTATTGTTGTATCTATAGCTTTGTTTAGTGATTCTTTTGAATTTTTAAAACAATGCTCTCCATTTTTTATAAATACAAATTTTGAATTACTACATTTTTTAGATATTTCTTCAGATAATTGATGTGGTATTGCACTGTCAACATCTCCATGTACAAATAGTTTTGGCAACTTATTTTTTTCTAGTTCTTCATATGGTTTTATATTATCAATTTCATTAAAAAGTTCTAAACCAAATTTAAATTCTTTGCCACTATTTAAACTTTTTGATTTGTAAAATCCATCTCTAGCTGCAATAATTCTATTTTCTTCTGTAAATAAATTTCCATATTTAATATACTCATAATCTAATGCACCATACCATAGAACTAGTCCCTTAATACATTCATAATAATCATATGGTAATAATGAAACAATGCTTGCACCAAAACTCCCACCTAGTAAAATGAATTCTTTAAAGCCTTTATTATTTAGCATTTTTATTGTATTCTCTAAATCCAAAATTTCCTGTTTTATTGTAACATTATAATCTTTTCCTTCAGATTCTCCGTGTCCGTTAAAATCAAATCTAAAAGAACTATATCCAGAATCATATAATTTTTCTGATAACTTTATGAAACTTCCACATTCATCTTTATTGCCTCTTATTCCATGACACATTACAACCACTTTATCAATACTATTTTTGGTTAATATTCCACATAATTTTAAATTATTGCCATCATAAAATATCTTTTCCATCTTATTTAGCCTTTCATATTTTTAGTATCTAACATTATATATTTTTCTAAAATTCTTCTATCTCTTAATACAACAAATTTTGTACTATATATTGAGCCATAGTTTGAAGCAACCAAATTATCATAACATCCCTTTATAAGTTCTAATGCTTCTTCTGGATTTTTCCATAATAATTCTGCTCCCTCGTCTTTTTCTTTTTGTGTAATATTTAATGTATGAGTATCATTTGTAACTTTACCTATATAGGTATATGAAATTTGTTTGAAATTAGTAGCTGTTCTATATTCTTCAATAGTACCTATACTAGATATAATTTCAATTTCACATCCTGTTTCTTCTAATACTTCTCTTTTAAATGCTATTTCTGGATTTTCTTCGTTTTCTATACCACCACCTGGTAATTTATACTCGTTCTTATTTTTTTATAAAATATTGCAATTTTACCATCATCTCTTATTACTATTCCTCTTGCACCGAATCTTATTTCAGGATTATTCATTTCTATTTCTTCATGTCCAATATCTTTATCTATAATTTTACATATTAGTTCCATATTGTTGTTCTCCTTGCTTTATATTTTTGTTTTTAATGTTATTTCTGCTTCTTCAAATCCATTTTTTTTATAAAAATTAATTGCATTAGTATTTTGGTAACTTGCTATCACTTTTAATTCATTAATTTTATTTTCCTTACAAATTTCTTTAAATTTATTGAATAATTTACTTCCTATTCCTAACTTTCTATATTCTTCTAACACACACATATTATCCAATTCTGCTTGTATCGTTTGATTATATGAATTCTGTGTATTTAAACTTCCAATAAGCTATCCAATAACCTTATTATCAATAGTAGCCACTATTACAATACTATTTTCTATTGCATCTTTAAAATATTCTTCTCCTTCATCAGATATAGGCCATTCGGGTTTTAATGTTGAATCATAGTTTTTAAATTCCAAATCAAATAGTTCTTTATTTAATCTTTGAATATACTTTAAATCTGTTATCTCTGCTTTTCTTACAACAACTTCGTTATTATTCATTATACTTTATCTCCATTTTATCTTTATTTTTCTAGTTACTCGATTTTTATTATTATTCCATATTTAAATAAATAAGTAAAGATTTTATCATATTTACTTCTAACTTTTTTATCCATGTAAAAAACTTCTTACAGATTTTTTTACCTTTAATTAGTATAATATATATAACATATACTTGCTAATATACTAGTTTGGAATTTCTATAGAGGTTGTATTTTTCTTAATTTTTGATAAAGTCTTTTCTATTCGTTTTTTTACATTTTCATTGTAATTTGTATTTAACTCACATTTTTGTTTAAAAAACATTATTTTATCATAATATTTATCATTTTTACTGTCCATATATAATTTAAAATAAATATATATCAATTCTTCTAAAGCCTCTATTAATTCATCTTCTACTTCTTCTAAAAGCATAATAGCTTTATTTAAATCTTTTTTTATACCCACTTCAACATTTCCATTCATATAAAAATATTTTGCTAAATTATACTTTGACCAAGCACATAATGTATAAATAGGAGCTTCACTTGATATACAATAATACTCATAAGCTTTTCTTAAGTTTTTATTTCCTAATATACCTTTTCTGTACATTTCTCCTATCTTATTAGAAGCCCAACTTTCTCCTGCATTAGCTGAAACAATATATAAATCGAATGCTTTTTTATATTCATTTTTGTTTTCATATATTTTTCCAAGATTGTTATATGCATATATATTCCCCATTGAAATAGACTGCTCAAACATTTTTATAGCTTTTTGTTCATCTTTTTTAAATAATGGAATATTTTCATTTAATATCATTAATCCTATACTGTTGAAAGCATTTGAACACTTTAACTTTCTAGCTTTATTAAAATATTTAAAAGCCACATACAAATCATGTTTAGATCTTGTGCCGATATGTCCTTCATAGTATAAATATCCTATTGCCCAATTTGCTACAGGATGATTATATTCTGATGCAATTTTATAGTATTTATATGCTTCTTCATACCTTGCTTTTCCAGTAATTATTCCATAACATTCCATAGAAGCAATTTCAAAACACGCAAAAGGGTTGTTTTTCTTTGCTAGCTCTTTAATTCCTCTTATTGACCACATTCCTGAATTTAATTGTATATCTATAAATTCTTGAATATCATTAATTGACATATTTGTATCATATATATTTTTTTCAATCATATTATTAATGTTTTCACTAATATATATGGGTTGTTTTTTTTCTAATATAACATAAAATAAAACTTGAGAAATAAAATAATACAGATTGTCTTGATTAAGGCTTTTATGCAATCTATTAGATAAATTAGTATTTACATCTGAATCGTTTTTGCTAATAGAATACAATCTAGTACATATACGCTTTAATCTTGTATTATTATTTATAATATCTACAGATATTTTATTGAGGTTTATGTTTTTTTCTTCAATTAGTTCTATTATTTTTCCAACAGTTATAATTAATATATTTTTATCATTATCATATTTATTCTTGATAGTTCTAAAATAATTTTTAAATTTAGAATTGATAGCTCTTAAACCAGTACAGTAGTTATTTACAGTACTATCTGCAACATCTTCTGTGTCAAATATTATAGAAAATAATTCTGACTGCAAAAAATTATTAGAATTATAAGATTCTTCCTTTATAATTCTAAATAGATTTCCTAAAGAAAGATAATTATCATTTACATTTAATCTAATAAAATCTCGTTTAACCATATCATCACTCCAACATTAATTATAATATATTTTTAATATCAAGTCAATTAATTCTTGTGAAATAAATGTGAATTATGTTTTAATAATGTGAATTCTACTAAGTTGAAAAATAATATCTTTAAATATACAATATAAAATATATTTTTAAAAGGAGTTTTTTAATGAATAAAGAAGAATTTATTAAGAAATATGATATGAAGGAATTGAAAGAATCAGATGGATTTTTGATAGATATAGTATATGCTACAAAAAACAATTTTACTAATACAAAAATCTATGATATTCCAATTTGTATGTTGCGAAAAAATACAGCAAATAAGCTACTAAAAGCAAATGAACAGTTAAAACAATATGGATTTAAAATAAAAATATGGGATACTTTTAGACCCTATAAATATCAGGAAAAATTATGGAATACATTTCCTGATGAAAGATTTGTAGCAAATCCATTAAAAACAGATTGTAATCACTGCAAAGGAAAAGCTATAGATATCACATTGTGTACTTTAGATGGTAATGATGTAAAAATGCCAACAGAATTTGACCATTTCGGAGTAGAAAGTTACAGAAACAACTATACCAATTTAGATCCTGTAACTAAAAATAATGTTTTATTATTAGAAGACACTATGAAAAATTGTGGTTTTATTCCTTTTCCTTTTGAATGGTGGCATTTTGATGATGTAGACGATTATTATATTATATATGAAATGTTTATATAAATATAAAGGAAGTGGTTTTGATTAAAATAAATATAGAAAATCTTAGTATTAATTTTATAAAAAAAGGTACAGGTAATCCTACGTTAATTATACCTGGTTGGGGAACAACTATTGATACATGTTTATCATTAATTAATTCGGTATCAACATATTCTACAGTATATTGCTTGGATATGCCTGGTTTTGGAGAATCACAAGAGCCAAGTTTTTCTTGGGATTTGGATAATTATGTGGATTTTATTGTTAAATTTATAGAATTACAAAATATTAAAGAATTAAATCTAATAGGTCATTCTAATGGTGGTAGAATCATAATAAAACTAGCTAATAGAAAGAATATAAATTTTAAAATTAATAAAATAATTTTAATTGGTAGTGCAGGTATAGTACATAAAAAAAGTCTAACAATAAAATTAAGAATTTATACATATAAATTTTGCAAAAAAATACTTCAGTTTAAACCAATTAAAAAATTATTTCCAAATGCTTTGTCAAACCTAAAAAATATATTTGGTTCAGAAGATTATAAAAATGCAAGTCCAATTTTAAAACAATCTTTAGTTAAATTAATAAATGAAGATTTAAAAAGCTATTTACCTAATATAAATGCCCCAACATTACTAATTTGGGGAGAAAATGATACTGCTACTCCTTTGGCTGATGCTAAAATAATGGAAAAGCTTATACCTGATGCAGGACTTGTTAGTATAAAAAATTGTTCTCATTATGTATTTATAGAAAATGCAGTATATGTTAATACAATTATTTCTAATTTTTTAAACGGAGGTAACTAATGACAAATATTATTGCTATAGAATATATTATTAACTTATTTATTTTACTAATTTTTCATATGCATATGTTTCAATTGAATTCCTATCACTATAATAAGCATTTTTATTGGATAAAAGTTAATTACAAAAAAATTATTATTCAAATAGTATTGGTAATAATTCCATTAATTTTAAATTATATAAATAATCCTATATCAAATTTAATTGCTATATTTATTTTAGGTATTTCAATTATATATAACTGTCCTAAAAATAAGTCAAAGATTTCTTTTAAATTAACAAATAGAGTTAAAAGAATGCTAATTACAGAGATTATTTTATTTACTATAATACTTATTCTTGGAAACATACAAAATTATATTTTAATAAAATTATGCATATTAAACATATTAACTATATGTATAAGTATAATAGCAAATATTATTAATTCTCCTATAGAAAAATTCATAAAGAATAATTATATTAAGCAAGCAAAAAAAATAATAGAAGATATGCCTAACTTAATAGTAATTGGAGTTACTGGAAGTTATGGTAAAACAAGTGTTAAAAATTTTTTAGTAAAAGTATTATCTACTAAATATGAAGTAATAACCACTCCAAAGAATTATAATACAACAATGGGGGTTGTAAAAACAATTAGAGAAAATTTAAAACCAACTCATCAAATATTCGTATGTGAAATGGGAGCAGATAAAATTGGTGAAATCAAAGAAATCTGTGATATAGTAAATCCTAAACTTGGAATTATAACTGCAATCGGACCACAACATTTAGAAAGTTTTAAAAGCATTGAAAATATAATAAAAACTAAATTTGAATTACTTGATGCTATTAATAAGAATAATGGTACAGCTTTTTTAAACTATAATAATGAAATTATAAAAACAGCATCTAAACCTAATATGAACATATTAACATATGGAATTAATGATAAAAATTTAAATTATAATTCTTATGATGTTCACTCATCATCTAACGGATTAACTTTTAAATTATTAGATATTTCAAATCAAGAAATTGAATTTAAAACAAAATTAATTGGAAAGCATAATATAATTAACATTACAGGTACTATAGCAATTGCAAATCATTTAGGTATACCAATAAGTAGATTAACTGCTTGTATTAGAGAATTAAAAAGTGTAGAACATAGACTAGAGGTAACATCACACGGTAATTTAACTATAATTGATGATTCATATAATTCAAATCCTGTAAGTTCAAAATCTGCGTTAGATACTTTATCTGAATTTGATGGAACAAAAATAATTGTTACTCCAGGATTAATAGAACTTGGAGATGATGAAGAAAAATATAATTTCGAATTTGGAGAATATATGGTAAAAATATGTGATTATATATTTTTAGTTGGAGAAACTCAGTCAAAAATGATTATGAATGGAATTCTTTCTAAAAACTTTAATAAAGAAAGAATATTCACAGTTAATACTCCTAATGAAGCTTTAGAACAAATTGCTAAATTAAATATTGCTGGTAAAGTTAATGTACTTTTGGAAAACGATTTACCGGATAATTACAATTTATAATGAAAGGATCTGTTAAATATGAAAATTAAAGTTGGCGTTTTTTTTGGTGGGAAAAGTGTAGAACACGAGGTTTCTATAATTACTGCCATACAAGCTATAGAAAATATGGACAAAACAAAATATGATATTATCCCCATTTATATAGCTAAAGATAATAAAATGTATTGTGGTAAATATATTTCTGATATAGAACAGTATAAAAATATTAAAAAGTTGATTGATAGAAGTATTCAAATCACATTAATTCAGAAAGCTAATAAAGTTGCTTTACTAAAATGCGATAAAAAATTTTATGAAAATGGTATATATGATTATATAGATATTGCTTTTCCAATTGTTCACGGAACAAATGTAGAAGATGGAACATTACAAGGATATTTAAAAATGTTCAACATACCATATGTTGGCTCTGATATTATATCTTCAGCAACAGGTATGGACAAGTATGCTTTTAAATGTATACTAAAAGAAAACAATATCCCAGTATTAGATTGTATATACTATACTTTAGAGAATTATAATAATGGTGTAAAAAATATAATAGATGATGTTGAAAAAAAGATTTCTTATCCAATAATTATTAAGCCAGTAAATTTAGGTTCAAGTATTGGTATTCAAGTAGTTAAAACATCTTCGGAATTAGAAGAGGCTATTATAGATGCTTTTTCATATGCTAACAAAATAATAGTCGAAAAAGCTATAATTAATTTAAAAGAAATAAACTGTTCTGTATTAGGTGATTATGAGGATGCTCAAGCTTCAGAATGTGAGGAACCTCTTAAAACTGATGAAATATTGAGTTTTAAAGATAAATACTTGTCAGGAACAAAAAGTAAATCTGCTAAATTTGGAAATGATAACTCAATGAATGCAGGAGTATTGAAACTTCCTGCAGATATTCCTAATGAAACTAAGCAGAAGATACAAGAACTTAGTATAAGAACATTTAAAGTATTAGGATGCACTGGTGTAGCTCGTATTGATTTTATAATAGATAATAATAATAATGATGTATATGTAAATGAAATAAATACTATTCCTGGTTCCTTATCTTTTCATCTATGGAAAGCTACTAACTTAAGCTATCCAGATTTATTAGATAGACTAATTAATTTAGGTATAAAAAGAAATCGTGAAGAACAAAACAGAACATTTTCGTTTGATAGTAATATTTTATCAGGTTATAATTTAAATGGATTAAAAGGTTCAAAGGGAATTAAAATGTAAAGGAGGAATTAAATATGTTAGATAAAGAATTGCAATTAATGCTAAAATCAATTATTAAAAATAGGCTTGCTTTTAATAAATTATATAGAGATGGAGTTTATTCTTATTCAAAAGATGACTCATTTATAGGAGAAGTGGCTATTATAAATGAAAAGGCATTAGTATCTTTTTTACAGGATGCTACAAATGAATTAGATACTGTAGCTACAGTTGATTTTAAAGATAGTGGTACATCAATTTATAGCGTAAATGGAGAAAATTCTTCATTTAAGCAGTATGGACAAGACTTAAATAATTCTAATGGATTTCATACTTTTAAGGCATATACTCCAAGTAGAGATAGAATTATTGAAGATATATCTTCAATAAAGACTCACTGTAAAGAAAAAAAAAAGCAGTACAGACTAAAGGAAAGATAAGTAAGCTTATAGGTAGTTTTAATTTACAACAAAAAAGACTATCTAGAAAAGAAATACGCGAATTGTTAATTAATACTCTTGATAAATTAGAAAAATCTATAAATAAGGATAGTAAATCTTCTAGAAAAGATATTTCTCCCAAAGTAGATACTGTTGCGGAAAATCCAAGCAGTAATATTAAAATGGAGCATTCAGATTCTACTGATAATATAAGATAAATTCATTGAAATAATATAATAAATCTATTATAATAATAAAAATACTAAATTGAAAGGAATAAAAAATATGAAAGAATATATATTAAACATTGAATTTGAAAATTGGACAAATCAGTTGTGGTTTATGAATAATGATGATGAAGAAACAAAAGAAAAATGGAATGAAGCAATAAATAATATTGACTCAATAAGAAATTCTTCTGAAAATGCAATAGAATTTCAAGATAAAGTAATAAATAATTTTAAAAAATTTGGATTTATTAGGATTCAAAAATAACTTTCTTTAGCAATATATTAAACACATGCTCAGTTCGATTGAACTGAGCCTACCTTTGAAAAGAATTTATTAGATTGCTCTCACTATATATATACCTTCTTTACTATTCTTTGCTAATTTCTATATCTTGTATATTAGCTACAATAATCGAATTCACTTTAAGTTCTTTTGGTAAATTGTTTGTTTCCTCATATGTCTTCATTTCGTTAAATAAATCTCCATTGCTAAATACTTCACATATACAATTAATTTTATATTGTTTATCATTATTTTCTTTTATATAAACATTTATAAAACCATTAGGATTCAATTTTATATTTTTAATAGTTTTACTCATTTGAATATTTGAAATTATTATTCTATTCTTTTCAATTCTACTTGGCATTACTACTATGGAACGTGGCATATTATTATATGCTGTTGAAAATATGATATATTCATTATTCTTAATTTCTTCAATTTCACTTGCAGATAATTCTGTTTTCATTAACCCAAACCTCCATATACATTTGTAAATTTACTATATATACCTTGATTATTCATTTATTAAGAAATATCATAAGCATTTATTTCTTCTAATTCTTCCTTTGCATTTTCTTAAACATATGAGATAAGATTATTGCTGGAACTCCTCCACCACGAAGTATTGGGGCAATATATTTAATAGATAGATTGTTTTTACTAATATAAGTATAAACATCTTGATATATCTTTTCTACAAACTTATCAATTCTTTTCCAAGAAATAAAATCTAAGTCTTTTTCTGTATATTTATATTTTTTCATTTTTTTGTTCCTTTCATTTCTTCCTTATTAATTTTTTATGTATTGGAATTGTGTCTGTATTTATATATTTTCTATATTTAAAGCAGCGTTTATAAATGCTTTGAAAAGATTAAGCATATTTTCGTCAGTATCAAATAAGTCCTCTGGATGCCATTGAACTCCAATTGCAAATTTTTTATTTGGAAATTCTATTGCTTCAATTATTCCATCATTACTTTCTGCAACATTTATTGCATTATTTAATTGTATTATTCTATACATATGTCTACTATTAACTTCTATATTGTTCTTACCTATTATACTATGTAACAAACTGTTTTTATTAATAATAACAGAATGTGCATATTTATTTTTAAGTTGTTTATGATTTATTTGTGATTTTATGAAAGTAACATTTTTCATTCTGCTTGTATTACAATCAACTGCCGCTAAAACTTGCATTCCCATGCATGTTCCTAATATTGGTATATCGTTTTCTATACAATATCTTGCAATAAATTCATCATAATAATAAGAATAATTACCACCTTGTAAAATAATTCCTTCACATTTTTCTATAACTCTAACAATATCTTCTTTTTCTTCTTCGGTTAATGGAACATTTCCTTTTTTATTATCTTTTTGTTCATATTTAATATTTTGAGTAGGTAATATCGAAATAGGAATTCCACCACTTTTAATTACTGCTCTTCTATGATTATCATTTACAAAAATATTATATTTATTATTTTTTAATATATTGGTTCTTCCAACTATTCCTATTATTGGTTTCATTGCAATGTCTCCTCATTTTTTAATCTATCATTAATATATTTAAATGCCTTTTCATAAGCTAAATCTAATTGTTTTTTTAATTTTTCGTTACTATATAAATATTTATTTCTAATTCTATTTAAGTAATCTCCTTGTACAATATTTTCTAATGTATAATCAAAATAAATATTAAAAATATGTGCTAATTCTGTAATAAATACATCCTCTTTTCCTTTTATTTTTGAGTAATCTATTCGTCCTGTTTTCATATATCCATCAAATATTTCAGGTGTTATTTCGTTATCAAAAATAGGATTAGATATTCCCCAAAGAGCATCATTGCTTTCAATTGTTTCAACATATAATATATCCCATTTATCTGCATCTCTTATAATTTTGCAGTGTAATAATTCTCTTTCATTTAATCCTTCTTCAATATTATCTCTATTATGATTTATTACTGCTAAGTTAATTATTCTATCATATTGTCTATCATCAATGAAATTTTCTATTACTCTATCTTCAAATAATATTTTTACTCCTAATTCGCCATGATTAATACTTTTTCTATCATTATAAGTATTAAATCTTTTTAATTGTTCAAATCTTCCTATATCATGAAGCATTCCTATAAGTTCTGCGAGATTTATATCTTCTTCTGATAAGTTTAAATTTGTTGCAATTTTTTTTGCCTTTTCAGCTGTTCTAAATATATGGGCAATCTTTAATGCAATTTTAGGATTTTCTGAATCATAATTTTTAATATACTCTTTATAAAATTGTTTTGCTTTTATTAAATCTAACATTTATATTACTCCCTATATATTAAGCTTTTTATATTTATTTATAGATAGATATTTTTGTGATAAGTTATAAATCAAATATCCTATCCATACACCTATTATTCCTAATGGTGTTAATGACAGAATTGTTGCAGTTACTATTTTTATAATTGAACTTATTATATTCCTTTTTGCTAAAAATTTAAACTCTCTAAATCCTCTTAATATAGAAAAATAATATGTAGCCGAAATTATAATGTAACATCCTATAATAAATACTGGTAAAACTTTCAAAAATATTTTTTGTAACTCAAAATCTTTTAATGATATATTCATTATGATAAGTGAAATTACTAATATTATAAATGGTAATACTATTGAAGCATAATTAATGATGCTTTTAGCTACTTTTTTTACTCCATTTATATATTCTTTGTTATTTTTTCCTGATGCAATTCCAACACTAATTGTTATTCCATCTCCAAATCCTTGTGTAAATGACTCATAGACATTTGCAATTTGAATTAAGATAACATGTACAGCATATTCTAAAATTCCCATTCTAGCAACTATAATATTAAAAACAAAGTTATCAACTATTGATGCTATTCTTTCTACAAAATTCCATTTAAAGAGGTTGATAATTTTATTAAAATGTTTTTTTACAAATTTTACTTTAATACTATTTTTAGAATATATACTTAAATATACACATAATATTGTATCTATAAATATTGTTACATATGCTACTCCTACAATTCCATAACCAAGTTTTACAACAGCAAGATCTAATAATAAATTTAGTATTACTGCAAATATTCTTAAAAACAGCATGTTTTTTTGTTTTCCTATTGTTCTTTGATGTCCTGACAATACTGTTACTAAACTGCTTTGAATAAATCCAAATAATCTAATTGTTAAATATGTATTTGCAATTGTATCTACATTAAACATTGTAGGAAATATAGGTTGTATAAATATAACTAATATAATTGTTATTATAGAAATTCCTAATGTTAATAATATAGAATTTCCAGTAATTAATTTTAACTTCTTATAATCATTTTCACCGATTGCTTTTGCAATTAAAGTATTATTAGAAACATTTATAGTATTTATACTCATTTGCATTATATTTAATATAACAGATATTGCACCAACTGCTGCAAGTTCTTTTGTGCCTAAAACAGAAATTACAAGAGTATCAATCAATGTCATTAATATATTTATTAAACTTTCAAATGCAATTGGCAAAGATATTTTTAATTGTTTTTTTACATCTATATTCTCATTATTACTTTCCATTTTCATCCTTTAATTATTATATATTTTCAAATAATTAGATTATTTTATTAAAAATACTATTATACGCTAAATTATATTTATTAATATCTCCGTTTTTTAAACTATGGCTCATTATATAATCTTGAATATCAAAAGCATATCTTTTTAATTCTTCTTTATTATAATCTCTGTCTTCAATATAAATCCCTGCTTTTTCTAATAGATTAATTTCTTTTTCGTTTAGATTTTTTTTTAGATTCATTTTTTTCTTGCTCCTTTATTGCTATTAATTCTTCATTGTCTTGAACTACCATTTTAGTATTATTGTATTCAAATGATTGTCCTTGTAAATATACATTATAATTCATATTTTCAAGTTTATTTTTTAAAAAATATATAAATCTACTTTTATAATCTTTTGTTATAACACTATCATATTTCACATTTACTTCATAATAAGAGTATCTAATAAAATTTTCATTTTGTTTGATTTTTTCATTTAAAGTTACTTCTATCAATGATATAATTGTTTTGTCCGACATTTAGAATCCCTCCTATTATTTTATTAATTAATTATTATAAACTTTCCCTCTCTCCTATTTCGTGTTTTCTATCAAGTTCCAAGAAACTTTCATCTTGATAAATAGGTATATTTATATGATTTTTATCTCTAAATTTTAAAAGAGATGATATAAGAGTAAAATTATGTGAGAAATCATCTTTTAAACTATCCATTATTTGCTCACTTTCTCTTTGCGATGAATTTTTTTGTTTAAATGTTATAATTTTATATCCTAAATCTCTAATATTTTCTCTAATTTTTCTTGATGATAAAGTTGTTATATTCAATATTTCTAACGAAGAATAATCATCCAATTTATTTAATTTTTCAATTACACTTTTAGTTTCATCATCTAACTCTCTATATTCTTTAGCAATAACAGGAAAAAACTTTTTTATTAATTTTCCACAAGAAATCAAATATGCTGAATTAATTGTTTTATCAATGTGCATATTATATGATGCACTACCTTTTTCTGGAATTCCTGCTGTTACGGCGTAATAACAATTTCCATCAGCTTCTAAAACAGAACCACCTGTGTATATTGGTGTTCCAAATGAACTCATTATTTCTGGATTTTCTTTAATTATACTTTGTATAATTTCTAAATGTTTCTCAAAAAAATTGTTATTTGAGTATAAAACAGTACCATCTAATTGATCAGTTTCATGTTCCTCACTACCAAATGCTTTCATATCAAATGGAATTCTTTTATCAATGCACTTTTTAATATATAATGACAAAAAATTATATGTATCAATATTATTTCGAGGAGTATTAAGATATATTCTCTTGCTATATTTTTCCCTTTGAAAAGGATAGACTGGATTATCCCCCATATGAGTTCCTACATACTTAGAAAAATCAACGCAATTATTTACTTTGTTTAAAAATTTATCTATATTTGTAACCTTCGGTTCTCTGTTTAAAAGACTAGTTATTTGATTATCTGATAACATTGTTATTCTTTTTAGTTCATCAATAGTTATATCAATTTCTGGATTTTTTTCTTTCCAGCCTGTTATAAAATTTGATATATGTGAATTAGACTCATTCATTTTAAAATCATTTATTAATGAATTTGCCATATATCTAATTATGTCATATTGTATCCTCTTAATCTCGTGTTCCTCTATTTTTTCTTCTTTGTGTTCTGGTTCTTTATAATCTTTCATCTTTATTGATGCTGAATGTTTTTTGTTTTGACCATTTTCTAACATACAACTTTTAAGTATTTCTGTAATTCCATCATTTGAGAAAATTGGCATTGAAATTCTTTTTTTTATTTCAGACCATCCCATATTTAACTCTCCTATATTTAATATGATATTATTTTAGCATATAATTATGTATAAATCAATTAATACTATTCTAGTGTCTAAATCTATTCTTTCAACTATACCAACATGATCTGGCTTTCCATCTTGTCCATCATGTTTCCAGTCAAAAAATATAATATCTCCGTGTCATTGGCAAATATGTATCACTTCTTTCATGCCATTGTTCTCGTTTTTGAAACCATTCCACTCCATCAATACAACCTGAAAACTTTGGTATTATTCCTCTATCTATAAATCCACACTCATTTGCACACCAACTTACAAAACATGCACACCACTCTACTCTTTCTTCAAATCCATACCATTTCCAATATGGCTCTCCACCAACATTTCCTACTTGACCTTTTGCAATTAAAACTATTTCGTTACTTGTAATAAATGATGTATCAAAATTCTCATCATTTCCGATATTATAAATTGCTGCAACTATTCCTGCAATTAATACTATAACAACATTTCTAATAAAAGGAAGTTCTTTAATTTATTTTATTCACCAGTATATTTTCTACTTGTTAATTGGGTGGCTGATTTATCGATCATCTAGGGCATTTTACTCTTCGCCTCTTAATATGCAGTTTTATTTATATTCTTTACATTTTTCTTCTAGTAAAATAAACTGACAACATCTAGATCTGATCTTATCACTTAGATGACCTTTTCTATACATATTTTGGAATAATTTTATTTTCTTAAATAGATCTGCCTTGTGATTATTTAGGAATGTTAATTGTTCTTCTAACATTTTTTTATATTTTTTATCTGTTATTGTTGGTAATACTTCTGTTAATTCTTCTATAGGAGTTGGTATCATATTATTTATATTAACTACACCTAGTTCACCATCTTTTATTTTATATATGTCGATTGCCTTAGGATTAATTGTTTTATGTTTAGGCTTTGGAGAAGCTAATGGAGCAAAATAATTAAAATTATTATATGTATACACAATTCCAATATATGGTCTTGTAGTATTTTTATTATAAGCAACATTTTTATCAAATTGTCGCAAGTAATTTATATAACCTTCATCAATATAATAAATTTTTAAATTCTTCACTTATATGCTCCTCCTATTAAAAATGTGACTGTCTTGTTTGACAGCCACATACTATTTTAAGTCCCTACTTTAGCAAGGGTATTCTAATCTTTTTAAGCTATTTAATAGCAATATTATTATATGTAAATAATATAAAATTATTGCTTACTATACTATAAATATAGCATATTTTTTAGAAATAATCAATATATTCGTTAAAATTTTTATAATTTTAATTCTGTATATATTATTAAATATCAACCTATATGTTGGTTTGTATTATCAAAGTTTTGTGCAAATAGGGATAGGATGCAAAAAGAAAGTACCTGGTTCAAGTACTTCCCTTTCCAAAACTGCTATTCATTGATATAAGCTTATTATAGCTCTATATTTAACTAATACAATTACATTACTTTTATATAAAAACTCCTTAAAATCGATTTTAGAGCTTCAAAATTTTATATTATATTATTTATTTTTTGGTTGGATTTTTTTTCATTATTGTAACTAAATATTTAATAAAAAAATTATATAACTTCAGATTATTTTTTTAAAAATTCGCAAATCCTTATATTTCAGTATTTTGCTTTATTTTTAAGACAACAAACTATATGCCTAATTTATAAAAAACGCTTAAAATCGATTCTCGTGCTTCGGTTTTTTAGCCATTTTTCAACATTTTTTAAAGACATTGAAAATTAAGCATTTTTGTAAATTTTACATTATAATTATTAGATTATATAAATTACACATCAAATCTTAAACATATAACTTGTTAGATTTTATAATAAAATGTCTTAAAAACGATTTTGACGCGTTTAAAATATAAAATAATATTATAAATCAATAATCTAAATTTATATAATAATTATCACTATAAAAAATCTATATTATTAAATTATTTATAATTTTAATTATTTAAACATAATTAACAAATGTTCGTTTTTTAAAATTATAAATTTAACATTGAACAAATTTAAAATTTAATTTTTTTAACTAAAATTTTTATAATTTAAATTTTAAATTATAATTTTATTTTTATTTATAATTTTGTTTCAATTTTATATACTTATCTTCGATAAGTATAATATATTTAGAATTAAAAGTTTTTAAAATTAAAAATATTCTAAAAAAACTACCTATTTCCCTATTCCCTCTTAATTTTATAATATTTATAAAAAATTTTAAATTGCTTTTAATATATTGTTTGCTTTTTCTTCTTTTGCAAAATATCTTCCGTACTCAAGATGTTCTGCATTATATACACCTATCTTTTCTTCATCCTCTAATAAATCACTAACATACTTATCTTCTTCATCAAATTTTACCATCCTCATTATAGAGGATATCTTCATTGGTTAAATCGCCGAAGTAGAGATGCATAAATTCATCTCTTCCATTCTTGATTCGGCAATACCAATAAGGTAGTCCTTCTTTTTGATAAACTTCTGTACCACCAATTAAAGGTGTGGGTTTTGGAATTTTACTTACCTCTGTTACTGTTACATTTACTTTTTCTTCTTTCATAAAGTTACCTCCTTTTTTAGTCAAGAAAAAGTTTTTTGTTCTACACAAACATTCTAGTTTGTAGTAATATTATACTAAATTTATAACCTAAAGTCAATTTTATGTCAAATATGTATCATAATTTTAT